>PDWI01000764.1_pt1 | contig 52077 bp, 39 predicted proteins | sample 1430891 | NCBI WGS metagenome assembly PDWI01 (sample SAMN01162508, study PRJNA174530) | Oral metagenome, whole genome shotgun sequencing project. | biome: Marine environment; feature: Marine mammal; material: Swab sample of the gingival sulcus; isolation source: swab sample of gingival sulcus... | reverse complement strand
CCTGCCTAACGGCAGGTACTCCCTTCAAAGGGAGAATGCGATATAACTTCCTTATAATCAAAAGCTATAGTCAAGTATTTCTTAGACCGAACTGACGTAAGGATTAGGAACAAACAATCATCTTAAAGAAAGAAAAGGCTAGCAAATTTGCTAGCCTTTTCTTTCTTTAACTAAATAAATCGTTGAAGAATAAAGATTATCCCTGCGATAATTATGATTAAATCTGGAATCTTAGAGCTTTGACCTTTCTGAAACGATACATACCTCAAGAGAACTGCTAGAAACATCAGCACAAAACAAAAGGCAGAAAGTACACGATGCACACTGAAGTCTTTCTCAAAATGAAAGATATAAGTGGACATAAACATACCAACAATAGACAAAACCAAGAGACTTGTATCAAGTACTGATCTGAAAGGCTGATTTTTATTGTAAAGAGGAATCGAAATCAAGTAGCCTAAAAAAGAAATCCCCAATAGGCTAATGATAAGCATTATAAACTCTAAAGGCGTTGGACATGCCTGAAAAAATGATTCGATTGCAGTCATAATCTTGTTATTCTTTTAAGAACGAGTAAAACTATTATCATGACTAAGTAACAAAGACTTAGCAACAACAAATATAAACACTTAAATCATCAAAAACAATAATTCCAAGTAAAAAATAAAAGTAAGCCCTCATTAATTATTTTTTTTCTTTAATAAGCCTATCATTTTATGTGAAGCCCTGAAAAAACAAGTACCAAAAGCTAAAAAAAGCTTAGGGAAGAAATAAAAATTTCTTCCCTAAGCTTTGAAAAACTCTTCCCTAAGAATTATTTATTTCTTCCCAAGGACTAGAAAACAATTAGCTTGCGTGTAATCTGCTTGTCCGATGTCTTAATCAAAAGAAGGTACGTTCCCTTTGACAAGTCCCCAAGCTCATACCAAGCCTGTTCATGCTTAAATTCTTTGACTAGCGAAGCGTCCAAACTATAAATCTGAAGAGATGTCAAGCCCTTGACTCCCTTTAGGCTGAAGCCTAGGCGACAAGGGTTCGGATAGATTTGAACAGGCATATCATCACTTGCAACACGCTGAACAGCTGTAGTCTCAGACCCAGTATTCTCTCCCTTGTCAGATGACACTTGTATGCTGAAGTCCACGACTGTACCACGATTATCAGAAAGTAAGTTCTTAGGATCTGTATTTCCTAATGCAGATGAATTATCCCAATCAACCTTAAATCTCGCACGTGTTAGCCCTAATTTTGCTGTTTTAGGGACTATAAACACTGGCATCTTCTCTGGAATAGAACCAAATTCAACCTTATTATTAAGGCTATCGTACCATTTTCCATCCTCTCCTTTCTTTGCTGAGTATGAGACTATTTCATCGTCTTCAAACTTTTTATTCTGATTCCAGTCAATGAAGAGGTAGTAATGCATCCATTTCATCTGAGCAACCTGAGGAGTTAAGGTAATCTTGTCCCCACGTGTCAGCTTCAAGACATCTGAAGTATTGTCAAAGTAGATTTGGCTTTGCTTTGTGGCAGATTTCCCTGCAACGATAGTCTCAAAGCTTTGAGGCTTCTTCTTGAAGTTCGCACCGCTAAGAGATAAAGCTTGTACGACACGATCGCTACCTGCTCTAGGATGCTCAATTTCATCCCAATGAGGATAGTCTATCTTTGCTAAGTCTACCTTTTGGTAGTGGCGTACCCAGTCTATTTCCATTTCAAGGGGCAAGTCCGAGAGTCTGACAGGTCCAACCCAAGCACCATCTAGTTGCATACTAAGAATTAAATGGAACTTCCTATAGAATGGGAACTGACCATCTTTTTCTTTCTTGGGATCTCGCCAATATTCAAAAGTCTTCTTTCCATTGACGAAAAAGCTCAACTTATCCCTTTGCATCTCGACACCATAAGTATTAAACTCATCAGGATTAATACCTGTTGTCTTCGTTGACCCAATTTTATGCTTCAGATTCCAAGTGTAGTTGCTATGAACAGTCTGATGAACATAGTTGTCATAATTTAGGCGTTCCATCAAATCGATCTCACCCTCCAGAGGCCAGTCCTTTTTCATCTCAAAAGGCATCAGCCATATTGCTGGCCAAGCTCCTTTTCCTGCCTGAAGTTTTGCACGAACTTCCAAGCGTCCGCCCATAAATCCCTTCTTATCTTTTGTCCAAAGCCCTCCACTTATATAAGTTGATGGATCGACAGAAGTATCTTCATTAATCTTACCATGAAGTACGAGCTTACCGTTTCGTAATTCGACCAGATCCTTATTTAGAGACATCGTATTTTGCCAATCAGGCTTACCTCGGGGGATACGACTCCAAGTCTCACGATCGATCTTAGTTCCATTAAAATTTTCCTCCCAAAGCAACTTCCATTGCGTCTGAGCCTGAACTTGAAAATATTGAGGCATCAGCCAGAAAATCACAAGCCCCAAAGTAAAAAGGCTTCTCTTAAAATTTGTTATCATTAGCTTACGATATAATTATATTAGTCCAACAGTATGCTCCAAATGAGCAAAGCAATTGAAACAAATATAGTAATAAAAGGTCAAAAAGGAGCTAAAAGATCAAAATAAGCAACTACAAAACAATCAGTTAAATCCTCAAAAATAACGATAGCCTCCACAAGCATTCAGCTTGTGGAGGCTATCAAATAGTTAAATCTTTGTAGTATTACTTACGAATAAAGCGAACCTTCTTATCTCCTAAACGAAGGACATAAGTACCTTGTGGCAAATTCGCTACAGAGATACGGCTCACACCTAGAGCAACCTGAACCTTCATTACAAGACGTCCTCCCATATCATAGATAAAGGCTGGGCTATCTTGGTTAGAAACGACGTTAAGATCTTGATCTGTACTAGTAGGATAAACTTGAACTTCAGCTTGATTAATATCTTCTACAGCCGTAGCATTACCTTCTTCTCCCTTGTTGTCAGACTCTTCATTCTTTGAGTCGTCCTGCTTGTCGGTATTTAGCTCTGCTTCGTCGTTAATAACTGACGAATCATCATGTTGCTTACGTTTACCTACATGCTTCACACAAGTCTTAATCTCGTAAGAAGCTCCCTTGTTTGGAGTAGAGTCTGCATGCTCTGTTCGGTAGTCTGAATAACCATAATAGCTCTTATAGTTCACATAGAAAGGAACAGATGTTCCAGGGTATGTGATCCATTCTTTATGTGCTTTGTCATAGAAAAGCACTGCTACCTTATAGTAGTTGAATGCAAAGCCTGAAGTATTAAAATTAACACGTACATAGCCTTCTTGACCAGAGAACATCTTGATCGAGCGTTCGTAAACTTTGTTGTTTACAGCCTCATTATCAGAAGCGTTGTACTCAGAGATCACGACACGGAAGTTACCATCGAATTTTTCCTGAGCAGCAAGGTAAACATACATAGAGAACTTACCATATCCTCCAGCCCAATCAATCTTTGGATACTGACCAATACGTTGGTAGCCATCTTGGAAGAACTTAACCTGAGTAAGCTTAAGACCTAATTCATATGGAAGGTCCTCATTTTTCTCTTTCTTCTCAGCATAAACCTTGATTGAGCCAATAGCTACCGCTTCCTTCGAACCCTTTACATCATTTGTAAGGTAAAGCTTAGAGCCGTATTTGTTCACATAGCTCACAAATATTTCATACTCTCCTGCAGGAACACGCTCATTTAATTGAGGGTGGAACTTAACTTCTGTATCAACCCCTGCTCCAAGTTTCACACGTCCATAGATAATCTTCTGAGGTTCTCCACTTGTACCCTTCTTACGTAGGTATAGGTCTAAGAAGTTATTGTAATCAAGTCCGCCAGCATTAGCAACCCATACACTGATTGTAGGCTTAGAGTTCTCTAATACTTCGAGATATTCTACTTCACGAGAGAGTGAAAGTAGGAATAATTCATCTCTCTCAGATTTTTTCTTCTTAGGAGGAGCAATATAAGCACTATCCATAATTGCGTCAGACATAGTCACCCATTGTCTCGCATCATTGCGATAAGCGATATAAAGTGAGTAATAACCTCGTTCAACCCCAGTTAAATCAAAATCAAAGTTCACATCTAGATCACGATTTCCAAAGATGAATTGAGAAGCTGTAGAGATAATCTTACCCTCTTCTGCCTTCTGTCCTGCCTTTACAAGACGTAGAGCCAAACGATTGTAGTAACCTGTTTGTCCTTCATTCTTAATATTTACAGAAATCATTTGCTTAGGACCTGCCACAAATTCCGCATTAGCAAGCTTAGTTGCTACAAGCTTAAAGCCAATTTTTTCTGGGTTTGGTTTTGGTTCTGGCTTTGGCTCGGGCTTAGGTTCTGGTTTTGGCTCTGGTTTTGGTTCTGGCTTTGGTTTAGGCTCTTCCTCCTTTGTAATCGTAATGAAGCCAAACTCTTGGATATTATTCTGCTCATCACGAATATAGCGTTGTGAATTTTGCTTTTCTAGGTCATGAGCAACATACAAGCGATAGCGTTTACCTGCTTCAACAAAAGCTTCACCCTTAGTGATACGTCCCTCCTTAAATTCAGTATCTATGCTCACAGACAAACTACGACCTCCATCAATCGTTTTCACTTCTGAACTAGAAATAGGAATATACATCTTAAAAGGTGAATAACCATCAGGACAAAGGTATAAAGAGATCTTACCCTTATAAGACTGATCTCCTACGTTCTTAACCTTCACTTCCAAGCGAGTAGTCGAACCAATAGTAGCAGTTACAGAACCAATACCTCCATTTGGAGCAATACGTAGGGCAAATGGTTTATTTTCTCCCTCAGGCTTCTTATCTAACACCTTAATACGTCCAAAGCTCTGTAGCTGACCGTTATTATCTTCTACGAAGACTTGCTTATCGCTATCCGCTACATTATAAGCCATGTATACGTTGTACGTTTTATCTACTTCCACAAAACGTTCTCCAGACTTGATTTGACCTTTTTCAAAGAATGGATACATGTTGAGGGATTTACCTGCATTGTATTTATTGAAGAGCAAGACTCTTGTGTTATATACAGGAATATATAGATTATCCTTTACTGGATCTTTTCCCTCTGGACAGAGATACATATAGACTTTACCGCTATAATCTTTAGTACCCATGTTCTTAAGTCGAACATTCATTGTAAGAGCATGATTGACTTCCACCTCATAATCCTGAGTGTCAACCCCTGGTGCTAATACAATTCTCACATCGTCATTGCCATTATCTGGCTTATCATCTGGACGATTGTCGTCTCTTTTCTTTCTATCAGGACAGATGTTATGAAGCATTTGTTGGCTACGGCGATAGCCTCCGCCACCTCCACCAATTCCTTCACTACCTGGTTCTAGAATAGAGATTACGTACCAACCATTTTCATTTGTGTTCCAACCCCAGTCAACGTGAACATACTTATACTTATAATCACTCTGGTATTTTTTATGTGGAGCAGACAATTCAGAATAACCGTCCAAAATAAAGCAGTGTCCTCCACCTGTACTATATCCAGCATAAATGATAGGTCCGAAAGAGTTTAGCTCGCGAGTAATTAATCTCCACCAATCTTGGTCTGAATAGTCGGCAGCTGTAACCCATTCGGCACCACCAGCTCCTCCTTTATAACCGAAGTTTTCAGAGAAAGGCTCTTCCATATAATAAACTTGCGTTCCACTACCTCCGTTTGCTGCTACGCCATAATTCATTCGAACAGCGTAACCAACATCTCTAAGTAAGCGACCAATCTGATCAACTTCATCATCAGTACAACGCATTCCTGTATCAAAATTAGAACCCCAAGAGCTAACAGCTGCAGGCATAATGCTCCAATCGTATCCAGGCTCCTTATCTAAATCTATAGACATCCAATTACCTCGCCAGTTATAAGCTAGCTGACCTTGAGGTTTATCTGGCCAACGGTGCCAACGCATAAGAGTAGAAATTGCAGTCGCTACACAACCTGAAACGGTTGGATAGGAAACGGCATTAATTGTCATGTTAGGACAGTAAACATTGAACGGCCAGTCTTGACCGAATGCTACTGCGTGTTTGCGAACCTTAAGGAAAGGCTTCTGATCTTGTCCCACACCATGGTATCCATGTTCAGTATCGTATTCGAACTGTAGTAGTGGAGGACACTTGATTTCTTCACGTGGCATATCAAAGCCTGAACGGAAGGTATCGCGAGCTTCATCTTTAACATTTTTCAAAGCCCACTCCATCTGACGACGATACTCATCAAACATATATTTAATTGATGGGTGACCTTGAATATCTTGTATGCTCAAATTACCTTCTTTTGCATATGCAAAAATTGGAGCAACGCGATCATCTCCCGCTACCACAATATAACCGTCTTTCTTTCCTCGGTTAATAACGTAGTAAAGATTCTTAGTAGGTCCTACAGCCGTAGCACTACGCAATGACGATTCTTGCTCAAGGTTAGGAGCAATGTAGGAAATAGTTAAGTCTGCACGAGTAGATCTCAACTCATTTGCGTTGAAAAAATTCTCGGCAATCTTCAATGCAGTGGTTTGATTGATAGGACCAGCGTATCCAAGAACAAGACCAAAGACAAAGAACGAAAGGAACAAAGATAAAATTCTCTTCATAGCTTTTTCTGTTTGTTTTCTATTAGTTAGTTTACTTTTAGTTGAAAGGTGAAGCTCTACTTCAAAAAACTGAATATCTATCTAGCATTTAATTAAAAATTTAACTATGTAATTTTCAGATAATTAAAGCAAAAACCAACCAAGTGCAAATATAAACAAAATGTTCAAAACCCAAAACTCTTTCAATCTTTTTTATTAAAAAAAATCAAAGATTGCAACAAAGCTAAAGCATCAAACCTGTTAATTAAATATTTTGTCCAATAAGATCCATCACACCATTCCTTAAAGAAAACAAAGGCTCTCCATAAATCAGAAAAAATGCTCCTAAAGTGTTAAAATATTCGTTGGGAACTTTTCAAAAATTCTTCCCTACAAATTAAAAATTTCTTCCCAACGATTCAAAAAAGTCTTCCCAACGAATGATTTTTAGACGAACTCCCCTATCATAAAACACTCTAAATAATAAGAACGAAGGCTAGTTCGGAAAATATATTATCTTTGTATAAAGCTCATTCTACCCTAGTAGAAGCGTTTAAGAACTTAGAGACAAGTGTATTAGAATATGGATCAGGAGGAAAAGAAAGATGAAGAGCTATTGCTCATTGATGAGCAAAGTATTGAAGTAGCAGACAGCACCTTACCATCAGAGCAAGAGGAATATAGCCCTAAGTATGGGCATCTCAATGAAATGTATCGCCGATGGTTTCTAGACTATGCTTCCTACGTAATACTTGAGCGTGCCGTTCCACACATTGACGATGGACTGAAGCCTGTACAACGTCGTATCTTACACAATATGAAGATTCAGGAGAATGGTCGCCTGATTAAAGTACAGAATATCGCAGGTACTACGATGCAATATCACCCTCATGGGGACATGTCTATTAAAGATGCCCTTGTACAGCTTGGACAGAAAGGCTTCTTAATCCGTACACAAGGGAACTGGGGGAATATTTTTACAGGAGACTCTGCCGCAGCGGGGCGTTACATAGAAGCGAAGCTTTCGGACTTTGCCCTTGAATCTATGTTTGGAAATGACCTGACGGAGTGGAAGGCAAATTATGATGGTACACTCAAAGAGCCTGTAGCCTTGCCAGCACGCTTTCCGATCCTCCTTGCACAAGGGACAGAAGGTATTGCCGTTGGATTAACCTCTAAGATACTTCCTCATAACTTCGTGGAAATATGTCAAGCAGCCTGTGCTTATTTACGCGGAGAAGACTTTCAGCTTTACCCAGACTTCCCAACGGGCGGATACATTGATGTCTCACGTTATAATGATGGCGAGCGAAAAGGGCGTATCAAGAGCCGTGCAAAGATTGATAAGATAGACAACCGTGTACTATCTATTAGTGAACTTCCCGCAGGTAAAACCACAACTTCCCTCATAGATAGCATACTAAGTGCTGAGAGTAAGGGCAAGATTCGCATCAAGCGTATCGACAACATGACAGCATCTTCGGCTGACATTCGCATTACCTTGCCAGCAGGTGTTTCTTCGGATAAAGCAATTGACTCACTCTATGCGTTTACTGATTGTGAAGTTAGCATCTCTCCAAACTGTTGTGTCATCTATGATCAGAAACCACTCTTCACAACCATTAGTGAGATCCTACGCTATAGCACCGAACGCACAAAGAAACTCTTCGACAAAGAGCTAAGAACCAAACTTCTTGAGCTACAAAACCGCTATCTCTTGGCTTCTCTTGAGCGACTCTTCATTCAGGAACGTATCTATAAAGACAAGGAGTTTGAAGATGCCAAGTCAGAAGAAGAAGCACTTGACCATGTAGCCCTTCGACTTGAGCCTTTCACTCAAAATTTTATTCGTCCCATTACGCAAGAAGATCTCAAACACCTGTTGGAAATTCGCATGGCAAGGATTCTAAAGTTCAACTTGCCTAAGCACGAAGCTCAGATGCTTGCACTCGAATCTGAGATCAAACAGATCAAGCATAACCTCAAAAACCTCGTTAATTATACGATACGCTGGTACGAACATCTCATCAATCGCTACGGAGACAAGTATCCACGTAAAACAAAGATTACAAACTTCGAAACCATCGAAGCCAACAAGGTGGCAGAATTGGACAATAAACTCTACATCAATAGAGAAGAGGGATTTATCGGTACAGGCTTGAAAGACGCAGAGTTCGTCTGTCAATGCTCTGACCTTGATGACATCATCTTATTCTACCAATCAGGGAAATACCAAGTCTTTAAGGTAGAGAATAAACGCTTCTTTGGTCAAGAAGAAGTCATTCATATCGACCGCTATACCAAAGGTGACGACAGAACGACCTACAATGTCGTTTATCTAGACGGAGCATCAGGGAATAGTTACATTAAGCGTTTCCAAGTCAAGAGCTTAATTAGGGAACGGCTCTACGACTTAACCCGTGGGGAGAAAAAATCTAAGGTACTCTATTTTACAGCCAATGGCAATGGAGAAGCAGAGGTCATCAACGTTGGACTGAAAATGCTCAACAAACGACAGAAACGTTTCTCATTCGAAAAGGACTTCAGCGAAATTCCGATTAAAGGACGAAGTACTGTTGGGTACATTTTAACCAAGGGTAAGATCTCTTCAATCCGACAGACCAGCAAAGGCGTCTCTACTCTTGGAGGACGTGATGTATGGTTCGATCCAGATGTTAAGCGACTTAATTACAACGATCAGGGAGAATATCTTGGAGAGTTCTTTGCAGAGGATAGACTCTTCGTGGTACTTGAAGATAAGCGATGCTACACTACAGACTTTAGTGACACAAACCATTTCGACTCCAAGCCGATTGTCCTAGAGAAACTCAACACGGAGAAAGTATGGACTGCCGTTTATTGGGACGAAGAGCAAGGCTATCATTACATCAAACGTTTCACGATTGAAGAGGATCAAAAGATTGAACCAATCGTTGGCGAAGCAGAAGCAAATAAGCTCATGCTCTTAACAGATAATTATTATGCCCGACTGCTGATTAATAAAAAGGGAGAAAAAGATCCAAGTAAGGCGACAGAAATCGACTGTGATGACTTCGCTACAATCAAAAGTATACGAGCGAAGGGGCGTCGCCTAGCGAACTATCCACTCGGCACAATCACAGAGTTAGAACCACTGAAACCAAACCCTTATAAGGAAAAAGAAGAAGAACTGTCAGATGAAGAGGAGGAGCAAGACGAAGCTGACCTCTTCGGCGACCAAAACACAGAAGCAGATGACTAGTCCGAAGCTCCGTCTATTTCTCTCAACACTAGTCTTTTGTAGCTTACTCCTAAGTGTTCAAAAAATTGAGGCTCAAAATAATAAAATCCTAGGGAAGAAATTAGAAAATCTTCCCAAGGATTCAAAAAAATTAAGCCTAGAAAAAAATCAAAGCTCAACTACAAGCCTAAAAGCTCTTGTCGAAGTTCAGCCCATAAAGATGAGAACTTATTATCTAGGTGTTGGAGGAATGAAACTTTTGAATGAGTATCTCTCGCCACTCTCTTACGTGGGTATGAGCTATTCCTTCGCTCTAGAGCAGAACTCCTTTGCTTACAGCTATCACAAGCCAGAGCATTTCTCCTTCAAGTCTTGGTCAAGCTACAAGGCTCTCTTGCACCCAGCCAATTATCGTAAGCTTAGTTCGAAAATTCTGAACTACTCAATGCTACAATTTCATCTTGGGGAGCTGTATAACCCTGCGAAGAATGCCGCCATCTCATCTTTTGTTTTCCAAGGAGATAGAGCTTGGCTTTACCGCGTTCATCAGTCAAGATTTGGCTCTTTAGACCTCGGACTAGGACTAAAACTCGACTGCTGGCTCTTGTATCAGAGCAGAAACGGCAACAATCCTGCGGATATAGATGCTTCACTCGCACTGACGGGTATGGCAAACTATAGCTACCGCTTGCCTTTGCGTTCCTGTCCAATCCTTTTCCGAGTAACGAATATCCTTGACCTCTATGCCTTACGTCATGGTATGAACTACGTAGAAGGCTATTATTTCGCCTATGGCGAGAAAGAGAAACTTTGGGAGCATATACACAGTCGTTTCCTAGGACAGCAATGGGTTGATCAATTGAAGCTAAGCCTTGATGTGCCAGTTTTTGATCTTTTTAGCCTATCACTTGCCTATCGTTATGACTTAAATACTTCGCTACTTCGCTCAAACAGAAAGCAGTATCAGGGACATCGCTTCCTCTTCGGACTTAGCTATTATTTCCGCCAAGCAAACGAATCACAAGCTCTATCCTCAAAATCTGAATTATGTTTCTAAGAATAAACAAAGTTCTCCTAAGCCTCTTTTCACTTGTTCTCTTGGTAGGACTCTTTGCATGCTCAAACAAGGAGGAGTTTAGCAATAATCCAGTAGAAAATTACGATGCTCTCTGGAAGATTATTGATGAACGCTACTCCTTCCTCGACTACAAGCTAGGGAATAAGAGCTGGAAAGAGATGTATCACAAGTATCGCCCAAAAGTGAAAGTAGGCATGAGTGAAGATGCCCTTTTTGATGTAATGACCAAGCTCTTGGGAGAACTTAACGATGGGCATGTGAACCTAGTAGCACCTTTTGACCGAAACTCTTTCTCTTCGTGGAGTAAGGATTCAGAAGACTATTACAGAGCTTCGATCCTTCGTAAGTACATTGGGGGACGTTATCGCATTGCTGGTAGCCTCATCTACCGAGTACTGGACTACCCCAACCACAAAAAAGACAGCATTGGATACATGCGTTGTAGGAGCTTCTCTTCAAGTCTCTCTACAATGAACATATACTCTGTACTGAGTCGTCTCAACGCCTGCAAAGGTCTGATTATAGATTTACGCAATAATGGAGGTGGAAGTCTAACAAAGAGTAATAATCTTGCTTCATTTTTCACAAGGAAAGACCGACTTGTTGGCTACTACCGTTATAAAAATGGTCCAGCACATGATGCATTCTCAGAGAAGGAAGCACTCATTGCTAAGGCAGGTAAGTACGGGGTATGGCTCAAACCTGTCATTGTCTTGGTCAATTCTGGCGTTTATAGTGCTGGAAATGATTTCACCCTGAAGATGAAAGGCTTGAAACAAGTGCAAATCATCGGTGGAAAGACAGGAGGAGGCGGAGGACTCCCAATGTCAAGTGAACTGCCTAATGGCTGGACAATCCGCTACTCGTCCTCTCAAACTTTTGATCTTGAGGGCAGAAACATTGAGCATGGTATCGAACCCGACAAACATGTCTTGCTCCAAACAGATCCTATTGACGGAAAGGAAGCAGACGGTCTTATAGAAGAGGCAGTACGACTAATTAAAGAGATGAATCAAGTTAAAACAAAGAACTAAATGTTTTCAGGAATTGTAGAAGAATATGCTGAGGTTGTAGCCCTCAGAAAAGATGGAGAAAACCTACACATTACAATGAAGTGTAGCTTCACCGATGAGCTAAGCATTGACCAAAGTGTCGCACATAATGGCGTATGTCTCACTGTCGTTGAAATTAAAGATGGGACATATACGGTAACTGCGATCAAAGAAACGCTAGAGCGTAGCAATATAGGTCTCCTAAAGCTAGGAGACAAGGTTAACCTAGAGCGTAGCATGGCTTTGGGTGGTCGCCTTGACGGACATATCGTTCAGGGACATGTGGATCAAACGGCTACTTGCGTTGAGAAGCGTCAAGCTGATGGTAGCTATTATTTTCGCTTCGAATACCCACTTGATAAGGAACAAGCATTGAAAGGTTACGTAACGGTGGAGAAAGGTTCGGTATGCGTTAATGGAGTTAGCCTGACGGTCTGTAACTCTACTCGCAATAGTTTCGAAGTGGCAATCATACCATATACGTATGAGCATACGAACTTTTTCACCTTTGAAGCAGGAACGATTGTCAACCTTGAGTTCGACATCATCGGAAAGTACCTATGCAAAATGCAAGAATATCTTAAAGATTAAAGCCTTGTTTGCTCATCGACTTCCAATCACAGGCACAAAAAGGATGAAGCTTCGCTTGCTTAGATCTCTTTGTGCCTTTATTCTCCTACTCCTTAGCTCAAATATCCTACAAGCTCAGGCAATAAAGCTCGGAGCAATCTCATGTAAACTCTACAGCGATAGGGAGAAACTCATCAATACTCGCTTCCCAGTACTTGGATTAGAGGGCAGAGAGCATCTAGTCATAGACTTCGACCTCTTGGATAGTGAGGAGCTATTCTTATCCTACAGGCTCAGACACTGCAATGCAGACTGGACAATCTCCTCGCTCGCTCCTGTATCTTGTATCAATGGTTTCTCGGAGTACGAACTTCCAAGCCCAGAACTTAGCATTGGTACGCTACAAAGCTATCAGCATTACAGCTTAACCCTACCAAACTCTAACAGCTCTTTTCTGCATTCTGGGAACTACCTTCTCGAAATCTACGCAGATGATGAGCCAGATGTAGCACTCTTCATAATCCCTTTTGCGGTCAGTGAGCAACTTTTTCAGCCAGAAGCCAAGGTTTTGGAGCAAAGTGTCGAAGAAGTGCGAGGCAGACAGCAATCCGTTGAACTAAGCTTCCAACTACCTTTTAGCTCAACAGCGACAATGAATCAGGCAATAAAGCCTGTCATCCTACAGAATGGACGCTTGGACAATGCCGTTTATCTGAAGAATCCGTCCTATCAACAGGCGAATAACTATGCTTATCAGAATTATGCTTCAGCCATCTTTGAAGCAGGGAATGAGTACCACAAACTAGAGCATTTGCAAGACCGAGGTCTAGGCTTAGGCATTAAGGAGCAAGATGTTTTCGAAGGAATCCATCGACTAATCCTTTACCCTGATGAGTGCCGAGCTGAGAAGGCCTACTCTTATGACATGGATCAGAATGGTCGAAGCTACCTCCGCTCAATGATGACCAATCGAGTGGCGACAGAGGGAGGCTATCATTGGGTTGATTTTTGCTACTATTCGGAGGAACTAAAGGGCGGTTCGCTTGTCCTTGAGGGAGAATATTTCAACTACTACCCCTTAGAAATGCGTAAACTCAGCTATGACTCTAACCTTCATGCCTACCGCAAGCGGATGTTAATGAAACAAGGCTATCAAGAGTACCAATATCTTTTCCTACCAGAAGCCTTAGAGCGAATGACTTCTCTTCTAACAGAAGGCTCACATTACCAAACAAGTAATGATTATCAAGCTCTAATCTACTATCGTTCTGCGACAGATCAAGCCGATCGTCTCATCGCCAAAAAACAGCTTTCCTATCCAGAGCGATAAAGCTTACCTAAACTCTAAAAAGACTAAGAGCTGTACCCATCAAGGTACAGCTCTTAGTCTTTTCTGTCTTAGTTTAAGTTCTCCTAAAAGAACTAAACATCTCAAGGAATTAGCCCTTCAAATCTACAGATTCATACCTATTTTATACTGATTGGGTAGCCTACGACATCGCCTGTATTTGGATAGAAACCGCGTAAATAAAGGATATTTTGCTTATTCTGTTTGCTCATCATCATAATCTTCTCTAGATCCTTTAGGCTACGAATAGGACGATCATTGGCAGTCAAAACGATGAATCCCTCCTTTACTCCTGCAGTTTGAAGCAAGCCCTTGCTCAGTTTCTTCACCTGCAAACCATAAGACAAGCCATACGAACGCATCTGCTTCGCTTCGAGTTGCTCAAACTCGGCACCAAGCTTGCTACTAAGTTTTGTAGCCTTAATGACACCTTTACCTCCTTCTTGGTTCTTCAAAGTAACAACGAAGTCAAGTTCTTTACCCTTTCTATTCACACGTACGTTCACTTTATCCCCAGGGCGGAAACGTCCAATCTGTTCTTGCAACTGGGCGAAGTCTTCAATCTTGTGATTATTTAGCGAAATGATGACGTCCCCTTTCTCCATACCTGCGGCAAAGGCAGCAGAAATTTCGGCAAAGTCTCCAACCCAAACACCTTGGTTGACCTTCAGATCCTTTTCTTTGGCAAGCTCAGCATTGACATTCAGTCCACTCACACCGAGCAAAGCTCTCTGAACAGAACCATATTGTTTAATGTCAGCTACAACCTTTGCAGCCAAGTTGATTGGCACTGCGAAGGAATAACCTGCATAGTTCCCAGTTTGAGAATAAATCATTGTATTGATCCCAATCAATTCGCCTTGAGCATTAACCAAAGCACCGCCACTATTACCACTATTGACTGCTGCGTCAGTTTGGATGAAAGCTTCCACTTTAAGTCCGCCAGATGTATTCTGAGCTGTGCTACGGCTCTTGGCAGAAATGATTCCAGCCGTTACAGTACCTGTCAGATTAAATGGGTTACCTACAGCAAGTACCCACTCGCCTAGGTGGATGTTGTCGGAATTACCAAATGGGATTGTAGGGAAATCCTTGCCCTCTATTTTCAACAAGGCAATATCCGTAGTGGGATCAGTCCCTACAAGTTTAGCTGGCAAACTACGATTGTCATTGAGCGTTACGCTAATCTTCTCCCCAGATTCGATGACATGATTGTTCGTCATGATATAACCATCGCTACTAATGATTACACCTGACCCAAAGGCTACAACAGGTTGAGTTTGCATCTGAGGAGTTCCTCGGCGACCGCCAAAGAAAAATTCAAAAGGATCAATCATTCCTCCACCTTGAATACTACGCTCGCCCTCAACCTTGATATGCACGACTGCAAGTACTGATTTCTCTGCTGCCTGAACAAGATCTGGCTTATCCGTACTAACAAGGCTACTTGGCTGATAAGCTGTATCGTTGAAGCCATAAGCATTCGCTTCGCTAAGCATAGGTTGGCTAGAACCTTGCTGATCACCGCCATCTCCGACCTTGATGACATAACGATAAGTTGCCACACAAGTAACAGCACTGATGAAAATAATGAGAATAACTTTTACTAAAGCACTAAATGTTTTTTTAATCATAATGAATATTTTTTAGATATTTGCTTGCAGATATAACGGACGACTTATTCATCTTATTGTATCAAGCATTTTCACTTGAAGCCTAAAGATAAAAAATTCTTCCGCAACATTCAAAAAAATCTTCCCTACGAATTGAAAATTTCTTCCGCAGAAGTTTTTTCGCTCTTCCCTAAGATTTTTCAGGTCTTCACAAACATGCAGTTTAATCGATTGGTAAGTAAGACCAATCCAAAGCAAAAAAGAAAAGCCTCTCAAGGTTTGAGAGGCTTTTACGTTAGAATTCAAAAAAAGAACTTATTGTATTAGGTTACAATCTATTTCCAAGACAAGTAGCACATAGTCTAATTACTTATAATTTATTCAAAGAAGCAATCCGTTTAAGTCTCTCCTGCTGAATTCGATAAATAAAGTCATTAACTTCCTTCATATCTGAAAATCTATATAAACGATCTTTAATAACCATCCCTCCACTTGAATAAATTCTTAAGAATCGAGGCTTGAGGTAAAGCAATAGAGCCATGAATAAAAATACAAATCCTAAAACGATGTACAAAACTACATCATCAACAAAAAAACTTGGATCTGAATAATGCGTCAAACATAAGTACAATCCCATTAATAATCCCAAAAGAAGAACAAAGACCATGCGAGGAGTCGAAACTTCAACCCCTATAAATTCCTCTAAATGAAGATACATCTCTTTCCTCTCTCCATTATAACTATGATTTATAAGGATTCGATAATTCGTAAGTACGAAGTTTTTATATTGTTTAACTAGAACTTCCCCCTTAAATAAGTTAAGTTTTGCCATAAATAAGTAAAGCGTTGTGATTAATGATTCTATTTATTCATCTGCTCCTTAGTTGAGAGCATACCGCAGGCAGCCGAGATGTCTTCGCCTCGTGAGGCTCGGATTGTCGTGGTGAAGCCATGACGCTCAAGGAACATTTTGAAGGTTTCGATACGCCTCTTCGAAGCAGGTCGCAAAGGGACATCTGGAATCTGATGAAATGGTATCAAGTTTATGCGACAAGGTATATTACGAAGCAATTGAGCTAACTCCTTAGCATGCTCAGGACTATCGTTCATTTCATCAAAAACGATGTATTCAAAAGACACCCTTCTCTGACCAGAGAAATCATGATTACGGATCATCTCTATCGTCTGAACCAAAGGCATGGCTTTCTCTATAGGCATGATCTCCTTACGTTCTTGGCTAAAGGGATTATGAAGGCTGACAGCAAGGTGGCATTTCGTCTCTTGAAGGAAACGCTCCAAACCTCGCTTCACGCCAATTGTTGAGAGAGTTATTCGCTTAGGACTCCAAGCAAGCCCCCAATCTGCAGTAAGCACTTCGATTGTTGTCATCACATTATTAATATTATCTAAGGGTTCACCCATACCCATATAGACAATATTTGTCAGACGAGAAGCTTCCTCTACGGACAATACTTGGTTGATAATCTCATTTGGAGCTAAGTTTTTCGTAAAGCCTTGCTTACCCGTCATACAGAACAAGCAATCCATCTTACAGCCCACTTGCGAAGAGATACAGAGCGTAGCCCTATCTTTATCAGGAATGAAGACAGCTTCTATCATACCCTCTTCGACATCAAAAAGATATTTACGTGTTCCGTCTTTTGACGTTTCGAAAACTTTTGGTTTCCTGCGACCAACCTCATAATGTTCACTTAGGCGTTGACGGTTGGACTTCGACAGATTGGTCATTTCCTCTATTGAGCAGACTTGCTTCTTATAGAGCCAATCACAGATCTGTTTGGCAGTGAACTTCGGCATGCCTTCTTCCTTAACTAAATCTTGTAGCTGGCTGAGGGATAATCCAAGTAAACGTTTCATCTGAAAATCTTTAGCTTAACGACTAGAAAAAAGAGAGGCTACCCCATGGTTGGATAACCTCTCTTTTTAATTATTTTGATGCTCAACTAGTAGAATAATGACCTATTATCCTCTACATCTAAGCTTTGAAGGAAATTAGAGAATGCTCGGTAGCTAAGCTGACGTCCGAAGTCTGCTTCTTCTTGTTTCTTCTGAGCTGATGAAGTCTTAGCATCCTTTGGAGTTTCTTTCAGTGGCTGAACAACCATTACTTCCTGACCTGCTACAAATGGTTCAGAAAGCTTACCTAGATCTGTAGTCATTGCCACGCCATTGAATTGGGGAGCTTCTGAACCACGAACCTGATAACTTACAGAAACCAAAGTGTCCACCTTAGAATCCATAGCCTCAGCGTAAGCAGAAAGGTCACTAAGCTTCTTCTCTTGCATCTGCTGAGCTAATTTAGCTGCACGCTTCTCTCCGTTTAGACGTGCCTTAATACTTCTCTGAAGATTCTCATCAAGAGGTGCAAAACCTTTCTCAAAGTGCTTCTTTACCTTAGCAATAACTAAATGATCAGTGCCACAAGTGTACAACTTCTCACTCATAGTTCCGTCTTCTGCTTTCACAGCCCAAGAAATAACTGGGCGAGAACTTGGAATACCTTGAAGCTCAGGTGTATTGTCTGCTAGCACAACATTCTGACGAACTGAGAAGCCTTCTTTCTGAGCGTCTGCAATCTTTTCATCAAATCCACAGTCCTTTCCAAGAATTGCGTTGAGAGCAGCATACTTATCGTTGTACGTCTTTTCAGAGAATACTACAGGAATTGTTGTATAAAGGATCTGATATTTCTCTACAGTCTTCTGAGCATCGACTCCTTTTACAAGCATCTTATTTGTACCGTAATCGATAGATATTACAGAGCCAAGCTTAGCATGGAACACAGTATCAAGCTTCATTTGAGCCAATTGATACTCAGAGAACAAACTATCTTCAGTACCATATCGATTAGGCATGAAGATACGACCTCCACGTTCAGCGTATCTTTTGTCAATGCTATGCTCACGAGCTAATTGCTCAAAGCTTGCACCTTTCTGAAGAGCAAGGAGAATGCTATCTGACTTAGCTGACATTGCACTATCTAGTACCGCTACTTGGATTCCCATTGAGCTGTAACCATTCTTTTTGTCTTGAAGCTTAATAACATTGTATCGGTCATTAATGATCATAGACTTGTAAACATCTCCTACAGGCTTAGTTTGGATAAATTTAATTTCTTCCGCACCTACACCAAGTTGATCTAATTCCTTTTCTGTTAAGTAAACTGGAGCAACAAATTTTTCTGAGTAGTTACGCAATAGATCAATCGAAGCTTTTCTATCAGATGTAAGTAAGCCTTCATAAAGTGCATTCACATCTTCTTCTGCTTTTGAGTAATCATCTGCCGAAGGAATCACTTTAACACTAATATAATCTAACTTAACAGCTCCTTGTTCTGTACGGAAAAAGTCTTTATGCTCGTCGTAATACTTTTTGATTTCCTCGTCAGAAGCCAAACAAGTACTGTCATTCATCAAACTCATTGCAGAGCTACGAACGAGGGCAACTTCCCTTGTTCCTTTTTCTCCATTAAGAAGTTTTGTTTCAAGGTCAGTAATCTTGTAAGTACGTGAAAGGAGCGTTGCAAGTTTTTTCTGCAAGCGATTAGCACGAATGTTCTTTTGAAGTTCAATCCAGTTCGCATAAACATCTTGCCATTGTTGCTGTTCCTGAGCAGGAAGTTGGTCAAACTGATTCAAACGCTCGGTCAATTGTTTTTGAGCTTCTACATTACTTGGATCAAGTCCTAGCTGAGAGAAGAATTGTTTTGCCATAGGAGATGCAGGAATCTCACCACCAAAGATAAGAGCGTATACCTCTTCAGGCGAAACATTGATGCCTACTTTCTTTGATAGATCAGCTACAGCATAATTCGCTATGTACTGCTGAGCTAACTGATTGTTGATCATCATGCGTTGAGCATCAGACAACTGATTTTGTCCTTGAGCCTTGATTTGCTCCTCTTTTAGCTGTAGTTCCTTACTATACTTTTGAATGGGAACTTTCTCTCCATTGATGTTTAAGGCTACTTGTTTGCTAGCTTGAAACCAAGTAGAGCCTGAACGCAATGCATCGCCAATGATGAAAGCTCCAAGAGCTACCGCTAGTACAATAACGAGCAAGGCTGCATTACTTCTAATCTTTCCTAAAACTGCCATTTTTTATTTTTTATTTATTTGAATTTCAACGTACTTCGAAGCACAAAGATACAAACACTCTGTTAAATACACGCAAAAAAACAGAGTATTATAAGCTAATTTTATTAAAATCTACCTAGAAAATTGTTAATTTGAGGGATGAGTGCCTGATTTCTATCATTAAAAATGACAAAATCTGCCTTTTTTCTCATTTCTTCATCGCTCAACTGTGAACGTATCCGTTGCTTAATTGCTTCGACTGATACCTTATCTCGCTGAACGGCTCGCTCAAGCCTAAGGTTCTCTTCGGCAGAAACAAGAAGAATGGCATCAACAAGCTCTTGAAGTTCACACTGCAAAAGGATTGCACTCTCCACAAAACACAGCTTATTTTCAAGAGCAAGGGCTTCTCTCCACTGAAGAAAATGCCGAGCCACTGCAGGATGAACGAGCTGATTAACCCGAGCTCTTGCTTCATCTGATGAGAAAATAATTTCAGCTAATCGCTTGCGATTGAGCCGTCCGTCAGCAGTATTATAAAGTTCGCAACCCCACTCTGCAATCAACTGAGCCTTAAGCTCTTCATCTCGTTCGTAAATCTGCTTGGCTTCGTAGTCAGAATCATAGACAGCATAGCCATAAGCTCTGAAAATCGTACTAACAAGCGACTTTCCACTTCCTATACCTCCCGTTATTCCAACACAAGTCATCACCTAATTTTCTAAAACAAACTGTACTTTATTAGGAGAAACATCAGTATTATATACGAAACTTGGGACACGTACGAGCTTTACCTCCAAGCTATAATCTGGAGCATCAGCTTTTTTCTGTGCAATTTGACTATAATCTACGAGGGCTTTAATGTCTGTATTTGAGACTTCATTCACCATTGAGCGAGGGAAAGTTAAGCAGACATTCACTGTACTTGGAAGCGGACGTAGGACGCTCCCTTTGGGTACTCCCTCTGCAATAACAGGAAGTGTCAAAATCTTTTGGGTCAACTCTTCTACAACTATAGTCGCTAGAGCCTTAGTCTTATCGAAATAGACCGAAGGAATAGCTTCAAACTTAACCTGATGACTAATTGTTTGGGCTAAGTCTTGAAAGCCTTCTGACTGCAAATAAGCATAATCCACTTGAGCAATACTCTTCTTATCACCATATATGTAGATGGAGTCAGGGCTTAAGCTAAGCTTCGTAACGGCATAGCCTTGCATTGCTGTGGGCTCAATGCGAAAGCGTACAGCCACCTTCTTCTTCTCCCTCTTGGTTAGAGGACAATCAATGGTCTTAACACTTGTATTAATAATATGGGCTGTCGGAGATAGTCTGAGGGCAACTTCCTGTAACAACTCCTCCTTACTCAAACTCAACTGAGGCTTCCCCCTCTCGAAAATCAAGCTCAAACGAATAGGATCCAAGCCCTCGGAGTCGTAGCGTAAATGCTCAAAGCCTAAATCTTCAACCCTCACTCTCAAAGTATCAATCAAGTGTTCTTTATTGACCACATACAACGGAGGAATATCTTTTAGGGATATAGGTATCTCCAGCTCTCGGATAATCTTAGAACGCATTCGGTTCAAAAACCAGAAACCAAAAGCAAGACTTAAGAAAAGTAAAAAGACAAAGGAGCGAGAACGTAAGGATTGCTTACGCCTCGCTGCCTTTCCATGTTTATGCTTCAGGCTTCTACTCGAACGATCATTGAGTTGGAGTTTCACCTTCGCTCACTTACTCTTGAGGTGTCTGATCTAAAGGATAAACAGAAGTCTTCGCTACTTGAATACGAACGTTCTCTGCAATCTCGATTGTAAATGCCTCATTGCTTACACCTTTGATCTTACCATAGATTCCACCAGTAGTAATCACTTCGTCATTTTTAGAGAGCATATTACGAGCTTCGTCCAATTTCTTCTGTTTCTTTTGCTGAGGTCTGATCATAAAGAAGTACATAACGAGACCCACCAGTACCATCATAATCAAGAAAGACCACGGACTACCGCCCTGAGCGGCTTGTAAATAAAATAAATTCATCGTATTTAGTTTTTTATATTAATCTAATTCTATTAAATAAATCATAGCACAAAGCAATAGGCTTGTACTACTTAAGAATTCTGTTCTCTGCTCTCAACTGCTTAGCTACAGCATCAAGTACACCATTTATAAAGACATGACTATTCGGTGTAGAGTACTGTTTGCTTAGCTCAATGTATTCATTGATTGTTACTTCAACTGGGATATTAGGGAAGTTCAGCATCTCGGCAATGGCCATCTCCATAAGGATTGTATCCATTAAGGCTAGACGCTCTTTCTCCCAACGATCAATATTAATATGTTCTGCAATCAAGCGACCATACTCTTCCTGATTAAGTAATACTTGCCTAAGCAAGTGGTTGGCATAGCGTTCATCACTTTCATCACGATACATGGGCATAAGAATCTCATCGAAGCCTCGACCTTCCTCTATTGAACGGATTGTCTTATCAACAAATTCCTTAACAATAGCGACTGGACTGCTCTTATGCGTCAAAGCTGAGTAACGACCTTCACTACGTGCTAGGGAAATTGTTTCGTCTACTTCCTCCTCCTTGGGGCGCTCTTCGCATTCAATCTTCTCAAAGCCTTCAAGCTCGCTATCCCAATAAGGGCAAAGTCCCTCAAGGTAGTTCGATAGATAACGATCCTGTGCTACGACCTTACGAAAAACATTTAGGATAAACTGCAGATCATCTGAGAACGAATCCTCAGACTTTTTATAATCGGTATAGAAGTCCGAAGCCTCAATTTTAGCAACAAGTCTGCGTACGACCTCGGCATCGCTTAGCCAATCATAGAGCGATTTATTGTACCAAGTACTCAAAACTTCCGAAGCCTCAATCTTTTGACTAGCTCGGTTCTCAGCCCAACGTCGGTTAGGGTTCAACTCTTCCTTGCTCGCAAAACGTTTAAGCTTTCGCAACTCTTGTCGCTCACTGTGGTAAACAGTCAACTCTGGCAAGAGCTTAAGCAAAAACAAATACAGGTCATAAGTCCCCTCAATACTTTCTTTGAGCGACATCTGTGCTTCCGACAAGCTAGCACTCCCTGTGCTACGAGAAGCATAACACAACTGCAGGACACGTGTCCTAATTAGCGTTCTATTTATCATATCTATAAGTATTCACGGACAAAGATACAACAAAGAATAGAGAATTTAACGCTTTTAAGCAAATAGATAAAACCAAAAAACCAAAAGAATCTACCCTAGAAGTTTCATAAATAAAGCATCAATATCACAAATTTCTTCTATTAAATCGCCCCCATCCTACTCCTATCTGTCGCAATCGCCCCCCCTAAAAAGCTGAGGACTTGTTGTAAGGGTGAAGCATGAGATTACTAAAGATTAGTCCGCTAGACCGAAAGTATGATCAATATGACCCTCACGGGCTTAATAATTGTTGGGAAAAGATTTTTAATTCCTTGGGAAGAGTTTTTTGAATCGTTGGAAAGAAATAATAAAGTCTTCCCAACGATTTTTCCGCCCCGTCCCTTCACCAACTTAAAACACTAGAAAATAAGCACATAAACTCTCTCCAAAAGCCCAACATCAATAGGGATTAGGATACCCTCTCTTTTGCAAACACGTAAACTATCCTAGGACAATAATACACTATCTCTTACCATATTATATATAGGAAATAAGCTGGCATTCTTTGACAGGCTTGGCAACTTCAGGTAAGGTGTTGTCCTCCAACAAGCCCTTCGCTTCAAAATAAAGCAAATAGTTTTATCTTTGTACGAATGGATTATTTCCTCAGCATAGGGAGATTAGATACTAAGACCAAGCTCTCAGAACGAAAAAAGAGGAGCGAACTAATCCCAGACTTTTAATGTTTAGAAACTTAGGGCAGAACTATTGCCCCCTATAAAATAGATTCGAAGATGAAAGAAAAATCAGATATTGGACTGATCGGATTGGCAGTCATGGGCGAGAACCTTGCCCTTAATATGGAACGAAATGGTTTTACCGTCTCTGTATACAATCGAGCAGAAGGCTCTGAAGCGGAGGTTGTAAGCAAATTTATAAATGGACGCGGTGCTGAGAAAAATTTCAAAGGATTCACAGACTTAAAAGACTTTGTTCTCTCACTCGAAAGACCTCGAAAGATCATGATGATGATCCGTGCAGGGAAACCTGTCGATCTAGTCATCGAAGCCCTTACTCCTTTCCTTGAAGAAGGGGACATCATCATTGACGGAGGAAACTCTAATTGGCAAGATAGTGAAAGACGTGAGCAAGCTCTCCGCGAAAAGGGACTATACTTCGTGGGAACTGGTATCTCAGGGGGAGAAGAAGGAGCCTTGAATGGACCTTCAATCATGCCTGGGGGTGCAGAAGAAGCATGGGAGCATATCGCTCCAATTTTCCAAAAGATATCAGCAAAGACAGCTGACGGAGTACCTTGCTGTTCGTGGGTTGGAGCTGGAGGCTCAGGACACTTCGTCAAGATGGTACATAATGGTATCGAATATGGAGACATGCAATTAATTGCTGAAGCCTACTGGCAAATGAAAAATCTCTTTGCGTATGATAATCTTCAGATGTCAGAAGTTTTCGCTTCTTGGAACAAGGGCAAGCTTGGGAGCTATCTAATTGAAATTAGTTCAGAGATCTTAGCTCATCGTTCTGCCGATGGCTCATTCCTTATTGACGACATCCTTGACACAGCTGGTCAGAAAGGAACAGGCAAATGGTCGGTCATCAACTCCTTGGAGTTTGGTACGCCTCTAAACCTTATAGCTTCGGCCGTCTATGAGCGTAGCCTATCATCAAACAAAGAGCTTCGTCAGGAGGCAAGCCAAGTATTCCCACGAACAAATGACAGTCAGCTCGCAGGCTTCTCGGTTGAAGACTTAATGCAAGCACTCTATGCCTCTAAGCTCGTGTCCTATGCCCAAGGCTTCCTTTTAATGTCTTCTGCCTCTAAGGAACATGGTTGGGGGCTGAACTTAGCTTCGATTGCACGACTTTGGCGTGCGGGTTGCATCATTCGTTCAACGTTCTTGGACGATATTGCCACAGCCTACGAAGAGCATAAAGACTTGCCACACTTATTGTTTCACTCTTATTTCTCAGAGGCAATCAACACTGCCCTACCATCGTGGAAATCTGTCGTAGCCGAAGCGATGATTCATGAGTACCCAGCTCCTGCATTCTCGTCATCACTCAACTACTTCTATTCATTGCGTAGTGCCGATCTTCCTGCCAACATGCTTCAAGCTCAGCGAGACTTCTTTGGAGCTCATACCTTCGAGAGGAAATCTGCTCCTAGAGGCGAATTTTTCCACGAGGATTGGACTGGCAAAGGCGGTGCAACATCATCAAGTACTTATAACGTATAAGGAACTAAATCTATGAGAAAAATGCTAAGTAAACCAGAAAGCCTTGTTTTAGTTATCTTCGGAGCTTCGGGGGATTTAAGCAAGAGAAAACTTGTCCCGTCCCTCTACCAACTTTTCAAGTCTGGGAAGCTCCCAAAACGTTTCAGCGTTCTAGGACTAGGACGTACTCCATACAATGACGAAACCTTCCGTCCACATCTGATTGAGAACCTAAAAAGATTTCTAGCTGAAGGCGAATACGATGAAGCTCTCGTGGAACGCTTCATTTCATTCATACACTACATGCCGATGGATCCTCAGGTTGCAAGCCATTACATCAGCCTTAAAGCTCGTTTGGAACAACTTGACAAAGAGATAGACAATCCCTCAAACTATATCTTCTATCTCTCAACACCTCCTTCTTTATATGGTGTAATCCCCAAATATCTAAGCTTGGTCGGACTGAATGAGAAGGTATCTTTCACAGAAACATATATCAATTCCGAGGAAAAGAGCCAAGCGAATCAAGGCAACATACCAATACGTCGCATCATCATTGAGAAACCTTTTGGAACTGATCTCAAGTCGGCGGAGGACTTGACCGAAATCTATAAAAAGTTCTTCAAAGAGGAGCAACTCTATCGTATCGACCATTTCTTAGGAAAGGAGACAGTACAGGACATCATGGCACTAAGGTTTGCAAATGGTATTTTCGAACCATTGTGGAATCGTAACTATATAGATCGTGTAGAGGTTACTGCCGTCGAAAATATGGGTATCGAGAGTCGTGGAGGATTCTACGACCAAACGGGAGCTTTGAGGGATATGGTACAGAATCACCTCGTACAGATCCTAGCACTTGTAGCCATGGAACCGCCCGTTCAGTTCAATGCAGATCATTTCCGCAACGAAGTGGTTAAAGTCTATCAATCCTTCCGTCCTATGAATAGGGAGGAAATTTACAAGCAAGTGATCCGAGGACAATACACAGAGAGTGACTGGAAAGGAGAACATCATCGGGGCTACAGGGAGGAAGATAAGGTCAATCCAGAGAGTCGCACCGAGACATTCCTTGCGATGCGTCTTCACATTGACAACTGGCGTTGGGAGGGAGTACCCTTCTATATCCGTACAGGGAAAATGATGCCTACTAAGGTTACCGAAATCGTTGTCCACTTCAAGCCCACTCCACACAAAATGTTTGCCGACGTGATGGGTAATAGCATTCCGAATCAACTGATTATTCGTATTCAACCGAACGAAGGAATCGTTCTGAACTTCGCAGCGAAAGTCCCAGGCTCTGGCTTCGAAGTTAAAAAAGTATCGATGAACTTTACTTATGACCAGCTTGGCGGTTTGGCATCTGGTGACGCATATTCCCGCCTTTTGGAGGATTCAATGATTGGAGACTCAACCTTGTTCACACGCAGTGATGCCGTTGAGACAAGCTGGCGTTTCTTTGATCCTATCCTAAAGTTGTGGGAAGAGGATGAAAGCTTCCCATTGTATGGTTATCCTGCTGGTACATGGGGACCAACTCAGAGCGACGAACTCTTCATCAATGAGGAGAGCCACTGGACGAACCCGTGTAAGAACCTCACAAATTCGGACGTATTCTGCGAGCTATAGAGCCTTCAACTGGCTCTACGCTTAGACAAGAACTAATCCTCTTAATAGAACAATCATTATGACACTTAGGACATACAGCAATCCCTCTGAGGTTGCCAAAGCTTTGATTCAGTCTGTCTTCATTGAAGACTTAGCTAGGGGGCAGATGAACCTTGCCATCTCTGGGGGTAGCACTCCGAAGCTTCTCTTTGAGCTGATGGCACAAGAGCCTTACCGCTCAGCAATCAATTGGTCAAACCTTCACATCTATTGGGTAGACGAACGCTGTGTTCCTCCTACAGACAAGGAGAGCAATTACCTCATGACTGCCGAAGCCTTACTCAAGCATGTGCCAATACCTAACGAACAGATCCATAGAATCCAAGGCGAAGCAGAGGATATTCAAGCAGAAGCGAAGCGTTATACCTCCCTCGTTGAGGCTCAGCTCCCCCTATCCGAAGCTGAACAGCTCCCATGCTTCGACATCATTCTTTTAGGTTTAGGGGACGACGGACACACATCGTCCATTTTCCCTAGCGAAATGCACCTACTCGAAGAAAAAACTCCTTACGTCGTAGCGACGAACCCTTACTCAGGACAAAAGCGGATAGCCCTAACAGGTCAGACCATTCTCCAAGCCAAGCGACTGATTGTTCACAGCGTTGGATCGGGCAAGCAGGCAGTCCTGCAAGATGTTGTAGCACAGAACCAGAGGAGCATGAGCTACCCATCGGCTTACTTCTTCCGTCATAGGGCAGACTTGGAGCTATACACGGATCAACTCTTAGACAGCAATTTATAAGTTTTTCTTATCTTTGTTTTAATTCCTTGGGAAAACTTTTTCATTTCGTAGGGAAGACTTTTTTAGTTCTTCCCTACGATTCAAATAAAAGTTCCCAACGCTTTTTTAAGGTATAAGCTTCCCTTTTTTTAGATCATCATTTCCAGTTCTAGCTAGGGCTGGAAAGAATAAAATAAATACTCAATGAAACAATTTGGATTAAATCCAAAAAGCCTTTTCATCCTTCTCTGCACGGCAGTTGCTCTAAGCTTCACGTCGCTGAAAGCTCAGACAGAGAGCAAGGACTCTGATGCTCAACGCTTAGAGGCTCAAGAGCATTATTACAAGGCTTGTATGCTGATGACGAAAAAGGATTACACAGGGGCATTAGCACTTCTTACGAAGAGCGATAGCCTTTGGTCTCACAATGCTCCTACGCTGAATGCTATAGGCGATTGCTATCGTGCCATGGAGCAGGAGACTACAGCCCTAAGCTTCTACCAATCGGCAAGCAAACTTGATCCAGACGACTGGGATTACCTTTTTGACCTCTTACAGGTCTATGCCAATGGTAAGCAGTTCAATGAAGCCATTGATCAGCTCCGACCATGGATTGACCAGCACAAACGAAATGAGAAGGGACTTGAAGTCCTCGCAAAGCTTTACTACAACGCAGGAGAAGTGGACTCATGTATTCAAGTGTATGACCGCTTACAAGATTTGAATCCTCGCAACTTTGATTTTTGTCTAAGGTTTACACAACTGAGAGCCAACCTATATGATTACCTTGAACGAGGGGACGAATCAGACAAGGAATACCTCAAACTGGAACAAAGCTTCCCCAAGCACCCAGAAGCTTATCTCATCTACCTCAAGCGTCTTATCTATAAGAACAAAAATAAACAAGCCCTCAAAACACTCAATGCTTACCTCAAGGATAAAAAGATTTCCCTTGAAGACTATCGTTACTATGGCTTATTTATTTGGGTTGATCAGGACGATGTCAAGAAGGCAAGGCTTAACTTTCCGATCGCTTTAAGAACTATCAGAGAAGATAGGCTCGACGACTTCTGTATTAACCTAGGGAAGTTTATTTCCAAGCAAAACGACAAAAACCTTTCTGACAAGACCTACAACTATCTCTTTGATTACATTATTCGCCACTATCCAAAGAGAAGCAAACTTCGTCTCATATATGCAGAGATTCTCTCAAATCAACAAGATTATGGTAAAGCATTGAGCATCTTACTTCCTGCTATAGACAGCGATGCTTCAAACCCAAAAGTCTGGGAAGACCTGATTAATATCCTACAGCACATTGGCGATAATCGAATCATTGCCAAGTATTCATTTATGGCAAGTAAGCACATCAAAAACAATTGGCGTTACTATGTTGGAGGCTCTCTTTACGTCAAAGAGACGGAAGGCTTGGACGCTTGTCTTCAATTCTTGGATCAATCGATTCAAACGCTTTCGACACTTGAGCCCAAGGAAGGCTTCGGTCTATCACTCCTCTGCTTGCAGAAAGGAGATCTCTTGGAGCAAAAGGGCGACTTCAAGGCACGAAGTCAAGCTTATGAGCAGGGGATTAAGTTCAACCCAAGCAACCCCTATCTACTTAATAACTATGCTTTCATGCTCAGCAAACAAGAGATTCGCCTAGATGAAGCTGAACGCATGTCGGCTAATGCCGTTCGCCTGATGCCGAAGGAGGCAAGCTTCCTAGATACTTATGCTTGGATCTTCTTTCAGCGTGGTAATCTGTCCTTGGCCTCTCTCTATCAAAATAGAGCAATCGATGAGGCAAAACAAAAGGGTGAAGACAAGGCTATTTATTACGAGCACCTAGGCTTTATTCAATTAGCAGAAGGGAATAAAAAAGATGCTCGTACAAACTTCCTCATCGCTCTGCTCCAATACAAGAAAAGCTTAAAGAAAAAAGGAATAAGCAAAGAAGATCAGACAGAAATCTCAGCCAAGATTGAGATGATCTCTAGCTTAATAACCCAATAACATCATGTCTAAACGCTTCAAAATCTGCCTAATCTTTTGTACGCTCCTTGTGAGCATTTCGTCCTGTGGTCTCATCAACAAGGCTAGTTCAAATGCAGAAATGAACACAGAGGCAGTCAAGTCTGATTGGCGTGTACACCTAAACTTCAAGGATCAGAAGCTCTCATCGAAAGTAAGGTTAGAAGCCATTCAAAACGAATGTATCTACCTTTCGGTACGCCCCTTCCCATTTGTCGAACTAGCACGACTATGGTTTACACCAAATGAAGTCTGCTTTGTCGATCTAATGGAGCATCGTTATGCTCGTTTTGACTACAGCCTTCTACCGCAAATTGGGGAGCAAAGTTTGAATTTTACCCTCATCTCAAAACATCTCTTCCAAGAACTAAAAGCACGCCCACTGAACGATGAGTATAAGTGTCTGAAGTTTGGACAGGGACAAGGCTTATCCTATCGTTTACTCAGCGTAGACTTCCTCTCGTCTAAAGATGAACTTAGCCTAGAGCCAAGGATCAAAGAGGGCTATCGTCCCGTTGATCCACGAGAAGTGTTGGCATTCCTCAAGCAAATCTTAGCCTTATAAGTTCTTCTCCAATGGCAAAAAAGATCGCAAGTATAGGGACTTTTGATGGAGTACACAGGGGGCATATTTTCCTTATTGAGGAACTAAAAAGGGTAGCTAAGGAACAAGGTCTTGAACCACTCCTCATATCCTTTTCACCCAATCCAATTAAATTCTTCAAGTCCAAGGTTGAGAACTATTTTCTCCTCCCCATAGAGCAGAAAATCACAGCACTCAAATCTCTAGACATTGAGGTACTGATTCTCCCCTTTGACCACAAGCTCTCAGTTCTTTCAGCTGAGGAGTTTATGCTCCTCTTGAAAGAAAAGTACGAGGTCGAAGCCTTATTTATGGGTTATGATCAAAGCTTTGGAAGAGAGCAGAGGAAGGACTTGGACTTTTATCAGGCTTGTGCTGAGAAAAGCGGACTGAAGCTCATCCAGAATACACAGTACACATTAGACGGGGACAAGCTCTCATCGTCCCAGATCCGAAGCCTTATCAAAGGAGGCAATCTAGAACAAGCAAATAAATTGCTAGGTCGACCCTATCGGCTCTTTGGACAGGTTAAAGCAGGTTTACGCATTGGGCGTACGCTGGGTTACCCTACAGCCAACATAGAGCTTACAGACCAAGAACAAATCCTTCCGCCAATCGGGGTATATGCCGTCCGAGTGTGGCACGTGGGCAAGGCTTATAAAGGCATGTTTTACCTTGGGTACCGTCCGAGTCTGAACAAGGATCTGAGCCTGACTTTGGAAGTAAACCTCTTTGATTTCACTGGGGATCTCTATGGCGAAGAGCTGGATTTGGAACTTTTGTCCCATATACGTGGCGAAATGACCTTTGACAATTTATCAGCTCTGAAGGAGCAAATTAGCCAAGATGAGCGTGAAGTAAAAAAAAGACTCCCTTAGTTTGTTTTTTACTCATATTTGCTATCTTTGTGTCATTAAGGACACTTTAGTTAAGTTTTAAGAAACATTTTATCATGAGTTATAATCTATTAAAAGGAAAGAAAGGAATAATCTTTGGAGCTTTGAACGAGCAGTCAATCGCTTGGAAGGTCGCAGAGCGTGCTGTCGAAGAAGGGGCAGAAATCGTTTTGACCAACACTGCCGTAGCTATTAGGCTAGGAGATCTTAATGCCTTAGGTGAGAAGCTTGGAGCTACTGTCGTGCCAGCTGATGCGACAAGCCCAGAAGATCTTGAAAACGTATTCAAGACTGCAATGGATGTATTCGGAGGTCCAGTAGACTTCGTCCTACACTCCATTGGAATGAGCCCTAACGTCCGCAAAGGCAAGCCTTACGATGGATTAGATTATAAGATGTTACAAACAACTCTAGACATCTCTGCAATTTCTTTTCACAAACTCTTACAGAAAGCCAAGGAACTAGATGCTATAGCACAAGGAGGCTCTGTCGTAGCCCTAAGCTATGTAGCCGCACAACGCACCTTCCTCGGCTATGGAGACATGGCAGATGCTAAAAGCTTGCTCGAATCAATCGCACGTAGCTTTGGCTACTATTATGGCAGAGAGAAGGGAGTACGTATCAACACTGTCTCTCAATCGCCAACAATGACAACTGCGGGTAGCGGAGTTTCTGGCATGACAGACTTGCTCGACTTCGCAGAAGACATTTCACCTTTGGGTAACGCTGACGCAGATGATTGTGCGGATTACTGCATCAGTCTCTTCAGTGATTTGACCCGCAAGGTAACAATGCAAAACCTTTTCAATGACGGTGGTTTCAGTTCTATGGGAATGAGCCTAGAAGCAATGGACGCTTTCGTCAAAGGAAGACAAAAACATTAAACAATATTATCAAGAATTCAATAAACAATCAGTAAACAAGTAAGAATTATGAAGAAAATTTATCTTTTGATCGCAGTGATCTTCTCTGCAATCTCTCTAAATGCTCAAAGCTATAATAAGGGTGATATGACTATTGGCGTAGCAGTAGGTTTGCCAGCTACATTCGACGGTCTTATGATTCCTCCAGTATCAGTTGTTGGAGACTACATGTTGAAACCAAACTTGTTCAACGACAAGTCTGCTCTTAGCGTGGGTGCTGTTGTTGGTGTTTCAGCTACAAGCTATGACGCTACTATCGTAAGTAGTCAAAACTTCAACACAATTGTTGGTGGACGTGCAGCTCTACACTATGACATCGATGTGAAGAACCTAGACCTTTATGCTGGTGTAGTACTAGGTCTTAGCACAACAATCTCTAGAGCTTCTTACGGAGCTGTAGAACCTGTTAAAGTAATGGGAACAGTTATCACAGAAGGTCATGAAGCTTATTCTAAAACTAATACAGGTTTTGGCTTCGGATACTCTACTTTCGTAGGAGCTTCTTACAAGTTCGCAGAAAGACTTTCAGCATTTGCTGAAGTAGGTTATGGTATCTCTTACCTTCAAGTTGGTATCGGTTACAAACTATAAGAACTTATATATTCTAAGGATTCTTGATTTTGAATAGAGAAGGGAGCTAGCTCAGTGCTAGCTCCCTTTATTTTTATCCTACGGGAAGCAGACTTCTTCGGTAGCAGATAAAAAAAATTAAGGGAAAGTATTTTTATTTCGTTGGGAACATTTATTTGAATCGTTGGGAAGAAATAAAAAAGTCTTCCCTACGATTTTTTCAACTCTTTTAGGAGTTATTTTAACCTTTTCAATAAAAAATTGTATATTTGTTAATTAAAGGCTTGAACTTCTCAATAAAGAAGTCTTCCAATCAACATAAAAGTATTTAACATTAACAGATAGATTATGAAGAAATTCTACTTATTTATGCTCATGCTGATCGCATCGGTCGGCAGTGCCTTGGCTCAGTTGCCAACATTTACAGCGCAAGATGCTCCAGAAGCTGACGCTAAGTATTACTACATTTCGTTCTTGAAGCAACAATATGTTTTGGATAGTCGCGATGAAGGTAGACAAACAGTCAAATTACAATTCGGTGTGGAAGGGACATCTGAAGCCGACACCCAACTCTTTAAGTTCGTTGGAAACGAAGAAGGCTTCGAGATTATCTCGAAAAACGGAAGACGTCTTGTCTTCACTGTAAGCAGAGGAATCTACACGTACAACGAAACACCTGCGGCAAATGATAGCGAAAAACAGCTTTTCCGCTTCGTTCAAGAAGACGATGTTTTGGAATTAGAAGCTCTAAACGTTGAGAACAATGGCAATTGGTGGACGACACCTGGCTATCGTTTGGCGTCAAATAAAGGAGTTGGTCTTGGACATGATGTAACAAACTGGAAGCACAAGTCTGGTATTACAGAGCTTAAACTCATTCCTGAGTCTGAAGGGGCTAAATATTTTGCTAACAAAAAGCCTGTTGAATTGCAGACTGCGTTCAACAAAGATGCAGTTAAATGGTACAGACTCATCTTCAAGAGAAACGGTATTGAGAAGTCAGTTGCCATGCAGGATATGGGTGTAGGCAATAAAATGCTTGTAAAAGATATTGTAACAGACCCTGCAGATGACAACTTCAACAAACAGCTCTTCCAAGTTATTGGTACAGACTTCGCAGGTGCTTTGAAGCTTGTAACAAAAGAAGGGCATTATGTCTATCTTCATGAGGATCGTTTGAAAACAGCTGATACGGATCAAGATTATACTTTTGTCATCGAAAATATGCCATCGAACAAACCACCATTCTATCAGTTCAGAGTAGAAGGAGGAAGCCACCCAAACATCAATCCTGTTGGTGGGGCTATCGTCGACAAAGAGTTCGGAACGTGGAACAAAGATGATGGAGGGAATGCCTTCTTCTTCCAAGAAGTTTCATTCGAAGCACCTAAGCCTCAATTGAAAGTTACTGCGACAGCAACAGGTGCTGGGCGAGATAGCTGGATCACTTTCGAAGGAGTAGAAGATGGTATCCTAACAGCAGATAACGGCAAGGCGATACTTAAGATTAAGGCTGACAAGAACTCAATCGCTTTCATCAAGAGTATTAAGATTAACGGAACTGAACTTGCAGAAGACGTTCTCATGAAGAAGGAGTACAGCAAGGAACTAACAGTTACCGAAGACACTCAGGTTGAAGTAGACTTCTTCTACGCTCCACAAATCTCTATCTATGGAGCTAATGAATACGACCCTATTATTAATGGAACAGCTAGCTTAGGTAACACAACAGCTGTAGGAACATCATTCGTAGCACAACCAAACGCAGAAGTAACAGTTGAGGTTACTCCAGAGGAGGGCTACCTCATTGACAAAGTGATTGTTCAAACAATGGATGCAAACTTTACGACAAAGCAAGAAGACATTACGGCTACAATGAAGTTCACTGTCGGAGCAGGTGCTAGCTCTGCTTCTGATATGATGTTGTATCAATACTCACTACTTGTTAGCTTCAAGGAAGTACCTAAGTCTAAGTTGACAATAAAGAAAGAAGGTGAAGGCGAATTCCAAGTTCTTCTAGCAGAAACAGGCGAAGAAGTGAAGGCTAAGGATGGCGTTTATGAGTTTACAACTGGTTCATTGCTTTACATCAAACCATTGACTAAAGCTGGCGACGTAAAAACTTGTGCTAAGCTTATCTCAGGAGATAAGGAACTTCCACTCGTTTACAACAAAGACAGCCAAGCTTACGAGTATGTACTTGACGCAGACGCTACGATCAAGCTACACATTTCTGACGCATGTGCTACGCCTGTTGAGGAAGTAGCTTCTACACTCTTAATGAGCGTTTATCCAAACCCTGCTACAGAGTACGTGATTATCAAGGGTCTATCAGCTCAAGCTCAAGTACGTATCATCAACATTACTGGTAAGACAGTCCGTGTAGCTAAGGTAGGATTTGACGGCATGATCAAGATAAACGTAGAAAACTTGGCTAAGGGTCTATACATCGTTCGCTCGGGTAAGGCAGTAGCGAAGTTACAAGTTCGCTAAGCCATAGCTTAAGCACTATAATCCTCAGGGGATAGGCTACAGAGTCTATCCCCTGATTTTTTTCTCTACTAGCCTTAGGAGGAAATGACAGATTTGCCTGAAAAGAAATTCTTTCCAGACAAAAAGCAAGAGCTTCTACCCTCTATAGATAGTAATACCCCTCACGAAACTTAGTAATCCTTGGGAAGATTTATTTTTTTCTTCCCAAGGATTCAAATAAATGTTCCCTACGAAATAAAAATGTCTTCCCTACAATTTTTTGAGCTTTTAGCAACATGTCGCTTATCCCTAAGATAGATAAGCTTAGACCTCCCATCGAGCAAACAGCTCTATTGCTTCGCTTTTGTTCTGATTTTGTGGTATTTATTTTTATTTATCGGATAGAAATCAGCACTTATATACTTGTAAAAGTCCAACAAAAGCCTTATCTTTGTGGCACTTTTAATATATTGACAGTGGTACGTACCGATCGTTTCAGCATTAATTTGAAAAGCCTTGCAGAAGGCAAGCATGAATTTCAATACTGCTTAGATGACAACTTTTTTGCTCAATGTGAGCAAGAAGAAATCTCTAAGGGAGAGGTGCAAGTGGTAGTTAAATTAGATTATTCTAATGGTCTCTACCGCTTTAACTTTGCTTACGACGGATATGTCGTAGGTCAGTGTCATCGCTGTCTATCTGACCTTGAACTGGACGTGTTTTTTGAGCGATCATTACTCGTTCGTTTCGGAGAAGAATTTAGCGAAGAGGAAGACGAATTACTCATCTTACCCCATCAAGACTTTATTTGGGGGCTTGACTGGACAATGTGTGAGGATGTCTTGCTCTCTTTACCAGATCAGGCTTTGCACGAAGATTACGATGAAGACTGCGATCCTGAGATGATGACCTATTTCAATGATATGCTCGTAACAGAAATCCCAGAGGAAAAAGCAGAAGTGGAGCATGATGAGGATGGAATCGATGTTCGTTGGGCAGGTCTTAAAAACTTGAAGAATTAATTATAAAAAATAAAAAGAAATGGCACATCCTAAAAGAAGACAATCAAAAACTAGAACGGCGAAACGCCGCACACATGACAAAGCTCTTGCTCCAACACTTGCAAAGTGTGCAAACTGTGGTGAGTGGCATATTTTCCACACTGTGTGTGGAGCTTGCGGTTATTACCGTGGCAAGATTGCTATCGAAACTGAGCTTTCGTTGTAAGAATCCAACCTTATTATGAGGTTCTTAGAAGTTCCGTAGGCTCTGCCTATGGAACTTTTTTTGTATCTTAGTAAAAATTTTGATGATTAAAGCGATATAAAGAATGAATACAATTAATGCAGTTATTACTGCTACAGGTGGCTATTTGCCAGAAGATAAGTTAACAAATGCAGATCTTGAGAAAATGGTCGATACCAACGACGAGTGGATTATGACTCGTGTTGGGATCAAAGAGCGTCGTATTCTCAAAGACCCAGAAAAAGGTGCTTCATACCTCGCTATTCAAGCGGTAAAGAATATGTTTACTAAGCACAATATTGATCCAGAGACTGTGGACGGCTTGATTTTGGCAACGAATACAGCGGACTATCATTTCCCAACAACATCATCTATAGTCGCCCATGAAACAGGTTGTATTAATGCCTTCACTTTTGATATTTCTTCGGCTTGCCCTGGATTTATGTACGCCTTGGAGACAGGAGCTAATTACATCCGCTCAGGACGATATAAGCGACTAGTCATCGTAGCGACAGAAAAGATGTCTGCAGCTGTTGACTACACAGACAGAAACACCTCGCCACTCTTCGGTGATGGATCAGGCTGTGTCCTACTCGAACCAACAGAAGAGGCTATGGGTGTGATGGATGCACATTTCCGCACCGATGGTACAGGCAAGCCACACCTTATTATGAAAGCAGGGGGGTCTGCAAAGCCAGCTAGCCAAGAGACGGTAGAAGCTCGCGAACACTTCGTCTACCAAGAAGGAGCTTCAGTCTTCAAACAAGCAGTTAAAGGCATGGCAACGAGTTGTGCTGAAGTGATGAAAAGAAATAAGCTTAGCGACAAGGATATTTCTTGGGTCGTACCACATCAGGCAAACTTACGCATCATCGATGCCGTTGCTCGTATGATGTCTGTACCAATGGAGCGAGTAATGGTAAACATTGAGCATAGAGGTAATACCAGCTCAGCGACCATTCCAATCTGCCTTTGGGAAAATGAGGCACAACTCAAGAAAGGCGACAACCTAATCCTTACTAGCTTTGGAGCAGGCTTCACTTGGGGAGCAATTTATCTGAAGTGGGGTTACGACACAAATAAGTAAGCAATCAATCCTATGCAAGAGAGCAATACGCACCGCTCTGGCTTCGTAAATATCGTAGGCAACCCAAATGTTGGGAAGTCCACACTGACCAACTTACTCGTCGGTCAGAAACTTTCGATCATTACATCCAAGGCTCAAACGACACGTCATCGAATAATGGGAATCGTTAATACTCCCGAGATGCAAATCGTTTACAGCGACACTCCAGGGGTTTTGCAACCCAACTATAAGTTACAGGAGAAAATGCTTGAGTTTTCTGAGTCAGCCCTAGGCGATGCTGACGTACTGGTCTATGTAACTGACCTTATAGAGTCGCCATGTAAGAACGAAGTATTCTTGGATCGTGTGCGAAGCCTTAACTGTCCCGTCCTCTTAGTCATCAACAAGCTTGACTTGGGCGATCAGAAGCAGTTGGAAGAGCTTGTAGCTTTCTGGCATGAACAGTTACCTAAGGCAGAGATCATTCCAATCTCTGCTCTTAACAAATTCAACGTTCTCCCCCTCAAAAAGCGTATAGAGGAGCTAATCCCCCTATCACCTCCATACTTTGAAAAAGATGCCTTGACCGATCGGCCTGCTCGCTTCTTCGTTACGGAAATTATCAGAGAGAAGATACTCCTATATTATAAGAAGGAAGTACCCTATGCTGTCGAAGTGATTGTTGAAGAGTTCAAAGAGGAAGACGATATTATTCGCATCCGAGCCTTAATCATTACCGAGCGTGATAGTCAAAAAGGTATTATCATTGGACCAAAAGGAGTGGCGGTGAAAAAGGTGGGAACTCTAGCGAGACAGGACATCGAACGCTTCTTTGAAAAGAAAGTATTTATCGAATTACTTGTGCGCGTCGAAAAGGACTGGAGAAGTAGAGATAAGCTACTTAAACGCTATGGTTACCAACTGGACTAAACACTTAAGCCAACTATGATTACTTATCTAAAGGGAAGCATCGCAGACTTAAACCCTACAAATATTACGATTGACTGTGGAGGTGTTGGCTATCTTGTCAATATTTCGCTCAATACATACTCAGCCTTCCAAGGCAAGAGCGAAGGGAAGATTCTAATCACACAGATTATTCGAGAAGATGCTCACCTACTTTATGGTTTTGCCGAGGAAGAAGAGCGTGAACTGTTCCAACTATTTCTAGGTATTTCAGGTATTGGACCGAATACGGCAAGGGTCATACTCAGCACTTACACAGCTAAAGAACTTCGTTCAATCATATTACTTGGAGAAATTGATGCTATAAAAGCAGTCAAAGGTATCGGACTAAAGACCGCACAGCGAATCATACTTGAACTAAAAGGTAAGGTAGTCCTCTCAGAAGATGAAGAACCAACGACGATGAAACAGGCGATAAGCAAGGGATTAGCTCAGAACGAACAGAGTGAAGAAGCCCAAGCAGCCCTCAAAATGCTAGGCTTTGTCGATACAGCAATCAACAAGGTTCTAAAGAAGCTTTTGCAAGAAGACCCAAGTCTTTCTTCTGAGGATTTAATTCGACAAGCCCTAAAAATGCTCTAATCCAAGGCTTTGATTTGTAAAAAAAAACGTATCTTTGTAAAAAAATAAATCCTTAAACTTATTTATATTTAGGGTTATTAATAAAGAGCATCAAACAACAAAACAATTAGAACATCTAAATAATAAGAAGATAATTATCAAAAAAGAATGAATATTATGAATAAGAAATTTGCATTATACAGCCTATGTCTGCTCATTTTCTCTTGTCTGATGACAGAGACAGTGCTAGCACAAGGCGAAATCAAACTAACAACAGGCGATAACGGTTGGTTTATTGTCGAAGGATTGAAGGGTACAAACATTTCCGTTGAGGGAATGCCTAACGATTTCCAAGTAAGAGTTCAAGGAGCTAAAGAAACAGGATTTAAGCAAGTTTACCAAGCTCCAACAAATAGTGAGGTTACATTCAAAGGAGACATCAAATACCTTCGTATCTCTTGTGTCATGGATAGAGCTGTAACAGGGAAGAGAGCCGACATTGTTAAGATAGACTTATCAAAAGCTCCTAAAAGCCTTAGATCCCTTTCGCTCAAAGGTCTAAACTTTAAGGGACAAGCTGGGGAATTTGACTTCTCAGGTGCTACAGAGTTGGTAGCTCTTTCTTTAATTGACCTATCAAACAATGTAACACTTCCTCTAATTGATTTAAGTAAACAGACTAAACTAAAAACACTTTACCTTGGAAATAAAAATGAGAATAATAACTATTTGAAAAAAGTAGTCTTGCCTCAGACAAATGCTATCAAACAGTTTGACATGTCTCGCTGTACAATCCAAGAGATTAACCTTGACGTATTGAAAGATGTTGTCTACTTTCATGCAGATGCAACGATAAGCCCTAAGCTTGTCGACCTTACACCTTATAAAAAGATTGAGAGACTCTACAGCTATCGTTCTCATATTGACACATATATTGGGAAAGACCTGCCAGAATTATACCACGTTCCATTTGAAGGGAATAATGGAAGTACAATATACTTTGAGAACTGTCCTAAACTTCGAGAGTGGCACCCCTATAAAGGCAAGGATGGAAAAACTTATTACACAGGACTACATCTTGGATTAACACCAAACCCTATGCTCTTTACTAAGGTAACATTAATCAATACAGGCTTCACAGTCTTTGGAGGTAAGCTAACAGCTGGATTAAATAAACTCAAAGAACTAACACTTAAATCAGAACTGATTAAAAAGTTAGACTGTCGCACCATTCCGAAGACTGCCGAAAAAATTAAGATTGAGATCCCTAATGTCCGTAAACTCTGTGTGTTCGAATCACAATTTACATTAGACTGGTTTGTAGACATTGTGAATGCATTGCCTACTGTTTCAGATGGAACAGCAAAAGTTTTTCGCTATACAGATCCTCAAGCTAGAAGTACATTCCGTGCAACGAAAGAAGAAGTTGAAAAAATATTAAAGGAAAAAGGTTGGGTTATTGAAGATGTTCCTGCAGGAACAGACCCAGAGGAAGGAAAAGAGAAGCCTACAGCTGTAGACAATCTTGCAAACAAAAATATCAAAATCTTCCCAACACAGACCAAAGACTTCGTTTATATCCAAGGAGCTAAAGCTTCTACTTCTTACGCTGTTTACAACGCTGGAGGTAAATTATGCTTCGAAGGACAAATCTCATCAGGAGAAGAACGTTTAGACTTCAGCTCATTAGCTAAAGGTCTTTACATTCTTAAGATCGGTTCAATCCGAGAAAAAATTATACTTATCTAATTTGTTTTATAGGTTAAAAGAGGAGACTTTCCCTTACGAGGGAGGTCTCCTCTTTATTTAAGACTAAACAGCATGAGAGTTCAAGATATTTGTTCTTGCTTAGAAGCTCAAATGCCTCTATGGTTACAAGAGAGCTATGATAATTGTGGCTTACAAGTTGGTGATCCTAATGCAGAAATCCATTCAGCTCTGCTATGCGTTGATCTAACTGAAGCCGTTGTTAATGAAGCTATTGAGCTTGGAGCTGGTTTAATCATCACCCACCACCCGCCTCTCTTCAAGGGAATAAAGAGCCTACAGCCAAGCAACTATATAAACCGTTCAATCCTAAAAGCCATTGAACACAAACTTGCCATCTATTCAGCTCATACCAACGCAGACAATGCTCCAAGCGGACTAAACTATCTTCTCGCAGAAGACTTTCAATTAAAGAATGCCCAACCTCTGGAGAAAATCAAGGGACAATTGATGGAGCTAGTGGTTTACGTACCACGTTCACATCGTGAAACATTGCGAACAGCTCTCTTTGAAGCTGGAGCAGGTAAGCTCGGAGCTTACGATTCGTGTAGTTTCTCCTCTTCAGGCGAAGGGACATTCCGACCTTTATCTGGCTCAAAACCTTTCATCGGCAAACAAGGAGAGCTGGCATGCGAAACTGAAGATCGCCTCAGTCTAGTGCTGAATGTAGCCGATTCTTCAGCAGTTGTCCGAAGCCTGCATGCTCATCATCCCTACGAAGTTCCTGCCTATAGCCTTATCCCCTTGGCAAATGATTATCTAGGTGCAGGGGCTGGTATAATTGGTGATTTGGAAGAACCTGTAGACACTCAGCTCTTTCTTCGCCAAGTCAAAGATTACTTTGAGTCAGAAAAGATCTCGTATTCCAAAACTTCGAAGACTAAAATCCGCCGTGTTGCTCTATGTGGTGGTTCAGGTGCTTTCTTATGGAAAAAAGCCTTGAGCCTTGGAGCTGATATTTTTATCACAGGAGAAGCAAAATATAATGACTATTTTGATGTAGAAGATAGGTTAATCTTGACAACAGTTGGGCATTATGAGAGCGAAGTTGTTGCAAGTAAGCTATTTTATTCTATTATATCAAAGAAATTTCCTAACTTTGCAATTCACAGAAGTAAACTGAATAGCAATCCGATATTATCTATTTAATAAATATGGCCGTAAAGACAGAAAAAAAAGAAAAGAGCATTGAAGAAAAACTAATAACTCTAAAAAAGTTACAAAGTGCATGCTCAAAAATTGATGCCTTAGACAACCTTATGGCAGATTTACCCTTGGAAATTGAAGATCTTGAGGATGAAATTGCTAAAATGGAGCATAAAGTCCAAGAACTTGAAGCTAAGAATAAAGAGAAAAATCAGCTTGTAGCTGGCGAAAAGGCTAAGATCGCTAATTCAGAAGGTCTCATATCTAAGTACAACGAACAGCTAAACGGCATTAAGAATAACCGAGAATATGACAATCTTAAGAAAGAGATTGAGTTCCATGGTTTCGAGATTGAGTTAGCAGAGAAGCGTACAGCTGAAGCAAAGGAGGAAATAACTCAAATAAAAGCTAAGCTTGGAGTAATCAAAGATCAGATTGTAGATCGCAAAGAAGTACTAAAAGATCGCAAGGCGAACCTTGAGAAACATCAGGAAGAAACCGAAGCGGAAAAGAATAAGATCCTTAAAACTGTTACAAGTCTGGAAAAAGAACTAGACGAGCGTTTGGTTAAATCTTTCCATCGTACGCGTCAAGGAAATAAAAATGGGCTTGCAGTCGTTCAGGTAGATCGTGATGCTTGTGGCGGTTGTTTCAACAAAATCCCAGCTCAGAACCAAATAGACATCAAGTTACACCGCAAAATCCTTTCATGCGAATACTGCGGTCGTATCATTTTAGACGCAGATTTATAATCATTTAACTCAACTAAAGCCTAGCCTATACGCTAGGCTTTAATCATTTTAGAGGCATGTATCCATTGCTTGATCAGGTCAGAGCGACCATTACTCAGGAGCAATTGCTTACATCTAGCCCAGCAATCATTTTAGCCCTTAGTGGGGGAGCAGACTCTGTCGCCCTACTAAGGGTTCTTTTATTGCTAGGACATAAGCCACGTGTGGCTCATTGCAATTTCCACCTTCGGAATAAAGAGAGCGATGAAGACGAAGCCTTCGTTCGCTCCCTGTGTCAGAAGTACTCTCTTGAGCTAAACATCAAGTCTTTTGACACCGAAGCTTATGCCTTGTCGAAGGGTGTATCTATCGAGATGGCAGCACGCGAACTCCGCTACACTTGGTTTCAAAGCCTCAGACAGAGCGACGAACTGATTGCCGTAGCCCATAACTCTGACGATCGCGTTGAGACCTTTCTCTTGAATCTATCCATGGGAACAGGCATTCGAGGGCTAAGTGGCATGCCCTACAAACGAGAAGATGGCATCATTCGTCCGTTGATGGACTGCTCCCGTCAAGAGATTCTGTCCTTTCTAGCCGAACTTGGTCAGGACTATAGGGAGGATAGCTCGAATGCCTCTCTCGAATATAAGCGAAACTTTATCAGACATCAGCTCATTCCATGCTTTGAGCAGATGAACCCTCAGTTCAAAGCCAAAACCTTGGATACGATCAGCAATTTAAGGTCTTGTGAGAGTCTCTACCTTTCCGAACTCAAACGGCTTCAATCTGAGCTAATTTCCGACAAAGGCATCGTGATTGAGCAGGTTCTTCAGCTCAAGGAAGCCCAGACATTTCTCTTCGAAACGCTTCGCCCTTACCATTTTAATAAGGAGCAAATCCTAGACTTGCATAAGCATCTAGGAAAACTCCGCCGAGGAGCATGCTACGAGTCCCCCAGCCACAGGCTGATGATTAGCCGTGATCATATTGAGATTCTCCCCAAAGAAGCCCAAGACGTCCCCACTCTTGAGCTAAACATCACAGAAGACGGAGGTATCAGATTTTCTAACATGTACCTACAATGGAGCTACCACGAGCGAGCAGACTACCCTAGCCTACGTTGTCCCAAGGATGAAGTTCTCTTTGATGCTGACCGCCTATGGGAAGCTCTTGGCGAAACGAAGTGCTTGATCCTGCGAAGTCGTCAAATGGGCGATAAGATCAAACCCTACGGCATGACGAAAGGCAGGAAAAAAGTCAGCCGTATCTTCATTGACAATGGACTGACACATCGTGAACGAGAGGAAATACGCATCCTTGCAACGAAAGATAATCAGCTACTTTGGCTCGTTAACCTCCTTGCAGATTCTACCTTTGCAGTCTATGAATCGACGAAGCGTATCCTCCACTTTAGGGTAATCCCAACTCACGAGAATCAAGACTAAGCCACAAAACTTTCATCGTTTAAGTACTAAGCCAAGAGCCTAAACTCTTGGCTTATTTATTTGCTCCGTCCAAGGAACACATTCCTTTGCCTTCATTCAAACCCTTTTAACCTTGAAATCTAAACTTTTTAGACAGAAAAATAGCTAAATTTCTTGTTCAAAAGAAAATAAATTAGACTTTTTCACGATAAAAGGGTAGAAAGCATTGCTTAAATCCTAGAATAGAGTAATTTTGAACCAAGAATCAATAAACAAATAAGTTATGAAAAAGAATTTAGCCTTTATGCTCAGACACTTGTTCCTTTTGGCAAGCGTCGGTCTCCTTTTCAGCTCATGTGTCCTACTTTCTAAGGTATCCAATCCCATAATGACGATACACAAAGGTCAGACACAGGAAGAAGTCTTCCAGCTCTTAGGCAAGCCTGAGAGTCGCAGTTTCGACGAACTTTCAGAAAAATGGGTCTATAGCTATTTATATCTGGATAAAATGGACGTGTACGTCATCACCTTTAGGGATAATCATGTCGTCAGATTGGAGAACTTTGTCAATACATCGCCTTCAAGTGTAGGACGAGTGTCAAGAGATGAATATGAAGATGAGGCATGTACTCACGAAGCTATTACGAATCGCAGGCACAGAGTAGAACCTTTCGAGCGACAGTTCCGTCATGATCAGCCTTGCCAAAACTATCTTATGAGCAGGGAAGAGTTCAATCAATTCATGAAAGAGGGACTTTCTGCCTGCGACTGGGACAAAGAACGCAACGAAATGCTCCGAGCTGTCTCACAAACAAGGCTTTTCAGCTGTCGTCAAGTCGCTTCAATCCTTAAGCATTTTGACTTTGATTCGAATAGAAAGCAAGCTTTGAGCATCATTGCTCCAGCTATTTACGATAGAGAACGCTACTTCCTCCTACGTTCGTCTTTTGACTTCCTAGACGCTGAAGATATTTGGCAAATCATTTTGGCAAGCAAGCCTCATCGCCACGCTCCCCAACCTCATAGACGTTGCCTTATTACTCAGGACGAATTTGTCAGCTTCCTCAAAGAAGACTATTCGCTCTGCAGACAAGACAGAAATCGTATCGAACTGCTGAAGATCTTCAGCCAAGGGCGTATGCTTCGTTGCAAAGATTTGGCTCAGCTCCTACACTATTTTGATTTCGAATCAAACAGAAAGCATGCCCTATCTATCCTTGCTCCTTGCATTTATGATCGGGAACATTGCGGACTTCTTGCCGAGGAATTTCCTCTGTGTAGCCTAAACGAAATCCTTCGAATCATCAATTCCTCGACACGGCACTAAGCTTTGCTAAGCTCCTAGCCAGACGGGCAAACTAAAGATTTACTAAATACTAAAAATTCTTCAGAAAGAAATTTTTAATTTGTAGGGAACACTTATTTGAATCGTTGGGAAGAGTGAAATATCTCTTCCCAACGATTTTTTCATGTGTAAGGTTTCATATTAAAGAATCCTCTAATAGTCTCATGTAGTCTTATGTTATAGTTATTTAACTCTTATCATCTTTGTCAAAAAAACATTTGTTTACTTGTATATATTTATACTAAAAAATATCTTTATCTTTACGAATAAAACACTTGACTACAAAGCATTAATTAATCAATAGAGAATGAAGAGTTTGTTGAAAAGTAGGCTACTAGTTGCTATTCTCAGCCTTTTTATTTTAGAATCATGCCTCAAGCCTTGCACTCCGACAGATAGCGGTCATTATAATGTAAGTGTTATTTCTCTTGAAGCAACAGATCAGGATCTCTTACTTATTGTTAAGAATAGGAGAGGTGATCGCTTAGTTGCTAATGATCAACTTATAAGAAATGACATAATTTCTTGTGGAACTTTAGTTATTCCTGATGATATTCCTGTTGGCAATCAGTTGTTTTCTATAAAAAACACCGCTAATAAAACTTATAGAGTTTTGATAGCTTTAGACAGTGGTGTCTATGGAAAAGATTATATTTATGCTAAGAATTATAAGGATAAAGGCTTTAGAAATAATAACTTCATTAATGACTTGTACGAGATTGTATGTTCTAAAAATCTAAATTCTAAAGAAAAAGCTCTAAAAATTGAGGAGCTATGGAAAGAACTAAAAGCTCTCAGTAATTATGTTGCTGTGGAGATTCAGCCTCAATCAATCTATAATATTCCTTGGAAGATTTAGATAAAAATATTTTAGATATTCATGAATAGATTTATTGTTTTCTAGTGTTTTACTTAAATCTTTCTATAAAACTTAAGGATTCCCCTCTTGATTGGTGCGACTTGTTACAAGGGGAGGCGACATCTTTGCTGAAAGAGAAAAAATCGTAGGGAAGACTTATTTAGTTCTTCCCTACGATTTAAATAAATATTCCCAACGAACTAAAAATCCTTTCCCGAAGAGTTTTCAATCTGCTTCCTGAGAAGACTGATATTTTCCGTCTAGCCGACTCATTTCTTTCAAACTTGTCGCTTACTCCGAGGGTGAGTCGTAGATTTTTTTCTGATTGATGAATATCTATTATCTTTGAACTTAGAATAATTAAACCCAGAGTTTGAGGCTCTATGCCGAAGCTCTCTAACAAATTAAAGAACAAATGAAATTCAAACATCTAATCTATTCGCTAGCTTTTGCTTCAAGCCTTTCGGCTATGAGCAACCTATCCGCTCAAGTCTGCGAAGGCGAAAGTGAGGCTGAGCGAATCAAACGTGAAGCTACAACAGAGTACGCAAAAGACAATGACGACGCTATGACAGCAGAACAGCTACTAGAAATGGCACGTGTCGGTTTGGCCGACCTCGCTCCTAAGGGTGACAAGCTCATCTACACCGTAAGCCTGCCAAATATCGCAAAGAACGCTTCGGAAACAGCTATCTATGAAATAAATATCGATGGCTCAGGGCGTAAACAAATATCCCCAGAAGGACAGAATTGCTATGCTCCGAAGTACATCGACGGAGGGAAACGTATCGCCTTCATGAGCGTAGTAGAGGGTACAATGCAAGTATGCTCTATGGCTCTTGATGGCTCGGACATTCGCCAACTAACGAAATTAGATGGCGGATTGCACGACTACAAATTCTCGCCTGACGGTAAGCAAATCCTTTATGTGCAGGACATTCCCCTAGAAAATAAGGCAGTGGACATCTACCCCGACCTACCAGAAGCTACAGGTCGTGTCATCAATGACTTGATGTATAAGCACTGGGACGAATGGGTAGATGCAATACCACATATTTTCTATGCTCAGCTAGGCGAAGAACCTATCGAAGAAGGGCTGGATATTCTTGAAGACGAACCTTTCGAAGCTCCAATGAAACCTTATATCTCTATGGGAGATGTGAACTGGTCGCCAGATGGTAGATATATCGTTTATGCTTCACGCAAGAAGACTGGCGTAGCTTATTCGATTTCGACGAATAGTGATATTTATCTATTTGATACGAAGACCAAGGAAACACGCAACCTTACAGAGGGTATGATGGGTTACGACACTGATCCCGTTTTTGCCCCAAATGGAAAGACTCTTGCTTGGGTGTCTATGGAACGTGACGGTTACGAGTCGGATCTCCGTCGTCTCTTCGTCATGGATATGAGAACAGGTAAAAAGACTTGGCTCGCACAAGACTTCGAATGCAACGTAGAAGCTCCAGCATGGTCTCAGGACGGCAAGAAGATTTACTTCATTAGCTGTATCCAAGCTGAGAAACAGCTTTTTGCTATTGATGTGAAGAGCCAAAAACTTCGTCAAATCACCAAAGGACAGCACAACTATACATCTTTCTTGCTGGGACCTAAGTTTATCATTGCTGGTCGCCAATCGATGAAAGTCCCAACCGATCTCTATCAAGTAGACATCCGCTCAGGCAAAGCCCTTGCTATCACACAGGAAAACAAAGAGGTGCTAGACGAATTAGCAGACATCACTGTAGAGAAACGATGGATTGACACAACAAATGGCGAAAAGATGCTTGTTTGGGTCATCTATCCCCCACACTTTGACAAAAAGAAGGTTTATCCTGCTTTGCTTTACTGTCAGGGTGGACCGCAGAGTGCCGTTAGCCAATTCTTCTCGTTCCGTTGGAACTTCCGTATCATGGCAGAACAGGGCTATATTGTCATAGCACCTAACCGACACGGAGTACCAAGTTTCGGCAAGGCTTGGAACGAACAAATCTCTGGCGACTATCCAGGACAAAATATCCAAGACTATCTATCAGCTGTTGATGCCCTAAAGAAAGAGCCATACATCAATCCAGAAGGTATAGGTTGTGTTGGGGCTAGTTACGGTGGATTCTCAGCTTATTATCTTGCAGGGCATCACGACAAACGCTTCTCAGCATTCATCGCTCACGCTGGTATCTTCAACATGGAGATGCAGTACCTCACAACCGAGGAAATGTGGTTTGCAAACTGGGACATGGGAGGTGCCTACTGGGAAAAAGACAACAAAGTCGCTCAGCGTACCTTCGAACACTCGCCTCATAAGTTCGTTGACAAGTGGGACACTCCTATGCTCGTAATCCACGGAGAGAAGGATTTCCGTATCCTAGCTGACCAAGGAATGGCCGCATTTAATGCAGCGAAGCTAAGAGGTATTCCATCACAATTGCTCGTCTTCCCCGACGAAGGACACTGGGTCTTGAAACCACAGAATGCACTTCTCTGGCAACGTACATTCTTCGCTTGGTTAAATAAGTGGCTTAAACCTAAGTTTGTAGTGCCTTATAGCGAGTAATTAGGCTCTTTGTGGCTTAACTTGATAAGCCCAAGGGAGAAATCCCTCATTTTCAAGGACAAATCAAAGCAAGGATAGTAAATAATTGATTTTATTTACGTATCTTTGCTTTGATATTTAGAAGGTTATAAATTAAAATGAAACTAGCTATGCAGCTAAATCCAATTAGCAAAACAATCGTTTTGCCAGACGGTCGGGAGATCGTTCTTGAAACAGGTAAATTAGCCAAGCAGGCAGACGGATCGGTTACCCTAAGAATGGGTAATACCATGCTTCTCGCTACTGTTTGTGCTGCCAAAGATGCAAATCCAGGTGTGGATTTCATGCCTCTACAGGTTGAATACAAAGAAAAATATGCTTCTGTGGGTCGTTTCCCTGGTGGCTTCACTCGTCGCGAAGGACGTGCTTCAGATTATGAAATCTTAACTTGCCGTCTAGTGGACAGAGCCTTGCGTCCACTCTTCCCTAGTGATTACCACGCAGAAGTATTCGTAAATATAGTTATGTTCTCAAGTGATGGCGAAGATATGCCAGATGCACTTGCTGGACTTGCAGCTTCAGCTGCTCTTGCCGTCTCTGACATTCCATTCGAAGGTCCTATCTCTGAAGTACGTGTAGCCAGAGTTAATGGCGAGTTTGTCGTCAATCCAACATTTGCTCAGCTAGAGCAAGCAGATATGGACATGATGATTGGTGCAACGTACGAAAACATTATGATGGTTGAGGGAGAAATGAACGAGGTGCAAGAAAGCGAAATGCTAGAAGCTATCAAGTTCGCCCACGAAGCTATCAAGGTTCAATGTCAAGCTCAGCTCGAACTAAGCGAAGCTGTGGGAAAACTCAACAAACGTGAGTATTGCCACGAAGAAAATGACGAAGAGCTTCGTGCCGACATCCGCTCAAAATGTTATGACAAAGTCTATGCTATCGCAACTTCTGGGACGGACAAGCATGCTCGTGCCGAAGCATTCAAAGCTGTTATTGAAGAATATAAAACGGCTCTTAGCGAAGAAGATCTTGAAGCTAAGGCAGGAATGATCGCACGCTATTACCACGATGTGGAGAAAGAAGCCATGCGTCGTGCTATCCTTGACGAAGGAAAGCGTCTAGACGGTCGCAAGACTACAGAGATTCGTCCTATTTGGATCGAAACAGATTACGTACCAGGTCCTCATGGTTCGGCTGTCTTCACTCGAGGCGAAACACAATCGCTCACAACCGTTACTCTGGGAACGAAAGATGATGAGAAGCTTGTCGATGATGTATTGAACTACGGAAAAGACCGCTTCCTTCTACACTACAACTTCCCACCATTCTCTACAGGAGATGCTCGCCCACAACGTGGCGTTGGTCGCCGAGAAATTGGTCATGGTAACCTAGCCCTTCGTGCCTTGAAGCCAATGATTCCACAGGATTATCCTTATACGATCCGTGTAGTCAGCGACATACTTGAATCAAATGGTTCGTCATCTATGGCAACAGTTTGTGCAGGAACGCTTGCTCTTCGAGATGCGGGTGTACAGATTACACGCCCAGTTTCAGGTATTGCGATGGGACTAATCTCTGAGAACAAGGGTCAAAACTATGCAATCCTTTCGGATATCTTGGGAGACGAAGACCACCTAGGAGACATGGACTTCAAAGTAACTGGTACAGAGAAAGGGATCACTGCGACACAGATGGACATCAAAGTGGACGGTTTGAGCTATGAAATCCTTGAAAATGCACTTGCACAAGCGAAAGAAGGTCGCATGCACATCTTAGGAAAGATTCTAGAAGCTCAACCAGAAGCACGTCAGGACTTCAAAGAGCATACGCCTCGCATCGAAACAATCCGCGTAGCGAAAGAATTTATTGGAGCAATCATTGGCCCAGGTGGTAAGATTATTCAAGGCATGCAAGAGAAGACTGGTGCGAAAATCTCTATTGAAGAGGTCGAAGGCGAAGGCATCGTTGAAATAGCTGCTAGCAATAAATCGGCAATTGATGCTGCGATGGCAATGATTAAAGGCATCGTTGCTATGCCTGAAGTGGGAGAAGTTTACGAAAGTGAGATTAAATCTGTTCAGCCTTATGGATTCTTCGTTGAGTTCCTACCAGGTAAAGAAGGACTTCTTCACATCTCTGAATTAGCTTGGAAGCGAATAGAGAACATTGAAGACTCAGGATTTAACGTAGGTGATAAGTTAAACGTTAAGCTTCTAGCTGTCGATCCTAAGACTGGCAAGTTCAAACTCAGCCACAAGGTTACGATTGATAAGCCAGAAGGTTACGTAGAGCCAGAACGTCGCTCGCGTCCACCTCGCAAGGACTAGCAGAAACCTGCTCCTAATTTACACTAAAAAAGTAAGAGGCTGTGTCATTAAGATCACAGCCTCTTCTTTTTGTTCTACAGCTTGCTTGGACGATTGAACCGTTCCAAACGCTTCTTAATATTATCATCAAGAAAGGGACTGGCAATAATCAGCATAACAGCCATTAAGATTAAGCCAATACCCAAAGCAATCCTCAAGTTAAATTGCTCGCCAAACACGAAGATTCCAATAAGTATAGCGACAAGCGGTTCCATTGCTCCGAGAACAGAACTTAGGGTCGAACCAATACTTTTAATCGCTCGTATAAGGGCAATATTTGACACAAGCGTTGGCACAATGGCAAGCATGAGTACATTCAGCCAATCGCTAGGAGCTTGTAGCCATTCTAACTCTGCCTTATAAACGCTTTGTCCTAAGAGGATACAAGCACAAAAGAGCATCGTATAGAACGTAAGCTTGAGGTTGTTCATCTCCCTCAACACACGAACATTATTTACCACAACGATGTACAGAGCATAAGCTAAGCCTGAAAGCACCACGAAGATAATCCCACTCAGACTGACGGCACTATGACTACTCATCCGACAGAGCATAAAAATACCTGTTAGGGCTAAGGCAATAGCAATCATCGTAAAAGGCGAAACCTTCTGTTTGAAAAATAAACCCATAATCAGAGCCACAAAAACAGGATAAAGGAAGTGTAAAGTCGTGGCAAGCCCTGTACTCATCGTCTTATAGCCGTTGAAGAGCAGGAATGCCGAGAAAAAGTACAGCACCCCACAGATGATTACAGCGAAGACTTCGCGTAGATTCAGCCGTAAGCTCTCATGCCCTGCAAGAAGCATGAACAACAAAATAAGAGAAGCGAAGACATGCCTGTACAACAAGATACAAGAAGTCGTAAAACCTCCGAGCAACAAAGGCAAGGTAAAGAGCGGTATCAAACCAAAAGAGGCAGAGGAAAGTATGCCCCAAAAGAAGCCTTTAAGTTTTCCCATATCGACTTAATTACTTTAACTTTAGACTTAAAATAGCAGTATTAAAAGAATAAAAGATGCTTGACTAAGCTCACGAAGTTTTCCAACAATAGCTCAACAAAGCTTAATTTTCGCAAAGATAAATATATTTTTGAATTAAAAACAGCCTAGAAAACAAGTATTTTCTATCAAAGAATCTAAGTATCTAAACAGCTAGACCATAAGCCTTAAAGATTCTCCAGCAAACAGAACTCAAATCCAAGGCTATCATCTAAAAATTTGTAGGGAAGACTTGTTCATTTCTTCCCTACGATTCAAAAAAGTCTTCCCTACG
>PDWI01000763.1_pt1 | contig 52130 bp, 44 predicted proteins | sample 1430891 | NCBI WGS metagenome assembly PDWI01 (sample SAMN01162508, study PRJNA174530) | Oral metagenome, whole genome shotgun sequencing project. | biome: Marine environment; feature: Marine mammal; material: Swab sample of the gingival sulcus; isolation source: swab sample of gingival sulcus... | reverse complement strand
CCAATCTTAACAAGATTTGGCTCGCATTGTTTTTTTTTTACATTTGTGAAGTTCGTGCTTATTTTGAGTGCATATATAATAATGTATAACATATAATTAAAAATGAAGAAAAATAAAGAAGAAGAGGAGCTTTACTTAGCTCCTACGGTAGAAGTTTTAAGATTAGCTTCTCCAATTAGTTTACTAGAAACTTTTTCGGGTACTGGTAGCGTTGAAGACCTAACAGACGGTAATGCCGACGGAGCCGAAGATTGGGGTCTTGATGGCGGCGAACCAAAAGATTGGTTTGATTAGTCAAGGCTGAGTATTAACAATTCAAAAAGAAGTAGATTATGAAATTAAAGAATTACTTTGCCCTAGTTTTAATGGGTGTAATGCTTTTGACATCTTGTAATAAGGACGAAGACCTCAAAGGCGATAAGGGAGTTTCAACAGGCAAAACAGAAGTCTTTACGGCTTCTATTACCGAGGTTGAAGCTTTTGATTTATTGGAATATGGAGCCGATGAACACGAGGCTCGAGCTTCTGTGAAGAGTAAGGGGTATGCCGTCCCTAGGCTTGAGGTTTCATTAGAAGAACTTAAAGATTCTAGTACACAGGCTCATTGGGGTGTTTTGGGGGATAGCCAAACGCCTCTTGAGGAGAGCGTTCCTAATACAAAGATTGTAGTTGCAGAACCAGAAAGTACGCCAACAGAAAGTACACTTTTCTTCAAGGCAAGCACCGACCCCTTGAAGAAGAACGTACTTAAGTTTTATTGCCCTGTAGGCGATGACCTTAAGCCTGTGAGTAATAAATGGGCTTACTTTGCCGTTGGTGGTGAGCGAAATGGGCAGTATTTGGAGTTCAATAAAGAGCATAATACTTCTCCTAATGCAAAGATTGTCGGCATTATGAAGGACGAGCCACAGCTAGCTCGTCAAATTCCGCTGATGACAGATGTAATGGCATTCAACAAGATTCTTGGAGAAGGTAAAACGAAAGTTAAGCTTAAACCTCGTGGATGTTTGATTGGTCTGTGCTTTGTTAATAAGCTTGATGAAGACATTACAATTACAGATATTGTTGTCCCTAAATATAATGCACTATACTTTGAGGGTAAGTTTGATATGCAAAATAGTACAGAGAGTACAACAGCTCCTTATTCTATAAATTTCAAAAATTCTACCTGTACAGATAATAGACAAACTAAGTTTGACGGTGGAGAAATAAAAGATGAGGAAGAGTTTTACCCTTATCCTGTTTATGATAATAATACAACGACGAATAAGGGCTATGTTTTACAACCTGTAGGAGCTTCGTCTATCACTCAAAATATTAAAGATAATCTTCCTATTTTTCATTTGTGGGGGATGCCACGCACAAGTGGTTGTGGTCAAGATAGGTTAAGCTTTTATGTAAAGTTTACAAAGGGAGGTACAGAGCTTAAGACTCGTATATTCTCTATTACTTTGCCAAGAAATAAAGCTTTTAAGGAAGGCAAGTCTTATCGCCTAGCTATCCTTCTAAACGAAAAGGCTCTTCCTACAACGTATGGTAGTGGTCGGAATCCCTTGATGTATGTTGCTGAAAACAGTGTTAATCGTGGTGCATCTCTAGGTCCTGCTGACCCTCTTATGCCTGAATTTCTTACAGATTTACGTCCTCATCCTACAGGTTTTGTAAATCATTATAATATGCCTACTACAGGAGATGTTAGGACACATTTACCTACAGATGTCGGTTATTTTACATTTAATGAAGCTATAGCTTTATTTGACTCTAGCAATCCTGCCTACTGTCCATTCTTAGCTAATTATGTTTTACCTACTTTGGAGCAGTGGAATTCAATCGTACCTTCTTATGATAAAGGTGAATACTATATCGTATTTAAGGACTCTCCTCGTGATCCTAATTTCTTGGAAAAAGCTCTCAAGAAGCGTGTTGTTAATGATAAGATGATTAAAATTGGTTCTGAAGCAGCACGAACTTATAATTCAGATTTTATCACTAAGGCAGAATGTCCATATTATGTAACTTATGCCCTTCGTTTCAAGGGAACTCCTCACGAAAGTGCTTGGCGTTATTCTTGGAGCTATACAAGGAATGCAATGATTATTGAATGTATTGGCGGTTTTCAGTATTCTGGTAAGAAATTGATAGATATTTCTTATCCTGAGTTTTTCTCTGAAAATACTCACACAGTTAAACGTATTTTCCCTGCTTATGGTAAATGTGGGTATGATGATGATACAGCTATACATCCTGTAAATAAAACACCTTTAGTAAAACGTCCTAATGATGGTTTCTATTGGTCTTCTTCTATCTTAGGTCGTACGAATAAATATGCTGATAAAGCTTCTGAGTTCTTATTTTTTAATGAGTACGAACCAAATATGGATTTTAGTTATCACGGTATTAGTTATAACATCCGTCCATTCAAAAAGACGCTAGACTAAATGATAAGAAAAGTTCGCCCTCTTGCTTTAGCTAAGGAGGGCGAGCTTTCAAATAACTAGCTAATAGCAATTCCCCTGAAAGTGGAAGGGAAATCTGCTTCGTCTGTCATTGCCTAAGGGCGACCTGCGGTTCCTACCTTGGTGGGAGGTGCCGAGCTTGCGAGGCGGAGGGGGTTCTTTTTAGTTATGAGTTTTTAAGTTATTATTCACAATAATAGAGCCATTAAGGAGTGGCTCGTAGGTGCAAATCCTACCCTTTGGAATAGGAGAAAAAAAGGGAGGGGGGCCTAGCCTTAACGGAGTACGTACTCAGCAAAACTTAAGTACGTACTCCGTTTTTGCTAAGTACGTACTCCGTAACAGCTCCTTGCGAAGGCAATTTTTAACTATGGCTTTACAGTTTAGAATTAGAGAACAAAAGACAAAGTTTGGAGAAAAAGAAAAGGTTTATTATTACGCTCAAACAGTTTTGGGTCAGAAGGTAACTTTTGACGAACTTTGCGAGGAGTTGGCAGACGGCTCAACCGTAGATGTTGCCGATGTTAAGGCGGTTGTTAATCGTTTGGCAATCGTCATCAGTCGCAACCTGAAGCGTTCTTGTGCTGTTGATTGTGGCGATTTGGGAACTTTCCGTCCTTCTCTTCGTTCAAAAGCATCTGAGACGGCGGAAAACTTTGACGTTAGTTTGATAAAGAACCCTGCTGTCATTTTCACGCCTAAGCCAGACTTCAAAAACAGTCTAATTGGCACATCTTTCCGAGCCGTTAGCAATAAGTTCGTCGCCGAAAGCTCCGAAGAAGGCAAGAAACCCTCTTCCGAAGACGAAGAAGAATACAAGCCTTCAGGACACTCAGGCTTATAGTTATAAATTAAGAGTTAAGAATTCGCTGACACAGAACTTCCTCTCTCTCTTAGGCAAGTAGGACGAAGTCATTCCCCCTTCGGAGGGGGTGCCGAGCTTGCGAGGCGGGGGAGGACTTTTCGTTAGTTATGAATTAAGAATTGGCTGATGCGGAAAGTAAGTTGTGGACATCATCCCTCCCCTGCCTGACGGCAGGTACTCCCTTCCAAGGGAGAGTTTCTTGCGTCAGCCAACTCTTAACTCTTAATTAGACCCTCATCCCCCCTACGGGAGTAGTCCCTTACCTAAGAGCGACCTTTGGTTCAAAAGGAGAGTTGGCTAACGCAGGAAAAGCTCATTTTGGGGTTAGTATTTCCTTGAAAAAGTTTGAGAAAAGAAAATAAGGACTAAAGAAGTGTTTAGCTTCCTTAGTCCTTAGCTTAAAAATGAGTTTATGTAGCGAGTTTAGCTTAATTAACTAAAGTCATCTCCTTAATTAAGCGAGGGCATTCGCCGTATTCTTCAATGAGCATTAGGATATAGCGAATATCACAAATGATGCTACGTTGATATTGTGGGAGATATTGGATATCGCCTGCGACACCTTCCCAATTTCGGTCAAAGTTAATCCCAATAAGTTCGCCTCGTCCATTGAAGACAGGACTGCCAGAATTTCCGCCCGTTGTGTGCGTCGTCGCAGCAAAGTCCACAGGCATCAGCCATTCGCCATTTTTATCTTTTACAGCAAAGCGATTATTCTTTCCATAAGCCTTTTTCTTATAGATTTCCTTGAGCTTATCGGCAACCTTAAATTCCCAAGACGTTGGGTCTTCTTTCTCCATTACGCCCTTGAGGTAAGTTTGATGTTCATAAGCTATGCCGTCGCGAGGGCTATAACCTTTTATATTCCCAAAAGTGAAGCGAAGCGTAAAGTTTGCGTCCGACCAAAGATTGTCTCTTCCGTGTTGCTTAATCAAACCTGCAACGTAATTTCTACGAGCGGGAAGTTTCGTTTTGTCAATCGTGTCAAGTGCGTCTAAAAGCTCTCTGTACTTAGCAAAGACAGATTGTCTGAAAAGCAAAAGAGGGTCTTTATAGTCTTCATCAACGGCGATAGAACTAGCTTTTAACAATTCTAATTGTCGTGATTGCTTAAAGATGTGTTCCACGTAAGCCTCTGCCGAACCGAATTCGGCTACACCCTCACGGATAGCCTGTGGTTGTTGTTCTTTCGCCACTTCCTTGCAGTAGAGCGTGAGCAGGGCTTTCGCAATCTTCTTATCCACCTCTAGGTCGTAGCTCTCTGTAAAGCTAGCCTTCTTTTCCTCGCCCCAACGCTGAATATCTGCTATTTGCCAGAACTCCATTCCGAAGATAATTGACTCATATAAGTAGCTTAATTGACGCTTTAGGTCTCGCTCTTTTTGAACTGAAGTCTTGATGTCGGCAATGCTTTTAGCATAAGGCTCTGCATTTATCTTCTTCTGCTTGCACCAATCCAAAAGCCCTTGCATTTGTTGTTGTTTATGCCCAAGCAAATCTCGGTTTTTAATGCCCCAATTCGCCCCAATAGCACGCTTATAGCCATTTTGAGAATAAGCGTATTTAGCCGAATACTGAATGTTAGTCTTAGCGTCTGCGAGCATTTCTTTGAGCATTAACTTCTGACGCACATCACGCACTTGTATGCGAATGTCGTTGTCAATCTCTTTCCACGCCTTAACCTCATCAGGTAGGAAGTAATGATAAGTTCTCCCAGGGAACCCCATTATCATTGCAAAATCGTTCTTCTCAATACCTTTCGTTGAGATGTTGAACCAACGCTTAGGCTTCAGCGGTTGGTTATGCTCGCTGTAGTCAGCAGGATTGCCGTCCGCATCAGCATAGATACGGAAGATAGAGAAGTCGCCCGAATGACGTGGATAAGCCCAGTTGTCCGTATCAGCACCGAACTTACCTATTGAGCTTGGAGGAGCAGCCACAAAGCGAATATCTGAATAAACTTTCTTTGTAAACATTAGATATTGATTAGCATTATAGAAAGCTTTAATCTCAACCTCAATCCCTTTGGCTAATTGCCCTGCTTTCTTCTTAGCAAGTTTATTTAGCAGTTCGGGAGAAAAATAAGAAAGTTCATTCGCTTCTGGCATTGCTTTAATTGAGGAAAGGACGTAATCTGTAACGTCTTCAATCTTATCAATAAAGGTTACCTTAACGCCTTTGGCTGGTAGTTCGTCTTGATAAGTCTTCGCCCAATAGCCGTCCTCTAGGTAGTTATGCTCTAGCGAACTCAGAGCTTGTATCGCATCATAACCGCAGTGATGATTCGTCAGCACCAAGCCTTCTTTAGAAATAATCTCACCCGTACAGCCTTGGTCAAAAATCACCACGGCATCTTTGAGCGAGGTACCATTAGGATTGTAGAGGTCGTACTCCTTGAGCTTCAGACCTCGCTTCTTCATCTCTTGATATTTCTTAGCTAATTGTGTTAGTAGCCACATACCTTCGTCCGCTTGAGCCGTCTGCACCGACGAGAACGTAAAGCAGAGCGTGAGTAGTAATAAAAAGTTCTTTTTCATAAGCTTATTGATTGTTTAAGTTTATATCTTTTGCTTTCATCTTTGCTAATTGAGCGTTGTAATAGCGTTTGTCTCCTGTAACTTCTTTACCAAGCCAATGAGGGCGAGGGTAGTCTTCGTCAGGACTATTAAGTTCTATCTCTGCCAAGATAAAGCCCTCTAGTTCTTCCTCAAAAACATCAACCTCCCAAGTAAAGCCTGACATCGGAACGAGGTAGCGTTTCTTTTGGATATAGTTATTCTTGCAGAGCTTCAGCAGTTCCAAGGCTTCTGTATGCGGAATAGGGTATTCCCATTCCTCTCGCATAAGTCCACGGCTATCGCTTGCCCCTTTAATCGTCAGAAAAGCCTCGTCGTTGCGAGTACGTACACGTATCGTCGCATCAGGCGAACGCAGATAGCCTTGACGAATGTCATATACTTGGCTAACTTCTTTGAGGAAGTCGTCAAACTTAACTAGGAATTTACGTTCTATCTCCATAAACTACTTGATTGTAACACGTGTTGCACCAAAACTATATTCCGAGAATGAAGCGTCTTGATACTTAAACTTAGGAAACTTCTTTTTGAGAAGCTTAATTAACTCTGCCCTAAGAATGCCCTCGCCTTTACCGTGAATAAAGACGATGCTCCGCTCCTTAAACTTACTATACTGTCTCAGTACATCTTCGGCTTTTGCTAGTTGATAGAGCAGAATATCTCTTCTGTCCATTCCTGCTGTAGTGTCTAGTAGTTCGTCAATATGCAGGTCAAACTTATAATAGCCGTTTCTATCTTGCTCAAGCTGAAGCTCTGGTACACACTTATCGCCTTGTCCCTTTGTTTGTTTCGTCTTGCCAAAGTCTTGTAGACGCTCTGTGATTTGCCCATTCTTTCGCTTTTGCTGAATAAGAGATTGCTCAATAAGAGGAATGATAATCGCCTTGTCATCAAAGAGTTTACTCTCTTGCAAAGCATTACGATTACGGAATTTCTTCAAATCAAGCTTAAACTCAATGTCAAAAGTCCCTTTATAAAGCTTTGGATTCTCCGAGAAAGCAAGAATTTGAACGTTTAGCTCCTCGTACTTTGCTAAGTTCTTTCGCTCAATTTCCTCAATGAAAGCTTCTGTCTTTGGGTCAAGACTGCCGTGAGCTAAGAGTTGCCACTTATCCTGCCCTCTAAAGCTAATCGTATAATAAAAGGAATACTGACATTCATTGACAAGATACATTTCATAATCGCTAAGCTCCATTTGGCTCTCATCAAGAGGAAAGAAATAGAGTGAAGTTGCGACCTCGCCATAAGCTTTGAGCAACTGATGAGGTTTGGGCGGAGTAAATTCCTTTGCTTCTTCTTCAAAGCTTGCAAAAGGATTAGGCTCATCAAACGAAGCCTTTGAGGGTTTTTCTACTTGTGACTCTTCAGCTTTTTTCTTTTTCGTCTTATTGATAACGGGAGCTTTGTAGCTCGGTATAAAAGTATCCTTTTCATCAACGCGGACGCACTCCCTAATTAGGGTTGGCATCTCAAAGCCGTCTTCATCTTCCACGTAGGCTGTATCGCCTTTTATCCTTGTTACTCGTCCTCCGCCTTTGGCATTAAGAAAACGAACCAAGCAATTAACTTCTATATTCATCCTTAGTAGTGTTTTTTTGTGATAACCAAAGATAAGCATTTTCTCCTAAACCCATAAAATGAAAATGCCACAAATCGGAACACTCGCAGAGTGTTTTATTAAACCCCTACTAATCAGCCTTATACAGCGACTTGATTTTGTTAAAAAAGTTTTCCCGAAGACTTTTCAAAGTTTTCCGTATAATCTCAGAAAGTTTCTGGGAAAACTCTTTTGACTATTCCCTCACACTTTCCAAACTAATCTAAGTATCACAAATCGGAACACTCAGATAATGCTCCCGACAAGCTGATTTAGTCGCTTATCTCCCCAACTATTACATCTTGAGCTTTCGTTCCAAAAGAGATTGTATTGTCATCAAGCTTAGTTGCTTTGATTTCGGCACCACTTTTATCTGTGAACTTAGCCTTAGCAATGCCCTTATAATAAAGTTTACAAAATCCTCCTTTAATGGCTTTAATCTTGAATGTCTTAAGTTCGCTATTCCTCCAAGCCATATCAACGAGAAAATTACCGATAGCTTTTAAGCCTCTTACCGAGCCTTCACTCCAAGATTGAGGAAGAGCAGGCAGTAGATTGATTGTTTCAAATTGGCTCTGAAGCAACATCTCCGCTATTCCTGCTGTAGCACCGAAGTTGCCGTCAATTTGAAATGGAGCGTGCGAGTCTAATAAGTTGTAATAAATACCGCCTTTAGATTGGTCAATACCATAAGAAGTAGAGTGCTTTAGGGCAGTTTTTATCAGTTTTCTTGCACGATTACCATTCAAAGCTCTCGCCCATAGGTTAATCTTCCAAGCCATTGACCAACCTGTTGATTTATCTCCACGTAAATCCAGAGAGTTCACGATTGGCTCAAAATATGGACTATCAGGACTTACTTGTGTTAATGGATAAAGAGCCATTAGATGCGACATATGACGATGTCCACGACCTTGACCTTCACCTTTTGTATAATCCGAATATTTCCATTCTCTAAGAATACGTTTACCTCGCATAGGAGCATAAGAACCATTATATACTTCTGTCGCAAGTCCTGTATCAAGGTTTGCAAACTTCTCTTTCAAACCATTAAGATAAGCTTGCGTTACACCTGCTTCAGCTATGCCAAGGGTTTCAATACCTTTAATTGTGTTATTGAATAAGTCCCAAATAAGTTGCTGAGCGTGTGCGACGCCGTCTTCGTTTGGTCCTTGCTCAGGCGACCATTCATTAGGAGCAAGCCATTTGCCGTCATTAGGGTCTCTCTTCAAGCGTTCAAGCCAGTAATCAGAACAGCTAATCATAGCAGGAAGAGCAGTATCCTTAAGATAAGTCTTATCCAATGTGTAGCGATAGTGTTGGTATAGATGAGCACAATACCAAGCGTTAGCAATTACATAGTTTCTAGCAAAAGTAGAACCATTACCAAATATATCACTCTCTGTAAAGATTGTCCAACCTTTAGACTGTCCTGTAAGCTTTGCATAGGCTTTCCATTGAGGTTGTTTAGTCGCTTGATTGCTGATAAACTTAAGCAAGGGCAAATGCATCTCTGACATATTTAGAGCTTCTGCAGGCCAATAGTTCATCTGGACGTTGATATTCGTGTGAATATCAGAGCCCCAAGCAGGCGAATTGTTATTGTTCCAAATACCTTGAAGATTATTCGGTACAGCAAGACCTCGTGATGAAGCAATGAGCATATAGCGACCATAATTAAAGTACAAAAGCTCAAGCATAAGTTCCTTGGCTGTCGCAAAACTTGGGTTATAAGCTACATTATTATAATCCTTAACCAATTGCTCTGTATCAACCTCATTAACCGCTTCCTTCAATTCTAGTTTAACCCTGTCGTAGATAGACTTATAATCAGCCACGTGAGCCGAAAGAAGACTATCCCAATCTTTGGCAGAAATATCATTAAGACGTTTAGTCATCTTTGCTTTAAGCAGAGCTTCATCATAGGTATAGCTTTCCGATAGAGGAGCATAGTTTGTTCCCCCAACAAGATAAACTGTAATTTCGCTAGCATTTTTCACCGTAATACCTGTAGCATCTGTCATCATTTCTCCGTCTTTAGCAACAACCTTCATTTGAGCATTGTAAGAAACAATGTCTAATTTTCCCTCAAATGACGCAATACTATCTTTATATTTGGGGGTATGACCATTTGCATTATACAGAAAAAACTTATGATTAAGCCCAGCACTTCCCTCAGCCTTTAGGTGAATAACGATACCTTTATCTGGATTAGAGGCAATATATTCACGAGTGAAAATTGTATTACCTTCAGGATTTTGATATTGCATTCCTGCCATAGCCGTCTCAACATCCAAATAACGCAGATAATCTTTAATAGGAGCAGTATAATGATCAAGATTATCAATGTATAGATGCCCAAAGTTCTTGTATTCAGAGCGAGAACGTACACTACCGCCCCAAAGAGTTTTTTCATTAAACTGCACTAAATCTCTGCGAACTCCTCCAAAAATCATTGCACCAAATTCTCCATTACCGATAGGCAAAGCATATTCCATCCAAGGATTTTCCACTTGTTTAATTTTAGAAATAGCTGGTTGTCTGTACCATAACGTACTTAAATGCTTAGGGCTATAGTTCGCTATTCCCTCGCAAATATATTCTTCCACGGCTTGAGGCAAGGTATCGCCTTTAGGGAAAGACGAGCTTTGAGCTTTTATCCCTATAAATGAAAGCAAGAAAATCAATAATGTATTAAACCTCATCATTGCTAAAAAGATTTTTAATCAAGTGAATAAACTAAGCCAAAGATAAATAAATTTTCTATAAATATCTTATTTAAAATCCGATCCGACACAACACATAAACTTCCGCTACATCGACCTTCTTTTAATAGTATATAATATTTGCTCCAAAACTGTATAGTATAGATTAGAGTTTTAAGAAGAATGTCAGCTTACTCTAAATAATAAGTAGCTTTTTTATGATAACTTATTAGATAATCATAGTTTTGCCATTGGTCTGTTTTTGATAGACTATCAATCAGAAGAGAATGTGTGGTATAACATAAAATTTCTAAAGAGGGCGTACCAAAATTTACATTTTGACACGCCCTCTCGTTCTTTGATTTTAGTTTCTGAAAACTTATGCTTTTCCCTCAGTCGTCATTGTTTTGTCAATCTTCTTAACCAAACCTTGAAGTACTGCTCCTGGACCTACCTCAACGAAATGACTAGCTCCGTCGGCAATCATTGCTTGAACCCCCTCTGTCCAGCGAACAGGAGCTGTAAGCTGAGCCATTAGATTAGCCTTAATCTCTTTTGGATTAGTAACAGCACTAGCCGTTACATTCTGATAAATTGGGCAACGAGGAGCCTTTACCTCTGTCTCTTCAATAGCCTTAGCTAATTCTTCTCTTGCAGGTTCCATAAATGGAGAATGGAAAGCTCCACTTACTTTAAGTACTAAAGCACGTCTTGCTCCTGCTTCTTTGAGCAATTCACAAGCACGCTCTATACCTTTGATAGAGCCTGAAATTACTAATTGACCTGGGCAATTGAAATTAGCAGCCACAACTATCTCGTCTGTGATTGTTTCCAAAATCTCTACGACTTTTGCATCTTCAAGACCAAGGATAGCTGCCATTGTAGAAGGCTCAAGCTGACAAGCTTCTTGCATTGCCATTGCACGCTTGCTAACGAGACGAAGTCCGTCTTCAAAGCTTAAAGCACCTGCAGCAACAAGAGCCGAAAATTCACCAAGTGAGTGTCCTGCAACCATATCAGGCTTAAACTCATCTCCTAGACAAATTGCACAAATAGTAGAGTGTAGAAAGATTGCAGGTTGTGTAACCTTTGTTTCTTTCAACTCCTCCTCCGTCCCAGAGAAAAGAATATCCGTGATACGAAAACCTAAAATCTCATTTGCCTTTTCAAATAGCTCCTTTGCGATAGGATAGTTGTCGTATAAGTCTTTACCCATACCAACGAACTGAGCTCCTTGACCAGGGAATACATAAGCTGTTTTTGCCATATTATTTATTGTTTATGTTAATTATACTAGTTCTAATGCACGACAAAGAACTTGCCAAGTGCGTTCTACTGATTTAATGTGAATTTTCTCATCAGGAGAGTGTGGGAAACGAATAGTAGGACCTATAGAAATCATATCCATATCAGGCATTACACCTTGAATAATCCCACATTCAAGCCCTGCATGAATAACTTCAACTGTTGGCTCTACATCAAGAACTTCCTTATAAGCTTTGCGTAGCGTTGTCATTATAGGTGAGTTAGGATTTGGGTTCCAACCGTTATATGAGCCGTCAGTCTCAACCTTTGCTCCGCAAAGCGTCATAACACTCTCAATCATTGATACGACTTGATACTTGCGACTTTCAAGCGAACTACGCACTAAGAAAAATGCTTCGAACTTACCGCTTTCTAAGTTCACAAAGGCCATATTAGTAGAGCTTTCAACTGTGTTTTCAAAGCTTGTTAGCATAGAAACTACTCCATTAACGCAAGCTTCAATAGCATTGATTACTCCATCTTGAATATCTTCGGGGACAACCGTCTTAGGACATTCCTCTAGACGCTCCAAAGATAGATTTATCTGCTCTTCAATATTTGTGTACTCCGTCTTAATGATGTCCAAGTAATCCGATGCCATTTCCCACAATAAGTCCGCTTCTGCCTCTGGAATAGTAACGACAGCAAAAGCTTCACGTGGAATAGCATTACGCAATGAACCTCCTTGGAAACTAACAAGTCTTGCTCCACAGTCCTGAATAATCATCTTAAGGAAGCGATTCATCAGCTTATTAGCATTAGCTCGTCCAAGGATAATATCTACTCCAGAGTGTCCTCCTTTTAGTCCATCTAACTTAATCGCTACGGCAATATCACCTTCAGGAGTAGGAATTTCGTCTTTATACTCAAGACTTGCTTCAACATCTATACCTCCTGCACAACCAATGAATAATTGGTTTTCATCTTCACTATCAAGATTAAGCAAAATATCGCCTTTGCAGAAACCAGCTTGTAAGCCGTTTGCTCCGACCATTCCCACTTCTTCATCAATAGTAAATAGAGCTTCTAAAGGTCCGTGTTTAATATCTTTACTTGCAAGCACTGCCATAGCATAAGCAACACCGATACCATTATCAGCTCCAAGCGTTGTCTCACAAGCCGTAACCCATTCGCCGTCGATGTAGGCATCAATTGGCTCTGTTTCAAAGTTGTGCTTCGTTGAGGCATTTGCTTGAGGCACCATATCAAGGTGAGCTTGTAGTGTTACGATAGGGCGGTCTTCCATTCCTGCCATTGCAGGCTTACGGATAATCACATTACCTACAGCATCACGTTCAGTCTCTAGTCCAAGGCTTTCTCCAAAAGCAATAACATAATCTTCTGAAGCTTTTGTATGTCCTGTTGGACGAGGTATCTGAGTTAAGTCGTAGAAGTAGCTCCACACATTTTGAGGTGCTAACGATTTAATTTCTGTTGCCATAATTTCAACTAATTTAAGTTAATAATATATTGTCTGTTTGTATTTTATTTCTCCTAAGTTTAATGTAACTTTCGTTTATAATTAGCGTTGATGAAAGGCAAAGCAATGATACCAACGATACCATTGAGCGTAATCCAAGCAGTTTGAATAAAGAAGACAATAAAAGCAAAAATCCCTGCATTGTCATACGATACGCCAAACTTCGTAAGTGCGAGAATAACCATAGCGTGCCACGCTCCAATACCTGCTTGAACAGGGAAAACCACTGACATACTACTCAGCACAAAAGCTATACAGCCTGCCGAAAAAGGAAGATTTTCCGTAAAACTAAAGGCAAAAAAGCTAGTATAGAAGAAAAAGAAATAGCCCAACCATATAGCAATGCTGTACAAGATAAAGGGGATTATTTCCTTTATTTGAGAGATACTAAGCATACCTTCCCAAATACTCTTTATCGTATTTGACACCTTATTATTGGGGAATTTCCAAACAAAATAAATCACTCCTCCTAAAGCGATAATAGCCACTCCACTAAGCAAATAAAACCATTTGGTCATAAGCAGTCCTTCAACTTTTGAAGTTAGATAGGGATTATCTATCAGTAACTTTCTGAAGAAGTCATACTGCCAAATGATAACAAAGAGTAATAAAGTGCCTAAAGAAATAACATCAGCCAACCTGTCATTGATGAGCGTCCCAAAAAGCTTAGAAAAACTAATATCTTCTCGTTTACGATACTCTATACATCGCCAAAACTCTCCTCCTCTAGGAATTACCATATTAACGGAATAAGAGCCTAGAACACAGCAAACAGCATTGGCACGTTTAGGTTCTGCACCGCTCTCTAATGCTACAGGTTTAACAAGCAAATGCCAACGCAAGCCCCTAAGCGTATTTGCTAATAAGCCAAAAACTAAGCTAAAAAGCAAATAACCATAAGACACATTGCCCGAAAGTTCATTAAACACTCGCTCAAAATCCATATCACGATATAGATACCACAATAAGCCTAAGCCTAATAAAAGGGGAAAGGCAAACTTGAAAAATGATTTTAATCTGTTCTTTTTATTCATCTTATTTGAGAACAAATATAAAAACTTTTTGCTGATAGACCATAATCTTTATTTAATCTTCTTTCTGCAACTTTTTAAGCTCTTTATTGAAATTATTGATGTCGTCCAAATTAATTTTTATTTCATCAGCACTAAATTTTGTTGCAAGAATATCAGCTCCGAGTTTAGCTAAAGGATAATAGAACTTACTATGCTTGCGAGCATCTAAATTGTTTTTGGCAGGTGTCAGAAAGTTTGTTTCACTAAAAGAAATTGAAATACTAATCAAAAAAGTTGCAATAAGGAAACCAAGTCCTGCTCCGAGAATATGGTCAATAAATGCTAATGCTCCTTCTCTAAAAATAGATGCTATAAAACTACCTACGCCCCAAAAAATAAGAACCAACAAGAGAAAAGAAGCAATTGGGAGTAAAATACTTTGTGTATCCATTGGGATTTCAAACATAGGTAGGATATTTTCAGAAAGCCAACGTTCAAAAGGAAGTTTGTAGCGATAGGCAAAAAAGATTGCAACAATTAGCACGAGACTTTTTACAGCCCCTTTAACCGCTCCGTGCACGATAAAAATAAAAACGATGATTAAAACAATCAAATCAATCCAATTCATAATATCTTCTCAAATATATCTATTCATATGTATTTTATTCCTTACAAATATAGGAAATTATTACGATGTAGTAATTAAGCCTAGGGCAAGCACATTAAAGAATAGTAAAATTTATAGTTTCTGTATCGTTTATCTCGCCTCTTTAAATACGAAAAGCATCTTCGTATAGACTTTGCTTTCCCTCTCCAAATACCACAAATCGGAACGGTCGCAGACCGTTTTATTAAACATTTAATAATCAATACTATACGATGATTTGATTTTGTTAAAAAAGTTTCTGGGAACATTTTGGAAAGTTTTCCGTGTAATTTCAAAAAGTTTTCCCAGAAACTTTTTTGACTATTCCCACATACTTCCCAAATTTAAGCGAATGCCACAAATCGGAACAGGTTCAAAAACGTCCTCATATAGCTAGTAGATTTATTAAAATAGTTCAATAAACAAAATCAACCCCTCATTAAATAGAAGTGTTTTCAACGAAAATTTAATCTAACTAAAGCTTATTCTTGCGGAAATTAAATAATAGTAATATATTTGCCACAAGGTTTACACGCCTATAACTAAAGAGAGCTAATAGAAATTAAAATAGTTCCCAAATGAATATAGTCGCAGAAATAAAAGAACGCCGAGAACTAAGTTGGCGTCAAGAACTAAGGAAACAGAAGAAAAATAAGGAGCGTATAGCTTTGGAGAAAATCTCAATGCCTACAAGAGACTTTACACCAAATATCCCTTCCTTATATATAGAAGATAAACTTGGGCTTTCGGATGAAGAAGCTTTGCGAGAAGCTCAAAGATGTTTGGATTGTCCTTCGCCTGGTTGTGTATTGTCTTGCCCTGCAAATATCCAAATCCCTTCCTTTATTAAGAATATTGAACGTGGTAATCTTATTGAAGCTTGGAAAACGCTAAGAGAATCTAGTACCTTATCTGCAATTTGTTCTCGTGTATGTGCCCAATATAAGCAATGTGAAGGAGGCTGTACTTATGGCGTTAATCTAAAGAAAAGTCCTGTTTCTATCGGAGCATTGGAGCGTTATGTTGCTAATTTTGAGGCAAGACATCGCTCCGAAATTCATAGTCTAGCGAAACCTCTACCTTATAATGGACAAAGTGTAGCTGTTATCGGTTCGGGTCCTGCAGGCTTAGCTGCTGCTCACGACTTAGTTTTGCTTGGATATAAGGTTGATGTCTACGAAGGAAGGAGTTTCTTAGGAGGTGTAATGAGAACAGGGATTCCTCGTTTTCGTTTGCCTGCCGAAGTTATTGATGACGAGGTTAATCGCCTCAAGCATTACGGTGTGCATTTCTACCTAAATACAATGATAGGTAAGGATGTTAGTTTAGAGACACTTCGCTCTCGCCACAATTATAGAGCGTTTTTCATTGCTACTGGAGCAGGAGTTTCACGACGAATGGGCATTAAGGGAGAAGATTTAGAGGGGGTAATGCTTGCAGGAGATTACCTTAATCAAACAAATTTAGCAAATCCAAAGTTTGCAGAAAATACACTAAGTCCTCTTAGAGCTAAACGTGTCGCAGTGATTGGAGGAGGAAATACGGCATTAGATGTTGTACGTACAGCGATTCGTCTAGGGGCAGAAGAGGCAATGTTAATTTATCGTCGTTCACAAGCGGAAATGCCTGCCAATATAAAAGAAATAGAAGAAGCTCTTGAAGAAGGAGCTAAGTTTATGACTTTGTATAATCCTGTAGCATATAATTCTGATGCGAATGGTAAGTTGATTTCTGTAGATATTGAGCGAATGGAGCTAGGTGAAGCAGACGAGTCAGGACGACGAAGTCCTATTCCGACAGGAGAAATCAAAACAATTCCAATAGACCTTGCAGTCGTTAGCGTTGGCGTTATGCCTCACCCTCTGATTGCCGAACAATTACCTAATCTGACTACAGGAAAGAATGGGAACATTATAGTTAATGCTGAGCAAGCAACGACTATTCCGATGTTTTTCTCTGGAGGAGACAGCGTTCGAGGCGGAGCAACCGTTGTACACGCAATGAGAGACGGACGGCGAGCAGCACGTTCTATTCACGAGAAACTAATAGCAGTTTAAGCATAAAATAAAGATATTAACGGCAATAAAATGGGTTTTTATTGCACTATTTGAGCTTTTTTTCTCTGATAATCTTTGGAATTACAAGATTTATTGTATCTTTGAAAGCAGGAAAGGTTCGGAACTAGCTATTAAAGAGACCGCTAGTAGTAAACAAGAATGTTTTTAGCACCTTTACGAGCAAAGAATATATTATTATTAACTTATAAATGTGAATAGTTATGCATAAGAAAGATTTTGTTGCAGCAGTAGCTGCTAAGACTGGATTAACAAAGGTAGATACTCAAAAAGTTGTAGATGCTTTCTCTGAAGTACTTAAGGAACAACTAGAAGCAGGAGAACGTGTTGTTCTTCTAGGTTTGGGTACTTTCTCAGTAGTAGATAAACCTGAGCGTACAGGTATCAACCCTCGTACAAAAGAGAAGATTACAATTAAAGCTCGTAAGGCTGTTAAGTTCAAAGCAAGTTCTGGGCTTATCTAAATTTGTAAATGACATAAAGGGAGACTGTGTCAAGGATAGGTTTTTGACACAGTCTCTTTTTAATTAAACTTTTGAAATCCAAAGGAATCTAAGATACTTAGAAAACTTTGGGTTATATTTTTGATATAAAGAACAAACTAAAATACATTCAAAATGGCATATAACTATATGACTCAAGCAGGCTATGATAAACTATTAGCCGAAATTAAAGAAATGGAGACGGTACAACGCCCTGCCCTATCACAACAAATTGCTGAAGCTCGTGATAAAGGCGACCTATCAGAAAACGCAGAGTATGATGCAGCAAAAGAAGCTCAAGGAATGCTTGAGGCTAAGATTGCACAACTAAAAGGAACACTTAGCAATGTGCGTATCGTTGATGAAAGCAAAATTAAAACTGATGCTGTACAAATGCTCAATAGAGTTCGTTTGACTAAGTTTGAAAACGATGGTAGCGAGAATGAAATCATCTATACTCTTGTGTCAAAATCTGAGGCAGACCGAAAGAAAGGAAAAATTTCAGTAGAGACTCCTATTGCAAAAGGCTTACTTGGTAAAAAAGTTGGAGAGATTGCCGAGATTACAGTTCCTGCTGGCACACTGCGTTTTAGAATTGAGGAAATTAGTATTGCCGAAAATTTGTAAATAAACAAGACAAAACAATGGCAACGATATTTAGTAAGATTGTCCGAGGAGAAATTCCTTCTTTTAAGATTGCAGAGACAGAGGACTTCTATGCTTTCCTAGACATCAATCCTGTTCAAATAGGGCATACACTAGTCATTCCTAAACGAGAAGAAGATTACTTCTTCAATCTTAGTGATGAAGAGATTGGAGGAATTATGGTTTTTGCGAAAAAAGTTGCAAAAGCGATACAAGAAGCTTTTCCTTGTCCAAAGGTTGGTATTTCAGTTGTTGGTTTAGAAGTTAATCACGCACATATTCATCTGATTCCATTACATAATCTTGGAGATATGGATTTCTCTAAAAAACAAGAACTATCAATGGACGAACTTCAAGCCGTAGCAGAAGCCATACGTTTGAAAATTAAGAATTAAATAGATGAAAATAGCAGTAGTTGGGATTGGTTATGTTGGTTTGGTAAGTGCAGCTTGCTTTGCCGACTTAGGAGCAGAGGTTTATTGTATTGATGTCAATCAAGAGAAAATTGAAGGACTGAAAAAGGGCATAATACCCATTTATGAACCTGCACTAGACCAATTAGTTTTAAGAGGAATTAAGGCTAATAGATTGCATTTCTCAACTTCTATTGCTGAAGTTTTATCGGATATTGAGATTCTTTTTATAGCGGTTGGCACGCCCCCCAAAGAAAATGGCTCGGCAGATTTAAGTCAAGTGCTGAGCGTAGCACGAGAGATTGGCAAGAACTTACAGAATTATTGCCTTATCGTAACTAAAAGTACCGTTCCTGTTGGTTCATCTAAACAAATAAGACAAACAATCCAAGCCGAATTAGACAAACGTGGTGTCAATATGGAGTTTGATATGGCTTCTAACCCCGAGTTTCTTAAAGAAGGGAATGCTATTGAGGACTTTATGAAGCCAGACAGAGTCGTCGTGGGAATAGAGACGGAGCGAGCAGAAAGCTTAATGACACGCTTGTATAAACCAATGCTACTAAATAAGTTCAGAGTTATCTTTATGGATATTACCTCGGCAGAGATGACTAAATATGCTGCTAATGCGATGCTTGCAACACGTATTAGCTTTATGAACGAAATCGCAATGCTTTGTGAGAAAGTTGGAGCGGACATCAATATGGTTAGACAAGGGATAGGCTCAGACAAACGCATTGGTGATAAATTCCTCTATGCAGGCTGTGGTTATGGAGGTTCTTGCTTTCCCAAAGATGTCAATGCTCTTATCCATACAGGATTAGAACAAGGAGAAAGTATGCAAATCCTCCAAGCGGTAGAAGAAGTCAATAAAAGGCAAAAGACTATCCTCTTTGACAAGTTTAAGACTCATTATCAGAATAAGGTAAATGGAAAGAAAGTCGCAATATGGGGTCTAGCGTTCAAGCCTGAAACAGACGATATTAGAGCGGCTACGTCTCTCGTACTTATTAAGCAACTCTTAGAAGCTGGTTGTATCATATCTGTTTACGACCCCATAGCAATGGAAGGTGTCAAAGCTATATTTGGAGATAAACTTCGCTATGCGACAGATATTTATGACTGTTCTTTAGATGCTGATGCTATTTTTCACGTTACAGAGTGGAAGGAATTCCGAATGCCTTCTTGGGAAGTGCTTAAAAAAAGCGTTCATTCACCACTCTTGATCGACGGACGTAATGTTTTTGATAGAACTCCACAAGAATACGGCTTTACTTATCTATGTATCGGAAAGGGCTTAATAGATAAATAGAAATTTTAGTTTAGATTGAGGTTTTCTCAGTTAGAAATTATATCTTTGTACTTTAATATTCATATTCAACTAATAAGATGAAAACAGTTACACTACACGGAAGACAGTTTGAGTTATATAAGTCTGCAGAAGAAATTCAAGAGGCGATTGAACAAGTTGCAGAAAAACTTAAGGCAGACTTAAAGGATAAGGAAGCTCCTCTATTTGTTTGCATTATGAATGGTGCTTTTATGTTTGCATCAGAATTGTGTTATGCTCTTGATGAAGCTTATGAAGTTCGTTTTGCTAGATACTCAAGTTACCAAGGTACTCAAAGCACTAATGAACTGAAAGAGATTATGCCTGTCGGCGTGCCTATTGAAGGACGTACTGTAGTAATTGTGGAAGACCTTATAGATACAGGTTATACGCTCAAATGTCTGAAAGAAAAGTATGAACAAGAGGGAGCAAAGGAAGTGATTATCGTTTCTATGCTTAGCAAACCTGAAGCTCTCAAATGTGATATTAAAGCGGACTACGTAGCAATGGAAATTGAAACAAAGTTTATCGTTGGACACGGTCTTGACTTTGATGATGAAGGACGTATGCTGAAGGATATTTATCAGATTGTTGAATAATCTAAATAGAAAGAATATAAAATGTTGAACTTAATTATTTTTGGAGCACCAGGTTCAGGAAAAGGAACTCAGAGTGCTTTCCTTGTAGAGAAATATGGTTTTGACCACATTTCTACAGGAGATTTACTTCGTGCAGCTATCAAGAATAAAACGGAACTTGGTAAGCAAGCAAAGTCTTATATGGATGCAGGTCAGCTAGTGCCTGACGAACTTATCATCGGACTTATTGAGCAGTTGCTCAAAGAAAATACACCTGAAAAGGGACTTATCCTTGACGGTTTCCCTCGTACAGTAGCACAAGCAGAAGCTTTGGACAAGCTATTTGCAAGCCTAGACACAAGTGTTCACGCGGTTCTTGATTTGCAAGTAGCAGAAGAAGAGCTAATTGACAGACTTGTAAAACGTGGTGCAGAGAGTGGTCGTAGCGATGACAACCTTGAAACAATCAAGAAGCGTCTTGACGTTTACCACGCACAAACAGCTCCTATCGCTGAATACTATGCAAAAAAGAACTTACACTTTGCTATTCAAGGTTCTGGAGCATTAGCTGAGATTACAGGACGTATCTCTGCTGTTATTGAAGGACTTAAATAAACTATGGCAGAATCAAATTTTGTCGATTATGTGAAGATCTACTGTCGCTCTGGAAAGGGAGGCAGGGGATCTTCTCATTTTAGAAGAGAAAAATACATTCCGAAAGGAGGACCTGACGGAGGAGACGGCGGACGTGGCGGACACGTTTACGTCAAAGCAAATCGTAACTATTGGACTTTGCTTCATCTACGTTATGATAGACACATAATGGCAACATCGGGCTTAAATGGTAGTGGAGCTCGTTCAACAGGTGCTGACGGACAAGATGTTACCATTGAAGTGCCTATCGGAACGGTTATTTATGATGCCGAAACGGGAGAGTTCATAATGGACTTAACTGAAGACGGACAAACAGAAATGCTCCTTAAAGGCGGTAAAGGCGGTAAAGGGAACAACCACTTTAAGACAGCAACCAATCAAGCTCCACGCTATGCTCAACCTGGAGAACCTGCACAGGAGCGTATGGTCATTATGCAACTTAAGATGCTTGCAGATGTCGGTCTTGTGGGCTTGCCTAATGCAGGGAAATCGACACTTCTTTCAGTGCTTACTGCCGCCAAACCAAAGATTGCAAATTACCCATTCACAACCCTAGAGCCCAACCTCGGAATGGTAGCTTATCGTGATAATAAATCCTTTGTTATGGCGGATATACCAGGGATTATTGAGGGAGCATCAGAAGGGAAAGGTCTAGGCTTGCGTTTCCTAAGACATATTGAGCGAAATGCTCTTTTGCTTTTTATGATTCCTGCCGATACGGAGCATATTGCCGAGGAATATGAATTGCTCAAGAATGAGCTTTGCAAATATAATGACGAGCTTGCAAACAAACGTAAAGTTTTAGCTATTACAAAATCCGACTTGATAGACGAAGAACTTCAAGAAATGCTTCGTGAAGAACTTCCCGAAGGCTTACCAATTATTTTTATTTCTTCGGTTGCACAAATGAAGCTTGTCGAACTAAAAGATCTCCTATGGCAAGAGTTAAATAGAGAAACTAAACATCAAGCCGAACGTATTGTCCACAAAGCAATGAATATTCAGCAACTGGAATGGGACGATGACGATGAGTTGACTCCTTATCAAATAGAAGAAGATGACGAAGAAGACTTTGACGATTATTTAGAAATTGATTGGGATGAAAGCGAAGAAGATTTCTAAATAATTCTTAAATCTTAATTAAAGAGCAAGCTTGCCCTCCGCTCTAAAAAGCGAAAGGCAAGCTCTTCTCTCTTCGTTGTTGCTTCCCTAAGAATAAAGAAGCCCTGTCTAAAGTTTAATAATCAAATTGATGAAACGAAGAGTTTTTCTAGTTAATAATTAGCTGACGTAGTAATTTCCCCCTCTCTTAGAGAAGTAGGCGAAAATCATTCCCTCTTTGGAGAGGGTGCCGAACTTACAAAGCGGGAGAGGACTTTTTGAATGAATAATTAAGGAATTTAGGTTTTAGTAGTAGTTGAAAGCAAAGGCTCGCCATGAGGCGAGTCAACTCTTAATCATTTAAGTCTATCATTACAGAGAAATACAAAATATGTGAGTATTTTGCCCCTCGTTGGGAAGTGAATTATTAACTAGCTTATAAGCCTGAGTGCCTGTAGAGATTATAGACATCTTCATTTTCGTCGTTTTCAGAATTTGGATTTTTTTGCTTGGGAGGGACGTGTTCAAATTGAGCTCGGAATTTGAATTCAGGAACTTCTGCTAATCAATATCATACAAAGGGATGAGTTTGTTAAAAAAAAGTTCCTAAAATTTTTGAGAGAGAGGAATCACTTTCTAAATTAAGCCGAATATCACAAATCGGAACGCTTGCAGAAGAGCTCGCCAGAGTTTAATTGTTTTTTATGTAAGAGATAATAATTAAGAATTGGTTGACGCAAAAATGAGTGTCAATAAAGTAAATCGTTATTATTCATTATACATTCTTTTTGAGGAAAGGCTTGGATATTCAAATACTTGTCGTATCTTCGTTCCATCCGGTAGGAATGCCTATCAATCGTAAAGGTAGAAAGTTTAGTAATTGACTAGCTGAAGGTTATCTTCTTGTCTTTTTTATTTCATCAATACTTTTTTGTTTTGACAGATTACCTATCCTCTAGGGGATTTTTAGTTTGAGGTATGACTATTTTTTGAACAATAGTATTTATAATTTAATTTTTAGCACAATGCAAGAAGGAATAGTAAAGTTTTTCGACTCAACAAAAGGATTTGGATTTATCACAGCATAGAGCGGTGAAGAAATCTTTGTACACACATCAAGTCTAATCGATGATATCAGAGATAACGATCGTGTAGAGTTTACAACGGAACAAGGACGTAAAAGTATCAATGCCGTACAAGTTTACCGTGTAGTTTAGTCGAAAAGATTATTAGCCTTTTTCGAGGCTGATAGATTAATTTAGAAAAAAATATGTTATTCGTGGCATACTTTTTTATTTTCTTTCCACTCCCATTGAAATGGAAATACGGAGGGAGCCTTTTAGAGTTAACAGTTGCGTGTGGGAGAAAAGCTATATTTTTGTAACTATGAAGTACGTAGAGCTAATTCTTCCCCTTGATTTGAAAGAATGCTATCACTATCGGATAGATGAGGATATGTTTGCTGATGGGCTTGCAGAGGCTAAGCTCGTTGGGCGACGTGTTGTGGTTTCTTTTGGAACAAAGCGTTTTTATACAGGGATTATCCGTCGGCTAACGGCAGATTTACCTGAGGGCGTTGAGGCGAAACAAATTAAAGTCATTGAGAGCTTTCTTGACGCAGAACCGATACTTTCTGAGGAGGATTTGCTCTTTTGGGAATGGATGGCGGACTATTATCAATGTTCGCTGGGGCAAGTAATGCGAGAGGCTTTACCCAAGGGAATTGTGCCTGAGAGTAAAACGCTTGTTCGCTTAAATGAAGACTTTGTCGCTACGGAGCAAATGCCTCGGTTAGATTGCCAAATTCTAGACACTCTTGCCGAAGAAAAGGGTAGGGCTATGACTTTGACAAGTTTGCGTAGTCGTTTGGGACGTGGTGCTTCACAGGCTTTTGATAGGCTTTTTGCTAAGGGGGCAGTACTAACAGACGAAACGATACAGAGCCGTTATAAAGCTAAGATGAAACGATATATTCGTCTAGCGGAAGGTTTGGACGATGACGAAGCTCTTACGGAAGTTTTAGACGGCGAATTGAAGCAAGCAAAGAAACAGCAAGAGCTTTTGCTTGAGTTTATTGGAGCATTAGGAGAGCTCCAAGAGATTTCCAAAGCAAAGCTGAGCGAGCTTTCTTTAGAGAAAACGAGTTTTATTAAAGGCGATTCCGCTCGTGCTACGCATTTGCGTAATTTGGTTAATCGTGGGGTTTTGCTTGAGTTTGAGCGAGCGGTTAGTCGTCTTGACGAAAACTTTACTTTTAATAATGTCTGTGCGGACATTCATCATTATCCCAATGAGTCTTTAAGCGAAGGCGTTCATTACCTTTATACAGGGAATAGTCTGCGTAAGGAAGATTATTTTATTGCTCAAATACGGCAGAAATTGGACGAAGGAGGGCAGGTGCTTTTACTTAGTCCGAATACGCTGACAGCTAATAAAGCTAGTTTTTATGCTAAGCTTCATCAGGCTTTGGATGTTCCGATTTACTATTATAATGCACTTACGAGCGAGGCAAAGCGTTGTGAACTAATGCTTAAGTTGGGGCAGAAAGCAGAACCTTGCTTGATTGTTGGCGGAAGGAATGCAGTCTTTTTGCCAATGGCTCGCCTAAGCCTTATCATTGTAGATGAGGAACAGGAATATCTCTACAAGCAACAATTCGCCTTACCGCTTTATCATAGTCGAGACGTTGCTCTTTATTTAGCTCATCGCTATCATATTCCTATCTTACTTGCGAGCGAAACGCCTTCGGCAGAGAGCCTTTTTAATATCCTAAGAGCTAAGTATCATTTGCTTAAGACCGACGAAGCTTTACGGGAAAAGCCAAAGCTACAAGTTCAGATTGAGACGATTGACTTAAGAAAACAGCGAAAGGAAGGGCGTTTGCCTTATGGGCATTCTATTAGCCAAGCTCTAAGAGATGAGATTAAAAAGAACTTAGAGCAAGGGAAAGGTGTCTTAATCCTTAAGAATAGGCGTGGTTATGCTCCTTATATTTTGTGTAATAACTGCTCGGAGCATATCACTTGTAAGCGTTGCGATGTCGCAATGAATTATCATCATTCCTCTAGGTCGCTGAAGTGTCATTATTGTGGTTCTGAAGCCTATCTTCCTCCTGCTTGCCCTTCTTGTGGTGCTAAAGTTGTGGATTTTTATGGCAAAGAGCGTCCTGCTCTCGCTTTGGTTGGCTATGGAACGGAACGAGTGGAAGAGGAACTTAAGGCTCTTTTTCCAAAGGCAAATGTCCTGCGTCTTGATAGCGAAAGCCTGCAAACGAAGAAGCGTCAGCAGGAAGTAGGGGAGCGTTTGTCCTCGGGAGAAGTGGATATTATTGTGGGAACGCAACTCATTAAAGGGCAAAGTCTTTATTTTAATGATAAGCCCATCGGTCTAATGGCGGTCGTCCAATTAGACGAGTTGCTTGCTTATCCAGACTTTCGGACGGAAGAGCGAGCGTATCAATTACTTTATCAACTGCTAATGCGTTATAGCGAAGCTCAGAAGGGCAAGGATAAAGTAGAGGCAAAGCTCCTCATTCAGACGAATAATCCTCAGCAAACCTTCATCTCTAAGCTAAGGGCTTTTGACTATAAAGCCTTTATTAAGGAGCAATTAGCAGAGCGACAGCTCTTGAACTTTCCGCCTTTTTGTCGCATAACTTATATCAGGGTAAAAGGCTTCTCTGAACAAGAAGTTCACGAGACGGCATTGCATTTGAGTGCTTTGCTTCGGCAGTATTGGACGGACTTCGGACGCATAAGCGAAGCTCAGAAGCCTTCCGTGGCACGTATTGACAATCAATACATTAGGCAAATCACTTGCAAACGCCCCTTTCAAGAGCCTTACCGAGGCGAACGTATCATCTTTCGTCAGGTGTTAGAGCAAATTGCCCTGCTTTACCCTGCTAGCCGAAAGGTTTGCATTCTTTTCGATGTTGACCCCCTCTAGCTTTTTGGGAAAATAGCTAAAGAGCGGATAGAATAAGGAAGGAAACGTTTCGCTTAGAGCAAAAAGTTGTATCTTTGGCGAGGTCTTTTTTTTATAACATATAATAATTATCATTATGCAAGAAACAAACGAACAAGAAATCAAGATAGAAGTATCAGAAGAAGTGGAAGACGGTATCTATAGCAACCTTGCGATTGTAATGCATTCGCAGAGTGAATTTGTGCTGGACTTCGTTCATTTATTACCTAATAATCCAAAAGCAAAGGTTAGAAGTCGCGTTTTGCTTAGCCCTGATAACGTTAAGCGTCTGATGAGGGTTTTGCAGAGTAATATCCATTCTTTTGAGGCAGAGTTTGGCACGATTAGATTACCCGAAGACAATAATCCTGAATTTGTAGAGATGCCTAATCCTCCATTTCCTCAAGGAGAAGCATAACAACCAAATAAAGCAAGCGTAATGGCACGTTTAATGATTGAAGGTTCTATCCCTTATCTTAAAGCTATTGAGGGATTGGAACAGATTGAGCAAGTTGATTATATCGAGAATGCAGACTTGACCGCAGAGAAGCTTAAGGATACTGATGCGATGATTGTTCGTAGTATCACGAAATGTAACGAGAGCTTACTTGCAGGTACTAAGGTTAAATTTATTGCTACGGCGACGGCGGGTTTTGACCATATTGATAAGGATTATTGCGAGGCTCATCAAATAGAGTGGCTGAATGCTAAAGGCTGTAACGCTATCGCGGTAGCTCAATACGTTTTCAGTGCTTTGTCTCATCTAGCTCTGAAAGATAAATGGCTTTTTAAGAATAAGACAATCGCGATTATCGGTGTCGGCTGTGTAGGGAAAGAGGTTGAGAAGATTGCCCAAGCTCTTGAAATGAATATCTTGCGTTATGACCCTCCGCGTGCCGATGTAGAGGGTTATGAGGCTTTTGTTAGCTTGGAAGAAATTCAGCAAAAAGCAGATATTATTACTTTGCACGTGCCATTGACAAAGGAGGGGCAATATCCAACTTATCAAATGATTGATTGGGATTTCCTTGAAGCTTGCGAGCGAAAACCAATCCTAATCAATGCTTGTCGTGGAGATGTTACGCCTTCCGACGACCTCTTTATGGCAAAGAATCAAGATATTATCTCTCGCCTTGTAATGGATTGTTGGGAGAATGAACCCCAAATTGATGAACTATTGCTTAACGAAACAGACCTCGCTTCGCCTCACATCGCTGGTTTCTCTGCCGAAGGGAAGTTTCGTGGTGGTAGAATGTGTTTAGATGCTGTTTGTAAGCGTTGGGGCATTGAGATTAAGGACTTAATGAAACCGAGCGTTTTGCCTAAGCCAAAGCAAGATCTTATTGAAAGTAAGGGAGATGATGACGAGTTTATCGCTCGTTGCTTTCTGCGCACGCTTGACCCAATGATTACGGATAAGGCTCTGCGTAGCAACCTAAATGTTTTTGAGAAGCTTCGCAAGACCTATGCTTATCCTAGGGAAATGTCAGCCTATAAGGTTAAGACTAGCAACCCTAAATTAAAAAAGCAATTAGAGGCAATAGGCTTTCAAATAAGTTAAAGATTAGAGTGAAGATGAAAATTGTTTATTGTATCCCTCAGCTTTGGCTCTGTGGAGGAATGGAACGTGTCCTAACGATTAAGGCTAATTATCTAGCAAATAATGATTATGATGTTTGTTTTATTACAACTTGTCAAGCAGGAAAAGAGCCTTACTTTCCACTGAACAAGAATATCAAGCTCTATGATTTGGGAATAAATTATCCTAAAATTTTCAAACACAAATCTATTCTTTATCGAAAGTGTGCTTATCAATGGCAACAAAGAAAACATAAAAAAGCCTTAGCACAACTTCTTCATAAGCTTAAGGCAGATATTGTAATCTCTACCTTTGAAGATGAGGCAAACTTTATAACGGACATAAAAGATGGAAGTCATAAGCTTTTAGAGTACCATTTCTCTAAGTTAAAACGCTTACAATATGGACGTACGGGATTTCTAAGAAAAATTGATGAATGGAGGACGAAACAAGATGAAAAGATTATTAAAAAATTTGATGCTTTCATCGTTTTAACAAAAGAAGATGCAGAACTTTGGGGAAAACAAAAGCATATACACGTTATTCCGAATCCTCTTTCAATAGATAATCAAGAGGTTGCTTCATTGAATCATAAGAGAGTTATTGCTGTAGGACGTTTAGAGTTTCAGAAGAATTTTGAAACACTTATTCATATTTGGACAAAAGTAGCTCCAAGTTTCCCAGATTGGCATTTAGATATTTATGGAAATGGACAGCTTAGAGATAAGCTACAGGCACAAATCAATAATTTAGGTTTAACAAAATCTCTAACATTACAACAGGCAACTCAAACAATACAAGAAGAGTACTTGCGAAGTTCTATTTACGTAATGACTTCTTATTATGAGGGTTTGCCGATGGTTCTACTTGAAGCTCAAGCAATGGGTTTACCAATTATATCTTATGCTTGTCCTTCTGGTCCTAGTGATGTTATTACGGATAGTGAAGATGGTTACCTTATTAACCTCAATGATGAAGAAACTTTTGCTAAGAGATTAAAACATCTAATGTCTGATGAGGGACTTAGAAAAGAAATGGGATTGAAGGCAAAAGAAAATTCCAAACGTTATGAGATTGATAGAGTAATGGGGGAATGGATTAGGCTTTTTGAAGAACTGAGCAAAAAATAAGTTAATGAGTAGGACTCGTACAGAAAAAGGAGTGTTAAATGGCACAACAACACTCCTCTTTTATATTATTGGGATCTGCGTTACTTTCCTTGTTAGACGTTACTTTTTAAGTAGTTTTGGCGAGGAAGTTCTCGGGATGAAAGGCACGATTGCCAATTTCCTAGGAGTCCTAAACCTTGCAGAGCTCGGTGTTGCAACAGCTATTGCTTATGCTCTCTACAAACCTTTGGTCAATAACGATAGGGAGGCTATAAATGAAATCATTTCGGTACAAGCTTGGTTTTATCGGCGAGTAGCTATTTTTCTGAGTATAGCTACGCTTATACTTTTTTGCTTTTTCCCTTTTATTTTTAGAAGTCTCAAGGCTCCTCAATGGTATGCTTATACAACTTTTTTAATTTTCTTTTGGGAGTCTTTAATGTCCTATCTTATCAATTATAGGGCTATTATCTTTAATGCTGACCAAAGGAGCTATCGCTTAACACTTAATTTGAGAGGAATTCATATTCTCAAAAATCTTATTCAACTAGCACTTTTATATTTCTATCCTCACTTAGAGAACTTATATCTATATTATCTCTTAGTGGAGATTGGCATATCTATTCTAGGAATATATCTCTTAGAGAAAATGATACAAAAGGATTATCCTTGGCTAGAACCACAGGTAAAAGAAGGGAGAAGTTTTCTGAAGAAGCACAAAGAGATTATCACTAAGACTAAACAAGTTTTTGCTCATCAACTAGCAGGAACAGCCTTAGTACAGGTGTCTCCAATTTTAGTACTTGTCTATTCTTCTTATGAACTTGTAGGGTTCTATACGAACTATAGTCTTATTATTGGGAGCATTGCTGTTGGACTTGAAATGTCTTTTAATGTACTAATTTCTGGAATTGGTAATCTTGTTGCAGAAGGTAATAGTAAGGGTGTTAAAAAAATGTTTTGGGAGTTTTTAGCTCTTAAACATTTATTTGCGACAATTATTGCTCTGGTCTTTTATACTCTATCAAAAGGACTTATTATTTATTGGTTAGGAGATAATGAAAGTTATATTCTTCCTGAAATGATTGTTGTATTGCTAAGTCTAAATCTTTATCTAAGGATAGCTAGAGTTTACGATGTATTTGCTGCTGCTTATGGTTTGTTTCAAGATGTTTGGGCTCCGCTAGTAGAAGCAATTATCAATATTGCAGGAGGCTTATTACTAGGTTATATTTGTTCTGTATTCTATGAGGAGCTAGGCTTTACTTCTAGCGAATATGCAGGAATTTTTGGTGTGCTATTGGGAGCAACTTTATCCATACTAATTATAGTTTTTATTTGGAAACCTTACTTTTTATTCTCCGAAGCCTTTCATCAACCCGTCTCTCTGTATTGGAAGAACTATGTCAAATATCCTATTATCTCGCTAACACTGATTACGATTGCTTATAAGTTTATCAGCAGTCTAGCTTTAGATTTCTCTACACTTCCCTTATTCATATTAAACAGCTTTTTGATAATCATCGCTTTTTCCACCCTTTCATTCTTTGTTTTCTTCTTATTATCTAAAGGAATGAGAGAGATAAGTTTTCGTCTTAAGCGATTAGCTTTTGCTTATCTTAAAAAGTAGTATTACAATGTAATTGCCCAAATAAATCTGCCTGTGGCAAGCACTCTGTAAATGTGTTCCGATTTGTGGCATTAAATTTTAAAGATAAGGGGAAAAGATAAGGCTTTTTTAGGGCTTTACTTTTGAAAGAAGAATAAACAAAAAGATTTGTATCTTTGCTAGACATATAAAAGTAAGGAGAATGACAAGTAAGAAAAAATATAATATACTTTGGGCGGATGATGAGATTGATTTATTAAAACCTCATCTTCTTTTCTTAGAAGCTAAAGGCTATGATGTTTGTCCTGTTTTGAGCGGAGCTGATGCTATCAAAAAGGTCCAAGAAGAAGCCTTTGATTTGGTCTTTCTTGATGAGAATATGCCTGGTTTGACAGGATTGGAAACATTACAATGCATTAAAGAGCTTTATCCTCTATTGCCGATTGTAATGGTTACGAAAAGTGAAGAGGAAGAACTTATGAATCAGGCTATTGGAGGCAAGATTGCAGATTATCTTATTAAACCTGTTAATCCTAGCCAACTCTTACTTTGTCTAAAGAAAAATCTCGACAAACATAGTATTATTGCTGAGACAACGACGATGAACTATCGGCAGGAATTTGCTCAAATTGGAGCAAGTCTTAGCGACCGTTTATCTCTTGAGGAGTGGAAAGAGCTTTATAAACGTTTGGTTTATTGGGAGCTAGAGCTTGAAGAAGGCGACGAGCAGATGTCAGAGCTTTTGGAAATGCAGAAAGTTGAAGCGGGAAATCTTTTTGCTCGCTTTATTTCTCGTAATTATGAAAGTTGGTTTGAGGAGAACAGAGTAGGGGAGAGACCTTTCCTTAGTCCTGATGTCTTTAAAGAAAAAGTCTTCCCATTGCTTGATAATGGAGAGAAAGTTTTCTTTATTTTGATTGATAACTTTCGTCAAGACCAATGGGCTTCGGTTAAACCTCTTTTGAGTGAGTTCTTTACTTTTGAGGACGAAGACCTTTATACTTCTATCCTTCCAACTGCAACGCAATACGCACGAAACTCTATTTTTTCGGGTTTAATGCCTAAACAAATCGTGGAATTATTCCCTGAATTGTGGGTTGATGAGGAGGGTGACGAAGGAAAAAATGTTAATGAAGAGCCTCTAATCCAAACAATGCTTGATAGGTATCGCAAGAAATACAGCTTTTCATATAATAAGGTGTATGACACTCGTTTTGGAGAAAAGCTTTTGGCGAATATCAATAACTTGAAGACTTTTGACCTAAACGTTATTGTACTGAATTTCGTAGATATGCTTTCGCACGCAAGAACTGAGAGCAAAATGATTAGAGAATTAGCGAATACTGAGGCAGCTTATCGCTCACTGACTAAGAGCTGGTTTAGACATTCTATTACTTATAACCTCTTTAAGAAAATTGCTGAAATGGGGTATAAAGTTGTTCTAACTACCGATCACGGAACGATAAGAGTGAAAAATCCAATTAAAGTTATTGGTGATAAAAATACAAATACGAATCTTCGCTATAAGTTAGGCAAGACTTTGAGTTACAATCAGAAAGAAGTTTATGAAATAAGAAATCCTGAGAAAGTTGGTTTGCCTAAGACAAGCCTTAGTGATAGGTATATTTTCTCTCGTGCAAGAGATTTCTTTGCTTATCCTAATAACTATAACTACTATGTACAATATTACAAAGATAGCTTTCAGCACGGAGGTATATCATTGGAAGAAATGCTCGTTCCAATTGTAACGATGAAAGCAAAGAAATAAAAAGAGTTGAAGATTTTGGAAAAGAAAGTTTATCAGATTAAGTCCTTAGAAGAGCTTCCAAAGATTGCTAGACTCTTCGTTCAAGAGGTGCTACCACAAGTGCGAGTATGTGCTTTTGACGCTCCAATGGGAACGGGCAAAACAACTTTTATAAAGGCAGTTTGTGAAGCTCTAGGCGTAGAAGATGTCATCAATAGTCCAACTTTCTCTATTGTTAATGAGTATGAGAATCAAGAGGGCAAACTTATTTATCACTTTGATTGCTACCGCTTGAATAATGTTGAAGATGCATATAATTTGGGAGCAGAGGATTATTTGGATAGTGGTGCGTACTGTTTCATTGAATGGCCAGAGGTCTTGCTTGACTTAATGCCAAAGGAATATGCTCTTGTCAAGCTTAGACTTAATGACGACACAAGTAGAACAATGGAGATAGAAATAGTTAAATAAAATAAGATATATGATATACTCAATGTTTGAGAATGAGCATAACTCATCACGAGGTTCAATAGAAGTCATTTGCGGCTCAATGTTTAGTGGCAAAACGGAGGAATTACTTCGTCGCTTGAAGCGTGCAAAGATTGCTAATCAACCCGTGATGATATTCAAACCGTCAGTAGATACAAGATATGACAAAGTGCAGGTTGTTTCGCATGATAGAAATGCACTAAGCTCAACGCCTCTCAGCCAAGCTAAAGATATGCTTGAACTATGTGAAGAGGGCTGTGTCGTTGGTATTGATGAGGCTCAATTCTTTGACGAAGCTATCATTAAGGTTGTCGAAATGCTAGCAGACCGAGGACATCGAGTAATCATTGCAGGCTTAGATATGGACTTTAAGCGTCAGCCTTTTGGTCCTATGGCCGAGCTGTGTGCGATTGCGGATTCTGTACACAAAATTCACGCAATTTGTATGGATTGTGGTCGCTTGGCTAATTATTCTTATAGACTTGTAGAGGGAGACAAACAAGTTATGCTAGGCGAGAAACAAGAATATAGTCCTCTTTGCAGAGCCTGTTATCTTGAACATAAGAAACAAAATAATTTATAAGTATAACACATAAAAAAGAAACAATGATGATTGGAAAGAAAACTCTATGCCTTGCCTTTGCAAGCCTTGCATCAAGCTTTGTATTTACGAGCTGTATGGTGCATACTTCTAAAGTTTACCCTCAACAAACCGTTGTTAAGGAAGGAATGAGCCCAACTTTAGGAGGAAAACTCTTCTCTTCTGCTTGGATACAGCGTTCAGCGGAATATGATGCCCTCTGTTTGCAAGCTTATAATAGTGCTACAGATTACTTACACGAAATGGTAAAGCAAAAGGGGAGTAAGCCTTGGGCTATCGTAACAGATATTGATGAAACAATTGTAGATAATACGCCTGTATCTGTTTCGCAAGCTCTGAAAGGTGAAGATTATACTCAAGATTCTTGGGACGAATGGTGTGATAAAGGAAAAGCAAAAGCCTTAGCAGGAGCAGTAGAATTTTTCAAAGAAGCAGACCGCCTTGGTGTTCAAATCTTTTATATCTCCAATCGTGTGGAGACGAATAGGGTAGGAACGCTTAAGAATATGCGTCTCCTCGGTTTGCCACAAGCAGAAAATAATCATCTTTTGCTTAGGACAACAACTTCGGATAAGTCAGAGCGTCGTTCTCTTGTTTTGAAAGATTACAATATTATGATACTACTCGGCGATGCTCTCGGCGACTTTGATCATCTCTTTGACACGAAAGACGAAGCCGTACGTAAGGCAGGAGTAAAGAGCAACGCTAAGCATTTTGGCTCACGTTTCATCGTACTACCTAATCCAAATTACGGAGCTTGGGAAAAAGCAATGAATGGCGGTTATCCTCCATTAAAGGAAAAAGACAAAATCCTCAAAGAAATTCTTCAGAAAGATTAAAAATTAAGTGAATTCAGAATTTAAGCTTACGCTCCTCCCCGAATGGGAGGAGCAAGATTTAATTATTATCTCTTGGCCTCATCAAGAAACAGATTGGAATTATATCTTAGATGAGGCTGAGAGTTGTTATATAGGTTTGGCTAAAGCAATCTTAGCCTTTGAAGATTTGCTCATTCTAAGCCCAAGAGCAGAGCATATACACGAGCTTTTCGCAGGAGAAACTTTCGCTCATAAGCTTTATGTAATGGAAGTGCCAACGAATGATACTTGGTGTAGAGATTATGGAGCTTTATCCTTCAAACTTAATGCTGATGGGCAGGAGCATAAACTCTTAGCAGACTTTACTTTCAATGCTTGGGGAATGAAGTTCCCTGCAGATAAAGATAACCTTATCAATCGTTGCCTTTATTTGAGCTATGCTTTCAACAAAGATGTTGATTTCCTAAATAGAAAGTTCTTGACACTTGAAGGAGGGTCTATTGAAAGCGATGGACAGGGAACAATAATGACAACGTATAATTGTATCTTCGAACCTAACCGAAACCCTGCTTTTACAGAAGATGATTTGCGTCAGACTTTGAAAGACGTTTTAGGAGCAGAGCGTTTAATCATCTTGGAGAATGGCGAATTGGAGGGAGATGATACAGACGGACATATTGATACGCTCGCACGTTTCATTAGTTCAGATGCTATTGCTTACGTAGCTTGTGATGATGTTAATGATGTACATTATCATAGCCTAAAGCGAATGGAAGCAGAACTTCAAAAGCTTCGTCAGATGAATGGCGAGCCTTATAAGTTAATCCCTCTCCCTTTACCTAAAGCGATTTACGAAGAAGACGGTCATCGTCTACCTGCAACGTATGCAAACTTCTTATTTGTCAATGGCGGACTTTTAGTACCGACTTATGGACAAGATTTTGACGAAGTTGTGCTGGCTAGGTTACAAGAGGCATTGCCAAATAGAAAAGTATTCGGCATTGATTGTCGTACACTTATTCGTCAGCACGGCAGTTTACATTGTGCTACAATGCAGATACCAAAAGGATTTATCAATCTCCAAAAGTTTAATAATCAATGAAAGTAGGACTTATTCAGCAAGCCAATACCGCTGATATAACTGCTAATATGCAGAAACTAGAACGTAATATAAGGGCTGTTGCAAAAGAAGGGGCAGAGTTAATCGTCCTTCAAGAACTTCATAATGGTTTGTATTTCTGCCAGACGGAAGACGTGCATATTTTTGACCAAGCAGAGCCAATACCAGGGAAAAGCACTGAATTCTATGGAGCTTTGGCAAAAGAATTAGGCGTTGTGATTGTTCTTTCGCTTTTTGAACGTAGGACTGCAGGTTTGTATCATAATACTTCTGTGGTTTTGGAGAAAGACGGTACAATTGCAGGGAAATATCGCAAAATGCACATTCCTGATGACCCTGCTTATTACGAGAAATTTTATTTTACCCCAGGGGATTTAGGTTTTGAGCCTATTGATACAAGTCTTGGACGTTTGGGCGTCTTAGTTTGTTGGGATCAATGGTATCCCGAGGCAGCTCGTTTAATGGCTATGCGTGGTGCGGAACTTCTAATCTATCCAACTGCTATCGGTTGGGAGAGTAGCGATACGAAAGAGGAGCAAGAGCGTCAATGGAATGCCTGGCAAATTGTACAGCGTGGGCATTCGGTTGCAAATGGTTTGCCTGTGATTACGGTCAATAGAGTTGGCAAAGAGGAAGACCCTTCAGGACAGACGAAAGGAATTTCTTTTTGGGGACATAGTTTCGTTACAGGTTCACAGGGCGAATTGCTTGCAGAACTTGGCACTGAGGAGCGAAATGCTGTTGTTGAATTAGACCTCAAGCGTTGTGAGGAAGTTCGCCGTTGGTGGCCCTTCTTCCGTGATAGGCGTATTGACGCTTTTGGAAAGCTTACAGAACGCTTTCTTGACTAGTTAAAAAAGCGTGATAAATAGCTTACTTTTTTCTAGCTATATAATTACAAAAAATTACCTATATAGGTAGGAAGTCGTACCTATATAGGTAGCAAAAATTAGGTATATAGGTAGCAAACCGTACCTATATAGGTAGTGAAAAATACCTACGTAGGTAAGGAAAATTACCTACGATACTAACAAAAATTACCTACGTAGGTAAGAGAAGCTACCTACGTAGGTAGCAAAAACTAGCAATTAGGCTAAGGAAATTTTAAGCATTTATACCATATAAATATAGTATGGATACAAGTAAATATAAGCTCTATACAAAGGGAGGAGATAAGGGGAAGACTTCTCTTGTCGGAGGAAAACGTGTGCCGAAGTATCACATTCGTATTGAAAGTTATGGCACTATAGACGAATTAAATTCTTTTATTGGTCAGGTGCTTGCTTTTGACTTAGAAGAAACGGATAGGGCAACTTTAGTTTGGCTACAGCATAAGCTATTTTCTATCGGCTCTTATTTGGCAACTGACCCTAGCCAAACGGAGATTAGAGTAGAGAGCCAAATCAGTTCCGAAGCCGTTGCACGCCTTGAAAAGGAAATTGACCGCTTGAGCGATTTAGTTCCTCCTCTCCAAGCTTTTATCCTACCTTCAGGCGGAATGCTCCCCGCTACAATCCACGTTTGTCGTACGGTTTGTCGTCGTTCAGAGCGTCGTATTTATCAGCTTAATGCAGAAGAAAATAATTTTGTAGAGCCCTTAGTACTGCAATATATAAATAGGTTAAGTGATTACTTCTTTGCTCTCGCTCGTAAGGAAAGCTATCGGCTTAATGGAAAAGAGATTACGTGGCAATATGAACACGATTAAATAGAACATAAAGTTTTGAAGATAATGAAATTTGGAGGCACATCGGTTGCCTCAGCTGAAAGAATTCAGCACGTTGCTCGTCTGATTACTAATGATGATAGTCCTAAGATTGTCGTTCTTTCTGCAATGGCGGGAACGACAAATATGCTTGTGGAAATTAGCCGTCAGCTAATGCAAAAGCACAGACACGAAGCTCTGACGCTACTTGCCAAGCTTAAGAGAAAATATGAAGTTGAGACGAAGTTGCTTTTTACCGATAGGGCGAGCTACGATAAAAACTGGACAATTGTTAATGAAACGTTTTTTTTCCTAGAGCAAATCTGCTATTCGGAGCATTTTACGCTTTTTGATGAGAAAAAGATTTTAGCAAGAGGAGAATTATTAAGCACTGCAATGATGCTTGGACACTTGGCGTCGCAAGGCATTAAAGCTGTAGGCTTGCCTGCTCTTGAATTTATGAGAACAGACAAGAATGCAGAGCCTAACTTAGCCTATATTACAGAGCATTTACAAGCTATTCTTTCGTCAGTAGAGCCTAATGTTAAGCTTTTTATTACTGAGGGCTATATTTGTCGTAATGCTTTTGGAGATATTGATAATCTTCAGCGTGGGGGTAGTGATTATACGGCTTCTCTGATAGGTTCTGCCTTAAATTCAAAGGAAATTCAAATTTGGACAGACATTGACGGTATTCATAATAATGACCCTCGTATTGTTGATGAAACAAGTCCGATTAGACGTTTACGCTTTGAGGAAGCTGCCGAACTTGCTTATTTTGGAGCTAAGATATTACACCCAACCTGCATTCAGCCTGCTAGAGTAAAGGGTATACCTGTTCGTCTCCTGAATACTTTAGACCCTACTGCAGAAGGAACAATTATTTCTACAGAAACTGATAAGGATAAAATCAAAGCTGTCGCAGCTAAAGATAGCGTTTCAATGCTACGTATTCGTTCTAATTATCAGCTTAGTCCTTGGAACTATCTTGCACAAGTCTTTGCTATTTTTGAGCGAGAACACATTGTAATAGATATGATTTCAGCGACTGAAGTTGCTTTGTCGCTTACATTTGAGCATAATCAGTTTGATGAAAAACTCGTTGAGGAGCTTAATTTTCTTGGAGAAGTTGAGGTCTTGCACGACTTAATAGCAATTTGTGTAGTAGGGGATATGGAGAGTGAAAATGTAGGCTTCCAGACACAAGTTTTAGAGTCTCTAAATTCTATTCCTTTGATGATGATTGCCTATGGAGGAAGTGATTATAACCTTTCTATTGTAACCCATAAAGATTATAAGCAAGAAACTTTAAGTATTCTAAATAATCAGCTTTTTAATAAAGCTTAAATGCTCTTTATTCATTATGACAAAAGGAGAATTATATCTTGGATTACTGAGACCTAAAACGCTATTATCGGGACTTTCATCGGTTTTAGTTCCAATTGCTTATGCTTATTCCATAAAGGGAACTGTATCTATCGGATATAGCTCCCTTTTAATTTTGATAGCCTTGTCTGCTCAAATCTCAAGCAATATCGCCAATGATCTTTGGGACTATAAGAAAGGAGGGGATACCTCCGAACGAAAAGGTCCTTTGCGTCCTCTAAGTCAAGGTTTGCTAAGCATCGGAGAGGTTAAGCTTGCTCTAGCTATTAGCTTTTCTTGTTTATTGTTCTTTGGCATTTTGCTTTCCCTACTTGTTAATCCATATTTATTGCTTATTGGTCTAGCTGTTGCTCTAGGCTTATTTGCTTATTCTGCAGGACCTTTCCCTTTATCTCGTAAGGGTCTCGGAGAAGTTGCAGTATTCATCTTTTTTGGACTTATTCCTGTCCTCGTTGGAGCTTATGTCTTGGGCATTGATATTTCCATTGATAAGCATATTTACTTGCTTGCTTCTTCGCTCGGTTTTGCAAGCTCTAATATATTACTCGTTAATAATTATCGTGATTATGAGGAAGATAGAAGAGGGGAGAAGCATACGCTAACAGTTCTATTAGGGAAACCTTTTACCCAAATATTATACCTATTATTTGCTGGCTTATCGCTTGTGCTAATCCTATGGCTCTTTAGCTCTATCTTAGCTTTTGGATTGTTAAGCTTGTATTTGCTAGCTCTTGCACAAGCCTATAAATCATTGCTTAATTCCTCTGAAGAAGAGCTAAATAAAACCCTAGCCCTAACGGCACGAAATGTCTTATTCTTAGCTCTACTAATTTCAATCCTTCTACTATTATAATATAAAAAGTTAGCAAAATACAAGCGGAGCTATGGCAAGTTTATTTGTTATAGCTCCGCTTTTTTATGGGAAAAAACTAATCATTACTTTCTAAGAGATAGGTCTCAAAGCTGTTGTTCTTATAATAAACCTTAATCTCTGTAATCTCTTTCTCAGGTTTCTTGATTTTTTCTTTTTCTAGAGCCTTTAGATTTGCTTTTAGCTGTTCATTTTCAGCTTTGAGATTAGCATTGCTTGTTGCCAACTCCTCAAGACGCTTTATCAGATAGGTTTCATTCTGAACCTTATTGTCCAAATCAAATAGCTTGTCTTGATAATTAGCAGAAGCAATCCTATCTCCAAATAAAAACCATTCAGGGCTAGGCATTAGCTCCGAGCAATTTCTAATAACAGCATTGATGTCGTCAATGCTTAAATATCCTTTTTTATTGAAGACTTTTGATATTTTAGCTTCAGATAGTGTAGACTTTTCAGAGAATTGTTTGGCGGTCCCTTCAAACTTTTCCAAAATTTCGTTAAATCTCTGTCCTAACATTTCTAAGTCTATGTAATCTTTTCCTTCCATATTCATAAGCGATGCTTTTTATTCAATTTCATAGTGCAAATATAATGATTTTGAAATTGAAATCGGTGATTTTAGATTTTAATTTTGAAATCAAAACTAAGCTTTCAAGATGTTCATTACAGATACCTTCATTAACCTATAACAGTCTAATTAACCGCCTTAAATAGGGTATTAAAGGTATATAAAACCGAAAGTTTAACTTTTAGAAATAGTCTATATCTAGTTTGTTTTCAAAGTGTTTATATCAAATTATATGCTTTTGTTAAGCTTCAACTATTATAATTGCAATACATTAACAAATGGTTTTAATTTGCTAGATTTTAATTTCAAAACACCAGATATTAAAATTGAAATGCACTCAATTTAATGGATTTGCTTCAGAAATCTTGCTTTTGTAAATTTCAAATATGAAAACTTATACATATTTCCTGGGAGAAAATGGAGAATATTTTCAAGTTCCATTTTGTTATACTTTTTCTAGTTTTGAAGAGTGAAATTTAGAGCGATTTGACTTAGTTTAGAAAGTTGTCCGCATTACTTGAAAAAGTCTTCCCAGAAACTTTTTCAAATTACACAGAACATTTTGGAAAGTTTTCCCGAAGAAATTTTTAACAAAATAAGGATGATGATAAAGCTCTATTAAATAGGAACTTATGAAAATCTTAATTAGACTAAGATTTTGACTAAAATCAGACTTAAATTTTGCTCTATAAAAGGAACTTCAATTGTTCTGATTTGTGGCATTAAAGCGTTTTACAAAACTAAATTAAGCTTTATTGTTTAGAATTTAGGCTATTTTTCAAGTCTTTATCTTATATCTTTAATCGGAATTCATAAAACACTTCTCCATTAAAGCTATAACAATTATTATGTTCAATTGTATTCTTTCTTAAATATAAAAAGGAGTATTAATCTCTAATAGCTCGAACGCTCTACATTAGAATGGAAACAAGAGATTTAACTTGATGATAAGTAAACAATGCAAAAAGTGATGATGTGCAAGGAGTTCATTGAATCTCTACTACACTTATTTACTCTGTAATAATTTGAGAGCTTTACAACGTAAGTTAAGTATGCAAATCTCGCCTACGTTTAGGGCTTAGTGCATTATCTAATATATGTATTGCTCCATATTATATAAAATGGTATCTTTGTCTAATAAATTAGATATTACAAATAAAATATATTGAGTTATGAGATTTTCTATATCAAGTGGAGATTTGGTTCAGCACCTACAGGTCGTTTCTAAGGTAATCAATTCTGCAAGTGTTTCAAATGTACCTGTCTTAAAGAATATTCTTTTTGAATTAGAGGACGGCAAGCTAACGGTTACAGGTGCGGATTTGAATATGCGTGTGTCATCAAGCTTAGAAATGCCCGACGCAAGTATAAAAGCTAGTTTTATTGCTCCAAGTGATATTCTTATTGATGCTCTAAAGGAGTTGCCTGACCATTCTATTGAGATTGTGGTAGAAGAAGAAAACGACTATCACGCACGTATCAATTATAGCAATGGATATTTTGATTTTCTAGCAGGAGATAGTAATACATTCCCTGAACCAATTGAAATCAATAAAGGTAAGGAAGCTTTACTTGTTGATGCTCAGGACTTTTTAGCAGGACTAAACTCTACCCTATTTGCTGCAAGCACGGACGAACGCCGTCCTATTATGACGGGAGTTCTATTGGATATTCTTGAGGATAAAATGGTATATGTAGCTTCAGATGGACGTATTTTGATGCGTTATACAGATGAGGGACTTAAGAGTGATGAAGTAAGGCAAATAACATTGCCTGCTAAGCTTAGCCAACTGCTTTCTCGTAATATCTTACCAAAAGCAAGTGGAGAACTAAAGCTCTATGTTGATGAAAAGCATATCTTGATTGAGGTTGATGGTTCTATTATTACTGCTCGTTTGCTTGACGGACTTTATCCTAAGTATAATAGTGTAATTCCTGTAGATTCACCATTTAAGGTTCACGTAAATAAATTAGGTTTATTGTCGGCAATCAAACGTGTATCTCTCTTTTCAAATAAGGGAAGTAAGCTGATTATCTTAGATATTACTTCTGAAGAAATTAAGATAACGGCGAACGACTTAGAGCTAGCCGTAGCAGGAGAAGAAACGATTGCTTGCGAACGTGAAGGAGCTGATGCTCATATCCGTATCGGCTTGAACTTCGATATGCTACAGCAAATCCTAAGCAAATACGAGAGCGAAGAAATTACTTTAGTCTTAAAAGACCGAACAGCTCCCGCTCTAATAGTTCCAAGAGTAGAAGAAAATCAGAGTAAGCTCCTAGGCTTGATTATGCCACTAAGAATAATGGGAGAATAAGGCTTCTCTACGAAATAAAGAAAGATGAAATTAAATTTAAAAAATCCCCTTGTTGTTTTCGATTTGGAGACAACAGGGGTTGATGTTAGTAAAGATAGGATTGTAGAGATTTCTATTCTAAAGGTACACCCTGATGGTTTAGAAGAGATGCGTACTAGACGAGTTAATCCCGAAAGACCTATCCCTAAGGAAGCTTCAGAGGTGCACGGCATCTATGATGAAGATGTAAAGGATTGCCCTACTTTTAAGCAAATCGCAAATAGTTTATATCAATGGATTAAAGGTTGTGATTTTGCGGGGTTTAATTCCAATCGTTTTGATTTGCCAATGCTTGTGGAAGAATTGCTTAGAGCTGGTGTGAGCATTGACCTTTCACAGCGTAAGTTTGTAGATGTGCAAGTTATCTACCATAAGCTTGAAAAAAGAACCCTTGAGGCTGCTTACAAGTACTATTGTGGTAAAGAACTTATAGGTGCTCATTCTGCAGAAGCTGATACTAGAGCAACTTATGAAGTTCTGAAAGCTCAATTAGATAAGTATCCTGAAGAGCTTGAGAATGATATTCAAGCCCTAGCAGAATTCTCTCGCTATAATAGAAATGTGGATTTTGCAGGTTTGCTTATCTATAATGATGAAGACGAAGTTGTGGTAAACTTTGGTAAATACAAAGGACAACTACTAAAGGATGTTCTCAAGAAAGATATGGGTTATTATTCTTGGGTTATGGGAGCAAATTTCACACTTAATACTAAGAATTGCTTTACAAAGGTTCGTCTATCTTTAGATGACAATAAATTAGCTTTATAATATATGTTGAAAGGAAAGCATATTGTATTAGGTATAAGTGGAAGTATTGCAGCCTATAAAGCTGTGACACTTGCTCGCTTACTGGTCAAAAGAGGAACTGAAGTTCAAATTGTCATTACACCTTCTGGAAAGGAATTTATTACACCGATTACGCTTTCAGCAATAACATCTAAACCTGTTGTTAGTGAATTCTTTTCTGAATCTGACGGCACTTGGAGTAGCCACGTTGATATAGGTTTGTGGGCTGATGCAATGATTATTGCTCCTGCGACTGCTTCAACTATTGGCAAAATGGCTCACGGTATTGCAGATAATATGTTGATTACAACTTACCTATCAATGAAAGCTCCTGTCCTTGTAGCTCCTGCTATGGACTTAGATATGTATGCTCACTCTTCAACACAAAACAACCTTAAATTATTAGAGGCAAGAGGTAATCATATTATAGACTCTGCCTCTGGCTTTTTGGCTAGTCATCTTGAAGGTAAAGGCAGAATGCAAGAGCCTGAGTACATTGTAAGTGAACTTGAAGCTTTTTTTATTCAACAACAAGACCTTAAGGGTCAGAAAGTTTTAATTACAGCAGGAGCAACTCAGGAGGCTATAGACCCAGTTCGTTTCTTAAGTAATCACTCTACAGGACGAATGGGGATTGCTCTAGCCGAAGAGTGTGCTAAACGAGGAGCTAATGTTACTTTGATTCTAGGTGTGACACATTTGAAAGTAAAAGAAAATAAGGCTATTCAGACCATTAAGGTACGCTCTGCTCTAGAAATGTATCAAGCCTGTGATGAACATATTGATTCTTGTGATATAGCATTCTTTTCTGCAGCTGTAGCTGATTATCGTGTTGCTGATGTTGCAACAGAAAAAATCAAGCGAGAGAAATCAGAAAGAATGCAACTTAATTTGATTAAGAATCCTGATATTGCTGCTGAAATGGGAGCAAAGAAAAGAGAAAATCAATACTTTGTTTGTTTTGCCCTTGAAACGAATAATGGCGAAAATGAAGCTCTGCGTAAGATGAAAACAAAGGGTATGAACGCTGTTGTCTTAAACTCTCTACAAGACAAAGGAGCTGGTTTCGCTACATCTACTAATAAAGTAACCCTCTTTGACAATAAAGGACGTAAACAGAGTGGTAAACTTAAATCAAAAAAATTAGTCGCTCAAGATATTTTAGATTTTATTCTAACAGATTCATCTGCTTCCTAATCTTATGTGTCATTCTATCTGTAAACTAGGTTTGGTCTTGTCTTGCTCTTTAATCTCTATGGTGGGAATAAAGGCTCAAGAATTACAAGCAAATGTGAGCATTTCAACGGAAAACTTAGGAGCAGTGGAACAAAGTCAATACAAAGAATTAGAAAATCAATTATCCGATTTATTAAATAAAACGCATTGGACTAAGCTGAGCTATAATAAGCAAGAGCGTATTCCTTGTAGCTTTTCTCTCAAGTTAAACGAGGTAAAAGATAATAATAAATATCAAGCAGAGCTATCTATTAGTGCTTCTCGGAGCGTCTTTAATACGACTTATGACTCCCCTATTTTCATCTATGTAGATAAAGATGTAAACTTTCAGTGGGACTTGGGTACAGCTCTCTCCTATCAAGAACAAAGCATTGATAATAACTTATTAGCTTGCTTTGTTTTCTATGCTTATGCTATCATTTCAATGAGTTTGGATAGCTATGCTTTAGAAGGAAGTCAGCTTATTGCACAAGAGATTAAAAGCATACAGATGCAGGTACAAAGCCATAGTGAATGGAATGGTTGGGATACTTTTGCTCGTAATAATAGAGGAGCTTTGGCAAGAACTATCTTAGACTCCAAGCATCAATCTTTTAGAGAACTTTGGTATCAGTATCATCGCTTAGGCTTAGATATTTGTGAAAATAATTTAGCTAATGGGCAAGATAGGATTAGCAAGACAATAGATTTGCTGAAGGCTTACAAAAATGAAGTTTTTGAATCACCCTATCTTGCTTTATTTGAAGTTTGCAAGCTCAAAGAATTAGTTTTGCTATTTGGAGAAGCAAATCAAGAAGTACGAGAAGATTTGAGGAAAAGATTAGACGAGCTCTACCCTACTCATCAGGAAGAATTAGATAAATTAAGAATCGGTCAATAGATATGTTGCATAATCTTATCATTAAGAACTTCATTCTTATTGAAGAATTAAATGTAAACTTTAGTTCAGGTTTTAGCGTTATTACGGGAGAAACAGGAGCTGGTAAAAGTATCATATTAGGAGCTTTAGCACTACTAATGGGACATCGTGCAGATAGCTCTGCAATACGTGTTGGCAGTGATAAGTGTATCATTGAAGGACATTTTGGCAATATAGATGAGCATATCAATCAAATTCTCCAAACAGAAGATATTGATTGTGATGACAATACTTTAATTATTCGTCGTGAGCTGACTAATAAGGGGAAAAGTCGTGCTTTTGCTAACGATACGCCTGTTTCACTTCATTTACTAAAACAGCTTAGCGAATATCTTATTGATATTCATTCTCAGCACAAAAACTTATTACTTGGAGATGCTCATTTCCAACTTTCAGTTCTTGATTTGTATGCTCAAAATAAAGAGAGTTTGAAAAGCTACAAAGAGTTTTATACATCTTTGAAAGCCAAGAAGAAAGAACTAGAAGCTCTTCGTCAAGATATTGCAGATAAGCTTAAAGAAGAGGACTATCTACAATTTCAGTACGAACAACTAAGTAGTGCAAATCTTGAAGAGGGGGAATTAGAAGCTCTTGAAGAAGAGGAGAAACGTCTCTCTCACGCTCAAGACATTAAGCAAGCTCTTGCTTTAGCTTGCCAAATCCTTGAAGATGACGAACAAGGGACAACTCGGACACTGAGTCAAGTAATTAGTGAGATTAGCTCTATACGTCGCTATTATGATGAAGCAGAAGATTATCACGAACGCCTAAAGAGCCTTAAGATAGAGCTAACGGATATTACATTTGAACTAAATCAAGCCTTAGAGAATGTAGAGTATGATCCTGAAAGATTAGCTTATATCAATAGTCGTTTAGATTTAATAAACAATCTATTAGCTAAGCATAATGTTCAGACAGAGGGAGAACTGATTGCTCTAATGAATGAAATTGAACAGAAACTTCTTGAGATAAACACTTCAGACGAAAAGATTATCAGCCTAGAAAAGGAGGTAAAGTCGCTTGAAAAGCAAGCTCAAGAACAAGCAAAAGCTTTACATCAGCAACGCTCTACATCGGCAAAAACGATAGAGAAAAAGCTAATTGCAATGCTTAAGGACTTGGGAATGCCTCACGTTCAATTTATCATTAAGCTAAAAGAATTGACGGAGCTAAATGATAGTGGTATGACGCAAGTTGTCTTCCTCTTCTCGGCTAATAAAGAAATTGCTTTAGAACCTGTTGCAGAGATTGCCTCGGGAGGAGAAATATCTCGCTTGATGTTAGGTATTAAAGCTCTAATTGCAAATCAAAGAAGTTTGCCCACGATTATTTTTGACGAGATAGATACAGGAGTATCAGGTGATATTGCAGATAAGATTGGTCATATCCTTAAGAATATGGGGGAAAGTATGCAAGTTATGGCTGTAACGCATTTACCACAAATTGCTGCTGCAGGTAAGTCTCATTACTTTATCTTTAAGGAGCATCAAAGCTCTTCAACAAAGAGTTACATACGTTGCTTAAAAGACGATGAGCGTATTGAAGAAATCGCTCGTATGCAGAGTGGTAATAACTTAAATGATATTACCTTAGCAGCTGCTAAAGAACTGCTCATTAAATCTCAACAATAAAAAGAAAATATCTATAATGATTAAACAGAATAAACTAATCTTCGGCATACACACCATTAAAGAAGCCCTTGATGCTGGTAAAGAACTTGATAAAGTTTTCGTGCGTCGTGGCTTAAAGAACGAAGATGTACAAACAATAATTCAGCAAGCAAAGGAGCGAATTATTCCTATACAGATTGTTCCAGAAGAAAAGCTCAATAGAATTTGTAGACAAAATCACCAAGGTGTTGTTGCCTTTCTCTCTCAAATAGAATATACTCAGATAGAACAGCTTTTGCCCACTATTTATGAAAATGGCGAAACTCCTTTTCTCATTATCCTTGATGGTTTGACTGATGTTCGCAACTTTGGAGCAATTGCTCGTACAGCTGAATGCGTTGGTGCTGATGCAATTATTATCCCTGACAAAGGGAGCGTTAGCGTTACAGGAGATGCGATTAAAACCTCTGCTGGGGCATTACTTCGTATCCCAGTTTGTCGTGTGAGTTCTATCCCTGAGACGGTTACAATGCTACAGAACTATGGTATTAAGGTCGCTGTAGCAAGTGAGAAAGCAAGTGCTTTATATACAGAAGCAAAACTTGACGAGCCTTTAGCTCTTGTAATGGGAAGTGAAGAAAAAGGAGCAAGTAACGAAACTCTTGTTAGAGCAGACGAAATGCTTGCTATCCCTCAGCGTGGAGAAATCAACTCTCTTAACGTTTCGGTGGCTGCAGGAATCTTAATGTATGAAGTCCTCAGACAACGTTCCTTATAGTATTAAAGCCTACTAAGATGTTGATAAAGCTATATTCAGATGCTCCAAACTACAAAGATTTGACAGAGATTGTTGAAGCCTTGCGTAATGGTTCGGTCATCATCTATCCTACAAATACAGGTTATGCCTATTGTTGTGATGCTTTACAGGTTCGCTCTGTTGAAGCCATTTGTAAACTAAAAGGCATTGACCCTAAGAAGAAGTCTTTAGCTTTGATGTTTAGGGATTTGAGCCAACTCTCAACTTATTGTAAACTTAAAGATGAAACTTTTAAGTTCATCAAAGGACACATTGGAGAATACACTTTTATTCTTCCTTCTGCCTCTACCCTACCGAAAATTTTCAAGAACAGAAAAGAAGTTGGAGCGAGGCTTGTTCAGAATCCTGTTGCAAAACTGCTACTTGAAGAACTTGGTAACCCACTTATTACGTCCTCTCTGCCCATTGATGACACAGACCCTGAATATACAACGAACCCAGAACTTGTAATGGAACGCTTTGGTTCACAAGTCAAATACATTGTTGATGCAGGTATCGTTGGACGAGGACCTTCTACAATTATTGATTGTATGCAAGAGCCATTTGAAGTAATTCGTTTAGGGGAAGGCTCTCTTGACCAATCAGAATTTATCAATTAGATACTAAATATTGGCATTTACTCCCATTCATCTAACTCTAAGAGTTGAGTGCTTGGGAAATGCAGTGTAAGATAGTTCTTTAGGAAATTTAAGCTGTCGTTCTCTATTAGCTTATCAGTCTTTGGAAAGCGATTGTATATTAGATATTCAACTTTTATGTTTCGTGCTTTGCAGACTTCAAGGCTTAGAAGTGTGTGATTGAGGCTTCCTAAACGCCCAGAGGTAACTAAAGCAAGTGGATAGTCTTCGTCTTGAATAAAATCTATCGTTAAATAATTCTCCGTAATTGGTACCATTAGACCTCCTGCTCCTTCAAGCAAGATTAAATCGTAATTATACTCGTTGAGCAAACGATTAGTAGCATTATTTAGTTTTGATAAGTCAATCTCAGTTTTATCAAGTTTTGCCGAGAGATGTGGCGATGCAGGATAAGAAAGTATGATTGGAGCAGTTGTCTTATTCCAATCTTCTTCTTTGAATTCTTCTCCAAGTAAAGCTCTATGCTGAGTAATATCTTCCGAATATTCCTTATTTCCTGTCTGTATCATCTTTTGAGATGTTACAGTTAATCCTTTCTCTCTTAATGTCTTTATTAAGAATGCAGTAGCGTAGGTCTTACCGATATTCGTATCGATACCACTAACGAAAAGTGTATGTTCATTTCTTAATTTCATTAGTTATCTAAGCGTTTAACTGAAATAATATTATCTAGCTCTTTCAAACTACAGAATAGCTTCTCTAAAGTATTTAAGTTGGGTGTATAGATTTCAAAGTAAGCTTCAAAAATTCCATTATCTGTGTCAAGCTTAAGAGCCTTAATAGATAAGCCCATTTGATGAGATATTAGCTTGCAAATCTTAACTAATAAGCCTTTGGTATCTACTCCACTGATGAAGATACTTGTTAGAAAAGCAGTACTATCTTGTTCTGCCCACACAACAGAAAGAAGACTATCACCTTGTGTACTTTTGATTGCCATTGCTCTAGGGCAGGCTGTACGATGGACATAAACTTGTTCATTTTTGGTAATAACACCCGTTACCTCATCGCCTAAGACAGGTTTACAGCACGAGGCTAAGAGATAATTTGCCTTACCTTCTTTTACTTTTAATTCGTACGTTTCTTTCTTATTGATAGGTTCTGCTAGTAAATATTGCTCTGTATCCTCTTTTCGCTTTCGTTGATCAATGATATACCTTGCGATTGTCTTAACGCTTAACGAATATCCCTCTTGTGCTACGGCTTTTTCTATTTTTTGAAGGTCAGTCTCCAGTTCTATTTCTTTACGTCCCAAATTAAGGTAAAGCTCATCAGTATTAGCTAGACCATAAAAATGAACAAGCTCTTCAATCAAATCATTATCAATATCTATACCGAACTTTTCAAAGACGGTAAATAAAATTTCTTCTCCTTCTTTTAGATTTGCTCTTTGTAAGCGACGGAGCGTTGCTTGAATTTTATTTATAGCTAATTGACTAACAACCTTATCAAGCCAATTAGCCTCACATCTACTTTTACCTTTGACATTAACAATCTCTACCTGATCGCCACATTTTAGCTTATAATTAGACGGAAGTAGTTTATGGTCAATCTTCGCTCCCATACACTCATCTCCGAGTTCGCTATGCACTGCATAAGCGAAGTCAAGAACCGTCGCTCCAAAAGGTAAGTGTATCTCTCTCCCTTTGGGAGTGAAGACGTAAATATCATTGGCATACAAGCTTGCTTTGAAGTTGTCTAGGAATTCTGTAGCACTACTATCACGATACTGAAGGATGTCTCGCATCTTAGTCAATAAAGCATCCATAATAGCATCTTCGCCTCCCTTAGCGTCCTCTTTATAACGCCAATGAGCCGCAAGCCCTTTCTCTGCAATATCGTGCATTTTTCGGCTACGAATTTGAATTTCAATATTCTTCTTTGACGGTAGCATAACGGTCAAATGTAATGCTTGATAGCCATTTGGTTTTGGACGGAGCAACCAATCTCGCAGTCTATCTTGTCTTGTTTGATAAGTTTGCTCAACGTAAGCTTGAATTTGTCGGCAAATTAAGATTTCATCACTTAGCTTTTTAGGGTCAAAAATGATGCGAACCGCAAAGATATCAGCCATTTCTTCAAAAGAAATTTGCTTACGTCTCATCTTTTGAGAGATTGAATACACCCCCTTAAGGCGATATTTTAATTCAAAATTCAGATGACTATCATTGAGCCTATTTCTCAATGGCTCAACAAGTTGCTGGAAGAAGTCTTCAACTCCGTCTTTATATTTAAGGAGCTTGTCAGATAGTTCTTTGTATCGCTCTGGTTGGTCATACTTGAAGCTTAAGTCTTCCAACTCGGACTTAATAGCATACAGCCCCAAGCGATGAGCCAGAGGTGCAAAAAACTCTAAAGTTTCTCCTGCGATTTTCTTTTGTTTGGCTAGAGGCATAGAGCCAAGTGTCCTTAGATTATGTAGGCGGTCAGCTATCTTAATCAAGACAACACGAGGGTCATCGTTCATCGTAAGTACCAAGCGACGAAAGTTCTCTGCCTGAAGGGATTTATCTCTACCAATTAGCTTATCCCCTTTTATTTTCGTTAAGCCGTCAACAATCTCCGCAACCTTATGGTCAAAGAAATGCTCAATATTTTCTACAGTATAATCAGTATCTTCAACGACATCGTGCAGTAAAGCACAGCAAATAGAGGTTGAACCAAGTCCAATCTCTTCACAAACAATACGTGCTACCGCTAGAGGGTGATGAATGTAAGGCTCTCCACTTTTACGACGCACCTTGTCGTGAGCTTTCTTGGCAAACTCAAAAGCTCTACGTACACGTTGCTCTTTCTTGCTATGCCCTGATTGCATATAGACAGCAAGCATTTCTTCAAAAGCCAAGTCAATAGCTTTATTCTCTTCTGGAGTAAAATCAATTGTTTTCATTGTATCTAAGTCTTAAAGTTAAAGTGTGGTAAAAAGGTAGCTGTTGTATGCAATAAATAATAGAAATAGCATTGCACCTTCCCAACGATTGATAATTTTATCGCCAAAGAAAACGCCAAATATATACAGAGCTAAAGTTGATAAGATGAGCATTGAGAGGTCAATCATACCAATATCTGTAATCGTAAAAGGGCAAATGCTCGCCGTTACACCTAAAATACAGAAGATATTAAATATCCCCGAGCCAACGACATTCCCCATTGCTAATTCGGGTTCTTTCTTCAGAGCAGCCACAACAGCTGTTGCTAGTTCGGGTAAAGAAGTCCCTAATGCAACGAGCGTTAGACCGATAATACCTTCTTTGACACCTAATTTAGTGGCTAAATTAACTGATGAATTTACGAATAAATCTCCGCCCCAAACAAGCCCTACAAGTCCTAATAGAATAAAAATAATCAACCAATACAGGGGGCGAAGCTTCTTCTCTTCTACCTTATCTTCTTCTTTTTGCTCATCCTCTAAGATTGGCAAACTTTTATCTTTGGCAATAGAAAAGCTGTAAATCAAGAATACCACAAAGAAGCTTAGCAAGACAAAGCCCTCTCCCCTACTCAGATTTTGAGCAACATCTCCAAAGCCAAAGACATTATCAAGAACCATAAATGCTAGGATAAAAGACCCAAGGAGTAGCAAAGGGATTTCTCGCTTAATTGTACTGCTCCTGACGCTCAGAGGTGTAATCATCGCCGTAATACCGATGACGGCAAGATTATTAAAGATATTACTCCCAACGGCATTCCCAAGGGCAATATCAGCATTCCCCTTAAGAGCAGAGCTAAGACTTACGACTAATTCAGGAGCAGAAGTCCCAAAAGCAACGACTGTCAGCCCAACGACTAGAGGACTAATCCCCAAGCGACGAGCCAAGCCTGCAGAACCGTCTGTTAGTAGGTTTGCAGAGCCTAAGATAATAGCTATTGAAACTATAAAAAGAGTAATATCAAGTAACATATTTATATAAGTATGAAGTCTTTTTAATTTGATAGGATGAAAAATATCTCGTTGATTAGCAAAAATAATATATATATTCTAAGTAAAAAAGAGAAGCTAAGATTTTTTAGGAAACAAGAGAACAAAATCTAAGCCCTTCTTCTTTCGCTTTTAGTTGCTCTCCAAAGAAAGTTCATTTCACTCCGTGGTGAAAAACTTTTCACAGCGGAATGTAATTTATTTCATCACGGAGTGAAAACTCATAATTCACAAGCTCCTTAAATTCTTAACCCTTCATTAAAGAGATTTGGCTCGCATTGTTTTTTTTTACATTTGCTCTGTGCAATGTTTCAGCACGTTTTGTTAAACTAAGTAATAATCAAAAATGCAAGAAAAATGAA
>PDWI01000762.1_pt1 | contig 52162 bp, 46 predicted proteins | sample 1430891 | NCBI WGS metagenome assembly PDWI01 (sample SAMN01162508, study PRJNA174530) | Oral metagenome, whole genome shotgun sequencing project. | biome: Marine environment; feature: Marine mammal; material: Swab sample of the gingival sulcus; isolation source: swab sample of gingival sulcus... | reverse complement strand
TTTGTACGAGTGGACAGGTCTAGCCGGTAACCAGCACCTATGTGGCCTCTACCACCTATTGATGTACGATTGTTCGGATTATGTTTTACGTCTTTCAGACAATTGTTGCATATCCGCGAACAGTTGTTGGCACAGGGGCCACAACAAAACCCGACGAACATTCGGCCAATACGTTTTCTAACGGATTCCGTGTAGGCGAATAGTTTTTTCGTCTTTTACCATACCCTTCGCCCAATCACGGATTGTGGACAAGTGCCTTTTGGACACCCGAACAGCTGTAATTATCCGGTATCCATGGACCTATGTTAAGGCCTGCAAGTCCCAAATTGCCCAACTTAGGTGTTCGTATCTGTGTAAAGGCATCAATATCCTTATAGGTCGGTCTTGGGTTGTCAAAGATGGCCCCATAATCTTCAACAAGGTTGTTAATTGTGTTTAACTATTTGGTATTCAGTCAAGTATACGGTATCTGTCCAAATGGACAATCTTTTTTCTAAATGGTATAATAGTCTATAGGAAGGGCCGATGTTATAATTTATAATTGGGGGCAGGTATGGTAAGGTCTTTGAGTCTCGATAATCATGTGTCTTGGTCCAGGGAGGTTGTCGACAACCCAAAAATGGGGCTTATATGATTTTTATCATACTTTTCGGCAGTATTATTGATTATTTTTAGTAGTGTAATTCAAATTCAAGATTATGAAAAAAGGAACTCCTATTTCGACAATAATGAGTAAGGATGTCATTACTTTAAGCACCTCGGATAATTTGGAAAGGGCAGAGTATTTATTCAAAAAGCATCATATTAGGCATATACCTGTAGTTTCGGGGGCTAAGATCATCGGTATGCTGAGTTATACCGATTTGTTGCGAATCAGTTTTGCCGATGCTGTTTATGAGGATGAGGATGAGGTTGATTCAATGGTCTATAATATGTTCAGTTTAGAACAGGTGATGGCCAAAAACCTGGTTAGTGTGTCTTCGGACACCATTGTAAAGGATGTTGCCGAGATACTAGCGAAAAAAGAATTTCATGCCCTACCTGTTGTAGATGATGGGAAACTTGTAGGTATGGTCACTACGACCGACCTAATAAACTTTATGCTGCAACAGTATGAGGATTAGTACCAACCAAGTACGTATAAAATAGATGTATGGTATTGAACCAAAACATGGCCAATTGCCATGTTTTACTTTTATAAGTGCTTAATTAAGGTGCCATTTCCCCAGCTCCTTGCTATCCATGAAAAAGGGGTCAGGCTTGGGAAGTTGGATTTCGTTGTTTTCGACTTGGGTATCTAGTGGGGTTGTGGCCATTTTATGAACAGTATTGTTCTTATGTGTTTTCCCGTATTTTGTCCGTTTCAATCCGATTGGTTGGTGTCAGTAGTTAATCTGTAATTCCCTATTCTTCCTTTTGGGTGGGATTGGTTGCCTCATCAACAATATCCTCCTTTTCCAGATTGTGTTGCATGATGTTCAGTTTTTTCAATTTGGCCATCCATGTCTCCAATGTTTTTTTCTGTTTTTCCACCTTTTTAATTACATCCCTTACCAAAGGATTGTCCTCAGAGGCATTTGAAAAGAATTGAAGGTTGTTCTCCAATTGGCGGATCTCGTTTTTACTTTCATCAATCTTCTTACGAATAAACAGGCGTTCATTTACAATGGCCCTATCGTCATCGGCATTCGCTAATTGTTGGATTTTATTGCCATATTTCAATAGCTCGGATTCTTGTCTGCCGACATCCAATTTCTTGAAGATGGCATCTAGGATCTTATTGAACTTTTGGTTGATGTTCTTTTTGTTAAAAGGGACCCGGCCATATGTTTTCCATTCCTCGATAAAGGATTTTATCGCAGCTAGGTCGGTATCCCTTTGCCCTGTCAATTCAAAGGACTTCAATCGTTTTAGACAGGCGTCCTTTTTCTCATAATTTTCGACCTCATCTTTATGGGACGCATTTTTCGATTTGTGCAAACGATCGAAATAATGGTTGCAGGCATCTTTGAACTCTTTCCATATCTTATCGGAATATTTGCGTGGTACATGGCCTATTTTTTTCCATTCATTCTGGATGCGCTTCATCTCGGAAGTGGTTGTATCCCATTCCTCACTGTCTTTCAATGAAATGGCAAGGTCCAATAGTTCGCGTTTTTTCTCTAGATTTTCCTGTTGGTCCTTTTTTAGGTTTTTGTAGTAGGCATTCTTATTTCTATTAAAACCACGTACCGCTTCCTTAAATTCGGCCCATGTATGTTCGTTGACCTTTTGGGGCACTCTTCCTGCCTTGAAAAAATCATCGCGTAATTCCTCGATTTTTTTTATTTGTTGCTGTAGGGCCTTATGGTTGTTGGCGATGTTACCAGAGATATCCTTGATGGCATTGATAATCCCTTTCTTTTTTTCAAGATTTTGACCGTATACCTTATCGAGTTCCTTATAGTGTTCCTGTCTTCTTTGGTGCAATACCTTGGTGGCATTGCCGAAACGTTCCCATATTTCTTCACGATGCTCTTTGTCAACTGGGCCGATATCCTCTTTCCAGATTTTGTGTAAGGTCTGTAGTTCGCGAAAAGCTTTATTAAGGTCCTCTTCCTTTCCCAAGGCCTCTGCACGTTCTACCAATTTTGTTTTTTCATCGAGGTTATGTTTGAAATCAAGGTCGCGCAATTCCCTGTTTATGTGTAGAAAGTCATAGAAAATTTCGATATGGTGATGATAGGTGCGCCATATATCATTGTATTTGTTACGGGGAACAGGGCCGGCACTTCTCCATTTTTCCTGTACCTCCTTAAAGTGTTTGTAAGTGGTGTTGATATCTTCCTCTACATTGACCAAGCTTTTCAACTCTTCGATAATCGCCAATCTATTGGTCATATTATCCTTTAAACTATTTTCAAGGTTCTTGTAATATTGGTTTCGTTTTTCCCGATATTCAGAATATACTTCGTTGAATTGCCTTTTTGAGACCGAATTGTATCTAAAGTCCAGCTCATTACCGCCATTGTTTACGAAATCCTCTTTTTTCTGTTCAATGAACTCCTGGAATTTAAGGTCAAATTCATGTTTGATTCTATCAACATGTTTTTTGATAGCCTGTATTTTTTCGTTTTTCACCAATCGTTGTAACTCTCCCACAAGATTTTCCATAGACATGGCATGGTAATCCAATAAGGGGATATTATGCCTATGGTGGTTGTCTTGGTCCTCGGCATCCTCGGCGTTGGACTCTTCGATCTCATTTAGGGCATCATCATTCTTGTTGTCCGTTTCTTCCTCTGCAGGTTCGGAATCTGTGGACTGTTTTGTTGGTCCGGCATCCTCGGTGTTGGATTCCTCGGTCTCATTTAGGGCATTGTCTTTTTCACTGTCCGTTTCTTCCTTTGTAGGTTCGAGGTCCATAGGGTCTTTTGGCTGTTCGCTTTTTTTTGGCTCAAGGGAATCGACTGACTTTGGGGTCCTAATTGTACTTTCAGGGCTTTTCTCCAGGGTATGTTCGCTTGCCTCGGTAGTTTCTGAATTTTTTTCGCCACCTACAGTTTTCTGTAGTTCTTGATCTTTTTCTTCTTGCATTGTATTCGTGTTAGTTCTGCTTAAGAATGTCAATGTAATATACTAACAACCGAATGAATACCAAAGTTTATATAGGTTCTTTTTTTTGGGATTTTTTATGGATTCCAGATTTCCCAAGCTTTTTCCGCCTGTAACTCCAGCATTCTTAACCCGTTACATATTGATGCCCCCCGGTTTTCCCCTTCTTGTAAAAAGGTTGTCTTTTCAGGGTTGTAGATCAAATCGAAAAGCAGATGGGTATCTGTGATCCATTGGTATGGGATGTCCGGTTTTTCATCGATGTTTGGAAATGTGCCCAAAGGGGTGCAGTTGACCAATACCGTATATTCCTTCATTGTTTTTTCATTTAGATCGGCATACCTCAATTGGTTTTTCTTTGGTCTTCTGGATACAAATTTAAATTTGATTCCCAGTTCCCCAAAGATGAATGCCACAGCTTTTGAGGCTCCTCCCGTACCTAATATCAAGGCTCTGTCGTGGTTTTCCCTTAAGAATGGTTTTATCGATTTTTCGAATCCGTAAACATCTGTATTGTAACCTTTTAGTCCTTTTTTTGTGAATTTTATGGTATTTACGGCACCTATTTTTTTGGCTTTTTTATCGAGCTTGTCCAAATATGGGATTATTTCCTCTTTATAGGGGATGGTGACATTTAGCCCTTTAAGTTGTTCGTTTTGCTGTATTAGATCATTGAAATCCTCGATCTGTCCCAGATCGAAATTCCTGTAGGAGCATTCGGTCAGTCTCAGCTTTTTGAACTTCTTTTTAAAGTAGCTTTCTGAAAAAGAGTAAGAGATGTCCTTACCTATCAATCCGTAATCATTTTTTCCTGTTGTCCCCATACCATTCCAAACCTAACAAAATAAATATACCCAAGATGACAAATAGTATGGCCCACCAAGTTTCCATCATGCCAAAGTCGGGTAGGTACCTTTCGTAATTCAGGATTATCTCCTTGCCGTTCGAATCCAAAAACACTTGTCCGTCCCCGTCTGTTTTGAAAATGGTCCGTTTCCAAGGCCATACCACCCCCAATGAGCCAGTGATGAACCCAATGATCACAGCTGTCGCTATGTGTTTAAAGCGCTTGAGTACATAGGTGAGTATGTGTGAGAGGGTAACTAGCCCTGCGGTAGAACCCAAGGTGAATACGGCAAGGATCTTCAATGTTTCCAACCTTTCGTGGTTTCTTATAAAGCTAAAATCACCCCGTAACATTTCAGTTATGGAGTCGTATAGCGAGTTGACGGAATCAACCAAGAGCAGGACATAATTTCCCAAAAGGATAAGAATGAAAGAACCGGACAACCCTGGCAGGGTCATGCCCGAGACACTGATCATTCCGCATATGAAAATGAACCATAGGTTGTCATTCTCCTTGGCCGGACTCAAAAAACTTATCGATATGCCGACGATAAGTCCTAGGATACCGGCAATCAGGGTCTTTTTATTCCAGTTGAAATCTTTTGAAATATAGTAGATAGACCCTAATATCATTCCGAAAAAAGTGGCCCAGACAAAAAGTTCCTTTGTTTCCAAGAAGTAATCGAGCAATTTCGATATACTGAAATAGCTCACTACCATACCAAAAATGAGAAGTGCCAGGAATTGGCCGTTTATGTAGCGATAGAAGCTTTTGAACCTGCCGTTAAAAAGTAATTTTACGGCCTTGAGGTTTATTTTTTGAAGGGAGTATATGAATTCCTCATAGAAGCCCCCAACAAAGGCCACGATACCCCCGGATACCCCTGGGACCTTATTGGCGGCACCCATGGCGAGCCCTTTGATGACCAAAAACAATTTATCCGAAAATGTTCTAGGTTCATACATTAAGATACTTATTTTTTTGAGGCGATTCTTTCGAGTATAAAAATAAGTGAAAAACCGATGGTAACAGCAATAATGGCCAATATTAACTTTGGGTCACCTTCGAAATCGAATGGGGATATGTTCTGTTCTTTCAGGGTGATGACCTTGTCGCCAATGGTCTTGGTTTCCAAAATCAATTTCCACGGCCAGATTTTATTTAAAGACCCTACGATAAACCCTGTCAATAGGGCCAAAGTCAGGTTCTTGTAGTTGTTGAACATCCATTTCAGGAGTTTGGCAAAACTCAAAAGCCCGAAGATGGCACCCAGGGCCACGGTGAGGATTATTTTGGCATCCCTTTCGTGAACGGCATCCAAAATGGTTTTGTACGACCCCAATAATACTAGAATGAAAGCCCCTGAGATACCGGGTAGTATCATGGCGCAGACGGCCAATGCCCCGGACATGAATAAATAGGGGAGGCTTGCTGTGTTCTCGGATGCTGGTAGGGTCGTTACAAAATATGCTATGGCAGCACCCAGAACCAGGATGATTATGGTGGCCAGATTCCATTTGGTTATTTCCTTTCCGACGAAAAATATACTGGCCGCGACCAGCCCAAAAAAGAAAGACCAGAGCAGTATGGGTTCATTTTCCAACAACCAACTTACCAAGGTTGCCAAGGAAAAAAGGCTTATGAAGATACCTAGGAAAAGGGCAGTCAAAAAATTACCATTGAGTTTTTGCCAAAAGGCTTTGAACCCCTTGTTTTTCCATATTTTCACCAAGGAAGGGTTGATATTGTTGATCGATGTGATCAATTCTTCGTAGATGCCTGAAATAAATGCGATCGTTCCTCCTGAGACCCCGGGAACGACATCTGCCGCACCCATGGCGATTCCTTTTAGGGTAATGAGTATATACTGGAGTAGGTTTCGGTTTTTCATATGCAAAAAAACAAAAATAGACTATTTATCGAGAAGCCTTTTTGTTATTCGATATTATGCCCTGGATCCACTCCATTTCGAAGTATGTGGGGAACTCTTCCTTGAAAAGGTACAGTTTTCCCAAATTCTTGTTCACTGCGTCTCTTAGGCCGTTATGTGCATTTGTCCTGTCATTTGCCAAGAGGTACAGGCCTGCGATCTTATATAGGATCTCGGAACTTTCGGGATAGAATTCACGTCCTTGGGCCAAAATCTGGATTCCTGAGATATAGTCATGGTTTTCCTTGGCAACATTCGCCCAGTCCAGCCATGTGTCCAATTCGTAATTGCCAAGGTCAACGGCCTGTTTAAAGGAGAAATCGGCCTGGTCATAATTTTCCAAGGCGGCATTTATGTTGGCGCTCTTCTTCCAATATGTTGGGTTCCTACCGTCAATATTCAAGGCTTTGTTGATATAGTGCAGGGCCTTGCCAAAATCACCTTTGGAGAAATAGAAGTCCGTTATGGCCAGCCAGCCTTTGTCCAATAAGGGATCTTCGTGTACGGTTTGGTAATAGTAATATTTGGCCATTTCATTATTGCCAAGACGTTCATAGCACTTGCCGATTCTTAGATAGGCATGTGAAGTTGGGTCTTCTATCTGGATCGTAATCTTGTAATTTTCTATAGCCTCATTGTATCTGCCCAACTTCTCAAGGACTTTCCCCTTTTCAAAATACGCACCAATAAACGTGTCATCCGAGATGATGGCAAAATCAAAGGCATCCAAGGCTTCCTGGAACATCTGTTTCGAATAGTACTGTTTTCCCAATTGGTGCCAAGCTACTTCACAATAGGGGTTCCGGTCCAAGTATTTGTTTAGGTATGCAGTGGCTCCTTCGAAATCCTCAAGAAAATCAAAGCAATAAATCACATTGTAAAGTGATGAATAATCCTGCTGGTCATAATCAACGCATCTCATGAAGCATTCCTTGGCCAGCCTGAAATCATCCATGAAAAGATATTCCATTCCTAATAATGAATGGATATCATAACTTTCCCCTGAAAGGTCCAGTGCCTTTTTAAGCAAGTTGACAGCTGCCTCGTGATTGTCTTTTTTTGAATAGATATTGGCTCTTTGGATATAGATCTCTTCGTTGCAACTGTCAAGAAGTTGTAGCCTGTCCAATAATACCTCTGCCCGATCCAGATTGTTCTCGAATACAAGAACCTCAACATCCAATAGTTTCAACGCAATGGAATCGGTGTGTTGTTTTAGGCCGATCTTAATGGCCTTCTTTGCCAACGCTATTTTTCCATGGTTGAGGTAATGGTGTATAATATCCTCAAAATCCTCAGCATCGAAAAAATAGACATCGTCTGTCCTTAGCATGGATTCAAACTTGGCAATGGGCTTGTTCGGCCTTTCGTTGGCTTCTGCCATAGGGGAATTTTTGATTGGTCTACGGGTCTAAAAGTAATCCTTTGGGACTGTGTTTTCCTTGTGGATCGAGCTATATTATTAACAAAATAGTTAACAACTTATTGTTTGAAATCGTTCAATATTCCAAGAATTGTATTACATCCTTTTTTGAGTTCCCCCAAGGAAATTGTTAAGGGAGGGGTAATCCTAACGGCATTTTTTTCAAACAATAGCCAAAACAGGATGAGGTTCCTCTTGGCTGCGGTCAGTATAAGGTAATCCGCGATTTCGGCCTTTTCCATGATCAATGCCAACATCAGCCCTTTTCCCCTGATCTCTTTGATGTACTTATGTTTTAGTAATGTGCGAATGTATTCTTCCTTGATCAACGTCTCGGCCATGAGGTTGCCTTCGACAATATGTTTTAATGTGGCCAAACAGGCAGATGCTATGACCGGGTTGCCACCAAAGGTGGTGATATGGCCCATTTTTGGGTTCTCCCGTAAGGTTGACATTATTTCCCTTGAGGCCGTAAAGGCCCCTACGGGTAGGCCAGAGGCCATACCTTTGCCCATGACCAGTATATCGGGAATGCAATCGTAATTCCCAAAGGCGAATAATTTTCCTGTCCGTCCGAAACCTGGTTGGATCTCATCCAGTATCAAAAGGGCTCCCATCTCGGAACAACGCTTCCTCACACTTGCCAGATAGCCGTCCCTTGGTTCAATAAAGCCAGCTCCTCCCTGAATGGTTTCCAGAATGACAGCGGCAGTTTTTCGGGTTATCTTTCCAAGATCCGACTGTGCATTGAATTCTATATAGGAGATGTCCGGGATCAAAGGTCTAAAGGCGCCTTTTCGTTCTTCAAGCCCCATTAGGCTCAAACTTCCCATTGTATTGCCATGATAGGCTTTTTTCGCAGCGATTATCTGGCTTCTTCCCGTATAACGCCTTGCTAATTTCAGGGATCCTTCGATTGCCTCGGTTCCTGAGTTGACCAAATAGGTTGTTTCCAAAGAAGGAGGAAGCAATGATGCCAATAGTTTGGTATACATTACCGCAGGTTCTTGAATGTATTCGCCATACACCATCACATGCATGTACTTGTCCACTTGGTCTTTTACCGCCTTGGCCACTTCTGGATGGCAATGCCCCAAACTACAGGCGGATACGCCTGCTATAAAGTCCAGATGGGCATTTCCCTCGTTGTCATGGATATATGATCCTTTTGCGTGGGATACTTGCATGGCCAAAGGATGTGGGGATGTTTGGGCTTGGAATCTTAGGAAATCCTTTTTCATGACAGTTGTTAATCGACTTTCCCTTTTCTCAGGTTCTTCCTGGGGTTTGTGGCTTTGTCGTTCTTGGGAGGAATATTGTTTACCGGATCATTTTCATTGGAACTTCGTTCCTCTTCTTCCGCATCAATATCGATTGGGTTCGAGATACCCCTAATGATAGGTAGTACCAGATTGTTGTCATCCTCATCGAAAATATCCTCTTTTGTGACAATACGTTCATCGCCCCGCCAAACAAAGCCTTTTAATTTCCGGCTATTCAGGGGAAGTTCTGTCTCTGGGAAAATATCCCCGTCGGGGTTGGTAGAGAAAGTGAGTTCCTCGATATCATTCCCGGCCATTTTTATTCGAATGGCACTACATATCGTCTTATTGATGCCAATGAGTTCATCATCATCATTGTACATATAGTAGATGACCTCTGTGTTTTTTATTAAATCGACCAATTTGAGCTGATTGTCCTTGAATTTCCCGAATAAGTTCTTTCCCTTCGCTTGGTTATAGCCTTCCATACTAACACTGTCGATGGAGATGACAAACGCATTGTTCAGGACTTTGAGCGAATCCATTTTCTCGGTCTTTAGATTGGATTTCAGATGAATACTGTCCCCGGTCATTTGGTTGTGGCCATTCCAGATAACGGGGTTGGTTATCAATTGGGTAACCCCTGTTCTTTGGTTGGAATGGATGGAGTCACATTTGCCGCTTAAGTCGGTCTTAAAGAATTTCGCATTTTTAAAGGCCCGGAGAACTCTGTGTTCTGGTTTGCCTGTCAACATCAATGTATCGCCATGTATGAACAAGGAGTCTTTCTCCATTATAACTATTGATACTGCCCGCCGGGTGGCAAAGACAGAATCCTTGGTCTTGAACACTTCGGCATAATGCGCCTTGATCACCCCGTTGTTCACTGTGTCGATAACCTTGATGTTGTTCGTTGCCGAGGCAAACTCCCTAGCCTTGTTGAAATATACGCTGTCGCCTTTGATGATTCGATTGTTGTAGTCGATTCTCGTATTTTTGATAAAATACCCGGTTTCTACCTTTGTATCATAAAATCCGCGTTCACAATATATTTTATATGTTTTCCCGGTAATTGTCGATGGTCCGTAGAGGTAGGCATTCTTAGAGGTTTCATAATAATCCAATTGTTCGGAATCCAATATGTAATCCGGGTTTACAATATGTACACTGTCTAAGAACTGTAACTTTTTATTTTCCAGAAAATACCGTCCTATTTGACTGGTCAAGGTATTGACAGAGTCGACCACCGTGCCGAAATCCTTATAATATGCCTGTTGTTCCAATCTGTTGAAATGAAGTGTGTCGGTCTTCAAGGTCATTTTGGTGCTGCTCGTCAAGACAACGTTTTCCCAGGCTTTTGCCATGTTCTCGTTACCGTCATAGTTGATCTTGCCACTGGTCATTTGAATGGAGTCCCCTTGTTGTAGGAGAATATTGCCGATGGCCTTTAGCTTGTTCTCTTTCTGGTAATAGATGGCAATGTCACAAAACAGATCGGCCCCTTCGTGCTCAAATTGTATTTGCCTATCATCCTTACTGAATATGGAGGCCCCTGGGTATTGAGCCTCGTCCTTGGTGAAGTTTGCCCCATAAACAATATTGATTTGTTTTATATTATCCCTTGGGGGGGCATCTTGTGAAAACAGGGGTAGTGAAGCCAATACCGCCAGTATGTAAATGATTCTATTGAACAAGTTGATGAGTTTTCCCCAAAAATATGATTTTTTAAGGGAGTGTAATCAATGATTGGGATAGATTTAATAAACGGATAAAATGTTGTGTGTTGTTTTTAATCGCAGGCTGGTAAACAAAGGGGTTTTATTTTCTGGGGCTTGCCTCGAAACAAAAAACCGGAAGTATACCTTGTGCCCTTAGGTCGGGGTTGTTCGACTTCATGTGATATTTTGTGGTTGGATAGGCCCTTCGGTAGTGCTACGGTCAATAGGCACGGAAGGATCTAAAGTAATCGATTGCCTTTATAGTGGAAAAGGTAGTTTTATAGCTTAAAAACTATAAAACCACCTTGGTGCTAAAGACAGTTTGTTTTCCCTGTCCTATTTTTATTTAGAAATCCCGATAGGTAGATTCCAAGTACTGGTTTGCCTCTTCTTCCTTGAATTTCGCTTTTTTATTGTCCCAATGTAGGGTCTTGTTGGGGAAGCGACCTGCTATTACGCCTAGGAGAATCGTCTCTGTAAGCCTTGATGCATAGGAGAAAGGAGCGCTACATTCCGATCGGCCTAAGCAGGCATCTACGAATTGATGGTAATGTTTGGGCCCTTCTGAGCCGTAATTCCGAATAGGTTTGCCCATGTTGTTCTTTTTTTCGACAAGGGCTATTTCAGCGGAAATATCCACATATTCACCATTGACTATTTTTCTGGGCAATTCCATAAAGTGCGGTAGTAATAAACGACCTTTGTCACCGATGAACATGGCACCTTGTTCGGGTAATTTGCCTTCCTTGGTCACCTTGGTTTCGAGGGACATCTTTTCCGCTACGGATTTTTCCCCATTACCGGCCTTGTTTGTGGCCGACATGTCCTTTTCATGGGGAAGTCTTAAGTCTTCGTGCATTTTTGGTGCCCCGGGGCCATCATACCAAACCCAGGTCAAGGTATCTGCGGTATGTTTGGTGCCCGGGAATTCATAAGTTACGGTATTGTTCTCAGGGAACCCGAAACCGTTTGGTTCCCGACATTCATTGCGTATTGTTCTTGGTACGTCCAATTCAAGGGCATTGTAGGGCGTGTCAAAGATATGGACTCCCATATCCCCAAGTGTACCACAACCAAAATCCATTAATTTCCTCCAGTTTCCAGGGTGGTAAATATCTTTTTTGTAGGGTCTTTTGGCCGATGTTCCTAACCATAGGTTCCAGTCCAATGTTTCAGGAACAGGGTCACTACCCTTTGGTTTTGGCCCATCATATCCCCAGTTTTTTGGGGACCATGCACGTACGGTATGTACTTTGCCTATTATTCCGGACTGTATTAGCAGTGTTGCCAGTTTGTAGTCGTAGAACGAATGTACCTGAATGCCCATTTGGGTAACCAGGTTTTTATCCGCGGCCAATTTTCCCATGGCCCTGGCCTCGGATACATGGTGGGTAAGCGGTTTTTGACAATAAACAGGTTTGCCAAAATTCATTGCCATTATTGAAGCTGGTGCATGGGTATGGTCTGGTGTTGAAACGATAACAGCATCAATCTCATTCTTCATTTCGGCCAGCATAACACGATAATCAGAGAATACCTTAGCTTTTGGGTGTAGTTTTTGGGCAGCGGCCAAGTTGGTACTATCCACATCACATAAAGCGGTAACATCGACCAACTTATGGGAGGATATGTCCCTTAGGTCCTCAAACCCCATTCCCCCTACACCAATATGGGCCGTTCTTAAACGATTATGGGATCCCATGTTCCCTATCAGTGAAGGGGCAATGGCCATTCCCAATATGCCTAAACTACTTTTCTTTACAAAATCCCTGCGTTCCTTGTTGTATGCACACATATATTCTTTATTTACTTGTTGATAAATCCTTTATTCTAATATTTTTAAAACGGACGACATCCCCATGGCCTAGAAAACCGATATGTCCGTATGTTCGTTTTAACCCTGGGTGGTCTTTATGGTCCATGGTGCCATCTTTGCTGGCCTTTATGAAATCCCCGTCAACAATGACATTGCCATTTAATATAACTTTTGTTTTTGACCCTCTTACATAAACCTCTTGCTGGTTCCATTCACCAACAGGATTCAAAAAACCACGTTTCGCAGGTATGACGCCATATACCGAGCCATGGTATTGATAGGGTTGTAGGTCTGAATACTTGTCGGCAGTATTATCCAGAATCTGAAACTCCTTGCCCATATAGGCCACATCCCCCTCCAACGGAGCATGGATTCCCAATCCATTATTGCTGCCTGGGGTTAACTGAAATTCGAATCTTAGGATAAAGTCGCTAAATTCCTGTTCGGTAAAAAGGTTCCCTCCACTGCCGCTGCCTTTGGGGTCAACGACTATCATACCATTCTCTACACGATAAGCCGATGTGTTGCCCACCCACCCCTCTAGGTTTTTGCCATTAAAAAGGGTTTTAAACCCTTTCTCATTAAGGTCTTTATGGGGTGCACATGAAGTGATTGTCAGGATTGATGTTATAATATAAAAGTACCGTACATAGACTTTCCCGAACATGTATTTGTTTTTTTAAGTCGTATTATGGAATAATGGTCAATGGATTTGTGTTTTTCCAATTACCCCTTGTGAAATCCGGGAAATTCTGGGGGGTGCCACCACTCGCAACGGAACGTTCACTTAAGGGGGATACGGCACTCCAGAAACAACCTTCATATAGGTTCTGGTCCAAGGGGAGTCCATTTTGCAGGCATTCCACGATGCGATACATCATTATGCCATCCATGCCACCATGACCAGTACCTTTGGTGGCTTGGTTCAATCTTTTATACAAGGGATGGTCGTATTTTTCATATATGGCAGCCAATTGTTCCCCTTGTGCCCATGAATGGTGGTTCTCGGTAGCTCCTTCCACACCACCTTCCAAGGCGATTCTTGTCGGGAATCCGGCTAAAATACCTTTAGTGCCCTGAATCAGGTTCAATCTGGAATAGGGTCGGGGGCTTGTCTCGTCCCATTGGACCATTATGGTCCTGCCAACGGTTGTTTTTATTATGGATGTATTTAGGTCTCCCCCTTTGTAATCCAGTTTGTTCCATTTATGTTCGGACGGATAATTGTTCTCAGCATATAACTTTCTTCCCAAAGCTTGGGTAGAAAAGGAAACCAAACTGTCGAAGTTGTCGTCACTTCGTGCTACATTCATGTATTGGGAAACAGGACCAAGACCATGGGTAGGGTATAAATTACCATTGCGCTTCGCATAATGGTACGTTCTCCAAGAGCCTGTTCCACGTTCCTGCTCCTCCATTTGGAAGCGAAGTTCGTGGATGTAGGAGGCCTCGGCATGTAAAAAATCACCGATAACACCTTGTCTGCACATATTAAGGAACATCAGCTCATCCCTGCTGTAGTTGACGTTCTCCATCATCATACAGTGCTTTTGTGTCCGCTCCGAGGTGTTCACGATTTCCCACATTTCTTCAAGTGTAATGGCTATGGGGACTTCTACAAAGGCATGGGCCCCTTTCTTCATGGCCTCTATAACCATGGGGGCATGGTTGCTCCAATTGGTTGCGATAAATACCACATCGGGCTTAACCTCGTCCAGCATGGTCCTCCATTGATCTTCGCCACCATAATATTGGGCAATTTTCTTATGTCGTTCCCCTTTTCCGATTCCCTTGGCTTCCTTGCTCCATTTTTCAACTAGATCTTGGTATAAGTCGCAAACGGCAATCACCTCGGTTCCAGGTAGTGAGGCAAAGAACCTGAGGTGTTCGGGACCCCTTGCGCCCACACCAATGAATGCGGCCCGTACAGTCTCTAGTTTAGGGGCGGCAAAATCGCCCATGTATTTTGCCCCGTAAGGGCGTTCGGAAATAGGGTAACCTTTGGCTATGACAGGGGATACTGCCAATGCTGCACCTGCCAATGATGTTTTTCGAATGAAATTTCTTCTGTTTATGTTCTTCATATTCCTGGTTTTTGTCGGTGATGGTAGGACACCCCTGCCATTATTGGACAGTTTTAACTTTGGTCATGGTTATGCTTCCTTGTATCATTAGGTGCGCTTACCCCATCTTTTTGGACTTTTATGGTGTTGCCCTTCTTGAAAAAAGCAACAGTCTATTTCAAAGTTCTTAACCGTCCAATTATCGTACTAAGATACCAAATTATTATTTTTTTGGAGGTTGAAACAATATAATATAATCGGAAAACACTTTTCCCTTAAATATATTAATTCCTTATGCATCACATATTCGTATCAACAACTTGCGACATCTGACTTGAATATCTTCTTTTAAAACAGAATACCTGTATTTTGTGCTCCAAACCATATGTGCTGTCAACCTCGAAACTGTATGTCCATTTACCCTTTGTCCTGACATAAAACAAAGATAATATTTTTGGAAGCTAAAGCGAAATGCACTGAAGCACATAGTTTTAACCATTTTTGAGACCAATAAACATGGTTGTTAAGCAACTTCCCAAGAAATACACATCTTATAGGAGAATTTACACAATAATAAATTTGTAAATATTTTCCTATTATCGTGATTGTAACATAACTTGTAAAGTACAATGTCATGAAACTACAACAAAGCATGAAAGTATTCTATTTTACCACATTATTAATTCTCAATCTATCTGTTTGCGCATCCTGTGAGGATAACGATGACTCAACGGTTAATGGGGTGGAATTTTATTGGGAACAAACCAAATGTCTAGACCCCTGGAATACGAATGAGTCGCACTCTGACTCGACGGTGAGGTCGGCACTAACTGGATACCTTAAAGAAAATGGTGTTTCAAAGATTGAAACAATTGACTTTGAAAATACCTTATCTCAAGGAGAGCTTACCTGTGATGCTTGTAATTGCCCAACGGGTATACGGATTATTTTGAAAGTACCGGCAAATGAAAGTGAAAAAATAGAGGAATTGGGATTTGCCAAACTGTAGAATGCCAAAAAAGAACACTTCATGTGGCTTGGCTTCTGTAAGCGATATCGTACCACAAGGATGTGCATCATATCATATTATATGGTCGTTTACCCCAACCCGGCATCTTCGGAGAAGATTTATGTGAAAACTGCGGAAGAACAGTAAAAAAGCCCTGAAGTATTCACTTTGGGCGTGTTGCTTACGCTGCAACTGTTCGACTTTAGTGGAAATCTGGTTCGTAGTGATACGTTTGAAGCCAACACATTGGAGAAAAAACTGGACATATCTGGATTGCGCAAGGGAACTTACTTCCTAAAAATAATAGGAAAGGAAGTTGACGAGACCCATCAGATAGTCGTGGAATAATTTCCATAATACTTTATCAAATAGGGGGCTTATGGCATATAGCCTTTTACCAAAAAAGCCCCAAATTAAATTCCAAAAACAAAATTCTAACCAAATTTGCTTGTTTTAATAATCGAACTCAGGTTTAAAGGCATTTTAAGCGTTGTTTCCTATCGATGGATTGTCTGGGTCCTGTCTGGTCCTACCGAAACGATCTTGATAGGGACTTCCAGTTCTTTTTCCAAAAAGGCTATATAGTCATTCAGGGTTTTGGGAAGTTCCCCTGCCTTACTCATTTTCGTAAGGTCTTGGGACCAACCTTCCATTTCGGTATAGATGGGTGTTATATTTTCGGCTTCGATATTATAGGGTAGGTGGGTGATGGTTTTTCCTTTGTAATTGTAGGCTGTACAGACTTTGAGTTTTTCGAAACCACTTAGGACATCACCTTTCATCATCATAAGTTCGGTGACCCCATTTATCCTTACTGCATATTTCAAGGCGACGAGATCGAGCCAGCCACATCTTCTTGGCCTACCCGTAGTGGCGCCAAATTCATTGCCGACACTGGCCATGGTCTTGCCATCCCCGTCAAAAAGTTCGGTAGGGAAGGGGCCACTGCCAACACGGGTCGTATATGCCTTGAAAATACCTTTCACCTCACCGATTTGGTTTGGTGCGACACCCAATCCTGTACAGGCGCCCGCAGCGGTTGTGTTACTGGAGGTCACAAAAGGATATGTGCCGAAATCAATGTCCAACAGGGATCCCTGGGCACCTTCCGCAAGTATCTTTTTCCCTGACTTTAGGGCTTGGTATAAATATTCCTCACTATCTATGAAGGTCAATTCCTTAAGGGTCTCTATGGCATCGAAAAACTCGGTCTCAAGCTCTTTAAGGTCATATTGGATATCTACATTGTAAAAACCGATCATGGCCTCATGTTTGTCTGCCAGTGCACGGTATTTCTTTCTCCAGCCAGACAGTTCCAGATCACCGACCCGCATGCCGTTTCTGCCGGTTTTGTCCATATAGGTTGGGCCAATGCCTTTCAATGTAGAGCCTATTTTCGCCTTTCCCTTTGAGGTTTCAGAGGCGGCATCCAACAGGCGATGGGTAGGTAAGATCAAATGGGCCTTTCTGCTTATGAACAATTTTGATTTCACATCAATATCAAAAACGTCCAAGGCCTGTAGTTCCTTCTTGAAGATGACAGGGTCAATGACTACACCGTTGCCGACGATATTTATGGTTTTTTTATGGAATATGCCCGAGGGTATGGTATGTAAAACGTGTTTAATACCATCAAATTCCAAAGTGTGCCCTGCATTTGGGCCTCCTTGGAAACGAGCTATAATATCATAATTTTTTGTGAGTACGTCGACGATTTTTCCTTTTCCTTCGTCCCCCCACTGTAATCCCAACAATAAATCTATTGCCATTATTTAGTTTGGTTAGTTGTTCTCGATGTTTTCCTTGTTCCGTAAAAGTATAATGAATGGTTCGTTATCTTGATATCGAAAACCTCTTCAATGGTCTTTTTGATGGACTGTATGCGCGGATCGCAGAATTCCATCACTTCACCTGTGTCCGTTAAGATCACATGGTCATGTTGACGGTCAAAATAAGATTTTTCGTACTGTGCCTGGTTTTTTCCGAATAGGTGTTTTCGAACTAGCTTGCAAGCCAACAAAAGCTCTATGGTGTTGTAAAGTGTAGCCCGGCTTACCCTATAGTTCTTGTTTTTCATTTTGATATAGAGTGACTCTATATCAAAATGCTCATCACTTTCATAGACCTCTTGGAGAATAGCGTATCGCTCAGGCGTTTTCCTATGCCCTTTTTCTTCTAAAAAGGTGGTGAATACGTTTTTTACAATTTCCTGGTTTTTGTTAGGAGGCATAACAATAATCACTACTATTAGTACTGTACAAATGTACGGTTAATTTAATTAAGTTTCTAAACTCGGGAGACTTTATCAATGCCGTTGATAAGCTTTAGGTTTTGGATCAATTTCTTTAGGATGTTATTGTTCTTTACAACGACGGTAATCCTACCGGTGAAAGTGCCACCCTCGGTACTGAAATTCAAGTTTTGCATGTTGACGTTCATGTGGGTCGAGATCACCGAGGTAATCTCACTGATCAATCCCATATCGTCTATTCCCGTTAATTGGATTTCCGACCTGAACTCCTGTTGTGATGAATCGATCCATTTTGCACTGATGATCCTATAGGCGTAATTGGACTGGAGGGAGATGGCGTTGGGGCAGTTTTTCTTATGTACTTTTATTCCTTCGTTGACACTTATGAACCCAAAAACGGCATCACCCGGAATGGGGTTGCAGCATTGGGAAAGTTTATAATCCAATTTTTCCTCTTCCTTGCTAAAGACCAGCATATCATATTTTGCTGTAATCTCTTCCTTGTCAATATTCTCAGGAACCGGGGATTTTCTGATCTTCCTTTTTAAGAAACTTATAAATGCGTTGTTGTACGACGAGGCAAAATCCTTTATCTTTTGATTGTCCACGGCCCCTATACCGACACGGTAGAACAGGTCCAAACTGGTCTTGAGCTTAAAGAAAACGACCATTTTGTTAACAGTGTCCTCGTTAAGGTTTATTTTTTGCGATTTAAGTTTTCTTCGTAAAATCTCCTTGCCTTCATTGGCAACGGTTTTCTTCTCTTCCCGTAGTGAGGATTTTATTTTGGCCCTTGCCCTTGCCGTAGTGGCATAATCGATCCAGTTTTGGTTTGGTTTCGCTTGCTCAGAAGTTATTATTTCAACTTGATCACCGCTTTTCAGGGTAGTGTTCAAGGGAACAAGTTTCCCATTGACCTTGGCCCCCCGGGTATGCATGCCCACTTCTGTGTGGATGTTGAACGCGAAATCGAGGGGTGTGGCTCCCTTCGGCATCGATTTTAATTCGCCCAATGGGGTAAAGACAAAAATTTCCTTAGAGTATAGGTTGAGTTTGAATTCCTCTACAAAGTCAACAGCGTTGGCATTTGAATTCTCCAAGGCTTCTTGTAATTTGTTCAGCCAGATATCTATGCCTTGTTCTTTTTGGTTACCGTGTTTGTACTTGAAATGGGCGGCATAACCTTTTTCCGCGATTTCATGCATCCGCTCACTTCGAATCTGCACCTCTACCCATTTGCCCATAGGCCCCATGACCGTAATGTGAAGGGCTTCGTACCCTGTGGATTTTGGAGAGGATATCCAATCGCGCAGGCGTACCGGATTGGGGGTGAAGTGATCGGTTACAATAGAATATATTTTCCAAGCTATGAATTTTTCGTTGATCCGATCTGATTTGTATATAATCCGGATTGCGAATTTGTCGTAAATCTGGTCAAAGGAAACATGCTGTACCTTCATTTTCTTTCGAATGGAGAAAATAGACTTCATTCGACCCTTGATATGGTAATCGAGTTTTTCCTTATCCAATGAATCACGTATAATACCCGTAAAATCATCAATATATTTTTGTTGGTCCTCTTCGGATTCCTCTATCTTGCCCAGGATATCCTTATACACCTCGGGCTCTGTATATTTTAAGCTGAGGTCCTCTAACTCGGTCTTGATATTGTACAGGCCGATACGGTGGGCCAGTGGAGCGTATATGTATAGGGTTTCCGATGCCATTTTCACTTGCTTGTGTTCTGGCATTGCATCCAAGGTCAGCATATTATGGTACCTGTCCGCGATTTTAATGATAATAACACGGACATCGTCATGAAGGGTCAACAACATTTTACGGAAATTCTCCGCTTGTTGCGATATGTTCATGTCTTTTTTAAGGTGTGATATCTTGGTAAGTCCGTCAACAATACGGGCTACCGTTTCCCCGAACATACGCTCTATATCGTCAAGGGTGTAATGCGTATCCTCGACGACATCATGTAAGAGGGCCGATGCGATCGACACGGCATCCAGGCCTATTTCCGAGGCGACGATCTTGGCTACTGCAATAGGGTGGAAAACATAGGATTCCCCAGATTTTCTTCGCTGGTCCTTATGGGCATCAACAGCGATTTCAAAGGCATGCCGAACCATGACTTTATCATCATCGGATAGGGTCTGATAGCTTATTTTCAGCAATTCCTTATATTGCCTTGCGATTTTTTTATGCTCCTGTTCTATATCTGCTTGGGTCATACTCCAATAAAATTACACAATACCATTTAATACACAATAAATCACGTCTTTAAATTCTTGATGCGTGCTATTAATGGAGGATGGGAATAATGCATAAAAACATAGGCAGGATGGGGTGTAAGGTTGCTTAGGCTGTTTTTGGACAACTTTTTGAGGGAGGTGATCAGTGGTTTGGCCGCGAATGTATTCTTGGCAAAATCATCGGCCTGATATTCGAATTTCCGTGATAGGTAATTCATGACCAAACCGGTTAACTCGGAAATAGGACTGTATAGAATGCCGAAACCGACCAATGCGGCATGAAAACTTGCACGTGAAACACCTATGGCCTTTGAAACCTCTGGATTGTTGATGAACAGGGACAGGAGAAAAAGCGTGAAGCCTGTCAATAAGATAGAGGAAATAATATTGAAGATAATATGGTTGCGTTTGTAATGGCCTACCTCATGGGCCAAAACGGCTACGATTTCATCTTCGTCAAGGTCATTGATAAGCGTATCGTATAGGGTTACCCTTTTTTCTTTGCCAAATCCCGAAAAATAGGCATTGGCCTTTGTTGATCTTTTAGAGCCGTCAATAACGGATATATTACGGATTTCGAAGCCTACCTTATGGGCATACCCTTCAATCTTGTTTTTAAGGCTACCTTCCCACAAGGGTTTTTGCTTATTGAACATGGGCACGATCAATCTGCTGTAAAATAGGTTCATGAACAAGATGAAGATAGCTACAACTGCCCAGGCATATACCCAAAAGTTGGTTCCTGCCCATTCAAAAAACCATATGATGAGTGCTATAAGACCCCCTCCAATAATGGCCATCATTAAATACCCCTTTAGCTTGTCCGTGAAAAATGTAGTTTTGGAGGTCTTGTTAAACCCGAATTTTTCCTCAATGACGAAGGTCTTGTAATAGTCGAATGGGGTTGTGATAAGATCACTTCCTACCATAATGGTGGCAAAGAACACCAATGCGGTTACAATCGGGTTTTCAGAGACAGTCCGGGCCAAGGTGTCAATCCATTCGAACCCACCGAAATAAAGAAACCCTAGGGTCAGAAGCAATGAAAAACCTGAGGAAAGAAGGCCAAACCTGTAGTTGGTCCTTTTGTATTCTTGTGATCTTTGGTACTCCTCGGTATTAAAAACATCCTGTAGGTCATCAGGTATAGGGTCATTGTACCGTTTTGAATTCAGGTGACCCAGTATGGTCTCGATCATGAACTCTATCGTCAAGATGGCTATGATAATATAAGACAAGCTTGTTTGTGTCATTAAATGGTCTTTGATGTTTAACTGCAATAGGGTTTCTTAAAGTGATCTTTGTCGTTTCGCCTCAAATATAAGTATTGCTGCCGATACCGATACATTCATCGAATCTATTCGGCCTTCCATGGGGATGATGATGTTTTGTGTTGATGCTTTGAGCCACTCTTCGGAAAGTCCTGTCGATTCGGTGCCCACTACAATTGCGGAAGCCTTTGTAAAATTGGTTTTTGTATAGCTTTCGGAAGCGGATAATGCCGCACAATATATATGTACCTGCCTTTCTTTTAAAAAAGCCAATATCCCACTGGTACTCCCTATACCGATGTTGTTGGTGAATATACAGCCTACACTGGAGCGGATGATGTTCGGGTTGTACAGATCCCCTTTGGGGTTCGCGATAAGAACGGCATCTAGACCCGCTGCATCCGCAGTACGAAGTAAAGCGCCTATGTTACCAGGTTTTTCGGGGGCTTCGGCAACAAGGATCAAGGGATTCCCATTTTTAAGGTCAAGGTCTTCCAATGTATGTTTCTTCGTCTTTACTACTGCGATAACACCTTCGGTAGAGGTCCTATAGGCTAGTTTTTGGTATACAGCATCGGAGACCTCTATCAATTCCGGTTGCCTTATGGTGTTCTTGACAAGGTCCAAAACCATATTGCTTGAAATGATATCTGGTGAATATAGCAATGATTCTATCTCATATTGGGCTTTGATCGCTAAGGATAATTCCCTTTTTCCTTCTATAATGAATGCGTTTTGTTTCCTTCTTTCACGGGATTTCTCCTGAAGAAGAACAAGCTGTTTGATCATTGCATTTTGTGGGCTATTTATATGTTTTGATACGTTCATTTATACAAAAATAGGGCAATACCGTAAATCCACATCTTTTTTTGCAAAAAAGTGGTTTGCCCTCTATTATGCTGGGGGGTGATCCTGATTATTCCCTCCATGTCATTGCCTTGGTGTATTTTTGGTGTCGATTTGGATGAGCCTATGGGAAATAATCCAAGCCCTCGATTATGTAATTAGGGCAGTTGTGGGATTGCGCAGGTTGTGCTTGTACCTTGTTGTTGTTTGCCAATAGGATTGGTCTTGGTCGTTGGTTTTCGGGTGTTGTTTATGAACGGGTCGGGGTCTTCCTTATAATATGTATATCGTTAATCGGGCATATCATAATTGTCAACCACAAAATCGAGGTCCTTGTCACCTCTACCGCTCAGATTCACTAAAATGGATTCATGGGGGTTTTCCTGTGCCAATTTAAAGGCGTAGGCAACAGCATGTGCACTTTCAAGGGCAGGTATTATACCCTCCAAACGACTAAGTTCAAAAAAGGCGTCAATGGTTTCCTTATCCGAAACCACATCGTAGCTGACTTTTTCCAGATCCTTGAGCATGCTATGTTCAGGGCCCACTCCTGGGTAATCCAAGCCACTGGCCACGGAATAGACCGGACTGGGTTCCCCGTTTTTATCCTGTAAGGTGTAACATTTAAAACCGTGGATAATACCTGGTTTCCCCAAGGTCATCGTAGCAGCGTGCTCCCCATACTCCAAGGAACGGCCTCCCGGCTCTACCCCATAAAGGCTACATTCGTTGTCATCCAAAAAGGCGGAAAAGATACCCATGGCATTACTGCCACCACCTACACAGGCTATAACGTTATCTGGCAATTCCCCGGTCATGTCGAAAAACTGTGCCTTTGCTTCTATGCCGATAATACGCTGAAAATCACGGACCATCATTGGGAAAGGGTGTGGCCCCACGACAGAACCTATACAGTAAATGGTACTTACAGGGTCTTTCATATAGGCTTCAAAGGCGGAGTCGACCGCTTCTTTCAAGGTTTTCAATCCGTGGGTGACAGGTACTACCTTGGCCCCAAGTATGCGCATGCGCACTACATTGGGATGCTCCTTGGCCATATCGACCTCGCCCATATAGATTTCACATTCCAATCCAAAGTAGGCAGCAGCTGTGGCCAGGGCCACGCCATGCTGGCCAGCACCGGTCTCGGCGATCAATTTTTTTTTGCCCAAATGCTTCGCCAAAAGGGCTTCGCCCATGCAATGGTTCAATTTATGGGCTCCTGTGTGGTTTAGGTCCTCCCTTTTCAGATAGATCCTTCCCCCATATTTTTCAGAAAGGCGTTTGCAATAATATACTGGGGTAGGCCGACCTTGGTAATGTTTGCGAATGCTTCGAAGTTCCGAGATGAAACTATGCGACTTACTGATGGCATAATAGGCGTCGGTGATTTTCTCCATCTCCTCTTTTAGCATGGGAGGTATAAATGCACCTCCGTATTCATTGAAGAACCCTTCTTCGTTGGGATAGGTCTTGAAATAATTATCGCTCATAATTTACTATATTGGAAATAATCGGTCATTATTTGTATTGGGAGGCTAAAAATACGTAAAATGATAGTGAAACCGATGGTAAAGACGTTAGCTTTTTTAACTTCAAATACTTGTAGGTGCCGTTTTTATGTCTTTATGAAGCCTGGTTTCCATTTTTGCTTTTGAGGTTCTGCCGGTATTCATGGTCTTGTGGTTCTTGATTTCGGTAAGATCGATATATTACCCAGTAATTTTGGTTATTGTCATTGGATCATTCTACTTAGAATTAGAAAATATACACACCTGAATTAATCTCATCCAAAAGGGTTTTGTCCATTTGGGTATAGGCATCACTTTTGGGCAATAGTACATAAATGGGATCTGCACAATTGAAGCCTTCTTTTTTTAGGTTTATTTTCTTGATCTTATGGGTGTGTGTCAGATTGATATCATCTTTCAAACGGATAAAAATGGGAACTGCATACTTGGGAAGCTCTTTGTGCATAAAATCCGTAAGGGTGTCAATGTTGAAGTCTTCCCCCTTATGTGTTACTATAGTGGCCATACCGGCCCGGCCATCGTTATTTGGGATTTGCACGCCGTATACCGCACACATTTCAACACATTTTAGTTGCCCTATGATTCCTTCAACCTCTGCAGTGGCCACATTTTCCCCTTTCCATCGAAAGGTGTCACCGATCCTGTCAACGAATTGGGCGTGCCTAAAACCAATATCCCTTAAAAGATCACCACTGTTGAACCAAAGATCCCCTGTTTTAAAGACATTGCGAAGTATCTTATCCTCATTCCGTTCTTTGTTCACGTAGCCATCGAATGCCGATGTCTCACTGATCTCCGAAATCAACAAACCTGTTTCCCCTTTGCTTACGGGGATAAGATGGCCTTTGGGGTCTTTTATAGGTTTGTCGTTGCCTACATCGTATTTTATGATCTTGAACTTTTGTGGAGACCATCCGATGGTACAATCATAGTTCAAGGTGTTGGTGAACCCTACATTGCCATCGGCCGCCCCATAAAACTCATAGATGTTCTTGATCTGGAAACGTTCTTTGAACTCATGCCAGATATCGGGCCTCAGTCCATTACCCAGTATTTTTCTTACCCTGTGTCCTGTGTCAAGGTCCGATGGCGGTGCATTTAATAGGTACCGGCATAATTCCCCAATGTAAATAAATGCCGAGACATCATACTTTTCAACATCTTTCCAGAAATGGCTGACCGAGAACTTTCTTCTCATGACCATGGTACAAGAAGCGGCGAGGGCAGTGGGCCAACCTACAATAAGTGAATTTGTATGGTAAAACGGAAGTGGTACGTACATGACATCATCGGTGTTGAGGTTCATGTTGACCTTGCCGAACCAGTAGTAGGTAGACAGCCATTTCCTGTTCGTTTGGAGGGATGCCTTGGGAAGACCCGTTGTGCCTGATGTGAAAACATTTGCATAAACTTTGCCCGCTTTTATCCGCCCTGTTGTTTTTGGGTTTTCGGTATTGATTTCCGTCAACTCTTTTTTCAGATTGACATAGCCTTTGGGGCAATCGTATATGCCTTGGTCACTGATCCAATATTGGGTAGGGTGGGTTGCTGTAACTGAATTTTTAACGTCTTCGAAAAATGGCACCAATTCTTCACCGATAAAATAGTATTTGGATGTTGTGAGCGATATGGCATGTATCAAGGTCTGTTCTCTCTGGTTGGGGTTGATCAGGGAGATAATGGCCCCAATTTTGGCGCAAGCTGCGATCAGGAACAATAGTTCGGGCCTGTTTTCCAAAAAAGCGATCACTGTATCACCATCCTTTACCCCTTCTTTAAGAAGATAGTTGGCATACCTATTTATAGTGCTGTTGAATTCGGAATAGGTATAACACTGCTCTTCAAACCTAAGGGCGATGACATTCCCATGTTCAACGGCATTGGATTCTATGATTTTCCCTACAGAGGCAATGCTGTCGGGATTGATCGATTTTGCTTTCTTGATATTCTTTATGATTCTTGGGAACTGGGGTGTGCGTTTAAGTATCCTTCCAATCAGGGAAATAAGATTTGGGTTATGGTTTTGGTAGCTTGTGGCCATTTATTCAGAACTTCGGTTGCACTTGTTTTTATCTTCCCTCGTATTTGCCCATATAACGTTTCCATAATTCGGTTTGATGGGTCTCCAATGAAATATCCCGACCATCAATGAAAGCACGGGTGAGTTTGTTGCCTTTCATATCGAGGGCATCCCCCTTTGATATAAACAGGGTGGCACTTTTACCTACCTCCAATGTGCCATAAGCATCGTCGATACCCAAGATTTTTGCACTGTTACCGGTAATGAGTTGTAGGGCTTTCTCCTTTTCCAAACCTTGTGCAACAACCTGCCCTGCATAAAAGGGTAGGTTCCGGGCTTGGAAATTATCGACCTCCCCGTTCTGTAAGGCGACCAATATTCCGGCATCGGTCAACAGCTTTGGCAATTTGTAAGGCAAATCGTAATCGTCATCATCAAAGATAGCTAGGCTATGGGTATGTCGTAACAATACCGGAATGTTGTTTTTCTTTAAGAATCCAATAATTTTATAGGCATGGTACCCCCCGACCAAAACTATGTCCTTTACACCATTCTCCTTCGCTGTTGTTATGGCATCGATAATATCCTTACCATCATTGGCATTGATGTATAGTTTCCTTGAACCGTCAAAAAGTCCTTGCATGGCGGCAAAGGCAGGGTTCAATTCGGAATTCCCTGCATTGTTGTAAGCAGCGGCATTTTTAAAAAAATGTTTTACCTCTTCCACCTGTCCGGCATACTCCTTATTCGGTATAAGACCTTCGGGTTCCCCCATTTGCCAACGACCTTCCCTAAAGTTGTTGGGCCAGTTCATGTGTATGCCATCATCAACTTTGATGGCGGCGTCTTCCCAGTTCCATGCATCAAACTGTACAATTGATGAAGTACCCGAAATTAAGCCACCTTTTGGGGTTATCTGTCCTATAAGAACGCCATTGGGGCGCATACTCTCTACCACTTTAGATTCTGTGTTGTACGCGATCAGGCTACGTACATGAGGGATCATTTCCCCAATCTCGTCCTGGTCATCACTGGCACGGACCGAATTGAACTCAATAAGCCCCAATGATTTGTTCGGGGCGATAAATCCAGGGTATACGTGTCTGTTTTTGCCCTTAATGACCGTTCCCTTTCTGGCTATTTTCGTCATGGCACTCCCAACAAAGGTGATTTTCCCGCCCTCGAACATGATCAGGGCATTTTCAATGACCTTCCCGTTGCCCAAATGTGCGGTGGCACCATCTATGGATATAGCTTCTTGCTGTGGGCCGGCAGGGGTCTGTTGTGCTGTGGCCAAGAAGAAGGGGCCGATTGTGAGTATTATGGTGTATATTAATTTTTTCATGATTCTTTTTGTTATAGGCTGTCGCAATGGAATTTTTCTTTTTTGTTGTTCTTTGGAGGCTGGGTCTTGTTACCGTTCCCTTTCTCCTTCAGCATCATATGAATGAGCTTATCGCGTTCTTGGGCAATCGCCTTTCGTTGTTGTTTGTCTTTTTCCAAATCGAAATAGGTAACTCCTTCTATCAATGTTTTTTCCGCCTTGGCATAAATAGATAGGGGGTTGTCGCTCCATAGGGTCAGATCCGCATCCTTGCCTTCCTTTATACTGCCAACATGTTGGTCGATATGTAAAAGTCTGGCCGGATTGATCGTGACCATTTTCCAAGCTTCCAGTTCGGATACACCACCGTATTTTATGGTTTTGGCGGCTTCTTGGTTTAACCTTCTCGCCATCTCGGGGTCATCACTGTTTATGGCAACGGTAATGCCTTGGCCCTGCATTATGGCCGCATTGTAAGGTATGGCATCCTTTACTTCATATTTGTAGGCCCACCAATCGCTGAATGTTGAGGCACCGACACCATGCTCCACCATTTTATCGGCGACTTTATACCCCTCTAGAATATGGGTAAAGGTGTTTACCTTGAAGTTGAATTTATCGGCCACCTTCATCAACATATTGATTTCGCTCTGTACATAGGAATGGCAACTGATGTATCGTTCCCCGTTAAGGATCTCGGCCAAAGTCTCCATTTCCTCATCATGGCGATAAGGTTTTCCACTTTTCTTTTTGGCCTCATATTCCTTGGCCCGTTGAAAATAATTCATGAACACCTGTTCAACGCCCATACGTGTTTGAGGAAAACGGTTGAAGCTTTGCCAATTACTTTGTTTGACATTTTCGCCTAAAGCGAATTTTATGAATTTGGGTGGGTTGTCATAAACCATGTTCTGGGCACTTTCCCCCCATTTTAATTTTAGTATGGCGGATCTTCCCCCAATAGGGTTGGCTGAGCCATGTAACAATTGCAAGGAGGTGACGCCACCGGCCAGATTTCTGTAAATATCAATATCCTTGGGGTCTATGACATCTTCCATCTTTACCTCGGCAGAGGAGTTCTGGCCAGCTTCGTTAATGGCCAAGGCAGCCAGATGGCTATGTTCGTCAATAATGCCCGCGGTCAGATGTTTTCCAGAGGCATCGATTACCTTTGCACGACCGGCGTTCAGGTTCTGGCCTATTTTAACGATCTTGCCATTTTTGACCAAAACATCGGTATTATCGAGAATACCGTCATCTTCACTGGTCCATACCGTAGCGTTCCTGAACAAGAGGTCTTCCTTTTTGGGGATACTCTTATAGCCATAACCAATATTCGGATAGGTAATCGGTACTATTTCCGGTGTTTTCGTGACTGTCTTCCCTTTTTCCTTTGTTTCAAAAGGTTTGGTCAAAGTGGCCGTGAAAGAGGATGCATCTCCATTGGGAAGTACAAGGTCTCCCGTAAGGGGCTTGCCTTTGTCGCTTACCAGACCTATTAAGCGGTACAGTTCATCATTCTTGTAGAACGCAAGGTTCATCCATTGGTCTTTATAAACTATCGAGGAAGTATATGTAATGCCTCCTTGGGTTACCTTTGCCTTAGGTTTCCCTGTTTCTCCAGTAATTGATATCGTAAAGTTTTCGTTCCCGGCCTTCATGATGTAATCACCCCTAATATCGATCAGGTCCATGGCATTGATGGTATTCTTGGTGCCTTGCACCCAGTTCTCATAGAGTGTTGTTTCTTTGTCGAAAATATCCCCGGAAGTAATTAAAAAATTGGCATAATGGCCTGGCTGCAATGAGCCGATCTTATCCGCTTTGCCCATAATCTGGGCGGGTACGCTGGTAAGTGCTTCCAGGGCCTTGGTTTCTGACAGTCCGTAAGCAATGGCCTTTTGTAATTTCCCCTTCATTTTGGAAGGTGATTCCAATCCGTTCAAGGTGAAGGAAAAAACAATCCCATTATCGGCAAGGATCTTGGGATTGGACGGGGCTTGGTTCCAACGGCGCATGTCTTCCAAGGAGACATAAGAGGCTTGGTAGGGGTCACTTACATCATATGCATCCGGGAAATTCAATGGGATGATCAGCTTTGCCTGGGTGTTTTTAATATCCCCAATGGTTTCATATTCGTATCCACCGCCTAAAATCGAATATTGTATTCCATTGACATCACCAATACCATCAGCCCTAAGGACATTGCCATTACCTCCAGCGGCAAAAATCTGGGGCAATCCTTTATTGGCGTTCAGGGCATCCAAGGAACGGTCTTTAGTGTCGATATTTCCTTTGGCATACCAATCGGCATCAATATACATTTGCCGTAGCAGGGCCATGGCACCCATCAAGGAGGTCGGATAGCTTTGTCTTGATGCCACACTCTTTGAAAAGGAAAAATACTGTGCCGATCGATTATCGATGACTCTTAGGGCGTTGCTGTTCTCATCGTTTAGTGCCAAAAGAACACCGGTACCACGGGCAATACCATCCTGTATATGGGAACTGACCACCCCAAACCCCGCATTTCGCAATTCCTTGGCTTTCTTGTCATCATACTTGAATTTGCCAATGGCGTTGTTCTCCGGCATAATATGGTCGTTCCAATAAAAGCCTTCCCTAGAGGGTTCGTATTGGGGGGAACGTCCTGAACCTTCGGCCTGTTTGGGTTTTTTGATACCGAAATCGGAAAAGATGTCGATGAAAGAAGGGTACACTGATTTTCCCGACAAATCGATGGTTACCGTGTTTTTCGGGATTGCCACTGATTTCCCGACCTGGACCACTTTGCCATTTCGGATCAATAGGGTTCCCTTGCCAATGACCTGTGTTGGTGTTATAAAGATTTTCGCATTCGTAAAGGCCGTGTAATTATTGTTTTTTGACTTCACCCCCTCGTTTTCCGGAAAGTAATCTTGGGCAAATAAAGTTGCACTACCCCATAGCAAGGTAAGTGCCATCAGTTTCATTTTCATAAAATCGGTTTAGTTATTTAAAGGAATTAAAGATATAAGAAGCGATTAGAATAATAAGGGCATTAACCCTTTTTAACATTTAGGGGTCAGGGGGTAATGGTAAAATAGGGTGTTTCGCATATCGTTGAAAGGGGACTGTTTACTGGATAGGGTGGTCTTTGTGATAGGCAACCATAAGGGAAACCACGGTATTATAGCTTTTAATTCCCTGCTTTTGATTATTGGCTTTAAGGAATATATTGAAAATGGATTTAAAAACCGGTTCCATCGGGTTTTCGAACGATTCCCAAAAACGGGCCATCTCCTCAAAATTCTTTTGTGTTCCCGGACTTACCTGGGCGTACATTTCCTTGAATTTAGCCTCGTCATTTCTTTGCAGGTCCCTTAGGCAATATGTTAAGGCATACGAATAGGCGATATACTTGAAATATATGTCGGGATTGTTAAGTGTGGCCAAATATCCAATTAAATTGGTCTCGTTCTCTGCGGAGTACCCCAATTGGTGCCCTATCTCATGCCCAGTGACCACTGGGAACCTGAAATTGGGAAGACGCCCATTTGCCTGCCCTTCATGGGTAAAAGGGTTTAGGTAACCGCCATAGCCCATATAGCTTAGTCCTGTACTGAAAAGTGAGGTCTTGATACTTGGGTTCCTATATGCTAGGAACGGATAGTCCTTCTCAAGGTTTCCGTATCCGATCAAGGTTTTGTCAAAAATTTCCTTTTGGGTGTATGGTATTTCAACAGCTAGTGCCGTATCCTTGGTAATGGAGTATTGTAATGCCTTGGTTTTTTGGATCAGGGCCTCTGTCAGGGCCAACAGTTCTTCCTCTGTATGTCTATCATCGAGGGCCAACCTTTTGGCAATAGGTTCCCGGTAATAATTGAGCCCCCAAAGCAGATGAAAGGTGAAATAGGCAATGGAAAGAACAAAGGTGGTATTGCGTAAAAAAAGAAGGGGATGGGTCTTTATTTCCAACCAGTGCTTATAAATATACCTTATCGCCAAGAGCGACAATACAAAATAGAGGATATCGCCTACAGAGAAAGGGATCCATCCATATAGGATCCTGAAGAACCTTGATATCCATGGGTAAATACCCCTACTGTAATAGTTTTCGATGATATCGGGGTGGCTCCCCAACCATTTAACGAGGATTATTTGTGGAATAATGGATGCTGCGACCCAATTCTTGATTTTATGGCCCATGGATCCAAAAATAGGGATTAATACCCTAAATCCCATTCACATAACGTACTTTTGAGGTGCAAAAAACAATATTATGAGTCAAGAAGTAAGACAGCTCGAGCCACGGTGTGTTTGGAATAAATTTGCCGATTTGAACGAAGTGCCAAGGCCTTCAAGGAAAGAAGGGCGGGTAATACGGTTTATGCTCGATTTTGGGGCATCCCTTGGTCTGGAAACCTTTTCGGACAGTGTTGGGAACGTGATTATTAGAAAACCGGCCACGGTTGGTATGGAGGACCGGAAAAAGGTCACCTTGCAATCCCATCTCGATATGGTGCATCAAAAGAATGCGGATACCCATTTTGATTTTGATGTAGAGGGCATTAAAATGTATGTTGATGGGGATTGGGTAAAAGCGGATGGCACGACCTTGGGCGCCGATAACGGATTGGGGGTGGCCACAATTATGGCCTTACTGGAAAGTACCGATATCCCACACCCTTTTATAGAGGCACTTTTCACCATTGATGAAGAAACGGGAATGACGGGTGCCATGGGGCTCGAGGGAGGTGTGCTCCAAGGTGATGTCCTGTTGAACCTGGATACCGAGGAAGATGATGAGATAGATATAGGCTGCGCTGGAGGAATCGATGTAACGGCAACAAGGGATTACACGGAGGAATTGGTCGATATAGACTCGGTCGGATACCTGATTACAGTAAATAACCTACAAGGAGGGCATAGTGGTATGGACATTCATAAGGGATTGGGGAATGCCAATAAGATTATGAACCGTTTGCTTTTCAATGCCATGGAATCGTATGGTATACAGCTCTCCGAAATTGATGGTGGTAGTTTACGGAATGCCATTCCTAGGGAGAGTTTCGCGAAAATTGCAATCAAAAGTGCTGAGGCACAGGATTTTGAAAAAGCATTTGGGGAATGGGCGAATACTATAAAAAGGGAGTTGTTGCTGAACGAACCGGATCTGGCCATCACAATAGCCCCGTCGGATACACCTGCCAAGGTAATGCAGAAAACTGTCCAAGAAAAATTGATAAGGTCGATTTACACAGCCCATAATGGGGTATATGCCATGAGTGCCGCTATTGCCGGTTTGGTCGAGACCTCGAATAATATTGCCCGTGTTGTGGTTAAGGATGGAGGGGTGAAAATAGGTTGCTTAACCCGGTCGTCGGTAAACTCGGCCAAAATAGACTTGGCGAATGCCCTAAAATCGGCCTTTGAATTGGCTGGTTGTACCGTAGCGTTCACAGGGGAATACCCTGGTTGGAACCCTAATCCGGACTCCGATATCCTTAATGTCCTAGAAAGCAAATATGAATCGTTATTTGGGGAGAAACCACAGGTAGTGGCCTGCCATGCAGGTTTGGAATGTGGTATTTTGGGCCAAAATTATCCTGAAATGGATATGATCAGTTTTGGCCCTACCATCAAAGGGGCCCATTCCCCGGATGAACGGGTAAGTGTTTCCTCGGTTCAGAAGTTTTGGAAATTTGTACTTGAGGTGCTTAAGGACATTTCCACAAAGTAATATTCAAAATAAATAGGGGTAGTGTAATATCCATAGGCAGCGTCGAAAACAAAAAACCCCGAAACCTGAATTCAGGTTTCGGGGTTTTTTGTTTTCGGATTTATCTATTCTTGTACTATTCCGGTTATTTCCAAGTCAAAGATTAGATTGGCATTGGGTGGTATTACGGAACCACCACCTTGTTCACCATAACCTAAATGGGGAGGAATGAACAAACGTACCTTGTCACCGACCTTCATGGTCAATAGTCCTTCCTTGAACCCCGGTATCAATGCTGCATCAGGGCTATAGGGCATTGGTATGGGCTCATAGCCACGACCTGCCTTTCTTCTTTCGTCGTATTTCAGGAATTTTTTGGCCACCTCCTCATCATTGCTGTCAAAGAGGGATCCATTTTCCAGATAACCGGCATAGATAACTTTTACATTTTGGCCGATTACGGGTTTTTTGCCAGATCCTTCGACAAGTTTTAAAATCTGTAATCCCGATGGTAAGGTCTTGGCTTTCTTTTTGTCCGCGGCCAAAGCAGCTACGAATCCAGGTATCATCTTGTCATATGCGGCTTTTCGGGCCTTGTTCTTTTTTTCCTCTTCGGCCAGTCTTTTCTTCTCAACATCAAAATAATCGGTCATGATCTGTACGGCATCAAATTTTTTGGCCATTTTCCCATTGCGTATAATCTCGACCTTGTTCATGACCACGTCGACTACGGGCCTGTCTTTCTGGGGTGCCCTTGAGGTTTCCACATTGGCAATGGAATCAACAACATCCATACCTTGGACAACCTCCCCAAAAACAGTATGTCTTCCGTTTAGGAAAGGGGTCTCCTTATGGGTGATGAAGAATTGGCTGCCGTTTGTAGTCGGCCCTGCATTGGCCATGGATAGGATGCCGGCCTTATTGTGGGTCAATGAATCATTGAACTCATCCTTGAACTTATAGCCGGGGCCTCCACTTCCTGTACCGGTAGGGTCACCGCCCTGGATCATAAAATCTTTGATAACCCTATGGAATATAACACCGTCATAATACTTTTTGCCCTTCATGTTCTTCACGGTGATGGTGTCCCCGGTATTTGATACCGTACTGATACTATCGGACACAAAAGGGTTTTTGCCTTCTGCCAAGGATACAAAGTTCGCAACTGTTATGGGGGTTTTTTCGTACTCCAACTTGACAAGGATATCGCCTTTTGTAGTTTGTATGTCCGCAAAAAGACCATCGCCCAAATCGGTATATTTGCTCGATTTACAACTGGACAAGGCCATTGAGAGGGTCAGTAAAAAAAGAAAGGTTTTTTTCATTGTTTTAATTTTAATTTTGAATACTATCTTGTTGTTTTTTAATCTCCAGAAGGGTTACGGTTGCCTTTATCGGAACATTAACCCCAATTTTATTGTTGTCCCCATGATAGCCATAGGCCAGTGAGGAGGGAAACAGAAAAGTCGCAGTCTCTTTCTCCTTGAGAAGTTTTACACTATTCCGCAATCCCGGAAAAAGTTCCTGCTTATCTACCTTATAATTAAAGACACCGATCTCATCCTGGGTGTATATGGTGTCATTATTGAACCCCATGACATTATAGGTCATTGTGACCAGGTCATTTGGTTGTGGGGTATAGGCTGTCTTATCGTTCTTCTTGATATAGTGGTACCAGACACCGGTATTGCTATGGGTGTATTCGTTTATAGAGTCCCTTTTTATTATCTCGTTGATCATACGTTCCTCTAGGGCCAAGAGTTTTTTGCTACGTTCAATGGAGGTGTTTATGGTTGTGGTTCTCTTTTTTACCGGACGTCTTGGTTCTGGCCCGCCACAGCTTGCCAATTCGAAAACCAATAAAATCAATAGAAGTTTCTTCATGCGTTCAATTGTGTCTTGTAATCCTTTAGGAGTGAGATGAAATATTCAGTGGTCTCCTGTAATGGTATATCGCTACGGCCGCCGGCCGCATTGGTGTGGCCGCCCCCGTTAAAGTGTTTCCTGGCGAATTCATTTACCGAAAATCCCCCTTCGGACCGGAACGAGATTTTTATAATGCCTTCCTCCTTGTTCTCAATGAAAATCACAGCAAAACAAATTCCTTGTAGTGTAAGGCCGTAATTAACGAATCCTTCGGTATCCCCTTTTTGATAATCATAGGTGTCCAATTCATCTTGGCTAAGGGTAATGTATGCCGTGTTGTAGTCCTTTAAGATTACCATATTCTTAAGGGCGCAGCCTAAAAGGTGTAACCTGTTAGGGGTGTTCGTGTCATAAACCATATTATGGGCCTTGGTGTTTTCAGCCCCCTTATCGATCAATGCGGCAACAATCGTATGTGTTCTGCTAGTGGTGGAAGGATATTTGAAAGACCCTGTATCGGTCATTATACCGGTATAGATACAATTGGCCATTTCTGGGGTGATCTTATCATCATCCCCTAAAAAGGCTATGAAATTGTAGACCATTTCACAGGTCGAACTCATGAGTACGTCCGAATACATATATTGGGCATAATCGGAAGGGGCCTGATGGTGGTCTATCATAATAAAGGTGGCATTACTTTCTTTAAGTGCCGGTTCCATTTGTCCAATACGTCCCAAGTGATTGAAATCCAATGTGAAGATAACCGTAGCTTGGTCGATCAATGCCATGGATCGTGCGTTCTCCCTTTCGAAAATCAATATTTGATCATGTCCTGGCATCCACTTCAGGAATTTCGGAAAATTATTTGGGGCGATAATATGCACCTCTTGTCCTTTGTTCTTTAAATAATGCCAAAGGGCCAACGTGGAGCCAATGGCATCGCCATCAGGGTTTTTGTGGGGGACAATGACTATTTTCTGGGGTTTGGACAGTAGATTCCCAATCGCTTTTATATCCTTTGGATTCATGGGTGCTAATATAGTGATATAGCATGGAATTTTACTATTCAAGGTTGTTTTTAGCCTTTTTTGTAACTTGTGGATTGGACATGGGGGAAGATTGTAACTTCCTTTGGGTTCGATTGCCTTGGTATTGTTTTGGGTTTCTGTACCGAGTGTGATAAGGGGAATGTACTTACTCGGATGGTTTGCAGGTAGCTGCCATCAATGTTCTGGGTTTTCCAAGGATCTATTTGGATTTGGGGGAATGGATTCCTGTGTTTTAGAGGGTCAAATAGCGATGCTTTGGCATACGCAACAATGAAATTAATACTTGTGGTTCTAGGAATTAAACGTATTTTTGCCAAAATTTTTACAGATGACGACAAACAGAACTTTTACGATGATCAAACCTGACGCGGTTGAAAAAGGTCACATTGGGGCTATCCTGGAGAAAATCAATTCTGCTGGATTCAAGATCATAGCCATGAAATATACCCAGCTGAGCAAAAGGGATGCTGAGAAATTCTATGAAATACATAAGGAACGTCCATTTTTCGCGGATTTGGTTCAGTTCATGACAAGGGGTCCCATAGTTTCCGCGATTTTGGAAAAAGAAAATGCCGTTGAGGATTTTAGGGCCTTGATCGGGGCGACCAACCCTGCGGAAGCTGCGGAAGGTACTATTCGTAAAATGTACGCTACCGATATCTCGGAGAATGCCGTCCATGGTTCCGATAGTGATGAGAACGCTGCCATTGAAGGGGCTTTTCATTTTTCAGGAAGAGAGGTTTACTAGGTAAGTAAAGCGTATGGATATTTAAGACCTATCCAGTCCTTGCGACTTGGTAGGTCTTTCTTTATTGTAAAACTATTTTTTTCACGAGATCCTTTCCAAGTTCCTCGTTCAACATTTCTATGATTTTAGACTTGCCCAGACTTAGTTCCTCGCGAAGTACCGATGAGGAAAGGGAGACAAAAAGCGTGTCCTTTCGAAGTTCAATGGCCGTTGTGTAATTGTTTACGCCGTTCCCCATTAACTGTATCCATGCCTCACGTGCATTAACCTTGTCAATGCCTTGTTGAAGCTTGTTCTCCTGAATGAAATCTTTTAGGGCTTCACTTAAAGGTATATTGTCATTGTTTCGTTTGGCCATTATCTTTGCACATTTATAGGTTGAAAACGTTCATATGTATAGGTGATCTTATCTGCATTGGTCACCGAAAAGGAATCCTTGTTTAGGGAGTTCAAGGTTTCGACCCATTCACTGAGTTCGGTTTTATAATGTATTTCAAATACATCCGATTGTTGGGTCAAGGTGAACTCCTCGGTATCGTTAGAGGTGTCGAATGTACCATCCAATTTGGGATATACCTTTTTTCTGAAACCCGATAGGTTCTTGGTCTCGATGTAATCGACCGTGGTATTTATCGTATACTCCTTGGTGCGGCCATTGGGCATACTGACTTTTTTGATCTCCCAATAGCCATTCAAGAAATGCAAGTCTTCCTGTGTGACTTTTTTTTGGCAGGCAGTCAATATAAAAAGAAATCCAAAAAAAAATAATCGCTTCATCTTATAGTCTAATGATCTTATAGGATTGATGTATGTTCTTGACGATATCCTCTGTACGTTCGGCATGGGTGTCACTAATGAAGATCTGTCCAAAATTCTCGTTGTTGACCAGTCCGACGATATGGGCCACCCGATGCTCATCCAACTTATCGAAAATATCATCAAGTAATAGGATCGGATTTGTTCTGGCCTGTTCTTTTATAAAATGGAATTGGGCAAACTTCAAGGCGATCAAAAAGGATTTTTGCTGCCCCTGGCTTCCGAATTTTTTAATGGGATGCCCGGCAATATTGAAGATCAGGTCGTCTTTGTGAATACCTACACCCGTATATTGCGCGATTCTGTCTTTTTCGATGTTCATAGCAAGCAGCCCGAGCAGGTTGTCCTGTAGCAATTTACTGTCATACCCCAACATAACCTCTTCGTTGCCTCCCGATATGGCCTTGTATTGTTCCTTGAAGATAGGGATGAACGTCTCGATGAAACGCAATCTTTTTTTGAATATGGCGGAGCCGTACGTATGTAGTTGCCCATCGTATACCGAAAGTGTCGATGCATCGAAAGTTTGGTTGGCAACAAAATATTTTAATAGTGAATTACGCTGGAGAAGTACCCTGTTGTAGTTGATCAATGTTTGAAGGTACTCCTTGTCCGATTGGGAAATTACCCCGTCAATGAACTTTCTACGTGTGTCACTGCCTTCGATAATAAGGTCCCGGTCCGCCGGTGAGATAATGACCAATGGCAATAGGCCAATATGGTCGGATAAGCGGTCATAGGTCTTGCCATTTCGTTTGATGATTTTTTTCATGCCCTTTTTGACACTACAAACGATTTTTTCTTCCTGGCCCAATTTTTCAAACTCCCCATCGATCACGAAAAATTCCTCCCCGTGTCTTATGTTCTGGGAAGCGACAGGATTAAAATACCCTTTTCCAAAAGACAAGTGGTAAATAGCATCCAAAGCATTTGTCTTTCCTATGCCATTGGGGCCGACAAAGCAATTGATCTTGCCATCGAACCCAAAGGTCTGGGAGTCGAAATTCTTATAATTAATGAGCGATAATCTCTTGAGAAACATTGTGGGAACCTCGATTTTTTGAATACTGAAACAAGTATATCTTGCAAATTATCAAAAATAACGAATAAATATCGCTTCGGATTTCAATAAAAACTTTATTTTTGCGCGATTAATAAAATTACCAATGGCAACATATAAAAAGCGGGGTTTTAAACCGAAAAACAAACTTGAAGAGCAAAAGGTCCATGAGCAGGAAAGTACAACGGCCGAAGTGTTCAGTACGTTGGATGAGGGCGCTTCGAAAACAGAGGAATGGGTCTCCAAAAACCAGAATTATATTCTTGGGGTCATTGGGGTCATCGCTGTTGCGGTTTTAGGTTTTTTGGCCTACAACCAGTTTGTTCAAAAACCGAAAGAGGCAGAAGCTACCAATGAACTTTTATACCCACAGAAGTATTTTGAGCAAGCCTTGAACGCTACTACGGCCAAGGACTCACTGTACAACTTGGCATTGAACGGGGCAGAGGGCAAGTATGGTTTCTTGGATATCATTGATGGGTATTCTGGCACCAAGGCCGCTAATTTGGCCAGCTATTCTGCGGGAATGGCTTATCTGGATATGAAAAACTATCAAGGGGCCATCGATCATTTGGAAGATTTTTCATCGGATGATGCTATTTTGGGGGCTCTTGCCAAAGGTGGTATCGGAGATGCTTTTATGCAGTTGGATCAACCGGAAGATGCATTGGTGTATTATGAAAGTGCCGTTACGCATAGTGTCAATGACTTTACTACACCAAAGTTTCTGTATAAATCGGGGGTTACGGCCCTTGAATTGAAACAGTACGATAAGGCCTTGGGATATTTCCAAAGAATCAAGGACGACTTTCCTTCCTCCAAGGAAGCGAATACCATTGATGCATTTATTGGAATGGCCAAAAATGGCGAATAATGGCAACAGCCAATAAAAATTTATCGGAGTACGATAAGTCGGCAATCCCAGATGCAAAGGATCTTAGATTCGGGATTGTTGTGTCTGAATGGAATTCGGAAATTACAGAAGGACTTTTTAATGGGGCTTATAAAGCCTTGATCGATTGTGGTGCGGGCGAGGGGAATATTATACGATGTGATGTCCCGGGAAGTTTTGAGCTTACCTTTGGTTCAAAACAAATGATCACCACCCAGAATGTTGATGCGGTCATCGCAATAGGTAGCGTGATCAAAGGTGAGACCAAGCATTTCGATTTTGTATGTAGTGCCACTGCCCAAGGAATAAAGGACCTGAACGTACTTTATGGTACGCCGGTCATTTTCTGTGTCCTTACCGATGATAACCTGCAACAGGCTATCGACCGTAGTGGGGGCAAACATGGCAATAAAGGGGCCGAAGCTGCAATAGCGGCGATAAAAATGGCAGACTTGGCCAAATAGTTCCCTTGTTGATTTTCCATAATATTATTCCCAATAATGTACTGTTAACAAATTTTGGGAATACGTATACGCCATATTTTTTGATTTTGAGTAACTTTGGAAGTTGTGAGTATACTGAGGAAATTTACACATATAGGAAAAAACAGGAAGTTCGATTATAAACCTCGTTTTTATGACGATAAGGGAAAGGGCAACCCTTATAAGATAGAGCCAAGATTCGACAAATTCCGTTCTACGGTTAATGTGCCAAGAGGGATCAAGGGTAAGTTGAATTCGGCCATTGATGATGTGAAAACAAAGGGTGATAGGAATTTGAGGATTCGCCTGGCCGTGATTTTGGCAGTTTTGATCCTAGCCTTCCTCTACATAATCGATTTTGATATCTCAATATTCTTCGGGTAATAATGGCGGACGTTATAAAACTTTTGCCAGACCATGTCGCCAACCAAATAGCTGCAGGAGAGGTTGTGCAACGGCCTGCTTCCGTAGTCAAGGAACTATTGGAGAATGCTATTGATGCAGGTGCCACTTCAATAAAACTTATCATAAAGGAAGGTGGTAAGGTCCTTATCCAGGTTATCGATGACGGTATGGGTATGACGCCAACAGATGCCCGTATGGGTTTTGAAAGACATGCCACTTCCAAAATACAAAAGGCAGAGGATCTTTTCAATTTGAATACAAAAGGATTCAGGGGGGAGGCCTTGGCCTCTATAGCGGCCATTGCACATGTTGAATTGCAGACAAGGCCTGAACAGGATGAAATGGCCACCCATTTGCGTATTGAAGGAAGCGAAATCAAGTTTCAGGAAGTATGTGTGGCGCCCAAAGGCACATCGATGTCCGTGAAGAACCTCTTTTTCAATATCCCCGCAAGACGCAATTTCCTTAAATCGAACCAAGTGGAACTTAGGCATATTACCGATGAATTCCATAGGGTGGCCTTGGCCCACCCTGGTATAGCCTTTGATTTTTATAATAACGGGAGCGAATTGTTCAATTTGCCGAAAGCGAACCAAAGACAAAGGATCGTCCATATCTTTGGGAGAAAGACCAATGAAAAATTGGTGCCCGTAAATGAGGAGACACAAGTGGTCAGGATATCGGGATTCATCATTAAGCCAGAGTTTGCCAAAAAGAGTAGGGGGGAGCAGTTTTTCTTTGTGAACGATCGGTTTATAAAAAGTCCGTATTTACACCACGCCGTAATGGCGGCCTTTGAAGGACTTATAAGATCGGATTCCTATCCAGGGTACTTTTTGTATTTGGACGTGGATCCGGCATCCATAGATATTAATATACACCCTACGAAAACAGAGGTTAAATTTGATGATGAGCATACACTCTATGCCATTTTAAGATCTACCATCAAACATAGTTTGGGGCAGTTCAATGTGGTTCCCGCATTGGATTTTGAACATGACCAAAACCTTGAGACACCATATGGTTATAAAGACAAGCATGTGGCACAGCCCAATGTGACCGTCGATAGAGCCTTCAACCCTTTTCAACAAGAAAGCAGGAAACCACCTAGTGGCCATAGTTATAAAAAACAGAATACCGAAGGTTGGGAGAATCTATATGTGGGATTGGAGTCCAAGGTGGGCCAAGCTGATGGTTTCAGCAGTGTCAGGTTTGAATCCGAATCGAATACAGGGTCTTTTTTTGAGGGTCAACAAGACGATTTGGAATCCATTGCGGCCACTTTCCAATTGAGGGGAAAATATATTGTGACGACCATAAAATCGGGAATGGTGGTCATAGATCAAAGCAGGGCCCATCAAAGGGTGCTTTATGAGCAGTTCTTGAAAAATATAACAGTGAACCAAGCAATTAGCCAACAATTGTTGTTTCCTTTGCAATTGTCCTTCTCGAATTCCGATATCGCTATTTTGAAAGAGATCAAGGAAAGTTTGTCAAGCATTGGTTTTGTATTTTCGAATATAGACAAGGAAGAAGTGCGGGTAATAGGGGTGCCTCCTTTGATCTCCGAAAGTGAGGTGGGCATGGTCTTGGACCAATTGATCTCGGATTTTCAAATGCAGATAACCGAGGATAGTTTTTCACAGACCGATGTATTGGCGAAGACCTTGGCGAAAACATTATCGGTCAAGACCGGGGAAGTATTGAACAATGAGTCACAATTGGCCTTGGTGAACGATTTGTTTGCCTGTAAGGAATCTAGATGGAGCCCGTTTAATAAACCCGTATATGTGACCATAACCGAAAATGATATTGATAAAAAATTTATTTAGATGGGTAGGATAACAGACGCTATTAAACATTTACTGATCGTAAACGTACTTTTTTTCGTGGCCACCTCACTTTATGGTGACCAAATGTATGAATGGTTCTCACTTTGGTTTCCGAAAAATGAAAATTTCGGATTATGGCAGATAGCCACCCATATGTTCATGCATGGCGGTCTTGCCCATATCGGGTTCAATATGTATGCCTTATGGGCTTTTGGCACACCTTTGGAGCGTATGTGGGGTAGGAATAAATTCCTGTTTTTTTATTTTTCGGCAGGAATAGGTGCGGCATTGATACATACGGGGGTGAACTATTACCATTTTAATGAAGGGATGCAGGCATTGGTGAATTCCGGGATTGGGGAAAGTCAGGTCATGGAGATTATTACCGGGGGGCAATACAGCCCTGCATGGTACGATGTTGCATCAAAAAGTACTATTGATAATTTTTTAAGTGCCTACAATACTCCTGCAGTTGGTGCTTCCGGTGCCATTTATGGGGTGTTGGTAGCGTTTGGCATGTCATACCCGAACAGTGAGCTTTTCCTTATCTTCTTGCCCATTCCTGTCAAGGCCAAGTATTTTATCCCCGTATTGATCGGGCTCGATCTGTTTTCCGGGGTAACGGGGTATTCGCTGTTCGGAGGGGGTATCGCCCATTTCGCACACGTAGGGGGTGCTGTTGTAGGGTTTATAATGATGTGGTATTGGAAGAAGAACCAATTCAATAATAAACGGTGGAATTAAATATGGATACAAGGAGTTTAAAATATCAATATGCGGGATTGTCCGTTGCGGAGAAGCTCATTGTGGTCAATGTTTTGGTGTTCGTCGTAAACGGATTGGTCGCATTGTTGTTCCGTACGAATCCCGATGCCCTGGTCCAATGGTTTGAATTGCCCAAAGATTTTTTTGATTTTTTGGTGCAACCATGGTCCTTGGTCACCTATTCCTTTTTCCATAAGGGGCTTGGTCATATTTTTTGGAACATGTTGGTGCTCTACTATGTGGGAAGGATATTCCTGAATTTGTTCAATGGAAGACGTTTTTTGAATGTCTATTTTCTAGGTGTTATCCTAGGGGGCATGTTCTTTATGGCGGGTTACAATGTTTTTTCTGCATTTTTCAAGGTGAATACAGTGTTGATTGGTGCATCTGCAGGGGTAAGGGCCGTTTTGATCTTTATCTGTGCCTATATGCCAAACCAGCAAGTCCGTTTGGTTTTCTTCAATCTTAAACTTTGGTATTTGGGTGCGTTTATCGTGGTGATGGATTTGGTCCAACTGTCCATGGGCGTAAACCCAGGAGGTAATTTCGCCCATTTGGGTGGGGCGTTACTGGGTTATGTCTATGCCCGGCAATTGTTGGACGGGAAGGATATTGGCGAAGGTTTTTCAAGAACGGTAGATGCTATTGTGAACCTCTTTAAAAAGACCGGGAAAAAGGCACCAATGAGAACAGTCTACCGTAATAAGAAAAGTACTTCAGGGGCTAAGGTGGGTTACAATAAAGAAAGCCACCAGCGCAAGATAGATGCTATTTTGGACAAGATAAGCAAGTCTGGTTATGAAAGTCTTTCGAAAGCAGAAAAGGATTTTTTGTTCAAAGCAGGTAAAGAGGATTGATTTTGGGAAAAGGTCTTGGTAGGTTCAATAAGTTCATTTTTCTGTGTAATATGTTGTTTGCATTTTTATTGCTGATGGCATGTATAAACCGATTTTTGTTTTTTGGTTTTTTCTCTTTTTTATCCTTTCCAAGTCTGTTTTTACCCTATTTGGTGGCGGTCAACCTCTTTTTTCTCTTGTATTGGGGTGTAAGGAAAAGGAAACAATTTTGGCTGTCTTTTTTATTACTGGTTTTTGGTTACCTCACCCAGGAGCCTTTCTATAGGGTATTTGGTTCCAACGAAGTGCCAGGGGAAGGTGAAGTTGGCGTTTTGACTTTTAATGTCCATGGATTCAGCGGACTTCAAAAGATTAGGAATAAAGAGGGGGTTAGGGAGATGGCCGACTTTGTAAAACAACAAGAGGTCGATATCGTATGCTTTCAAGAGCATTACAAAGGGGCCAACAGGGAACTCAATGACTTTCCTTATAAATATGAGACCCCGGATATAGCCGATAAGAGCATACAGGCCATTTATTCCAAATATCCTATTATGGCCAAGGGGTTATTGGACTTTCCAAATTCAAAGAACAATGCCATCTATGCGGATGTTTTGATAGGCAAGGACACCTTAAGGGTATACAATATCCATTTGCAATCTTTTCAAGTAAGGCCCAGATCCTTTAGGTTTAAAGAAGAAACTCCCGATCGATTGTTCAACCGTCTTAATGAATCGTTTCGAAAACAGCAGCAGCAGGCCGATTTGATAAAGGAACATGCCAGTAAGGTGGGTTATAGGAAAATAATTTGTGGTGACCTTAATAACACCCAGTTTTCCAATATGTACAATACCATTAAAGGGGATATGAAGGATTCGTTCCATGAAAAGGGATCTGGTTTGGGAAATACCTATGATTTCAAATTCCTTCCTTTTCGTATAGATTTTATATTGGTGGATCAAGGGCTAGAGGTTCAATCCCATAAGAACTTCAATGTTCGAATGTCCGACCATACTCCGGTCAGGGCATCATTCCGATTGCAGTAACAACATGAGGCAGTCTACGGTATCGGCCAAAATATGGATCATTAAGGCAATACCGATAATACGGGTTTTTTTAAAAAACAGGAATATCGTATAGATGACAATAGCCAAATAACCATGTAAGGGGTGAAATCCTATGCTGCAACGGTTAGGGTTAAAAATAGGATTGGCGAAGAGGTGGTCAACATCAATGATTATTCCCAGTACAAGAACAATCGCTATTTTAAGGCTTTGGCCCTTAAAAAAATAAAATGCAATAAAAATGGGGACAAAAAAATGAATGCCGTAATGTAGCATGGATCTAAGCATTCAAAAATCCGAGATCAAAATTGTTCAAATAGGTCTTGGCATTGGTTCCTTCATTGAAAAGGAGGTCTAAAACACTTACGTTTTTTATAAATCCATGCCTGTCGCCAAAAACCTGTATATAGGCTTTTTGCCCAAATTCCTGTTCATTCTTGCAATGCACTAAAAAACGCCCATCCAAGATACCATCTGGTAGATCTGTTGTGTAGGAGTCGGTCTTTTCTTTCCTGGTGTCGATCTGTAGGCATTCACTTATAATGGTAATTGCCGTGAAGTTGAAATCCAGGAGAAAGTTATGGGGTTTATTGTACAACACGGCCAGTTCGTCCTCGTAATATTCAAAAAAGGGGGATGTGCGATAAGCTGTTTGAAGGGTACGCCAATGTTGCCGTTGCCATTGGTAATCATTGTCAAGTCTTACATCCTTGTACTTCTGTCTTCCTTGAAGGCCTCCAACGTGTTTTATAGGGATACTCAAAGAGTGAAGCCCCCTATCGGTGCAGATACGGCAACGGTTCCTATAGGTCTGTTTTTGGTAATTGTCCTCGGTTTCCCAAACCACTTCGTTCTGGGCCATTATCGAAGCGGTGACGATACCAGGGAAGTATGTGGGGTGTAGAAGTGTTTTCAAAGGGTTTATCTGTAGGTTTGTGAATACTCTATCATGGTTTCAGTTAAATAAAATACTTTGTCCAGTCTATAAGGAATCCTGTCCACGTTTAAAATCCGAATCAACTTTTCGCCTTCTTTTTGCGTTTTCTGAAAGAATCGAAAATGAACCAACCCGCAAGTGCGATTAAAAAATATTTGAAATAGGAAACAGGTTCCCCCGATCCGTTTACCGTGGTAAACACCCGATCCCATCGTATACTCCAATTACGCCAACCATCCCTGAAATTATCGATACTCATCCAAATAAAGATAGGTGTGCCCACAATATGGTTCTCGGGTACATATCCCCAGGTTCGACTATCCTCGGAATGGTTGCGGTTATCCCCCATCATCCAGTAATAGTCCTGTTTAAAGGTATAGGTGTCGGTTACCTTGCCGTTGATGCTTATTTGATTGCCATTGACTGATAATGTATTGCCTTCATAATCCTTGATTATTTTTTTGTAAATGGGTAGGATCCCAAGGTTCAATGCTATGGTCTTGCCCTTTTCGGGAATATAGATTGGGCCAAAATTATCATTGTTCCAGGCATATGAATTATCTTGAGGGAAGATGTTGTACCCTTTTTCACCCTTAGGGGCTATGATTTTCACGATGGAATCGATTCCCGCATTGTTTTTTAATTTTTTGGCCAAACCTTCTGTGATGGTCAATAAGCGTCTCCGGTCGGTTTGCTCCTTTAGTGAGAGTCCGGCATTTCGAATCACACTGGCAGGGATGCCCAAATGGTTGGTAATGAGTTGGATGTTACCGGATTTACTTTGTCTGCTTCCCAATAAATAGGGCATGATCTGGTTCAATTGATTTTGGTTTATGCGGGGCGTGACATATATACGATTGAAATCCGTTACCCCTATTTTTTTTAGTAGTTTGGAGGAAACCCCTTTTTGTGCATACGCCATATAATCGTATTGGGGCTTGGCCCTGTCGGGTAAGACGGTCTGTTTCCCATTGATGTAGACATAACCATCGATTACGGCCAAGGAGTCCCCGGGGACACCTACACAGCGTTTCACATAATTTGATTTTTTGTCGATAGGTTTTTTTACACCCCTTTCCTTTTTGAAAAAGCGATATACGGTATCTGCCGGCCAGCTAAAGACCACAATGTCGTTCCTGTCTATTTTTGTGATGCCGGGCAACCGCATATAGGGCAGGTGTGTTTTGTTAAGTAAGGAATTCTTGTAGGTTTCGGGGTCTACATCGGCAACATAGGAGCGTATTCCCAAACCTGGGATAGTGTCATGTACCATAGGTGCGGCAATGGTTGTCATAGGCACCCGTGCCCCATAATGGAACTTGCTTACGAACAGGAAATCCCCAATGCGAAGTGTTTTTTCCAATGATCCGGTAGGAATGACATAAGGTTGGATAAAATAGGTGTGTACCAAAGTAGCGACCACAACGGCGAACACGATAGAGCTTACCCATTCGCCCAATGCAGTGGTCGGGCGCAGACTGCGGTCTTCGATGTACTTTACATCCAAGGTATAGTTCACATAATAAATATAGAAGCCAAGGGTAAGGATAACAAGCCAAGATTCCATAAGGCTTTTTCTTCCAAAGCTTCGAATGGTCTCTACCCATACCACAGGAAACATCAAAAGGTTGATAATGGGTATGAAGAGTAATACCACCCACCATTTAGGCCGATTGATGATCTGCATCAGAACAATACCGTTATAAATAGGTATGGCGGCTTCCCAAGCCTTTCTGCCTGCTTTTACGTATAATTTCCAAGTTCCTAGGAAATGGATGACCTGAATGATCAAGATGAAAATAATCCAATGGGTACCGTTCATATAATTATAATTTTCGGGCTATTATACCGTTCATTGTTCTTGTTTGATTTAATGTAACCGCTATGCAATTACGGTTTTTATGTCTTGTTTATTGTTCTTGTTAACCAAGGTTTAACACATCGCGCATAGAAAAAACGCCTGTTTTGCCAATAATCCACTCTGAGGCGATTATGGCACCAAGGGCAAACCCTTCCCGGTTATGTGCGGTATGCTTGATCTCGATACGGTCCACATCGCTGTTGTACTCCACAAGGTGTGTGCCCGGTACGTCGTTCTCCCGTTTTGCCGTTATGACAATCTCATTGCTGTTTCCTTGGTCAAGGCTCCAGTTTCTATATTTTGAATTCGCCAAAATCCCTTCGGCCAGTGTAATCGCAGTGCCACTTGGGGCATCCAGCTTTCGGGTATGGTGTGTTTCTTCCATTCGAACCTTATATTGGCCTAAATGCTGCATCATTTTTGCCAGATATGCATTCAGTTCAAAAAATATATTCACCCCCAAACTATAATTCGAGGCGTAGATGAAAGCCCCTTTTTTTTTCCTGCAATAGTTTGCCGCATTGTCATAATCCTTGAGCCACCCTGTGGTACCTGATATTATGGGGACCTTATGGTCTATACATTTCCTGATATTTGCATATGCGGCACTTGGCATACTGAAATCTATGGCCACATCCATTTTGGAAAAATCGATTTCAGTGGAGTCCATGTCTATTTTCGCAACGATATGGTGCCCCCTGTCCAAAGCGATTTGTTCAACCATCTTGCCCATTTTCCCATATCCGAACAAGGCTATATCCATAAGGTTAGAATTTTACGGTAAATGCGACCCCATAATTGGGGTTATTGGTAATGGGGTCCATGTCCAGATAGGGTTTTATGTCGAGACCCAGATCCTCGTCCACATTGAACTGTTTTAGGTGTGCATCCACATTGGCATCTATAATGTTCAAAGCATACATGGCTATGGTGATGACCAACGCCAAATCGCGGTCCCGCTGGTAATTCTCCTGTTGTCGTTCCAGGTCATCCATATCCAGATCGGGATCGGCGCCTTCGGCATTATTCCCATTGATGTCGTAAAACTCATCGTCGGTAAAACCGGCCTGCCTTCTTTTGAATGCCGTTCGAAAGCGGTCATAGAAGTCATCATTGAATTTGTAGGAATAGATGCCAACCCCTAAAACGGTATAAACTATAGGAACCTTCCAGTAACGTTTGTTGTATACTTGTCCCAATCCTGGCAACACAGCCGAATAAAAAGCGGCCTTGCTAGGGGCCAAGGGGTCTATGTCCCTTCTTTTTTTTGCCACGACATCTTGAACGACAACTCCCTCGGCCTTCAGGTCAATGTCCAAGGAATCCACCACTTTGGGTATGGAATCGTTCTCTTGGGCAGACACCGTCAAAATGGTCATTACTAATAATAAGGGGGCGAGAATGAATTTATCCACCGACAATCAATTTTTTAATACGTTGGAATTCTTCCTCTGAATTGAAAGGGATTGTAATCTTGCCTTTGCCATTTTCCGTAGCGCTTACAGATACTTTGGTCGCTAAATGATCTCCAATTTCTTGGGAGGATTTTTTCACGAATGCCGGGGCTGTACTACCTTTTTTCAGGGTTTTCTTGGTATGACCCCCTTCATGATAGGATTTTACGATACGTTCGGTATCACGAACGGATAGGTTTTCCCCGATAATACGCTCGTAGAGATCGATCTGGTCGGTCTTCTTCTCTATATTGACCAATGCCCTACCATGGCCCATACTCACAAACCCATCCCGGATTCCCGTTTGGATAATCGGGTCCAATCGTAAAAGGCGCATATAGTTGGTGATTGTCGATCTTTTTTTGCCCACGCGTTCACTCAATTTTTCTTGGGTCAGTTGAATCTCATCAATCAAGCGTTGATAGGATAATGCGATTTCAATAGGGTCTAGATCCTGCCTTTGGATATTTTCGACCAAGGCCATTTCCAGGGATTCCTGGTCATTGGCTATTCGAATATATGAAGGGATGGTCTCCAGGCCTATCAGTTTAGATGCCCTGAAACGTCTTTCACCCGATACCAATTGATATTTGTTGAAGTTGAGTTTCCGTACGGTAATAGGTTGTATGACACCGAGTTCCCGTATTGAGGATGCAAGTTCCTCCAAGGCCTCAGTGTTAAAGCTGGAACGGGGTTGGAACGGATTGACCTCAATGGTCTCAATATCCAATTCCACAATATTGCCCACCACCTTATCCGCATTTTTATCCGAAGCGGTCTTTATGTCGTTTTCAGGGTCTTTGAGCAGGGCGGAAAGTCCTCGGCCCAATGCCTGTTTTTTTGTTGCCTTCGCCATTTAAACGGTTTCCTTGTTTTTTTTCAATAATTCGTTTGCCAAATTCAAGTAGTTGGTGGCCCCTTTGCTACTGGCATCATATTTTATGATACTCTCACCATAACTGGGTGCTTCGCTCAACCGTACGTTACGTTGGATGATGGTTTCGAAAACCATATCGGAAAAATGTTTGTGTACCTCTTCGACCACTTGGTTGGAAAGTCTTAGCCTGGAATCGAACATGGTTAGTAAAAGTCCTTCAATGTCCAGATCGGGATTGTGGATTTTCTGAACGCTTTTAATGGTGTTCAGGAGTTTTCCCAAACCTTCCAAGGCGAAGTACTCACATTGGATGGGTATGATTACCGAGTCTGAGGCCGTTAGGGCATTCAGGGTCAAAAGACCCAAAGAAGGGGCGCAATCAATGAGGATATAGTCATAATCGTCCTTAAGGTCCAAGATTGCTTTTTTCATCATGTACTCACGCTCATTCTTGTCCACCAATTCTATTTCAATGGCGACAAGGTCGATGTGTGAGGGAATCAAGTCCAAATTGGGGGAATCCGTGGGAATGATGGTTTCCTTCGCATTTTTGGTGTGCTCCAACAATTGGTAGGTCCCTGTTTCTATCCCTTCAACATCGATGCCCAATCCTGAAGTGGCATTCGCCTGTGGGTCGGCGTCGATAAGTAACACCTTTTTTTCCAGAACACCCAATGAGGCAGCTAGGTTTACGGTAGTGGTAGTCTTACCTACCCCACCCTTCTGGTTTGCTATAGCAATGATCTTGCCCATATATCTGTAGTAAGTTAGGGGTTAAAAATACGATTATTTATGGCGTTAAAAAATCAATTTTGTTAACACAGCGTGAATAACAGGGGTCAAGGCCTTTAAATTGGGTTAAAGTTGACCTTGATTCCATGCCTGATGGAATATTGTCTTGATATACCCCGTTGTCCTGTTGTTCAGGACGGTATATGGTAAATGTTCCGTAATAGGTTAGGCATGTAAGGCGGGGTGCCAACTGCATTTTGTAGGAGCGGTCTTGTAATCTGGGGGGCAAACCGGGTAGAGTGGGGCTGTTGTTTTTATACGGATCATAAAGGGTTTCGGTGAAGGTCATAGCCTACATCAGTCTTGCCGATCGACCTCTTCAAGCTTTAGGCTATCCTCATATTCGATCAAGTATATTTCCTCGTTTTTCTTTTTCAGGAAATAATGTTCCCTGGCGAATTTCTCCAGTTCATTGGTATCCGATAATTTTTTGAGGACCTTTTTGTCCTTTTCAATCTCGTTGCGTAAAAATCGCTGTGTTTTCTGGAGGTTCCTGATCTCTTTTTCCAGCTCCCTGTGGATCAGCAGGGAGTTGGTGTCGAAAAACAGCATCCAAATGGCAAATACCGTCAATACCAAGACATAAGTATTGGTGAGTATGGCAAACCATTTTTTGTTTTTGAGATTTTTGAAGCCCATAATCCTAGTTAGACCAATTTTTCGGTGATGATGGTGCGTACGATATCAACGGCCACGGTATTGTATTTGTTGTTGGGGATTATGATGTCTGCGTATTCCTTGGTCGGTTCAATAAACTGTAAGTGCATGGGCTTGAGGGTGGATTGGTATTTGTCCAAAGTCTCATCCATGTTCCATCCACGTTCATTAACATCCCTTTTCAACCTTCGTATCAATCGCTCGTCAGAATCGGCATGTACATAAATCTTAATGTCGAGCATTTCACGGATCTTGGGATTTGTCATGATCAAGATACCCTCAACGATCATTACCTTTCTGGCATGTGTCTCTACCGTTTTTGAGGTCCTGTTGCACTCTATGAACGAATATACAGGTTGTTGCACGGAGTGTCCCGATTTCAGTTCGGTCAAATGTTTCTCCAATAAGTTGAAATCTATGGATTTAGGATGGTCGAAATTCGTTTTTTTTCTTTCGACGAGTGGTAAATGGGATAGGTCGTTATAATAGGAGTCTTGGGAAATAACACCAACCTCATCGGTTGGTAGCTCATTGATTATTTGGTTTACCACCGTGGTTTTTCCACAGCCTGTCCCTCCAGCAATCCCGATGATCAACATGTTCTGTATTTTTTGTCAAAAATAACGATTTGGGTTGGAATTGCCACACCCCCATAATATACTTCTTCCCCTAACTTGTTTTTTTGGCTATCGGCAACAGGGTTTTGCCGATGTTACACACCTAGGGGGAAACTCCGTTGAATAATCCGGCCCCACAAAAGAAAAATACGTAAATAACTTTAAATTAAATGGTTGAAAACCAATCCTGTCCTAAATAATTATTGGTCACAAAATCCAACCATTTTATTGGTTTTATCCTGCATTTTATTGTTTTCTCAAAAAAGAACTCCCTGTATGTG
>PDWI01000761.1_pt1 | contig 52204 bp, 46 predicted proteins | sample 1430891 | NCBI WGS metagenome assembly PDWI01 (sample SAMN01162508, study PRJNA174530) | Oral metagenome, whole genome shotgun sequencing project. | biome: Marine environment; feature: Marine mammal; material: Swab sample of the gingival sulcus; isolation source: swab sample of gingival sulcus... | reverse complement strand
CCACCGGTGCATTTTCAGCAAATGTAATCAAAAAGAGGCTGCCTTTATTTTGACAGCCTCTTTTTCTTTCGAGCGGGAAACGGGACTCGGACCCGCGACCCCGACCTTGGCAAGGTCGTGCTCTACCAACTGAGCTATTCCCGCAAACGGACTGCAAATATAATACCCTATTTTGATATGTGCAAATCGACCGAATTTATCGCTAAACTACAAGCCAGATAGCTTCTTAATCTCGTTCAGCTTATTGAGGGCTTCAACCGGTGTAAGGTTGTTGATATCGAGGCCTGCAATCTGGTCACGGATTTGGGTCAGAACCGGATCGTCAAGCTGGAAAAAGCTCATTTGCAGCCCCTCACGCTGATCGGCAATCACATCAACCGGCTTGGCCATACCCTGGTCATCTCCCTTTCGTTCAAGGGTTCTGAGAATGTCGTTGGCCCGTTTGACAACGCTGGCAGGCATGCCGGCCATTTGCGCCACGTGGATTCCAAAACTGTGTTCACTTCCCCCGGGAATGAGCTTTCGGAGAAAGATAACCCGGTCGTCGAGTTCCCTGATGGATACATTGTAGTTCCTGATGCGGGGAAAGGAAGCCTCCATCTGGTTCAACTCGTGATAGTGCGTGGCAAAGACCGTTTTGGCACTGCCCCCTGCATGCTCATGGATGTATTCGACCATGGCCCAGGCAATGGAAATGCCATCGTAGGTGCTCGTTCCACGGCCAATTTCATCGAGAATGACCAGACTGCGTTCTGAAAGATTGTTCAGAATGCTGGCAGCCTCAAGCATTTCGACCATAAAGGTGGATTCGCCCAAAGAAATATTATCGGATGCACCCACCCGGGTAAAGATTTTATCGACCCAGCCAATCCGGGCCGAACTGGCCGGGACAAAACTCCCCACCTGGGCCATCAGGGTAATCAGGGCTGTCTGCCTGAGGAAGGCCGATTTACCGGACATATTTGGTCCGGTGAGAATAATGATTTGCTGATCCTTGTTATTGAGTTTTACATCGTTGCTGATGTAGCTCTCATCGATGGGCAACTGGCGTTCAATGACCGGATGCCGGCCATCCTTTATATCGATAAGGGTCGATTCATCAACCTCGGGTCGGCAATAATCGTATTCAACGGCAGCTTTGGCAAAGGACAGCAGACAATCGAGTCGGGCCACCAATGAAGCGTTTTGCTGAATGGTTTCAACCGAGCCCAGGATGGCCTGAATCAGTTCGGCATATAAACTGGCTTCGAGAGCAAGGCTCTTTTCCTCTGCTCCAAGGATTTTTTCTTCGTAACTCTTCAGTTCCTCAGTAATATAGCGTTCTGCACTGACCAGCGTTTGTTTCCGGATCCATTCCGGTGGCACCTTGTCCTTGTGCGTGTTCCGCACCTCCATGTAGTAACCGAAAACATTATTGAAGCCAATCTTCAGACTTGAGATAGCGGTGCGCTCCATTTCCTGTTCCTGCAGCTTTACCAGGTAGTCTTTGCCAGTGTGCATGATCTCTCTCAGCTCATCCAGTTCGGCAGATACCCCCTCTCCAATGATGCCACCCTTATTCAGCAATGCCGGCGGCTCGTCGGAAAGTGTAAAGGCAATGCGGTCTCGCTCCTCCTCACAGGGCTTAAGCTGATCGGCCAGCTTAATCATGGACTCCTCTCCGGATCCAATGCAGACTTCTTTCAGAGGCTCCAGGGCACGCAGAGCGCGCATCAGTTGAAGCATCTCCCTGGGATTGATTCGTTGAGCAGCCAGTTTGGATATCACCCTTTCCAGATCGCCTACCTCCCTGATCTGGGTCTCAAGGGCCTCCATAAAATCGACATCTGCGGCCATGCATTCCACCATGTTGTGGCGTTCCCGGATTAAAAGCACATCCTTCAGGGGCAAGGAAAGCCAACGCTTCAGGAGGCGCGAACCCATGGGTGTGACCGTTTTGTCCATTACATCGACCAGTGTGCTGGCACCTTCGTAGAGCGACTGAAATATTTCCAGGTTCCGAATGGTAAATCGGTCGAGCCATACGTAATGATCACGTTCAATGCGGGAAAGCCTCGAAATATGCGCCGTCTGGGCATGCCGGGTAATATCCAGATACTGCAGTACAGCGCCGCTGGCAAGAATGCCATGCCCCATGTCCTGGATTCCAAAACCCTTCAGGGTCTGGGTACCAAACTGCCGTTGCAACTTTTCATGGGCATTGTCGTCGGTATAAACCCAATCATCAAGCGGGTAAAGAAAATACTGATCGCCGAAAGTCTCCTGAAAGGCCTCCAGATGCTTGCGCTGTACAAGCACCTCGCGCGGAGCAAAATTGTTCAGCAGCTTGTCGATAAAGGCCCGATCGCCCTGGGAACAGAGAAATTCACCGGTCGAAATATCCAAAAAAGCAATCCCATGTAACTGTCGATCGTAATAGACACTGGCCAGAAAGTTATTCTCCTTGTTTTCCAGCACGTTTTCGTGGAAAGTAAGCCCGGGAGTAACCAGCTCGGTAATCCCCCGCTTCACAATCTTCTTTGTGGCCCTGGGGTCTTCCAGCTGTTCGCAGATAGCCACGCGCTGACCAGCCCTGACCAGGCGGGGAAGGTAGGTGTCCAGGGCGTGATGGGGGAAGCCGGCAAGCTCAACAAAAGATGCTGCCCCATTGGCCCTTCGGGTAAGGGTAATCCCCAGAATTCCTGAGGCGCTGATGGCATCCTCTCCAAAGGTTTCATAGAAATCGCCTACGCGAAACAAGAGAATGGCGTCCGGATTTTCCGCTTTGATGGCATAGTACTGCTTCATAAGCGGAGTTTCAACGACTTTTTTAGCTGCGGCCAATTAGCGGGGTCTTTAAGGTCCAGGCCATAAAAGTAATTCATAAGCAGCTATATTAGAAGGACTGTTGAAAAATTGGCCGTTTTATTCCCGTCCCTTTTTCGGCTTGTCCGGGCAGTTCTTAAGGATTCCATGCCGGACCTCGGTGAAGGACTATGGATTGATCTTTCAATTCTTCCTATATTGCCGGCATCTTTGCCCGGCATGAAAGAATCCCTTTTTGGAAAAACCCAGGATGAACTAAAGCAGGTAGCTTCAACACTTGGCTTTCCCGCTTTTACGGCCAGACAGATGGCCGACTGGCTCTACAAAAAGGACATTGCCTCCATCGACGAAATGAGCAATCTTTCGAAGAAGGCCCGGGCTGCACTTTCCGATCGCTACGACTTGGGGATTTCCACGCCAGAAGAATACCAGAAATCGGCCGATGGTACCCGGAAATACCTGTTTAAAATTCCGGGAAACCATTTTGTTGAAACAGCCTACATTCCCGACAAAGACCGGCATACCGTATGTGTCTCCTCGCAGGTGGGTTGTAAGATGAGCTGCCATTTCTGCATGACCGGTAAACAGGGTTTTCAGCGAAACCTGAGCGCAAGGGATATCCTGACCCAGTTTCGTGGTCTGCCCGAATGGTCGAAACTCAGCAACATGGTGTATATGGGTATGGGAGAGCCCTTCGATAATCTCGATGAAGTCCTTAAGAGTCTGGAAGTTATGACGGCTGATTGGGGCTTTGCTCTAAGTCCGCGCAGAATCACGGTTTCTTCCGTCGGGATTGTTCCGGCTGTGCGGACTTTTCTGGAATCTACGAATGCTCATCTGGCAATCAGCCTTCACAACCCCTTCGAAGAAGAAAGGCAAAAAATGATGCCGGTTCAAAAAGCCCAGCCCATTAAAAAGGTCCTGGAGGAAATCCGTTCCTGGGATTTTGGGCGGCAACGCCGGGTTTCTTTCGAATACATCCTCTTCAAAGGCCTGAACGACAGCACACGGCATATTAACGAACTGGCTCGCCTGCTTCAGGGGATTCGTTGCAGGATTAACCTGATTCGTTTTCACAGCATTCCCGATACGCCATTTATTGCACCTGGGGAGGCCGCTATACATTCTTTCAGAGACGGGCTGAACGCAAAGGGAATCATTAGCACTATCCGGGCCAGCCGGGGCCAGGATATTCAGGCCGCCTGCGGTCTGCTCTCAACAAAACGGCTGCTGGAAGGCTGATCGGGGACGGCCCTTTCACATAAAGTCAGAAAATGACTTTAGTAAAAGATCTTGGCCTCTTTCTGTTTCCTTCATTTTGCCTGCTTTGTTCGGCACGACTCTATGATGTACACTCGGTACTCTGTTTTCATTGCGAATCGCGATTGCCCAGAAATCGTTTTACCGACCTGGAAAACAATCCCGTAAGCCAGATTTTCTGGGGCCGGGTTCCTGTTCGAATGGCCACCTCGTTGTTTCGCTTCGAAAAAAAATCACCCTATCAAGCCCTGCTTCACGAACTCAAATACAAGGGAAACCGGAAGGCCGGTTTCTACCTGGGTACACTGATGGGGCATATGCTCAAAGGATCGGCTTTTGCCGAATGTGATCTGATTATCCCGGTTCCTCTGCATAAGAAGAAACGAAGAAAACGGGGCTATAACCAAAGCGAACTTTTGGCCAGGGGAAGTGCAAGGGTTCTCGATTTGCCCGTGGATACCAGATGCCTGGAGAAAACGAAATTCATCCCCTCGCAAACCAATCTGGGGAGGTATGAGCGTTTCGAAAATGTGAACCAGACCTTCCGGCTTTCGGACCGGGCAACTGATTTGAATGGCAAGAAAATCATCCTGATAGACGATGTGGTAACAACCGGGGCAACCCTGGAAAGCTGTTGTGAAACACTTCTGGAGCAGTTTGACTGTGAGCTTTTCATTGCCACCGCCGCCTCGGCCTGAGCCGGCAGAGGGAAAAGGTGTAAATCCAGCGTGTGAACACAGGCCGGGAAAAAGGCAGAAGAAAGAAAGAGCCAGCGCCTGCGGAAAGAAGCAGAAACCGGGGAATGAGCACGGGCCAGAGACCTGGCACAAACGGGAAGCAAGAAAAGGCACTAAGCGCGGACCTGGCACCAGGCTGGCTGGCAATCACCAGTTGAGAAAACGGTAGGCCAGATTCAGGGAAACGACATTGTGATAATAGCCGCGGTAGCGCGGGTGGTTCCATTCCTGCGGTTCACGAAAGGGGAAGACCGAATAGCTGTATCGTACAGCTGCTCCAAGCTTTGGCCGGAACCAATAGCTAAGACCGCCAAAAGCATTCAGACCAAAGCGCCGGTTCTGCGGATAGCTGGCGGGGTCGAGCAGGCCATTTTCATCCCAATAGGCCGAGAACAAGAAAACATCAGGAGCCAGACCAAGTTCAATCTGAATCTTCTCATCGTGAATATAGTGCAGTGAAAGAGGAAGCTCCAGGTAATGGTAAGCGGCTCTGTAAAGGCCCGCTTGCTGCTTATCAGGGACCTTGTAAACACCCCTGCTGCTATACCTGATTTCCATCTGCCAACCAATTCCCGGGAAAAGGGCATGACTAACATATACCCCGGCTGTGGTGCCCAGTTTATTGAATCCGCTATAGCTGTCACCATCAATCTGGGCTGCTGTTGCCCCCAGAATAAGGCCTCCACTGAAATCCTGAGCAGCAACACGAGCCAGGCTTGTAAAGGAAAGGAAAACACAGAGGAAAAAAACAGAACGAGCTTTCATCTCAGCAGAATTTGAGGGCTCCTCAGGCAGAGGTCAGCAGCTTTTGCAGTTCGGCCAGACCAGCTCCCGCCTCCTTGCGGATTTCTTTCACACTCAAACCGTAGGGGACCCTTACTTCATTCGGGTCGATCAGGTAAATGGGAATTCCCTGCTGCGCATAAGCAATGAGTCCTGCAGCCGGATAAACATTCAGCGATGTGCCGACAATAACCAGAATATCTGCCTCTGAAACCAGTACAGCCGCTTCTTCAATGGCCGGTACAGCTTCACCAAACCAAACAATATGTGGTCTTAGCTGAAAGCCCTTTTCGCAAAGCATGCCCTCATTAAGTTCCCAACCCTCGATATCGTAAATCAAGTTGGGATCGCCTGTGCTTCTGGCCTTCATTAATTCGCCATGGAGATGAAGAACAGAACTTGAACCCGCTTTCTCGTGGAGATTATCGACATTTTGGGTAACAATCTTCACATCAAAATCCTTTTCCATGGCCGCCAAAATTTCATGTCCCCGGTTGGGTTTCGCTTCCAGAAGCTGCTTCCTTCTCTCGTTATAGAAACGCAAAACCAGAAGCGGATCCTTGATCCACCCTTCCATGCTGGCCACCTCCTGGACATCATATTCCTCCCACAAGCCACCCATTTCACGAAAGGTCTTTAAACCACTCTCGCGGCTCATCCCTGCTCCGCTCAATACCACAAGTTTTTGCATATCCCGGTTTTTTCCACCTCCTTTATTCGGTTTAACAAAACCCCGTGCCTTTTCATTCCCTTGCAAAGGTCCAAGGCTGTCCACCCCGCTTAGTGGAGTAAATATAAGATTTTGGCTGCACAATCACTTTCTTTAGCTTTGTAAACACTGAGATGATAGACCAGCAAACCATCAACCGGATCTTCGAAACCGCCGACATCGTGGAGGTGATTTCGGACTTCGTTACCTTGAAAAAGAGCGGGGCCAACTACAAGGGGCTCAGTCCTTTTTCAAACGAAAAAACCCCTTCGTTCATGGTCTCTCCGGCCAAGGGGATTTTCAAGGATTTCAGTTCCGGTAAGGGAGGAAATGCCGTGGGTTTCCTCATGGAACATGAACGCCTTTCCTACCCCGAGGCCCTTCGCTATCTGGCCAAAAAATACAACATCCCAATAGAGGAAAAGGAAGCCACAGCGGAGGACATACAACAGCGAAATGAAAGGGAAAGCCTGTTGGCGGTCACTGCCTTTGCGCAAAAGTATTTTTCCCGTCAGCTGCAAAGCGAGGAAGGACGGGCCATCGGAGCCTCCTATTTGCGGAAGCGGGGATTCCGCGATGATACCATTCAAAAATTCCAGTTGGGCTACAGCCCCGAAGACAGAATGGCCTTTACGAAAGAAGCCGAAAAAAGCGGCTATAAGCGGGAATATCTCGTAAAGTCGGGAATGACTGTCGAAAGGGACGATTACTGTGCAGACCGCTTTGCCGGACGCGTAATTTTTCCGATTCACTCACTCTCGGGAAATGTCATCGGGTTTGGGGGGCGTACCCTCAGTACTGAAAAAAAGATCGCCAAATACCTGAACTCGCCCGAATCGGATATCTACCACAAAAGCAAGGTTCTTTACGGGCTTTTCCAGGCTAAAAAATCGATAGTAGCCAGCGATGGTTGTCTGCTCGTGGAAGGGTATACCGATGTGCTCGCCATGCACCAGGCGGGTATAGAAAATGTGGTCGCCTCTTCGGGAACAGCACTGACCACTGAACAAATCAGACTGATTAAGCGCTTCACGGGGAATATCACCATCCTCTACGATGGGGATGAAGCCGGTATCCGGGCTTCTTTCAGGGGAATCGACATGATTCTGGAAGAAGGCATGAATGTGAAGGTTGTTCTGCTTCCGGATGGAGAGGATCCCGATTCCTATGCCCAGGCCCATAGTTCTGCCGAATTCCTGGAATTCATTAAACAGAATGAGAAAGACTTCATCTCCTTCAAAACAGAACTATTACTGGCTGATGCCCAAAACGATCCCATCAAAAGAGCTCAGCTTATCACGGACATTGTTCGCTCGGTTGCCCATATTCCGGATGGAATCATGCGCAGTGTATTCCTGAAGGATTGCAGTCTTACGCTGGGCGTAGAGGAACAGGTGCTCTATGCCGAGGTAAACAAAATCAGACGCAACAGGCAGGAACAAAAATGGCGTAAGTCGCAGCAGAGAAGCCAGATTCCCCGCGAAACAGCTCCTTCGGTTGTGCCTGACCAACCAATGGTGCCGGGCTTTGTAGAGAACATCTATTCTGAAGTTGAAGAAAGGGAAATCATCTATTTCCTCCTCAAATTTGGAAGCAAAATCCTTCATCTGAGATCTGAAGAACAGATGGAAATCTCCGTGGCCCAGTATATTATCCGGGAGATTCAAAATGATGAGCTGGAATTTACAAACCTCATATATAAACAGGTTTTTGAGGCCGTCAAAGGCTTGATCGAAGGGGGTGAGGAATTAAGTGAACGCTACTTTATATACCACGACACAGCGGAAGTCCGGGAGCTGGCAGTAGACATCTTTACCTCGCGCTACGAGCTTTCCAAAGTATGGAAACGGAAAGAATCCTATGTTGAATTGCCCGGAGAAAACCTTGGGCTGGAAGTTCCTAAATCCTTGCTCGCCTACAAAATGAAGGTGGTGGAAAAGGCCCTCGGAAAACTGCGCAATGAGCTTAACAGGGCCGAACAGTCGGGAGCACTTGAAGAGCTGACAAACGTGATTATCAGAATTCAGCGACTCGAAAAGGTAAAAACGGCACTGTCGATAGGACTTGGCGGCCGCACCATTATTCACTGAGCTGCAGCGGAAGATGGCTTCTCACCAGCACTGCTGCCCTCCCCAAGTACAGCAATGACTTTATCCAAAGCAGCCCGCAGGGCTGCATCAATTCGGGCATAGTCAGGTAAACTCCGTTCTCTGCATTGAATCATCAACTCCAGTTCTATATCGAGCTGATTGAGTGCAGCGAAGAACCGGGGCTTTTGCAAACGATAGGATTCACGCAAGCGTCGCTTTAGAAGATTTCGGTCTACGGCTTTGCGAAACAGCCTTTTGGGCACAGAAACGGCCACAACTGCAGGCCTGCCCACAGGAGCAGCAGGCTGGCGATAAAAGACCCTTAAGGGTCCGGCATTTAGTTTATTTCCCTCCTGATAGAGCTGCGATATGACCTTCCTGCTACGCAAACGGTCGCATCGGCGAAAGCTAAAATCGGGCTTTTGGCCCGGACTATTTTCCGTTGCTCTTGTTGTAATCTTTGATATAGTTTTCAAGCGCCATGGTCATTGAAGGAGCCTGTGGTTGTGGAGCGGTAATGTCGAGCCTTAAACCTGCTTCCTCGGCAGCCCTGGCGGTTTTTGATCCAAAAGAGGCAATCTTGGTATCGTTCTGCTTGAAATCGGGGAAATTCTGGAAAAGAGACTTGATTCCCGACGGACTGTAGAAAACAAGCACATCGTAGTTCACGTCGGCCAGATCGGAAAGATCACTGCACTCGGTACGGTACAATACAGCCTTTGAATAATCAAAACCATGCTGTTTCAAGAGCACCGGAATCTCTTCTTTGTGAGCAGCTGAAAGCGGTAGCAGGAATTTTTCATCCTTATGCTTGTTCATGGTTTCAATCAGGTCCTGGATCTTCCCCTTGCCATAAAAAATCTTGCGTTTGCGATACACAATGTACTTTTGGAGATAGAAGGCTGTGGCCTCCGAAATACAGAAGTATTTCATGGTGTCGGGAATCGTGATTCTGGTCTCCTCGGCCATCCTGAAATAATGGTCGATTGCAGTCTTACTGGTAAAAATCACAGCTGTATGGGCCCCTAAATCAATTTTTTCCTGCCGAAACTCCTTTGCACTTACACCTTCTACATGGATGAAAGGGCGAAAATCGATTTTAAGGTTGTGCTTACTTGCAAGGTCAAAATAAGGAGATTTATTGTTCTCTGGCTGGGGTTGTGAGACAAGAATTTTTTTGATCCTTCCCATATAGCTTTCATTTTGTTTTTCAGGTCAGCATCGCCCCCTCCAACCACCTGTATAGCAATAAAAGAGGGGCAATTTCAAGGGCACAAAGGTACAAAAACATATACAAAACAGAAACACCTTTCCTAAAAGAAAAAGTAAGGGCTCTTGCATAACGCATAATCACGGTCATTCCGGTAAGTAAAAGCAAAGAAATAAAAACGATTTGGGCGGTCATTCCCCGGGTATAGAAAAGCAATACCAGAAAGGGAATGAAGAGGACTCCGATCATTTTATTGAACAAAAACACATTGTACAGATACTCACGGAAGAGGCTTAAACGCTTGAAAACAAATCCGGTTAACATTGCGATCAGCAATCGGATTAAAAAGAAGCCCGAAAGCACAAGCAGATTAAAAATCCACAGACGAGCTCCATACAGCTTATAAGGATGAAGATCGAAACGCAGTTCCAGGTAGTAAACGATGAGTGAAGTACTGAAGAAATAGACCACAAAAAGGATATAGTCGAGCTGAATCTGCAACTGGCTGTTATTTTGAAAAGTTTTAAGCGCCAGTTGGTTATTAACAGTAGCCTGAAGTGTTTGGGTAAGTAGATGCCCATAGTACATTCTGATCCACGCATAAAAGCCGGAGAGGATGAGTATGCAAATAAACAACCAAGAGGCAACCGGGGGCACGACGAGCTCCAGCCCATGCAGGAATTCCCCGGCAGGCTGAACGACCATCAATTCCGATTGCGTAAACAGCGCCTCGGTACCCTGAGCCGAAGCAGCAATCGTTTGAATATCCTGGCCTGACATTTGCACGTAAGAAGCAGTGAATTTGTTTGCAAAGATACACAAGCGATGTAAAAAACATGAATCGCTTCCTGATATTGAATTCTTTATCGTTCCTTTACAGATCAAAATGATGCCAGCCATGAAACATCGCAAACGGAATATACTGCTCATCCTCACCCTTAGCCTCTTTTTGGGCCTGAGCTTTACCTACGTCAACAACAAGGACCTTGCCCTGGTCAGAAATCTGGATATTTTCTACACCCTCTTCAGGGAACTGAATATGTTCTATGTAGATGAAACGGATCCGGAAAAATTGGTCAACACCGGGATTGATGCCATGCTATCTTCACTCGATCCCTACACCACCTACATTCCCGAAGCCGAGATGGATGATTTTCGATTCCAGACTACCGGCGAATACGGCGGCATTGGATCCATCATCAGGCGTTCCGGTTCCAAAACCATTATTGCAGACCCTTATGAAGGCTTCCCCGCAGCCAAAGCCGGCCTGCGCATCGGTGATGCAATCCTGGAAATTAATGGAAAGTCGGTAGCACAACTTTCGATTGAAGAAATAAGCGACCGCCTCAAAGGCAAGCCGGGAACCCCATTGTCAATTTCTGTCGATCGCCTGGGAGAAGCCAAAGCACTAAAGTTTGAACTGATCCGGGAAAAGATTTCCATAAACAACGTCCCTTTCTATGGAATGTTGAATGAGAAAATTGGCTATATCCGTATCTCCAATTTCACAACAGGAGCTGCTAAAGAGGTAGAAGAAGCTTATAAAACCCTTATGAAAGAGAATAAGCCGGAGGGACTGATCCTTGATTTAAGGTCGAATCCCGGGGGCTTGCTGATTGAAGCGGTCAGGATATGCAACATTTTTATAGGCAAAGGCGAAACTATTGTGGCCACCAGGGGAAAGGTAAAGCAATGGGATTCTGAATACATGACCCAGAAAGAAGCCCTTGATACAGAAATTCCGCTTGTGGTTTTAACCAACCGTGCATCCGCATCTGCTTCCGAAATTGTGGCCGGGGCCATGCAGGACCTCGACAGGGCTGTAATTGTGGGTCAGCGCACATTTGGGAAAGGACTGGTACAAACGTCACGGCCACTGAAATACAATGCCCAACTGAAGGTTACCACAGCCAAGTACTACATCCCCAGCGGACGCTGTATCCAGGCGCTGGATTACACACATCGGAACGATGACGGTAGTGTCGGTTATATTCCAGACTCGCTGATCACAGAATACCAGACCAAAAATGGCAGAAAGGTCTATGATGGAGGGGGTATCCAGCCCGATTTTGAGGTGGTCCCGGATATGCTGGCCGAAATCACCATCCAGCTCTTTGCCCAGGAAGTGATCTTCAATTATGCAACAAAGTACAGGACAGAACACAATGTCATTGATGAAGCAACATCCTTTCGCCTGACAGATTCAAGTTACCAGGACTTTATCAGTTATGTTCAGGACAGCGAGTTTGAATTCCAGAACGCAAGTGAAAAAGCACTTGAAGCCCTTAAAAAAGCCGCCAAGAGAGAAAAGTACTACGATCTGGCTTCAGAGGAATTCGAAACCCTCGAAGACAAGCTTTCGCACAACAACCTGAAGGACCTGAAAACCTTCGATGAAGAAATCAGGCAAATCCTTACAGAAGAGATTGTTAACCGCTATTACTACCAAAAAGGAAGGATAGAGGCACAGATCCAGGACGACATTCAACTCGACAAGGCACTCGAAATCCTGAGCAATCCGGGGATGGTGGAGGAAGTCCTGATGGGCCAGGAAGGGGCACTCACACTAAAATCAGCATCTTAATGCGCTTCTAACCAGTTGGCACCACTGCCCAGTTCCACCACCAGGGGAACATCCAGCTTTACAGCATTCTCCATCTCTGCCCTTACCAGTTCAGAAAGCGGATCCAGTTCGCCTTCGGCTACATCGAAATTCAGTTCATCATGAACCTGCAGGATCATTCGGGATTTCATCCCGGCCTTGTGCATGGCTCGGCTGATATTGATCATGGCAATCTTGATGATATCGGCGGCAGAGCCCTGAATGGGTGAATTTATCGCATTTCGCTCGGCATTGCCCCTGACCACAGCATTCCTGGAAAGGATGTCGGGCAAATACCTTCTCCGACCGAACAATGTCTCCACATAAGCATGTTCGCGGGCCGCCTGAATACTTGCATCCATATAACGCCTTACATCGGGATAGCTCTCGAAATAGCCGTCAATAAGCGATTTTGCCTCAGTTCTGGGAATCCGCATACGTTGAGACAGCCCAAAAGCCGAGATGCCGTAAATGATCCCAAAATTGGCCGTTTTGGCCTTGCTACGCTGTTCCCGGGATACCTCCTCAACATCAATCTTATAAATCCTGGCGGCAGTCGCACGGTGGATATCGACATTTTGCCGGAATGCTTCAATCATGGCACGGTCCTGACTCAAATGAGCCATAATGCGCAATTCGATCTGGGAATAGTCGGCCGATAAAAAGCAATGACCGTGATTACCAGGAATAAAGGCCCTCCTGATCTCTCTGCCCCTCTCTTCCCGAATGGGAATGTTCTGCAAGTTTGGCTGGGCCGAAGAAAGCCTTCCCGTACTAACCAGCGCCTGATTGAAAGAGGTGTGAATGCGGCCTGTTTCAGGATGAATAAGCTTGGGCAGGGCCTCTACATAGGTGTTTAACAATTTTCTTAACGACCTATACTCTAACACTTTATCTACAATCGGATGCTTGTCTGAAAGGGACAGCAAAACCTCCTCACCTGTGGCATACTGGCGGGTCTTCGTTCTCTTTGGATCCTTCACAATCTTTAAGCGCTCGAAGAGAATCTCGCCCAGCTGCTTTGGAGAACCAATGTTGAACCCGATTCCAGCCAGCTCATAAATCTCTTTCTCAATGGCAATCAAATCGTTGCGAAGCGAGGCCGCAAAATGGTCAAGGGCCTGCAAATCGAGTGAAACACCATGGTGTTCCATTTCCATCAGGACCGGAACAAGGGGCATCTCAAGCTCACTGGCCAGTTTTTCCAGCCCATCTTTCTTCAGCAATTCTCTGAACTTAGCAGTAAGCTGCCAGGTGATGTCGGCATCTTCACCCGCATACTCCTTTGCCTTTTCCAGCTCAACATTCCGAAATGAGCCCTGCTGCCGCCCCTTTTCACCGATCAATTCCTCAATGCCTTGCATGCGATAGGATAAGTACTGCTCTGCCAGCACATTTAAGTTATGCTTTTGCTCGGGTTTAAGTAAAAAATGTGCAAGCATTGTATCAAATAACTCACCCTTGACTTCTATTTCATAGTTCTTTAAGATATGAAGGTCGTATTTTAAATTTTGACCCGACTTCCAGATCTTCCCGTTTCTAAAAACCTCCGCTAACTCATTCAGCCATAAAAGCAGCTCGTCTCTGCTCTCCGGAAATGCAATGTAATAGGCCTTGTGTGCCTCCCAACTAATGGCCAGACCAAGCAATTCGGCCGACAATGGATCGAGGCCGGTTGTTTCGGTATCAAAACAAAAGCCTTCCAGCTTCTCTAATTCAGAAACCAGCTTCCTGACGCCATCCAAATCGACGATTAATTGATAATCGTGGCTGCAGGTATTCAGATTGCCATAGTCTTCTTCTGCAAATAGGGTTTGCTGACTAGCGGCACCATTGGCATCTGGCAAAGAACGGGCCTGTCCGGACTCTGGTTTCAAAAAACGCTTATCAAACATCTTAAACTCCAGTTCCTTGAACAAGTCTCTGAGTTGAACAGCATTAGCCTCTTTTCGCTCCAGCTCAGATGGATTCAAGGCAACATCCAGGTCCTGAACAATGGTGGCAAGGGTTTTGGAAAGGAAGACCTGGTCCTTCGATGTCTGCAGATTCTCTTTTTGCTTACCCTTCAGTTCTTCAATGTTTTGATAAACCCCTTCGACAGAATGGTATTGTCTGATAAGCTTTTTCGCTGTCTTTTCACCAATACCGGGAGCCCCTGGAATATTGTCTGAAGCATCTCCCCACAATGCCAGTATATCGATGACCTGATGAGGATGTTCCACGTGGAATTTTTGTTTTACCTCATCGGGGCCAATCAGCTCTGGTGCATCCCCTCTTCTTCCAGGCTTATACATAAAGATCTTCGGCGAAACCAACTGGGCATAGTCCTTGTCGGGGGTCATCATAAAGACAGTAAAGCCCTCCTTTTCGGCCTTCTTCGAGAGTGTACCAATCACATCATCTGCTTCATAACCAGGCACTTCAATTGCAGGAATACGCAAAGCCTGAAGCAATTTCTTAATGTAAGGCACCGCAGTTTTAATATCATCCGGAGTAGCATCCCTGTTTGCCTTGTAATCGGGAAAGAGCTCATGCCTGAAAGTAGGCCCCGATGGATCAAACACCACTCCGATATGTGTGGGATCCTCCTTCCTGAGCACATCATCCAGGGCAAGGGTAAAACCGAATACCGCAGAAGTGGACAGCCCCTTGCTGTTGCTCATCGGATTGTTAATAAAGGCGTAATATGCTCTGAAAATCAAGGCATAAGCATCCAGCAAAAACAACTTCTTTGCTTTTTTCATCAACTTAGCAATTGTCGGAGGCATACCACTCTGCTAAGGAGGTGGCGGTTTCGTAAAGTTTAAGGGCCTGAAGCTGAATATGATCGGGAAGATTAGCCGAAATCTTTTCAGCCATATAGAGGACCAGATTCTCACAGGTAGGCTGAAAATCAACTATGTGTATCTTTTCATACTGTTCCTTCATAGATGCTGTCAATGGGCCTTCTGCAGCACGGTAAAGTACAAGCGAATGATCCAGATGATCCACAATCGGTTGTTTTACAAGGGATTTGAGATCTTTAAAGTCCATCACCATGCCAAAACTATCCGAATCCGGATCCGAATCCGGTTCACCGCTTAAGGTAACATATAAAACATAGGAATGCCCATGTAAATGACGGCAATCTCCTGAATAGTTCCAGAGGGCATGCGCCATCTCAAACCTAAAAATCTTTGTAACCCTAATCTTCTGTCCCATACCAAATCATTTAATCGCAAACGCACTGGCTAATGCATTTTACCAGCTGAATCAAAGTTTTCTTTTTCACGTAATAATAGGTTTTCTTCCCATCACGGTCCGAGGCAAGAATGCCCTTGTCCTTCATAATCCCAAGATGATGAGAAGCTGTTGATTGCTCGATACCCAGACGCTCATGTATTTCTCTAACATTCAGTTTTTTATTATCCCCTAAATAGCCCAATATGGCAAGTCGCATCGGATGTGAAATAGCCTTTAACATACCGGCGGCTTTTTCTACTTCTTCGGGTTTCAAATTCACAAATTTCATAAGTCCTGAACACCTTAATAAGCCATACCCGTTTATGCTCTTCCTTGCTGAGCAGGAGGTACTGCATTCTCTGAATACATATTGATCACATACAAATATATATATATTTAAGTTGATTGAAGGGATTGTCCTGTAAGAGACTTTTAGAGCGCTTAGCTCGGCAATTCTTCCTACCTTTGAATTCTCCGAAAAAGCTTACATGAACGAACTAAGCGATATTCGTCAACCGGTCCAAAAGGAAATGGAAGAATTCAATGCGCATTTCCGTTCTTCAATTGCCAGTCATATTCCCCTTGTTAATCTGCTTACACGTTTTGTGCTCAAACAAAAGGGCAAGCAAATGCGTCCCCTGTTCGTGTTCCTGAGTTCAAAAATGACCGGAACCGTGGGCCCCTCGACCTACACAGCTGCCTCGTTGATAGAACTCATGCATACGGCTACACTCATCCATGACGACATTGTTGACGATTCCAATGAAAGACGTGGAATGTTCTCAGTTAAAGCTATTTGGAAGACGAAAGTAGCTGTATTACTTGGCGACTATCTGCTTGCTCAAGGGCTTTTGCTTTCGGTAAAAAACAAGGAATACAAACTTCTCGAAATTGTCTCGGATGCTTCACGTGAAATGAGTGAAGGAGAACTACTGCAAATTCAAAAAACCCGTAATCTGAATACGGATATTGAAACCTATTATGAAGTAATCCGGAAAAAAACCGCCAGTTTAATCGCCAGCTGCATGGCGAGTGGAGCAAGTTCTTCAGGCGCTGATCAATCGGTAATCGATCACATGTACGATACCGGTATTGAGGTAGGTCTTTCCTTCCAGATTAAAGACGATCTTTTTGATTATCAAAAACATAGCATAACAGGAAAACCGAGTGGGAACGACATTAAAGAGAAAAAATTCACGCTCCCGCTGATCTATGCCCTTCAGCAAGCAGGAGAAACTGAAAAACGGACTATTATCCGGAACATCAAAAGGGGAAAAGGCAATCGCAAAACGGTTAACGAAATCGTTTCATTCGTCAAGAAATATGGCGGAATAGAATATGCTCAACAGCAAATGATTGCACACAAAGAAAAGGCCTTGGCTGCACTCGACCAGTACGAAGCTTCGCCTTCAAGAGAAGCACTGAAGGGGCTTGTAGAATTTACTGTATCACGGCGCAAATAATCATTTAAGCAAAGTATTCCTTTAACTTTCTGGCACGTGCTTTTCCAATAAGTGAAGATAGCTGTTCGATGGAAGCACTTCTTATTTCCTCAATGGAGGAAAAGTGTTTATACAAAAGCGCTGTACTGCTTACACCAATTCCTGGTATGTTTTGCAGCTGAGAATTCAACATGGCCCCGGATCTTTTCTGTCGGTGAAAGCTTATACCAAAACGGTGTGCTTCATTTCTCAATTTTTGAATAAGCTTTAGTGATTCCGAGTTCTTATCGATATATAAAGGGACAGGATCTCCGGGGAAATAGATCTCTTCGAGCCTTTTAGCAATGCCTACCAGGGCTATCTTCCCCCTTAAACCCAGCCGATCGAAACTTTTTAGTGCTGCATTTAGCTGGCCCTTGCCTCCATCCACAATTACAAGTTGTGGTAGACGCTTCTCCTCATTCATCAACCGCAAATAGCGCCGATAAACCACCTCTTCCATGGATGCAAAATCGTTAATGCCCTCTACCTGCTTAATATTGTAGTGCCGATACTCCTTTTTAGCCGCCTTGCCATCTCTGAAAACCACACAGGCTGCAACGGGATAACTACCTTGGAAATTACTATTATCAAAACATTCAATATGTCGGGGCATTTCATTCATTCTTAAATCTTTCTGAACCGTAAGCAATATGCGTTCATGTGACTTCTGAACTTGCCTGTTCTGGACCCTCTTCTGCTTCTCAAGGCGATAATTCCTTGCATTTCTTTCCGATAATTCAAGGAGTTTACGCTTATCACCTCGTTGGGGTACAGTAATTTTATAAGCCGGAAATAATCCCTGGAGATCGATGGGTAAAACAATTTCCCTGGAACTATAGTCACCACTTAGGATGCGGTCATTGATCACAAAGCCAAGTAGTTCGGCATCACTTTCATCCAGGCCTTTTTTTATCTCAACAGAGTGTGCCTGTACAACAGCTCCTTTCACAACCCTGAGAAAATTGACAAATGCTCTCTTGTCTTCACTAAGGATGCTGTAAACATCTACGTCGTTCATCGACGAACTTACAATGGCTGATTTACTATGATAGCGATCAAGGACCGCGATTTTTTGTTTCACTTTTTCAGCCTCTTCAAAACGAAATGAGGAAACATGTTGCTCCATTTCTTGCTGCAGATGGGCGATTACTTCGTGCAAATTCCCCCGAATAATCTTTTTAATCTGAGCGATAGTTGAGCGATAGTTCTCCTCTGTTTGCAAGCCTTCACAAGGACCCAGGCAATTTCCTATATGGTATTCCAGGCATACCTTATACTTAGCTTTTGCAAGTGCCAGGGAAGCCAGATTGTGCTTGCAGGTTCTCAACTGATAGATTTCCCGAATCAGATTCAAAAGCACCTTTACCGAATATGCTGAGGTATAAGGACCAAAGTACAAAGAACCATCATTGATCCTTTTTCTGGTCGAAAAAACCCTTGGAAAAGCTTCATTCTTTATACAGATCCAGGGAAAGGTTTTATCATCCTTTAAAAGGATATTGTACTTTGGCTGGTACTTTTTGATCAGATTGTTTTCCAATAAAAGTGCATCGGCCTCAGAATTTACAACAATTGTTCGCAGATCTCGAATCTGATTTACGAGAACTTTTTGCTTATAACTTTCAAAGTTCTTCTTGGTAAAATAAGACGAAACCCGTTTTTTAAGGTGTTTCGCTTTACCCACATAGATGATTGTGCCGGTCTCATCATAGAATTGATAAACACCTGGTTGTGCCGGCAAAACCCGCACCTTTTCCAGAAGCTCTTCCGAAATCTGCATTAACTATTCTTAAAGAGAGGAACCAGGCTGAATGAAGCTACATCGAACAAGCCCTTGTCACTAAGTTTTAGTTCAGAAATAACACAAAGGGACATAAATGCCAGGGTCATAAATGGAGCACGCAATTTGCTGCCATAGCTCAGGGCAAAAGACTGTAGGTTCTGATAGTCTTCTGCCACTCTTTCCCCGGGCTCCAAACTCATCAGGCCTCCAAAAGGTAAAGACAATCCATGACATTGCTTCGCATCACAAGCAACAAGCCCTCCCCTATTTTGAAAAACCCAATTCACAGCTTTACATATCGACGCGTCATCTACTCCGACACAAACCACATTATGGCTATCATGCGCCACACTGCTTGCAATGGCTCCCTTTTTCAGGCCGAATCCATGGACAAAGGCAATTGCAGGAGGTGCATCCCGAAGGTAGCGATTGACAACGACAATCTTTAGTACATCATCCTCTGTATTTGAACAGACATATTCTTTTCCCGAATCAATTTGATAAATTAAGCTGTCGGTATGAAGCAATCCATCATTTACACCAATAAGTCTGAGTTCCGAACCCTCGGCCCTAACCTTCAATTCATCAATATCCAAAGACCTATCACTAAAAACCTCTAATGCCTGTGTGTCGGATTCATTAAAATAAAGCCGATCTCCATCGTACACTTTAGTCCCATCAATATAGCAAGCCACTATATTCATTGTATCAGGTGAGTCAACCACGATGAAATCGGCCGCATCTCCTCTTTGCAATAATCCAAGATCTAAACCATAGTGTTTGACCGCGTTTAAACTCGAAGCCCGTAAAACATCGATCAGGCCATATCCCCTGGCAATGGAACGCCTAACAAAAGAATTGATATATGTAGTAAGCAAATCGTCGGGATGGCTATCATCTGTACAGAACATGACCTTCTCCGGATAAGCATGTAGAATGGGCAAAAGCGTTTCAAAATTCTTAGCCGCGCTGCCTTCCCTGATTAATATATGCATGCCCAGCTTTGCCTTCTCGACCGCTTCATCTAAGCTGTCACATTCATGATCGGTAGAAATCCCAGCCTCCACATACTTCTTCAGGTCATCGCCTCTCAGGCCTGGAGCATGACCATCTATCGGAAGGCCCGCAGCTTTGGCCGCTGCTATCTTTTTAAAGACTTCTTCATCCCTATTCAGAACACCTGGATAGTTCATCATCTCTGCAAGAAATCCAATCTCCCTTTTTTCCAAAAGCTCTTTAACGTCTTCAGCTCCCAAGCTGGCACCCGAAGTTTCAAAGGAGGTGGCAGGAACACAACTCGGGGCACCAAACATAAACTTGAATGGTGTTCTGGAAGCACTATCTATCATGGCCGAAATGCCATCCTTCCCCTTGACATTAGCAATTTCGTGAGGATCACAGACAGCAGCCAGAACGCCATGACGAATTGCCAAACGCGAATACTGGTAGGGCGTAAGCATGGTGCTCTCAATATGAATATGCGCGTCGACCAGTCCCGGCATAAGATAGGGAGCTCCCTTTTCTGCCGCATCATGCACACGTATAACATCTGTAATAAAAGCCTGGTCAAAAACGAGAGAACCAAAAAAAACCTCTCCTGCCAGAAGATCCACAATATTTGCCTGGATGTTCATATCTAAAAAACCAATGTGTTCCACGTGGAACTATCTGCCAATGTAAACCAATAAAACATTAATGTCACTTGGAGTTACACCGGACAACCTGCTAGCCTGTCCGATCGTTCCGGGTCTGTGTTCAATAAGTTTTTGCCTCCCTTCTGTTGACAGATTAGTTACCTTGTTGTAATCAAAATCATCGGGAAGAGATAGCCCGTCGAGCCTGCTAACTTTTGATGCAAGATCCCTTTCCCGTGAAATATAGCCCTCGTATTTAAGTTCGATTTCGGTGGACTCAAATATTTCATAAGCCCGTTGACCGCAATTTCGGTACAGTAACATCAAGCCACTGTCAACATCTTTTAACTCAAGAAGCGAAACCTGAGGTCGCTTAACAAGATCGATAAGTTTAACCCGCTGTCTCAACTCAGAAGTACCCTTCGCCATGAGCCATGAATTCAGAAAGCCAGGGTCGGCGCTGTTCCGTTGCAGGTAATCAATAATCTCTTTTTTTAAACGAATTTTTGATTCCAACAAATCTAAACGCCTATCTGAGACAAGTCCGAAAAAACGGCCCGTTCTTGTAAGACGTTCATCGGCATTGTCCTGTCTGAGCAAAAGCCGGAACTCTGCTCTGGAGGTAAACATACGATAAGGTTCATCGACACCCTTTGTAACAAGATCGTCAATGAGCACTCCTATATACGATTCATCTCTCTTAAGAACTAAAGGATCCCGATTCCTCAATGAGCTAATTGCATTAATCCCTGCCAAAAGGCCCTGTGCTGCTGCTTCTTCGTAACCCGTCGTACCATTTACTTGCCCTGCAAAATACAGGTTTGAAATAGTCTTACTCTCTAAACTATGCCATAATTGAACGGGAGGATAAAAGTCATACTCTATAGCATAGCCAGGTCGAAAGATCTTAACTTGTTCCAGACCTTCTATTTCCCGTAGTGCATTGTACTGAACATCCCAGGGTAAAGAGGACGAAAATCCGTTTAAGTAATACTCAATGGTATCAAAACCTTCAGGTTCCAAAAAAAGCTGATGTTGAGCTTTATCCGAAAAAGTAAGCAATTTATCCTCAATACTGGGACAGTATCTTGGTCCAACACCCTCAATCCTTCCGCTAAATAAAGGACTTGCTTTAAAACCACCTTCTAATACCCGATGAACCCTCTCGTTTGTATAGGCAATAAAGCAACTCCTGTGTCGGGAATAATCCGGGAACTCATCTAAATAAGTAAATCGACGCCCCTCCTGGTCACCTTTTTGTTCTTCCAACTTTGAAAAATCAATGCTACGGCCATCCAGGCGTGCAGGTGTACCCGTTTTCATCCTGCCCACTTCAATACCGTGTTCTTTCAGTTGTTCACTAATCCCTTTTGAAGCCGGTTCAGACATTCTCCCCCCCTCGAGCCTGGTCATACCTACGTGCATCAAGCCATTAAGAAAAGTTCCAGCCGTCAGAATTACTTTCTTCGCATAGAAATCCTGTCCCAGAGAGGTTCGAACTCCATAAATTTGGTCTCCTTTAATGAGCAGCTCACTAACACGGTCTTGCCAAAAATCCAGAAAAGGAAGATTTTCCAATATCTTTCGCCATTCAATAGAGAATTTCATCCTATCAGACTGAGCACGAGGGCTCCACATTGCCGGACCCTTACTACGATTCAATAAACGGTATTGAATCATAGACCTGTCGGTCACAAGAGCGGCATATCCCCCTAAAGCGTCTATCTCCCTTAAAATCTGACCCTTTGCTACACCACCCATAGCTGGATTACACGACATAAATGCAAATTTTGCCATGTCCATTGAAATCAACAAGGTTCTTGCTGACATTGATGCGGCGGCGGCGGCGGCTTCACAACCTGCATGACCTGCACCAATAACAATCAGGTCATAAGAATACTTCATCTTTAAACATTATCCCATAAAGATAATGCTTCTGTTTCCAGACTGCGCATAATCTGCTTTTCATCATCAGAAGCATCATCGTAGCCCATTAGATGGAAAACAGCATGGATCATAACTCTTCTGAGCTCTTCTTCAAAAACAGATGAAAAATTCTCAGCGTTAGCAACTACCTGTTCTACACCTATAAAAATATCTCCAGACAGGACCTTCGCACGAGAGTAATCAAAGGTAATAACATCGGTATGGTAATGGTGGTTGAGAAAGCGCTTATTTAACTCAAGCATACGGCTTCTGGTTTCGAAGATATAAGCAATCCTCCCGGGAATAAAGCCATAGTTATTGATGATAAGCCGGAGCCAGTTTCGGTGCCTGTTCCTTTCCAGAAATGAAAAATCCTTAAATTCAAAATTAAAGCTAAAACCCACTATAAATTGAATTTCAAGGAAACCAAACGGCCATCGTCGAGAAATTGAATTTCATCTGACAGCCTCTCCATAAGAAAAATCCCGCGTCCATTAATCTTCTCAATATTTTCCGGTGCAGTAGGATCGGGAACATCCTCGGGATTAAAACCGTTTCCTTCGTCCTGAACATGAATGCTCAGTGCCTCATTTTCAGAACAGATCGCTATTCTGACGGTCTTTTCGGGATTTGCCTTATTCCCATGTACAATAGCATTATTTACAGCCTCAATAGTAGCTACCAAGACATTTCCATAGATTTCATCACTCAGCCCTAATTCTGCAGACAGCTCGTCGATCGCCTTTTCCACAAAACGCAGTTGATCAATATCCGAGGCGAAACTTAAATCTCTTTTCATGCTTTAAGAAATGACAATTCTATATACGGCATGTCTCATAAAAGGTTCCAAAAAAGTTATTTACTCAGCCATAGCTGTGGATTCAGAATCTCTCTCTCCTTCCATAATTCAAAATGCATCTGGGAGAGACCGCTCTCTTTATCAACATAGGCCTTACCAAGTATTTCTTTCGCAATAACCTTATCTCCACTCTTTACTCTTACATCTACAACATTTTGATAAACTGTAAGATAAGACCCGTGTCTGACCAGGACAGTATAGTTTGCACCCAAGATTGCAAAAACCTTAGAAACCTCCCCGTCGAATACAGCTCTTACCTCTGTACCAGCAGCACTGCTAATATCTATTCCATTGTTTTTGATAGCCGAACCTCGTAAACCTTCCAGTTCCTGCTTACCATACCCCAGGGTAATAACACCACGATTAACGGGCCATGGTAGTTTTCCCTTGTTGCTAATAAAATCTCGCGCAAGTGTTTCCTGATCAGGCGTTAGAACGGCAAAGGGATTCGTTGAGCCACTTCGCCTTGCCTCCTCCTCAATCATTTCTTTTATACGACGTTCAAGTTGGCGGGCAATTCGCTCCTTTTTTTCGATCTCCCTGCTTAACTCTCGTTCCCGCTGCTTTAAAACAGAAACCATTTTACTCTTCGATAGTTCTTGTTTTTTTAACTGATCTTCCTCCTCGCTCTTTTGATCAATGATTTGCAACTTTTTCATTTTTAAATCATTCATCGCTTCAAGCCTTTGATTCTTCAAATCAACTGTTTGGGTAATCTCAACAGCCTTTTTCCTCCTGTAGGAAGTTAAGTACTTTAAGTACTTATACCGCTGATAACTCTGAGATACAGTTGTTCCGGCCAGAATAAACATCAATTTCTCATAATTGGTCTGATTTTTATAGGCAAAATAAACCAAACGCGCATATTCATCTCTGGCTTTTTGTAAATCCCCCTCCAAGCGATGAAGCTCATCTTCGAGCATGCTCATTTCCAAATCCAGATTAGCAATTTCCTTCTCCAGAGTTCTCATTAATGTCCTTCTGGACTCAATCCCTCGTTGAAGAATACGTAAACTATGTACGGTATTTTCACGTTTACTGGAGGTCTGATCCAATAATTCTTTCGCTTCTTTAATCTCCTCAAAAGCCCGCTTTTTCTCGGCTTCAAGCTCAAGTTTCTTCTGTCCGAAAAGCGCAAAAGACGAAATGAATAAAAGAAAAAAAAGACCAGATTTTCTCATAACTCAATGAAATCGTATTTCCTTGGATTCACATTCAAGTTGATCTCCCGTTTTACATTATAAAACCGTTCACCACCCCAAACGGAGAATTCCAAACCATCAAACATCAGATTAGATTTAACATGCAATCGATCTTTATCCCGATTCCCTCTTAAAAACAAACTACTCTTCCTGTTGGTAAAGTAAAACGCTGAAAGTGTAAAAGAAGTTGAACTAAAGCTTAATTCTTTCACTAATTCATGGTCTGTTTCGACCCAATAGAAAGAAGAATCGTGTTCAAACGGAGAAATGCGAAAATTTTCACAATCCAGCAAGGGTGAAACAAGCCATTGAAGATTCCTGAAATCAACGGGTAATTTATATCCAAATCGCTTATTTAAAGGCATTTGATAGACTATGCGATTAATTCTGTCAACGACAAAAACAGTATCCCTGGTAAGCATCGCCCGAAAAGCCTCAATACCTCTAGCCGAAGCGGAAACAAATACAAAAGAATCCTTTTCGGCATAGAGACTCATGTCAAGTTCATAGCGGTCACCTGAAAAATCCACAATCGCAGTCGCATTCTTATGAAGAATGCTATGTACAGAATCCTCTGAACAAAACGCATCCTCAATCACTTCTTCAGGAAATGGAGCTGAGGAACTAATTTTTTGAGAAGACTTACATCCCCAACAAAAGATAAACAGGACAAACCCGATATAGACAATTTTATTCGACATTTTGCATCCCAATCGTTTCGGAAATCTTTTGATTCAGCATCTCCTTTTCACCTCCAACCAGTATGGCTTTCAGGTAATAAGCCCGTGCAAGCTCTTTTCCATTTAAAGCCCGCTGTATATCACCAGCATGTTCATTCACCTCAGGGTCATTGTCACCTCCGTTTTTCAGCGCCAACAAAATAAATTTCTCAGCCTCCTCTAACAAACCCTGACGAAATAAAACCCATGCGTAAGTATCTAAAAAAACATAGTTTTCAGGATCTGCCTCAACTGTACGCTTACTCATTAATCGAGCCCGATTCAAATACTCACCCCGTTCAGCCAGGTAATAGCTGTAATTGTTTTTAAGAGTCATATTATCAGGTTCTTCCTGAATAAGTAAAAGAAATATTGAATCGGAAGAACTATAGTCCTTCAAACGGTAAAGCCCTTCAGCCAATAACATACGCAACTGGAAAGAATAGTCCTTCTTACTACAAGCACTTTGATCTACCGATTGGTATAAAGACACAAGCTCTTCATAACGCTTTGCCTCATAAAGACCGATTCCTCTAAAAAAAACAAGATCAGTACTGTCGGGATAGTACTTGAGCGCAGTTTCTGTGATCTTCAATAACTGTTCATTTCTTCGCGTAGCATTTGCCAGTAATACAGCCTGAAAATACATAGGGTAGTTTCCCAATGCATTTTCAAGATAAAGAGAAAGCGCATCAAGTGCTTCGGGATATTCCTGTCCTGAAATATGGAAATCGGTAGCCAGCAGCAGAATCGGAAGGTCATCGGGATGTGCATATCTGAAAGCCTTCAACATAGCATGTACTTTATCCCTGTAATGATTCATCATGCTTTTATCGGATAAATAGGTGCTTAAGAGTGCTTTTTTTCGGTTTACATCTATTCGATCGCTGTAAAATGACTTTACAAGGCAATCGAGACTCCTGGCCGTATCGCCATTCTTCCGGTAGTATTCCGTCAAATTAGTCAGTGCATAAATATTCAGTGAGTCATAGATCAAAACATCTTCATAATAGGCCATTGCCTTCGTCTCCTGCCCTTCTTTTAATGCCAATTCAGCAGCGATATTCTTTAATTGAAGACTTTCAGGTTCATAGCTCAAAGCCCTTTCAATTTCATACAATGCTTTTTCGTACTTTCTTTTGCCCTCGTAAATCGAAGCCCGAAGCAATACAATTTTTGTACTATAGCCATTTTCTTCTTCAATAAGACCCAAGATCTTCAATGCCTTTTTTCCTTTACCCATACTGGCATACACACTGGCAAGCTGGTAATTCCATTCAATCATATCGTCCTCCCCCCTGATGCGTTCATTCAGAAGCTCAACCATTTCCGGATACTCCTCAAAAACTCCAAGTACACTAAGATAGGCGAGAAAATACCATTTGTTGCTTTTGTCAAGCTGATAGGCCTTTTTCAGATGTATGCGAGCCACATCATTTTCTCCTGTCATCATATAAATGGTACCCAACTCGTAATGGGCAACGGCACAATCGGGAACTTCCTTAATGACTAATTTATAGAGTTTTACGGCCTCAGAAATATTCCCTAAATTCTTTTGTTTAAGGGCTTCAATTAAAGCGTACTGATAATCTGACGAAGCAGATTCCTGAGCGCTTAGATCCAAAATAAAAACAGCAGCCAAAAAGACTAAAGGCAGGAGCTTTCGTAAAAAAGATAACATCACACTACACATAATTAAATACCGGTATGTCCAAATCCACCCGGGCCTCTTTTTGTATCTGAAAGCCCTTCGACTTCTTCCCATTGAAGTTTCTCAACTTTCGAAACCACCATTTGACAAATTCGGTCACCATCTTCAATTGTAAGCTCCTCGTTCGATAAATTGATCAATACTACACCAATCTCTCCCCGATAGTCTGCATCGATAGTGCCCGGTGAATTCAGAACAGTCAAGCCCTTTTTCAAGGACAAGCCGGACCGGGGACGAATCTGGGCCTCATAACCTTCAGGTAGTTCTATAAAAAGACCTGTGGGAACCAACACACGTTCAAGCGGACCAAGACTGATTGAAGCGTTCAAATTAGCCCGCAAATCCAAGCCGGCTGACAATGCAGTCTCATAGGCAGGAAGACCATGTTTTGATTGATTAATAATTCTTACGCTAAGCATAAACTACTGATATTTTAGAAATGTTTTTCGTTCAAAATAGATAACAATTGAGGCATATAGCAATAACAACAAAGCGGCCAGAAAACCCCCATAACCGTCGATCCTGGGCAAAAGTACTTTATTCATGCCGAACAGTACTAAACTCAGCCCAATATAGGCAGCTATACGAAGTAAACGATAGGGAACCGCATAATGTTTTCTGGAAAGGATATAGGACAAAACAACCATAAAACTATAGCATAGTAAATGCGCCCATGCTGATGCAAAATATCCATAGCGTGGAACAAAAGCGAGGTTAACAACAATCGTGATCGCTGCACCTACCAATACCAGGACTGCACCTATCATTGTACGATTGGTAAGTTTATACCATATAGATAAGTTGAAAAATATGCCCATCACCAGATTCGCAAGCAATACAATGGGAACAATGCCCTGACCTTCGCGGAAATCCACTCCAATAAACAAAACAAAGTGATCGATAAATAGCATCACAATCAGAAAAATACCCAGTCCGGTAACCACAAAAAAGGTCATCACATCTGCATACAATAGTTTAACGTCCTTCTCGCCGGATTTTGAGAAAAAAAAGGGCTCTGCTGCATACTTAAACATCTGTACAAACAAAGTCATTAGAACAGCTAGTTTGAAATTTGCCCCATAGATTCCCAGTTGTTCCATCGGATGTTGTGAGGGCGGTATTAAATGTTTAAGTAAAACCCTGTCCAGCGCTTCATTGATGGTACCCGCTAAACCAGCAAGCAGCAGGGGATAGGAATACCTTAGCAGGATACGAAGCAATACAGCACTAAACCTGCCTCTGAAACCAATAAAGATTTCGGGTAGAAGTAGTAGTAGTTTTAGGGATGAGGCTAATGCATTCGAAATGAGTACATAACCCACTCCAATATTGGGATCAAACAGTAAAGATACAATCTTAGCATCTTGATTTTTAGGACAGTAGTACAGGAAAAAGAGATTTAACAATATATTTACACCGACCTCTAGTATCCGGATAAAGGCATATTTTCCGGGTCTGTTACGAAGCCTGATATAGGCAAAAGGAAGAGAGGTAAATGCATCTATTCCCACAATAAGTCCCAATAAGCGAAGATATTCCGGATGCTCCGAATACCCAATCAGATTGGAAAGGCCTTTTGAAAAAACCAGAACGAGCAAGATGAACAGAACAGATGTAAATAAGAGGCTGAGCAAACCTGTCTTGTAGACCTGCTCTTTTCGTTGTGAATTACTCGCATACCTGAAGAACCCGGTTTCCATCCCGTATGTCAGGATAACGATCAGAAAGACAAGGTATGCATAAAGCTCGGTAATGACTCCGTAACTTCCTTTGTCGAATACCCTGGTATAAAAAGGCGTTAGCAGAAGGTAATTCAACAAACGGGGCAGCACAATCCCCAGTCCATAAACTGCCGTCTGACCAAACAATTGCTTGATGGGATTTTTCACTCTTCTGTAGATCTTTTATTGAAGAGCAAATATCCGAAACTCAATTGAAACACCCAGGGTCTGTCTTCCTCTGTAATATAACCAATGTGCAGACCTATGGGCCCGGCAACAGACAGCAAAGTAAAAGAGGCATCAAAAAGGGTTTTCACTGTATTGAAATAGCTTCCAAGGTAAGCCTCATCGTCACCGGCCCTTTTGAATTCCTGAACGGGGAAAAAAGAATAAGCTTCCAGTTTCAAATGTGATAAATTATTTAGCTGATAAACAGGCATAAGGCCCGCTGCGAAATACTGATGAGCCCTGTAATCGGCCATAAATAAAGCCTTACTGGCAAGTGTAGGTTTGAAAACCGGTGCTTCAATAAGGGTAGAATACCAGTTACTCATCAGTTTCTTAAATGTGGCCTGAGCCTCCAGATGATAACCCAGACTTAAGCGATCTGTCAAAGGCAAATAAGCTGTCTTTAAGAAACGTCCCGATAACCAATAGTAGCTATTTCTCTCGTTTGTTGAAACCTGAGCTGTAGAACCGGAGATATAGTCCTCCAGACCATAACCAAGCCGCAGCGATACCAATTGATGATCGCCGGAGGAATGATACTGCTTATCGTTTAAACTGTTCCTTTCAATGGCTCCATAAACCGAAAAAAGGTTTACATTGGAAACCTCGGAAGTATCGTTCGAAGTAAAGTCCTTACGCATATAATAGACCTCATTGTTTCGGCCAATACCAAGGCCTGTTTTTACCAGGCCGTTAATACGATAAGGCCAGGAAACATCAAAACGGAAGTTAATCTCGTCTTCAGTGATGTAATTGGCTTTCAGATCTTCAAAAAATAAATTGCTGCTAGCTGTATTGTAATTAAATCCATTGTAGTTGAAAGATCCTTTGAGCGAAACCGGAACTTTTGCCGGATAATCAAATCTAAAACCCAGATTAACACCATCATACAAGCGTCCAAACTGTATACTCCCAAACAAGTGCGTACTCAGTTCCTGCACAGACCGATAACTATAGCCCAAATAGGTCTGCGCCTGACCATTTGTAGAAATAAAAAGGCCAAAACTTGCTTCCATGGGAGCCTCAGGAACGACCCTTAAGTGAAGGTCAAATAGACTGTCCTTCTCATCATAGACAGCACGTGGATACAGATACACAAAGCTCTTATCGTGACAGAGCTTAAGGTATTCCTGCTTCACAACCGAGAGATCAATGATTGAATCAGGTTTAAGGAAACTGTTCTTCACATATTTTTCCTGCTTTTCATTCAGGCCGCTCACTAAAATTTCTTTGAATTTAAAAGCGGGCCAGGTAGCTCTGAATGCAGCTCTGCGCTCGGTTATCGAAGAATCAGATGGTGCTATGTCCTTAACCTTTAACAGGATGGAATCCAGCTTATTCATGGCCGAACGATAACCGACTTCCACCAGAGCCTCCAGATTATCAAAATCGAGTAACGAAACCTTATCGAAATCCATCTCCAGTAAAACCCCCTCTTCTTCAGAAATGGTAAAATCGGAGGGTTTCATGACAATATTTTCGATCTGAGCCATCAGGTCAAATTCATCGGGTTGTTTGTTTCCTTTTGTTGCCTTGCTTCCAATGAGTACCTCGGGATGAAAAGATGAGCGGACATGATCGGCCGGAAAATTATTGTAAATACCACCATCATACATAATCTTGTCATCTATAACGATGGGCCTGAAATACAGGGGTACAGTCATTGATGCACGCACAGCCTGGGCAAGATCTCCTTTCCTGAAAACTACTTCCTCATTGTTGCTGATATCAACTGCAACACACAGATAAGGCACAAAAAGGCTGTCGAAATCATAGTGAGCAGCAGCACTAGCCCTTGCAAATATTTCCATAAAAGAAAAATCCATGATGTGATTGGGGATAAGACTTAAGGGCATCCGTGTTCGCTGAACACTGTCTTTAAACTCTATGCCGAGGTTTAAAATATCAGGTTCGGCCTGACTGTCTTTAAAATAATAGCGGTAACTCTCCCCGATTTCACCCTTAAGACCCGCTTTGAAACTCTCCGAATTAAAGATTTCAACCATCTCATCCGGTGAATAAGCCATTGCATACAGGGCACCCACAATGGCACCTATTGAGGTTCCACCAATGTAATCGATAGGAACGTGGTGTTCTTCCAATGCTTTAATTACGCCAATATGTGCGATTCCCTTTGCTCCCCCCCCACTCAATACCAGACCCACTCCCTGGCCATGCAGGCTAAGGGGAACCAACATCAGGTAAAACAACAGTAAACAGCTCTTATTAAACATTACTCTATATTTGCCTATAGTTTCAAAAGTAAATTTACATCATTCTTATGAAGAAGATTGCCTATATCACGTCACTTTGCATATTCCTTCTAAATACAGCTATGCCGGTGAAGGGACAGGGAGATTCCGGACCACTGATTCAAATCGATACAAACTATGGCAAGATTGTCCTCAAACTATACAATGCCACACCAAAACACAGGGACAATATGCTAAAGTTAGTGAGAGAAGGCTACTACGATAAGCAGTTATTCCACCGAGTTATATCCGATTTCATGATTCAGGGTGGCGATCCACAATCGGTTTCAGCAAAAAAAGGTGCCCGACTTGGTCATGGTGGTCCGGGTTATACCATTGAAGCAGAAATCAGGCCCGAACTCATACACAAAAGAGGGGCACTTGCTGCAGCCCGGGAGAGTGACCATCAGAATCCGGAAAGACGATCTTCGGGTTCTCAGTTTTACATTGTACAGGGTCGTGTATTTACTCCGAAGGAACTCCAGATATTGGCCAGACAAAAGGGAATGGTTTTTGAGCAAAACGCAGTAGAAACCTATACTACAATCGGAGGAACACCACATCTGGATGGTGCCTATACGGTATTCGGAGAACTAATTGAAGGCATGGAAGTTGTTGATGTGATTGCCTCACTACCAACAGATCGCTTCGACAGGCCGTTGGAAGATGTGATTTATCACATCAAAGTCCTTCCGTAAACCCCAATTTACTTACTTTTGTAGCGCTCATTGATAAACTATGCACGATAAAATATCCCTAGTTCTGAATGAAGTCAAGCAGTTCTCAGCAAAAAACAAAGAGGACCTTGAAAAATTCCGCATCCGTTTCCTGGGCAAAAAGGGTATTCTAAATGAACTCTTTGCCAGTTTCAGGGAAATTCCGAATGAAGAAAAAGCAGCAGTCGGGCAGGAAATCAACGCACTCAAGCTAGCTATTCAGGACAGATTCGAAGAGCTTTCGCAATCCTTAAAAGGATCTCAGGAACAGGAAAAAGCGATTGATCTGAGCCTGCCAGGTCCCCCTATACCAAACGGAGCCCGCCATCCCATCTCTATTGTACGTACTCAGATACTGCAAATTTTTGAACGACTGGGGTTTAATGTATCTTTAGGACCTGAAATTGAAGATGACTGGCACGTTTTTTCAGCACTTAACTTTCCGCCGGAACACCCTGCCAGGGATATGCAGGATACCTTCTTCATTCAAAAGGATCCGGACATTCTCCTGCGCACCCACACCTCATCGGTACAGGTGCGCGTGATGGAATCATCCAGACCTCCGATTCGTACTGTTTCTCCCGGAAGAGTCTTCCGAAATGAAGCCATATCGGCCAGGGCACACTGCATCTTTCATCAAATAGAAGGGCTCTATATTGACGAAAATGTATCCTTTGCCGATCTTAAGCAAACCTTGCTCTACTTTGCCAAAGAAATGTTTGGTGAAGAAGTCCGAATCCGGCTTCGTCCCTCATTTTTCCCTTTTACAGAACCCTCTGCCGAAATGGATATTTCTTGTCAGATCTGTGGCGGTTCCGGTTGCAATGTATGTAAATATACAGGCTGGCTTGAAATTATGGGATGTGGAATGGTCGATCCCAATGTATTGGAAAACAATAAGATCGACTCAGAGAAATACACTGGTTTTGCCTTTGGTATGGGCATTGAGCGCATCGCCATGCTGAAGTACCAGGTAAAAGATCTCCGTCTGTATTTTGAAAACGATTTACGTTTTCTTTCGCAATTCAAGTCGGCCTATTAAACGACTATTCCTCAATCACTATTTCATGAGAAATTGGAAAGGACTCGCTGTAATTGGCTGAAACACCACAGTATTTTTCAGTAGAAAGCTTTACCGCCTTTTCTACGCTCTTGCGATTTATGCCTTTTCCCTTCAAGGTGTAGATGACCTTCATACCTTCGAATTTCCTGGGATGGTCCTTTGAGAGATTTCCCTCCACCTCGACACTGAAATCATCAAATTCAACTTTCATTTTTTTAAGTATGGAGGCCACATCCATGCCTGTGCAACCGGCCAATGCAACCATCATGAGTGGTTTTGGCCTGGGACCTGTATTCTTACCACCATGTTCGAGAGTAGAATCCATGTAAAGCTTATGTCCATCTACCGTTGCTTCAAAGGCAAGTCCATTTAACCAATTGGCTTTAATTCGTTCTTTCATTGCAATTCTATTTTTACGTAATTTAGAGCGATGATACAATCACTATGAGCGATTCACTTAACTCCTCCGGCAATGAAATGGCAATTCTGAAGAACCACCCTCTCTTTAAACATCTGAATGAGGAGGAATTGCAAGATATCACTTTCAACAACATAACAGAAAGTTATAAAAGAGGTTCAATTCTCTATCAGGAAGGAAATAGAATGCGAGGCTTCTACATTGTTTTTGAGGGTATTATAAAGGTCTATAAAACCGGTTTCGACGGTAAGGAACAAATCATTCGTTTTGCCAAGGCGAAAGACATCATTGGGTATCGCTCCGTAATCAGCAACGAACCCGCCTGCCATACTGCTGAATTTCTCACTCCAGGCAATGTTTTACACATTCCCCGGGATATACTGCTTGGTTTTGTTCGCAACAATGGAGATTTCGCTGTCGAAATCATGAAACTTGCCTGTAAAGAACTGGATGAAGCCAATGACTACATTACTGATATTGCACAAAAAACAGTAAAAGAAAGACTGGCTGAAATTTTGGTCCACCTTGAGGAAAATTTTGGAACCGATCAGGAAGGAATTCTGAACATCTCACTAACCAGAGAAGAATTGTCAAACATAGTTGGTACGGCCACCGAATCAATTATCCGACTTTTGTCCGACTTTAAACACGATCAGCTGATCGCTTTAAATGGCCGTAAAATAAAAATCCTGGACAAACCAGGATTGATAACTATTGCGAATATACTTTTGTAAATCAGTCTATTGCCTTATTGAGCAGGATGTGAGCCAAAAGACCACCCACGATCAGAGCAAGACTCAGGGTAAGTGTGGCGTTGGTTTGCACCTTTTTGAAAACAACAACACTGAGAATAATCACACCAACCAGAATAATTAGAAGCCCTGCGTTTTTAAGTAATTCTTTAAGCATGTCTTTAAGATTCAATTCCCAACAAATATATACAAAATATCAAAACAATAAGTTTTGCCGGTCCTTATATTTACCCAGATGCTCATAAGCCAGGGCAGTGACTTCTCTGCCCCTTGGTGTACGCTTTATATAGCCCTCCTTAATAAGAAAAGGCTCATACACTTCTTCAATGGTGCCGGCTTCCTCACCAACTGCAGTTGCCACGGTGTTTAGTCCTACAGGTCCACCCGAAAACTTATCAATAATGGTCAGTAAAATCTTATTGTCCATCTCGTCCAGACCCAAACGATCAATATTCAGAGCCTCAAGACCATAACGCGTAATCTCCAAATCGATATCGCCATTTCCTTTCACCTGTGCGAAATCCCGAACACGTCTCAACAAAGCATTCGCAATTCTGGGTGTACCCCTGCTTCGGGATGCAATCTCTCCGGCTGCATCATGATCGATATCTACCTTTAAAATACCTGCTGAACGCTCTACAATTCCTGTCAGAACTTTTGTGTCGTAGTATTCCAGCAGGGCTTTAATTCCAAAACGCGCCCTCAGGGGTCCTGTAAGCAAACCCGACCGGGTGGTTGCCCCAACCAGGGTAAAGGGTTCCAGTGACAATTGCACACTGCGGGCTGCAGGACCTTTATCAATCATAATATCGATACAGTAGTCCTCCATGGCCGAATAAAGGTATTCTTCAACAACCGGCGAAAGGCGATGTATTTCATCTATGAACAAAACATCTCCCTGATCCAGACCTGTCAATAAGCCAGCCAGGTCTCCAGGCTTATCAAGCACCGGTCCTGAAGTTATTACAATTCCAACCCCCATTTCACTCGCAACAATGTGGGCAAGTGTGGTCTTTCCGAGTCCGGGAGGACCATGAAGTAAAACATGATCAAGGGCTTCATCCCTCAATTTGGCTGCCTGCACAAAAACCTTGAGGTTGTCCACAACCTTGCCCTGGCCTTCGAATGCGGCAAAATCTGCTGGTCGGAGCCTGGCCTCTACTTCCTTGTCCACTTCCGGAACATTTCCTCTCAATTCATGGCTATCTTCCATTCAATCAACGTATTAAAGTTACATCATCTTCAGGAAGCCTTATTCTGACTCCATTTATTTTTTGTTCTCTGTTGTTTTTGTATGCTATCGTAAGCAAAATATTTCCTTCCTCATCGTATTTCTTCCAGGTCTTCTCCCTAATTCCATTTTCGTAGTACTGTTCTTCTTTGAGTTGTCCGTTAGGATAGTAGTACTTATGCTTTCTGTCGGGATTTCCCTGCGAATAGTTTCCTTCGTACTTTAAACTACCATCCCGGTAATAGTACTCCCAAACGCCTTCTCTCAAACCAATAATGTAACTTCCTTTCTCAAGGTGATCACCAACCTGGTAGGACCATTCCCCGTCTTTCTCACCACTCATGTAACTCCCACTGGTCAATACCTCTCCGTTTGGCCCATATTCTACAAAACTACCGTCTTCGCGGCCATTGAAGTATTGTTCCTCCCTCCAGATTTCTCCATTCGGATAGTACCAATGCCAGGCCCCGTGATATCGGCCCTTATCAAATCGGCCCTTTTGTTCAATTTTTCCATTCCGGTAATAAAAGGTCCAAGATCCGCTACGTCTGTTATTTAAATAGTTTCCACTAGCCCTTTTGCTTCCATCCGTGTAATAATCGGTCCATTTTCCCTTCCTTCTGCCTTGTTCATCAATAATGCCCTCGGCAATGCGTTTTCCATTTTCTGAATACAGATGCGCATTAACAACCACACCTGTACTGTCGTAAAATCGATGAATACCTACGGGAATACCATTCTTGTATGCCCCGGTAAACAACAGAAGGCCATTTTCATCATAGCTGCTCTTCATGTCGAGCATCTCTTTCAAATCCTCATCAATTTCCTCAACAATCTGTCCTTTCTCATATCTCAGAGCCAAAACCAATCTTCCCCTGCCATCAAATTCCCTGTAATAACCATGTAACTGATCATTCAGAAAATGAGCTTCTTTCTTTATCCTTCCATTCTCATAGTAAGTTCGATGTGTTCCCTGTTTTCTTCCTTCCTGATCTTTCCGGTTCAGGCGTTCGCGATTCACCATGTAATTATCGTTGAATTCCATTACACTGATCAGGACACTGTCGCGGGAAAACTCCCGGGAAAGACCTTGCTTTTTACCATTCTTATACAGCACTATTCGCTTTAGTTCACCTTCCGGAAAGTACTCATAACTGGCTCCTTCCCGTTTACCGTTGACATACAAAGTCTTCGATTTTATGGTCATTCTTCCAGGACGCAGCGGATTCTGATAATGGTAAACAATTTCATATCCGCTTTTAAGTCCCAGCTGATAAGAGATTCTCCGATCTATTTCACCACTCTGATTGTAAAAAGTCCAGACACTGTCGAGTAGAAAATTGCTTCGCTTTCCCTCGGATTTTGGAATGCCGGTCACATAGTAGGTTTTCCAATAACCATCGGGTTTTCCGTCACGCATAAATCCCTCACTGGATATTTGTCCGTTCGGATAGCTAAATTGAACTTTGCCATCTTTAATATCAGAATCCTGAGCAAGAACCATATTTATCCCGGCCGAATACAGCATCAAAAGAACATAGCTTAGACAAATCCATTTCATTTTTCAAAGCTTGAGTTTTTCAGAGATTTTTAGCATACGTTGAATAGAGCCTCTGGCTTTATCCATCAAATTTTGATCCAAACTAATCTCGGGCGATTCCAACTCCATACAACGATGAATTTTCTCCAGGCTAATCAGTTTCATATACTCGCAATCGTTGCATCCGCAGCTGGAATCTGTTGGGGGTGCGGGGATGAAGGTTTTGTGAGGACAAAGCTTGCGCATCTGGTGAAGAATTCCGGATTCTGTAGCTACAATATAGCTTGCTGCATCATCTTTTTGAGTAAAAGCCAGTAATGATGCAGTTGAACCGATATGTTCTGCGACCAGCTGCACGGGTTTCTCACATTCGGGATGGGCAATTACCTTCGCTTCAGGATATTGCATTTTTAATTCCAGAATTCTTTCCAGGCTAAAGGCCTCATGCACATGGCAGGCACCATCCCATATGACCATATCTCTGCCTGTAATTTTCTGGATATAGGCGCCCAGGTTCTTGTCGGGCGCAAAGATGATTTTTTCGTTCTCGGGTAAACTCTGTACAATTTCCAGGGCATTGCTTGAAGTACAACAGATATCAGTGAGTGCCTTTATTTCGGCCGTGGTATTCACATAGGAAATGACCGTATGCTTGGGATACCGGGCTTTGAAACGGGCAAATTCTTCAGGGGGGCAAGAATTGGCGAGAGAGCAACCGGCTTCGACATCCGGAAGAAGAACCTTTTTATCCGGTGAAAGAATCTTGGCGGTTTCAGCCATAAAGTGAACACCGGCAAAAAGAATAATGTCTGCATTTGTTTGTGCAGCCTGCTGAGACAGGGCAAGGCTGTCCCCTATATAATCAGCGATATCCTGCACATCATTGTTCTGGTAATAATGAGCAAGAATGCTGATGTTCTTTTCCTTTCTGAGTAGATTTATGGCAGTAATCAGATCGTTTTTATTCACCTTATCCATAAACACAATAGCATATTTTTAAGAATAAATTTCTCTATTTATGATGATAATAGGCGGTTCATTTTGTTGCAAAAAAAATCGATAATTGTTTGCAAATTACATTCATGAAAGAATGAACACAGACTATCAACATGGATAGAATTGCTTAGCTTCTGATAAACTGCATTTTGGTTTAGATTGTTCACAATTGTTCACAACTGCTTACGCTTATAAATCAAATACGACTTTAAAGATAGTGAGTGTTGACAATCTGTTTGGCATTTCTGACAGAAAATGGTGATTCGGACATTTTCTAAGTCATTGAGGAAGAAGCAGCCATTTTTGAAGGGCTGTTCACAACAAATCAACAGGGTGCTTGTTAAGAACTATGAAATCTTTCCACCCCCGGAAAATGTTGAGCCATACCAGTAAATACGCCATACGTGCAGCCATCTATCTTGCCCTCTATGCTTCGGAACAGAAAAAGAGTTGCCTGAAGGATATTTCAAGTGCCCTCGGCATACCTGCCCCTTTTCTTGCGAAAGTTCTTCAGGGCCTCGCTAAAAACGGGCTGTTAAAATCGGTGAAAGGGCCCAATGGGGGCTTTTGTCTGAATAAAGAGCCCGGGGATATCAGGGTGATGGATATTGTCGAAATTATTGATGGTACAGAGGCCTTCGATCATTGTGTCATTTCGAACGAACCCTGCAATCACGAGGCTCCTTGCAGCATACATGGTAAATTGCAAGGGGTGAGAAAAGAAATGAGACAGCGTTTAGAAAAAGAGCGTATTTCCGATCTGGCTTCTTCATACAAGAATGGAGGATCTGCTGTCAGAATTTAATTTGGATCCGGATTAAATGGCCCAGTAAACCTATGAAAGCACCTGTTGCATTCGCCGCAAGATCGAGCCATTCGGCAGAACGGGAACGAATGATGGTACCCTGAAGAAGCTCGATCAGTGCCCCACATAAGATAACAATGAGTATGGTCCAGGCATAGGGTCGGAAACATCTTGAGAAGCAAGGGCATTCCCAAAGTGCTACAAAGGCAAAGAAAGCATACATGCCTGTGTGAATGATTTTGTCCAGAAAAGACAAATCGAAAAGTTTGCTTTCGGGTATGCTGTCGCTGGGTAGCAGACTTAGCACAGCAATCAGAGCAGTTACCAGAACAGTAAATTTGTAACGGAATAGAAATTTGATCATGGTATATTGCTGAAGAAGCACAAAGATGATAATAATTTTGCTTGTTTAAAGCATGGAAACGATGTCCCGGGGACTATATATTCATATTCCGTTTTGCAGGAAGGCCTGTCGTTACTGTGATTTTTATTTTAGCGTGGCGCTGAAGCAACAGGATGTATTTACGGCCATGCTTCTCAGGGAAATTGAATTATCGGCTCGTGAGCTTGGAAAGGAGGAAGGAGGCCGGCCCCGGCTTTCCTCTTTATATATTGGGGGAGGAACGCCCAGTGTACTGTCGGGGCGCAATCTTTCTGACATTGTGAAAAAGGTGGAGGCCTGTTTTCAATTGCTTCCGGCTGCAGAGCGGACGATGGAATGCAATCCGGATGATTTAAACCAGAAAAAACTTGACAATTATTATAAGATGGGTTTTACGCGCTTAAGTGTGGGGATACAATCTTTCAGCGATCGCGATCTGGAGTTGATGCGCAGGACTCATAATTCTGCCCAGGCCATTATGGCCATAGAGAATGCGACTTCTGCTGGTTTCGAAAATATTTCAATTGACCTGATCTATGGCATTCCGGGCCAGGATCTTTCCGCCTGGCGGGAAAATTTGTTTCTGGCACGCGATCTGCCTGTTCAGCATATTTCGGCCTATCATTTAAGTTTTGAGGAAGGAACCGTTTTCGATTACTGGAGAAAGAAAGGAAGGATTCGGGCCTGCGGCGACGAAGTGAGTGAATCCTTTTACCTGGAAATGAGGGCATTATTACTGGAATCCGGTTTTGAGCACTACGAGATTTCTAATTTTGCCCTGGCCCGAAAGCGCTCCGAACATAACCAGCTGTACTGGTCGGGTCGGCCTTACCTGGGCTTGGGACCTTCTGCCCATGCCTATGATGGACAAAAACGAAGTTGGAACCCGGCCTCTGTTAAAAAATACATCGAAGGTCTGCAGCAGGGGCGTCTCATCAGATTCGAAGAGCAATTGTCTTTACAGGATTACTACCACGACTACCTGATCACCTCGCTGCGAACAAGCCGGGGCATGGATCCGGGCTATATTGTAAGGCAATTTGATACCAGGATTGCCAGACATTTTACGCGCGAAACAGCAATGCTGAAGTCCAGGGGGCTTTTGCTACAAGAAGAGGACAGGCTTCGAATAGCCCCTGAAAAATGGTTGCTTACCGATCTGGTTTTGAGATCTTTGTTTCTTTAGTTCAACACCACGGCAGTGCTTCCGATGATTTTCCCATCGGCATATATTTCGATGCTGTATTCGCCCGGTACAATTTCCCCGTCATTGGTCCAAAAGATAGACAGGGGAAGGTCCTGGTTTTCGTAGTTCACGATTCTGGATGCCGAAGCGGGTAATTGTTCTCCATTGACTTCAACCATGTCCAGATCGGGAGAACCCAGGACAACTTTATCGGGACGAATAATACGAAGGTGGATGTTTTTTTCGCCGGGACTGACCACTTTATTTGCCCTCAGCAGCAAATCGACTCGGAATTTAACGGCCGATCGCAGACGTTTTATTTCCTTGTCACGTTTGTTGAGAAGGACCAGATTGATTTCGGAGGCCTGGAGGGTGGTAGCCAGGTCTCTGATTTCTTCGAGTTGGGTTTTATCTTTTTCGAGCCGGGCTTTTTCATCGCTCAGTTTTCGTTCCGCGAAACGAAGTTGCTTGTTTTCGGCCATCAACTCCTGGTTTTTCATATTCAGCGAGTCGATTTGCACGATGTAACTTCTGAGTACGGAGCGAAGGGTCTTCATTTCGCGTCGATACATCTTGATTTTATAGGCATCGTCGGCCTGAATTGTAATCAGTTTATCTATCTTTTCCTGCTGCTGTTTCATTTGCAGCTGGAGTTCTATGTTATTTGTTTCCAACGTATCGTAGCGATAGTAAATATTGCGTAACTCGCCTTCCAGGGAGTCGCGCTCCACTCTGAAAAATTCGGTCTTTTCGGCCAGATCAGTGGAGACCAGATTCAGATTTTTGCGGGTATCGAGAAGCAGGTAGACAGCTACAGCCAGGACAACGGTAAGAAGGCCAAGTACACCGTAGAGCACATTGACATTTGTATTCTTTTCGGTCATAATCAGGGTTTTTGTTTTACAAATATACGTATTCGTGCTAAAGTACTTTGGTTCGGAAACGGAATAAGAGCCTGGTTTATTGTTTGTTTTCTGTTTTAGACCGGATAACAGATTCACTGATTCCGAATTTTTCGTCATCCTCTTTATTCCCCAGTGGTTCAAGGTGAACCATGATGTCATAAACGTTTTTCAGGTTTTCTTTGATGCTCTGTTCAACCGCTTTGCTAATGTCATGGGCCTCACGGACCGAGAGGGAGGCATCGACTTCAATGTCGAGGTTGATCATGTAACAGTGGCCAATTTTTCGGGCCCTGACCCTGTGGGGGTTTTCTGCGCCCCGAACCCTTTTTACTGCATCAAAAAGGGCTTTATAGAGCCGGGGATCATCAATTCCGTCCATCAGATCGATGTTGGATTTCAGGAAAATCCGGAAGGCACTGTACATGATGAAGATACTGATCATCAACGCAATGAGCCGGTCGAATAGAGGGGCATTGAGCCAGATGGTAAGCACAAGGCTAATGAGCACGCCAAGGGAGATCAGGACGTCATTGCGCATGTTCTTCGCATTTGCTCTGAGCATCAGGCTGTCCACAGACTTTCCTGTTTGTTCGAGCAGCAGGGTCAGCACCAGTTTACCTGCGATGGAAAATACGCTTACCCAGATAGCGAGCAGCGAAGGAAGTCGGATCTCATTTCCCCGGATGAGCATCTGAACGGTAGACCAGGCGAGTTGAGCCCCGGCAAAAAAGATGATGAAGGAGAGCAGCTTGGTGGCGATGCTGTCTGCTTTCTGATAACCATAGGCGAACCGAAGATTCGGTGGTCTGGCCATAATGCGTGCTGCCACCAGTACCACAACCGAGGCAGCCATATCTGAAGCGGAATCTATGCCATCGGCAACAACGGCATAACTACCGGAAAAGAAACCAATACTAAGTTTCAGTACTGCTAGAACTGAATTTCCGATGATGGCCCACCAGGAGGCCCTGATGATTCGTTTTTCCCGATTCATTTATTTTAGGCCAATGAGCTTTGCAGGATGTTCGGGCCGGTATTCGAACTGAAGTGTGATATGGTTGATATGGAAATCCTTGATCAACAGTGTTTCGATCTTGGTCTGAATATCTTTCACTTTGCTGAGTTTTTCATCTTCGTGAAGCTCAACATGGGCGTCGAAATGGATGTCGTTGTCGGTCAGGGCCCAGGCATGAAGATGATGGATGTTTTTAACCTGGGGAAGTCTTTCCATTTTTATGCGGATGTGATCCAGATCGAGGCCATCCGGGGCCGATTGCATCAGGATGTTTACGGCTTCCCGCAGGATGGTGTAGGCTTCTTTCAGAATGTAGGCCACAATGAGCAGGGTAATAAGCGGGTCCACCCACCATAGCTCGAATACCAGCATGGCCAGTCCACCGCCAATAACCAGGATCGAGCTAAGGGTATCTCCGATCAGGTGGATGTAGGCAGCCCGAACATTGATGCTTTTGTGCGCATCTTTTTTAAGGATCATGACTGCAAACAGATTGGCCAGGAGTCCTATCATGGCGACAAAGAGCATGATTTTGGAATCGACAGGAGTGGGGGTTTTCCAGTGTTCCCAGGCATGGCTCAGCAAAAGGGCACAGATGATAATGAGAATGACCGCATTGAGCAGGGCTGCCAGTATTTCGGCACGTTTAAAGCCAAAGGTACGTTTTGCAGTAGCCTTTCTTCGGCCGATAACGGTGGCCAGATAGGCAATGAAGGTGGCCACTGTGTCGCTCAGGTTGTGTACAGCATCGGAGAGCAGGGCCAGGCTGCCCGACAACAGGCCTCCGGCTACTTCAATGACCGTAATCACCAGGTTCAGTAAAGTCGCAGCCAGCAGATTTTTCTCATTAACCGGGTGAGAATGACGCCGCTTTTTGTGCTTTTCGCTCATGCTATAAAAATAGCAATAAACTCAAGGCCATCAATGCCATGCCTGCTACAAAGCCATAGACAGCATGGTGGTGAAGGCCATATTCCCGGGCAGTGGGGAGCAATTCGTCGATCGAAATAAATACCATGATCCCGGCGACTGCTGCAAAGACGATTCCGAATAAGAGATCGCTCAGAAATGGCATGAGGATAAGATAGGCCAGAAGTGCGCCAATGGGTTCGGCCAGCCCCGAGAGGAAGGACAGAATAAAGGCCTTTCGGCGGTTTCCTGAACCATAGGAAATGGGAACCGAAACAGCGATGCCTTCCGGGATGTTGTGAATTGCAATGGCTACAGCCACCGGAACAGCCAGAGTGGGATCCGATAGTCCGGCCATGAAGGTGGCAATTCCCTCGGGAAAATTATGGATGGCTATGGCAAGGGCTGTAAACAGGCCCATGCGTATCAGCTTTGGATCTTTTTGGCCGTTTTTTCGGATGTCCTCGATTCGCTTGACTTCATGTGGATTTTCCAGGGCGGGAATCATTTTATCAATGACCGCAATAATGAGTATACCCATAAAGAATCCTCCAACCGCGTACCAGGTTGCAGCCACTTCTCCAAAATCGGGAACCAGGGCATCCTGAGCTTTTTGGAGGATTTCAACAAAGGAAACATAGATCATTACGCCCGCAGAAAAGCCAAGGCTGACCGAGAGGAAACGGGTATTTGTCGTGCGCGTAAAGAAAGCCATCGCGCTTCCGATTCCGGTAGATAATCCGGCAAACAAGGTAAGCCCAAAGGCTATCCAGAAATTTCCTTCTTCCATTGCTTAGATTTTTGCTTTCCGGCCTTTTTTAGGGCTTTTTGGAAGGGGCGTTTGGTTAAAGTATTTTGGCTGCCTCTTTGTCCATACGATCATTCCTACTCCGGCCAGGATAAAGGGAAGGCTCAGCCATTGGCCCATATTCAGGGACATGTTGGCTTCAAAGGCCACCTGATCGTTTTTCACAAATTCGATTAAGAATCGTACACTAAAGAGCAGGATCAAAAACACGCCAAAGATGAAACCGTCCCGGACCTTTTCGTAGTTCTTTCTGTAGAAGCTGAACAGGATGCTAAAAATTGCGATATAGCTCAGGGCCTCATAGAGCTGGGTGGGATGACGCGGTACGGTGGGCAGCAATTCTCCCGTGGTGGAATCATAAAGCCGATCCCGGACAAATTCAATCCCCCAGGGCAAAGAAGTGGGCCCCCCGTATATCTCCGAATTAAAAAGATTTCCCAGGCGGATGAAAGCACCTCCCAGTGCAACGACAATGACGATGCGATCGATGAGCCAAAGAAAGGAAAGTTTCTGTTTGCGAACATACAACCAAAGTGCCAGCAAAATACCGATGGCCGCACCATGACTGGCCAGTCCACCCTTCCAGATCATGAGGATTTCGGCAGGGTTTGCCAAAAAGTAGTCCGGCTGATAAAATAAACAATGTCCCAGGCGGGCGCCGATTACCGTACCAATAGCCACATAGATTAGCAATTGGTCGAGCATTTCCTGGCTGAGGCGTTCGGTTTTCAGATAGCGATTGAAGACGAAGTAGCCCGATAAGAAGGCGCTGGCAAAGAGAAGACCGTACCAGCGAATACTCAGTTTGCCAATTGCAACTATTTCAGGATTTACATTCCAGGTGATCGCATCAATGATCATATCGGGGAAGCTTAGTAATTAGTCCTACAAATATATAAACATTACACCGTTATTTTCAGGCTTGTTGTCGAAGCTGTATCACTTCTGTTAAAGCCGGATTCGCGGATATCTTTGTATGTTTGCATAAACTATCCGGACGATATGGTCAGACTTGTTTTTCTGAGTATTGTATTTGTCTTGTTTTTGGGATGTGCCCAGCAGGGCAGTCCTACCGGGGGGCCACGGGATGAAGATCCGCCTGTGGTTGTGGAATGTATTCCTGAGAATTATTCAACCGGCTTTAGTGCCAGTCGCATCACGATTACCTTTGACGAATACGTACAGCTGGACAATATTAACCAGGAATTGATTGTTTCACCGCCCATGGCAGAAAAGCCCGAGGTGAAGCTCCGGAAGCGAAGCATGCTGATTGAATTGAAAGACAGTTTGAAAGCCAATACTACTTATACCCTGAATTTTGGGAGTGCGATAAAAGACCTGCACGAGGGGAATGAGCTTTTGAATTACGAATATGTGTTTTCCAGTGGAGAGGTTCTCGATTCTTTATCTGTTCGTGGCAGCCTTAAGTATGCTTTTGACCTTAGCGTACCCGAAGAACCGGTAAGTATTTTGCTTTACGATGACCTGCGCGATTCGGTGCCGCTGTTGGATATTCCGCTCTACGTTGGCCGTTCGAACGACAGCGGTGTCTTCAGTGTGAATAATCTGAGAGCCGATACCTTTAAGGTCTTTGCCCTGAAGGATGGTAACTATAATTTGCGCTTTGATCTTCCTACAGAAGAGATTGCTTTTCTGGATACCAATCTGGTGCTTGACGCTTCCAGAAACAAGCAGCTCCTGGAAGCTTTGGGCCCGATTGATACCCTGCCTTCTCAACCCGACACGGTCCAGGCGGATTCGCTGCCGGTTTTGGACCCCGATTACACGAGTGTAACGATCGACCTTTTTCTTTTTACGGAGGAAAGCAAGCTGCAGTATTTAGCGGAAAACAAGCGGAATGAACCCGGAAAACTGGAGCTGAGTTTTGCCAGGCCTCTGAGCGACAGTTTCAATTTTCGCTTTTTGGATTGTCCTTCCGGTGATCAGCCTGGGTTTTTACCCTGGTTCAGTCATGACAGAGATTCTTTGGTTTTGTGGCTGGTCGATTCCGCGGACTATAAGCGGGATACCCTTCGGATGGAATTGGCTTATACAGTAAGTGACAGCATGGGGTTGATTACCCGTATCGATACCCTTCGTTTTGTGTACAGAGACCGCAGTTCTTCGGGGCGGAAAGGAAGGGAAGCGAAAAAGACCGGAAAGCTTGACATTGGCACGATGAAGAAAAATGGCGTTCAGCACCTGAACCAGGATATGGTCATCGATCTGCCCATTCCCATTAAAGCTATTCACGATTCTTTGATTCACCTTTATCAGATACCCGATTCGGTTGAGGTTCCATTTCCTTTTACGATCCGGCGGGATTCCTTTTTGCTGACCAGGGCCCATATCGAAGTTGATTGGGAATCGGCCTCATCCTACAGGCTGCTTATTTTGCCGGGGGCCATTGAAGGCATTTACCCGTCCGGACACGATAGCATTGATGTGCCCTTTACCAGTCGTGATACAGAGTCTTACGGCCGGATTGCGCTGAATCTGTCCGGAGTCGATGGACCTGTGGTGGTGCAGCTCCGAAGAAAGGACGAGATTGTGAGGCAGCGGTATTGCCGGGAAAATGGGCTGCTTCAATTCAGTTTTCTTGACCCGGGCGATTACTACTTCACGGTAATCCATGACAGGAATGAAAACGGGAAATGGGATAGTGGACGCTATATGGAAAAACTTCAGCCCGAAGAGGTCGAAGTCCTGAAGGGGCCAGTGAATGTGCGGGCAAACTGGGATCATGAGGTGAGCATGCTGCTGCTGCGTTGAGGGTTTATTCTACAGGATAAGCTCTCATTAATTGAAGCAGAATGGACAAATTTCGCCTGATTTGGTTATTTTAGCCTCAGGAACAAAAGCTTAAGCCATGATCAATTTTATCGTACCAATAGATTTTTCTATCGATTCTATGATGGGGCTCGATTGGGCCGCCCTGTTTTCTCAGCAAGAAACCGTTAATATACAGATGGTTTATGTGCTGAATAACGATTCCGGTTTTCAGCTAAGTACTGAGAACCAGGAGCATATCCTTGCCCAGGAACGTTTCGAGAAGCTGATCAAGGAATATGCCCCAAAACTGGGCAACGATTCACGACTTCGCTACATCATTAAAAAGGGCAAGGTCTTTCGCGAAATAGTGAACCAGGTTAATTCCTACAAGAATGCCATGGTATCGGCTTCGACCCATGGAGCCTCGGGTTTTGAAGAACTTTTCATCGGGAGCAATGCACTGAAAATAATTGCCGCGACCGAAAAGCCGGTTTTCACCCTGCGCAGGGGCCCTGTTCCTCACCAGGTAAAGCGCATTGTGGTTCCCATTAAGCGAAGCCGGGATACCCGAAAGAAGGCTTCCATTGCGGCAGATATGGGTAAGCTTTTTGGTGCGGAGATGCATGTACTGAGTGTTTCCACAAAAAATAACCAGCGCGATTTGGCACGGATCGGATCCTATGCCAATCAGGTTGAGGGTTATTTCAGGGCGAGAAAGCTGAAAACAGAATCTAAAACCCTGGTGGGGGATAATTTAGCAACTGTGACCTGCAATTATGCTGAGGCAGTCAATGCAGATTTGATTGTAATTATGTCGGGTGATGTGGATAAATGGAATGCATTTTTAGGTAGTTTTGCACAGCAAATGGTGAACAAGGCAAACATTCCCGTACTCAACATTACGCCCACAAAGGGCTTGCTCCCGGCGGGATTTGCCAGCTATGGAGGATAGGAACAATCGCGGATAATAGCAAGCATAAGAATAAGGATTTAGGCTTTCAGCTGTTGGCCCTGATGGAGGCCCTTCCTTTTGCTACCTGGTTCAAGGATGAGCAGCAGCGCTTTATCCATGTTAACCGAAAAATGCTTTATGAACTCGGGAAGGAATCCGTAGATGTTCTGGGGAAGAAGAATCACGAAGTATTTGGCCAGGAAGAAAGCCGAATCAATGATGAAAGCGACCGCGATGCCCTGGATCAGAAACGGGTCAGCGAGTCGATGTACTCGAGCAAGCAGCGTTTCTTTAAAACAGTAAAGTTTCCTGTACTCGACAATGAAGGTCGGCTCAAGGGCATGGGTGGCTTTCAGGAGGATATTACCAATCTTACGGCTTCTTTGCAATCGCTTCACCGGGAACGGGAATATCTCGAAGCCCTCCTGGAGAATATGCCCTTTTATATTGCCTTTATAGACCAGCATCATCGTTATATCAGAATCAATTCCCGGATGGCCGGATTGCTACACCTGCTCGATCCGGAAGAGGTGATCGGACAGAGCACTGGCACCTTTTTCTCCAAACGCGTAGCCAGGAAAATGCTGGATGAAGACCGGCAGGTAATGGATAGCGGGAAGCCCATTGTTAACCGCATCATCTATTTTGAAGATGAAGGGGTGGATGGCTTCTGGATGGAAGTGAACAAGATTCCCATAAAGGACGAGCGTGGGGTCATTACGATGATCGTGGCTATATACAGGGATGTTAGCGACATGATCAGGATAGAAACCGAATTGAAAAACGCCAGGGACCGGGCCAGGGAGTCGGACCGCCTGAAGACTTCATTTCTGGCCAATATGTCGCATGAAATACGGACGCCCATGAATGGTATTCTGGGTTTTGCCAATTTGCTACGGGATCCGGACCTGGATGTTGAGAAGCGGGACATGTACCTGAAGCACATTGAGCATTCATCCATGCAATTGATGAATATTATTGACGATATCATTGATATTGCAAAGATTGAATCGGGGCAGCTGAAGATATCGAACCGGCCCATTCGTATCAATGCCATACTGGAGGAGCTTTATTCATCCTATTTCCATCGCATCAGGGGAGACGCACCCGGACAGAAGAAGGTTTCTTTCCGGCTTGAAAAGGGCATGAACACCCCTAATTTCACGATCGTATGCGATGATTTTCGTCTGGGTCAGGTTTTTCACAATCTCATTGGAAATGCGATTAAGTTCACCACCGAAGGAGAGATTGTATTTGGGTATCGGATTAAGAACAATCGTTACATTGAGTTTTACGTTTCAGACACAGGGATAGGAATTCCTGCAAGTGAACAGGAGATGATTTTCGAACGATTTGGCCAGGTAAACAACCAGAAATTCTTCAAATCCAAGGGAACCGGCCTGGGTTTGCCCATCTCCAAAAACCTGGTCAATCTGATGGGCGGAGAAATGTGGGTTGAATCGGTTGAGAACGAAGGAAGCACCTTTTATTTTACCCTGCCATTAGTCCTGGAAGAAGAGGCGATTGAGGACAATCATGTCATGATTTCTAACAAGACCTACAAGTGGGAGGGCAGAACCATTCTGGTTGCTGAAGACGAGGAAATGAACTGGTTTTTTATTCGGGAAATGCTGCGTCATTCCGGGGCAGAAATCATCAGGGCAAAAAATGGCCTTGAGGCTGTTGAGTTGGTGCGACAGGAGAAACCTGACATCATTCTGATGGATTTGAAGATGCCGGAAATGAATGGCCTTGAAGCCGCTATTGAGATCCGGAGCTTCGATCCGGATGTGCCAATCATTGCCCAAACGGCTCATGTAATGGCAGAAGAGCGTGAGGAATGCCAGGCTGCGGGCTGTAACTTCTTTGTTACCAAACCCATCGATCGTACCATCCTGATGGAGTATATCGATAGTTACCTCAAGAATCTTTCATGAATGCCCTGGTACTGGTAGCTGCTGGCTCGGGCACCCGGATGGGAACTGATCTGCCTAAACAGTTTATAAAACTGAAGGGAAAGCCGCTGTTGATGCACAGCCTTGAACGATTCCTCGAATTTGATCCCGGTATAAAGGTGGTGCTTGTTTTGCCTCCCGATGGTAACAGGTATTTTGCGCCCCTGCGGAAGTCCTTTCCGATCCTGGATGAAGTGTGTAGCATAAGCGGCGGCGTCAGCCGGACAGCTTCAGTCAAAAGGGGCCTTTCTTTGGTACCGGATGAAGCACTGGTGGGCATTCACGATGCCGTTCGTCCCCTTGTGACACCTGAAACCATTTCAAGGGCCTATCATGCTGCAGAAAAGGAAGGTGGGGCCATCCCCGTGATTGCCATGGAAGATTCGGTTCGCCGGCTGAAGGCAGAGGGGTCGAAGGTGGTCGACCGATCGGTTTTACGAAGGGTACAAACACCACAGGTCTTTCGTGCCTCCCTGATCAAGGAAGCCTACAGGCGGATTGAAGGGGAAGAATATAGCGATGATGGAACGGTGTATGAAACCTGTTTTACTCCGCCAGTGTTGGTTGAAGGCAGCAGGAGCAATATTAAGGTAACCACGCCGGAAGATCTGCTACTGGCCGAGTTCTTACTCAGTCGGCAGTAAGTATTTGTCCGCCAACAGTGGCTTTTAGCTTTTTCTTTTTGGGATTTCCCTTGTAGCCAATAAAGGCTTTACTCGTGGCATTGGCCTGGAGCAGTCCCGTGCACCATACCTTAACCTGTGCACCGGTAGCAGCCTTTATATAAGCATCGGTGGCTTCCATGTCGTAAGCCAGGTAGTTGCCCCAGGTGTAAGCGCTGATTTGCTGTACATCTGCTTTTCCATAGAGGACAATATCCGCACCCTGGTTTACCCGTGCATGGAGGGAATCGACACAGAGGACCAGTTCTGCTTTGGCGCCATTTAACACTTCCAGCGAAAGGGCTTTGGTTTTCAGGGTATCGGCAGATTGAACCCTTGCCCCCTTTTGCAATTCCATGGCATTGAGTGAACGATAGTGCAGATAGAGGCTTATAGCCTCGGATTGCGTAAGCTCGCTTCGGGTTTTCATCTGGAGACAGCCATCTGCAATGCCTTGTTCGAGATCAGTTTCCGGCTTTACGCCCTTTTTATAAGCCAGGCCCTGAATGCTGTCCTGTACCAGAAAAAGATGGATGTTTCCTGAAACCTTCAGGCGGTTAAAAGGAGTCTTGATGATCTCGGGGGCATCCTGTCCCGTCACTGAAAGCAGGGAGGAAGCCAACAGAAATAAGCTCAGAAAGATGCGCATAGAAGGCTGTTTTTCGCTTCTAAATTAGCTCTAATTATTTTATTACCTTGCATCTCTGATGGGCAAAGTGCATGGTTAGGATGTTTAAATTTCTGATCTCAGGCATTTTACTATGGTGTTTCGGGCTTGTACCGGCTCAAGATCCCCTGGTGATTGCCGATGACTGTTTGCTTGTGGAAGACATCCGGATCGAAGGCAACAAAGTCACCAAAGCCCCCATCATTCTCAGGGAACTCACTTTTAGCGTAGGTGATACCATCCGAAAGATGGAACTGCTTCCTGCATTTCATCGCAGCAGGGAAAACCTGTTGAATCTTTCCCTCTTCAACTTTGTTTATTTTGATGCGACTCATGCCCCCGGAAACCGGATTACTGTATTGATTAATGTGACCGAGCGATGGTACGTCTGGCCCTTTCCGATTCTGGAATATGCCGAGCGGAATTTCAGCACCTTTGTTCAGAACCGGGAGTGGGACAAGATCAACTATGGGGTCTGGCTGAAGTGGATCAATTTCAGGGGAAGGAATGATGTGCTGGCCGGAAAGATACGTATGGGCTATGTGCAGGAGTATGCCCTTTCCTATCTGGTTCCGAATATGGGTAAGAAACAACAACATGGTTTGTCCACGGGCTTTAATTTCATTCGGCAGAACGAAGCGATTGTGTATACTCGAAACAACAAAACTCTGGAGATTAGGCCTTTGGAAAAACCAGCCATGGCCCGGCTGAATGCCTATGCCCACTATTTTTACAGGCCGAAACTATACAGCACCCACGCCCTGCGGCTCGATTTCTATCGCTATCACGTATCGGATTCGGTGACGATTATTAATCCGAACTATCTGGGCCAGGGCCTTAAAGAAATGGCTTATTTCAGCATGGCCTATGAGTTTTTATATGACATGCGCGATTCAAAGATTTATCCCCTGGAGGGATTTATGCTGAAGCTTCGGGTCGAACGCGTGGGACTGGGGCTGATTTCCGAATTTCCTTATCCGAGTTTTCGTTTGACAGGCACGTTTTTACTGCACCAGGAGTTGGCCGGAAGACTCTATTTTTACAATGCTTCAAAAGCCAGGTATGCTTTTGAAAAGTTGCTCCCCTACGTGTTGAACCGGGGCCTGGGCTACCACGAATTTTTAAGTGCCTATGAGCCCTATGTCATTGATGGATCGGACTATTTTATTACGAAGTATTGTGTGAAATATCAGCTCCTGAAGCCCCGCGAGCATCAAATCCCCTATCTGAAATGGGAACAGTTCAATAAAATTCACTATTCGCTTTATTTCAACGCTTTTGTGGATGCAGGTTATGTGAACAATTCCTTTCCGGATCCGACCAATACCATGGTGAATAACTGGCAGTTTTCGGCAGGTGTCGGACTCGATTTCGTTACCTACTATGACCAGGTATTCAGAATCGACTATGCGGTAAATCGCTTTGGAGAGCATGGTTTCTTTTTTCACATTGAAACACCCTTCCGAAGGTGGTAAGGCTTATGCACTCTATGAAATTGTGCCGGCCCGCATGCCCTGACAAGTATAAATGGGG
>PDWI01000760.1_pt1 | contig 52221 bp, 43 predicted proteins | sample 1430891 | NCBI WGS metagenome assembly PDWI01 (sample SAMN01162508, study PRJNA174530) | Oral metagenome, whole genome shotgun sequencing project. | biome: Marine environment; feature: Marine mammal; material: Swab sample of the gingival sulcus; isolation source: swab sample of gingival sulcus... | reverse complement strand
CCCTAATCCATTCATATATAAATCTAAAGGGCGGATATAGAATCCGCCCCTACATTACCACCCACGTAGGGGCAGAATCTATTTCTGCCCTAATCCATTACGGTCGGATATGGAAGCCGCCCCTACGGTTGAAATTTATGTAGGGGCAATGCCGTTCAAGCCCCTTAGGCGAAGTAGAGCGGAGTTTTTACGAATCCATCGATAATCTGGAAGAAACAATTATTCAAGATTCCCTTAAGAAATATTTTACCTCATCTGCCGTTATCAGGCGGTAACTTGTACTCCGCCCGCCGCCCGGGTTCTGCACAAAAATATTTTGGGCAACCAGCTCTCTAATATCCCTCAGGGCGGTATCTGGTGAGCATTTGGTGATTTTAGCATATTTAGAGGTGGTCAGCTTACCCTCAAACCCGTCAAGCAGGCGGCTTATCATAAGGGTCTGCCGCTTATTTATACGGAATTGACTGATAAAATTCCACAACCTTGCTTTGAAAAGAACCAAGGCAAGCGTACTTTCTGCATCATCAACAGCATGGGAAAAACAGGTCAAAAACCATAACAGCCATGGGGTAATATCAAGACCGCCCCTCTGTTGCCTCTCAAGACGGGTATAATATTCCCTGCGTTCGTTTTCGATCTGCCTGGACATGGAATAAAAGCGGCCGGAAGTCCCGTCTGCCCTGGCCAGCACCATATCTGAAATTGCCCGTGCAATCCGTCCATTTCCGTCTTCAAAGGGATGGAGAGTAACAAACCATAAATGGGCAATGCCTGCTTTAATAACCGGATCAAGGCTTAATTTTGCTTCAAACCATAAGAGAAATTTTGTCATTTCCGCATCAAGCATAGATGCCTCCGGCGCCTCATAATGCACCTTTTCATGTCCTATCGGCCCCGATACAACCTGCATGGCTCCTGCCTCTGCAACCCGCCATCCGGCGACAGTAATGCGGTGCATACCGCTCCTGCCTGTTGGAAAAAGAGCTGCATGCCAGCCGAATAAACGCTCTGCGGTCAGCGGTTTTCGGCAGTTTTGCACTGCATCCAGCATCATCTCGACCATACCGTCAACACCCCGCCCAACTGCAACCTCCCTGGGCAGGGGAATTCCCAGCTTTCCGGCAATAGATGATCTTACCTCATCGGTATCAAACCTTTCGCCCTCTATGGCCGAGGAGGTTACAACATCAGCGGTCAGTATATCAAGAGTTGCCTCTTGCCGAACGGCAAAACCAAGCTCCTCCACTTTGCCCAGCAAGCGTCCCTGCTGATGCCGTGCTTCTGCAAGCAGCGGCAAGATGGTTTCATTGTTCCAGATAAAGTTCGGCCAGTCTTTTTCTTCATAAATCCACATATAATCTCCGCATTATTTGCGGTGATTATATAGGTTATTCTCCGCATGGGCAACTTGAAACTGTAGGTGGAAGTACCAAAAAATTAGTTTTCCGCGATTCAAATTTACGCTTTTTAACGGCGGAAAATGCAGGCAATACCTATCATTTTTCTATACCGCCCGTAAATCAACGAGGTAAAATGATTTTAACTTGTGGCAAGTAACGATGGTTTCGTAAAAAGGAGCCGTTTTGCCATACGAAACCTGCAGGAATTACTAAAGGTGATGGTTCGATTTTGAACTTCCCCAAAAAAAATGGTGATCCCGGCAGGATTCGAACCTGCGACACCCAGATTAGGAATCTGGTGCTCTATCCTGCTGAGCTACGGGACCCGCCAATTTGGAAAGGTTTACTACCATATACTTGTATATTTTGTAAACTAAAAACTGATGCCAGATTTCAGCGATAATTGCAATATTTTTCTGGTCAGGACTTCCCGCGGTACCGAGCCGTTTACAAGATCGGTCTAACACCTCCGCTATTTCATTATGCCTCATTTTTATTTCCAAAAGAATCTTTATCTGGTACCTATGGCTTATAAGCTGGCCCGTCTGACAGATGACCTGCGGCGGGGATATTATAGCCTTGGCTGTTGCCGGGCATTTATTGGAGGAAACTTATGGAACTTAAGATTGAAACCCGTAATGTTGAATTAAAGAAGGGATGGCAGACCAGGATAGAAGAGGAAAAGGAAAAATTAATCCGTCATTATGCAGGCTTTGTGCTTCATTTAAGAGTTACTATTGAAGAGACCGCTCATCATAAGGAGGGCGGCTTTGAAATCAAGCTGGTTGCCACAGTGCCGGGGGATACGGTGGTGGTGGCCCGAAAGGGCGGTTCGGTTCGGGCGGCCCTGGTTGAGTCCTTTGATGTCTTATCCCTTCAATTAAAGGAGAATTTAAGAAAGAAAAGGAAAAATATTAAACATGTTGAGGGCGGCCCTGATGGCGACAGGCACGGCATGATCAGCAAGGTCTCGCCCCATGAATCATATGGCTTTATTACCGGTATGGATGAAAGGGAGGTCTATTTCCATGAAAACGCCTTAAAGGATGTCAAAATTGATGATCTAAACGAAGGCGATCGGGTGGCTTACGGCGAAAGTATGGGCGATAAGGGGCCGCAGGCTTCATGGGTCAGGCTTGCCAGATAGCCGGGCTAGCCCGCCCGTGGTTTTGGTCTGCATTCTGTTACTGATGGAGTGCAGACCGCAACACCGTTGCCTGTATTGAACTAGTTTTATGGTGCCGCCGAACTATTTTCTATAAAAACGATATGTTTTCTTGCTTCCATCATTAAAAGTGCATAGACAAATAAATATAAATTGGCTAAAAAACCAGATAAAATATATACGGCAATAAAAAACTCTGAACCACTTAAAATACTGCTTATAATTCTGGATTTTCCAATGGAGCTAAAAGTAAACGCCCATACCCAGGAAAAATTGATAAACATTAAAAAGCATGCGGTAAAAAAAATGGTTCTTTGAGGATTGTCAGTCTCTCTATTTTTTCTGCGGTGAGGACGAGCAGCCTGCTTGAATTCCATAACCACCTTATCTGATAATCCCTTGAATAAATAAGCCAGAAAAACAAGAATGAAAACAAAAATGAAATACAGCATCACACTATCATTCAATAATCTGATTCTGCCGGAGGCGGCTGTCATGGATTGGGTAAATGGAGTAACCCCCTGGTAATCAGAAAAATGTGAGCCAAATATAAAAGGCATAAAAAATACCGTGGCAAACCCTATTAAACAAGCATGATTAAATGGTGATAAATCATTTAAGATATTGAGCATTGTTTGGTGGGAGATTTTATTATCTTTTTTATTCATATATTTCCAAAAAAAAAATTTTCGTAAGATAATTCGGCTATTTCTGCATTAGATAGCCAAAATCACTGGCCGATGCTATTTTTTCTTTCCGCTAAGCAGAATTCTGATTGGGGCCGGATAACCCTCAATGGTAAGCCCGGGATTATCGGGATTGATAAAATCCGCATATGATTCAAAATTCATCCAGTCGGTTTGCCGCTGCTCGCTGGAAGACATCGGGGTTGAATCAAGATGTTTTATTTCGGTAAAACCTGCCCGGGCCAGCCAGTTTTCAAGGCATTTGCCGGTAGGAACAAAATAGGTCCCCGGCACCTTGGCATAGGTTTTGGCCGGAAACAGGGCGACCGGCTCCTCTCCATAAATACCTTGGGATTCGATAATCAGGGTGCCGCCGGGTCTTAAGGCCCGGCAGGTATCTCTTAGCACCTCGATTGGCGATGAGCGGTGGTAAATAATCCCCATCAAAAAGATTATATCAAAACATTCCGGGAAATATGAGATATGCTCAACTCCCAGCAGGTCTATCTGCAGATGCTTAAAACCGGCCATTTTATTTAGGGCCTTAAAGCAGTAATAATGCTGGACAGAAGGTTCCAGCCCAAGAATAAATTTCGGCTCCAGCGTGGTCATCCTAAACATATAATAACCATTGCTGCAGCCAAGGTCGGCAATGATTTTGCCTTTAAGATCGGGAAGATGCGGCATAACCCGCTGCCATTTCCAATCGCTTCGCCATTCGGCATCAATATAGGTGCCGAAAACCGAAAAAGGCCCCTTGCGCCAGGGCATAAATTTTTTTAGCTGCTCCTTGATAAACTGCTGCTTCTGCGGTGAAATTTCATCTGCCTGGCCGATCAATACTGCTTGTTGGGAACAGTCCACCCGCCCGGCCCTAAATCCTGACAGCTCTTGATACGGGTTGCGGTAACGCAGAAAACCTTTTTTATTTTGATTTACCCACCTCTTTCTTTCCTTATGTACAGCCAAAACCTGATCGGCCTTAACCGAGGCGGGCAGATATTGCAGATAATCCATTGATTAGCCGGAGGGTTATTGCGGTTTTACTGCAACCAGAGAGGCGAAATTGAACCACTGAAAAAAAACAGTAACCGGAGTGAAACCGGCCTTTTCCAACAGGGCGGTATTTTCAGCAATGGAAAAGGGAATCAGAACATTTTCAAGGGCTTCACGTTTTTTGGCAATCTCTAGTTCCGAATAGCCCATTTCCTTTTTGAAATCATGGTAAATATCAATAAATTCACGGTTTAATAAGCTGTCATGCTGGATGGTCTTTTCACTTAAAATCAAAACGCCGCCCGGCCTTAACTGGTTAAAGAGATGCTGCACAAAATCAGCCCTTTTTAAGGGCCGGATAAACTGCAGGGTATAATTAAGAATCAGGGCATCAGGCACAAGGTTAAGCTCGGTAATATCCTGCCTGATAAACTCAAAATTTCCGCCATCGGTATAATCAGCCTTTAGCCGGGCCTTGTCCAGCATGGCAGCAGAATTATCAATGCCCGTATAAAAAAGAGATTTATGCTCTAAAAGACGGGCCAGTTCAATCAAGGTGGTACCAGTGGCACACCCCAGGTCAACCACCTTGTCCCCGTCTTTTAGAAACCGGTCGAGTATCCTGGCCGCAGCTAAAATAACCTGCCGATAAAAGGGTACCGATCGGCCAATCATATCATCAAAGACCCTGGCTACCCGGCCGTTGAAAACAAAGTCTTCCTGAATGTCTCCCGACTTAAACAGGGTATCTTCGGCCATCGGCTATTTTTGGCGCCACTTGCCGGCACCATCCTGATACCATTGACCTTTCGGTCCTTTCTGGGCAATCTGGGCGGCCCGCCGCTGGCCCACCACCGCGGCATCAGTGCCGGTTTTAGCGGCGATGTTTTGATAGACTGCCCGGCGGTCATCATTTTCCGCCTTGATCAGGGCTTCCTGCTCCTTGGCTGTGCCGACATAGGCCAGAAATCCCAAGTTGTTTTCACCAATTATCCCCTTGTTTTTCAGGGCAGTAATCTCTGGTATCCTTGCCTTCATCCGGTCTTGAACGGCATTTGCAAAACCAGCCGCGGCAGTCAGCATAATGCTGATTATAATGACGGCAGACAGCCATATCTTCTTTATATTCTTCATATTGTCTCCTGTTTACTCTTTAGTTTCGGCGGCCTCGCCAGCGGCCTCATCAAGTTCGCCAAAGAAATCATCAAGTTCCTTGTCGATTTTTACATTTACATCAACCGTGATATGGATGGGCTTTATTTCCACCGGCTTTATCTCCACCTGATGACGGGTGCAGCCGGCAAATACCAGAGCCGTCCATGCCAAAAGCGTTAGAATAACTGTTTTTTTTGTCATCACAGATTCTCCTTAAAGGTCTGCAGGTTTCTGCCGATCCGGAAAATATCTTCCTGCGGCAGGTTAAAATTAACATCCAGCCTGAGCGGATGCTGCAGGCCGCCCTTCGGGTCGCTGACTAGCTGCCCGTTTTTATAGCCAAAAGGCAACGGCACCGCCGGTTTGCCTTGCAGTTCCATACCGAGGGTCAGCTGGTCGCCGCGGCTTTTGAAGGTCAGCCTCGACCAGTCATAGGCAAAATTCTGCAAGGCCCGGACAGAATACTCCAGAGCCGCAGTCTGGTCAAGTGCCGGCATACCCGAACGGATCATTTCCAGATTGTTAAAATGTACTATACCGCTCTTGCCCGGAGTGGAAAAGAGAAAACCGTCATCAAGGAAAATGCCTTTTTCCGAAAAATGAACCGGCAGCCTGCCGTTTAGGGAGCCGGTTCCTTCGGTGCCTTCAATGCCGAACTGGTTCAGCAGCATGGCAAAGTCCAGCCGGTCGCAATACAGGGTGGTATCAAGCTCGGCTATATCGCTTGACAGGGCCAGACTGCCGGATTCCACCTTGCCGCCGCACCAGTCAACCCTGGTTTTCTCTATAAAGATTTCCTTAGGACTTTCAATGCGGTAGGTGATTTTGGCATTACTTAGCCGGATGTCTCCCGACTCGATCTTTTCGATGGTAAGAAGCTGGCTTGGCTTGCTGCGGCTCTGAAATAGATCGGCCAGCTCAAGGCGGGTTTTAATGCCGTAAATCCCGGCCTTACTTTCGGGAAAATCTATATTGGTTTGACTAAGCATCAGGCTGGCAGAGGCAGGGCCGGAAGAGCCAAGCTGGGCCTTGGCCGCCAGCCTGCCGTTAAAAGTGATGTTATCCGGTATGGGGAAAATGGCGGCCAAGGTCTCGGAATTAAAACCGGTTTCGGCAATATTCAGGGCAAATTGATGCTTTTTATAATTGGAGCGGGCGGTTATTTCCGCCCCGAAATCCTTTTGCAGCGGCGTGGTCAGCCTGGCCGATAATCCGGCCCCTGCAGAACTGTAATTCAGGCTGCCGCTAAGAGAGGCAAGATGCTGTTTATTATAGATAATTTTGTCTATTTTCAGGCTGCCTTCACCTTTGGGCAGGGCATCTTTTCCTGGCTCAAGCTGCAGCGGCAGGTTTAGTGAAACCGAGTTAATTTGCAGCCCGGCTGCCGGAAGATTTACCGCCGTAACGGCCTGGTTGATCCGGCCTTTTAGCTTACCCTTTTCAAGGGTTATCTCGGCCTTGGTCTGGATGTTTTTGACGGCGGCCTTAAATTCCGCTGCTGAAATACCAAGGTCTTGTAGAGCTGCCTTTAGTGAAGCAGTTAAGCGGCCCTTTTTTTGATTTGCCTTGATTACTAGCTGCATTGGCGAAAAGTCTATTGCAGTTCCGGCTAGTTTGATGCTGACCGGCTCCTTATTTTCGGCAGTCAGGAGGCCGGTAAAGCCGTCCTTTGCGGCGGTGAACTGATAGCTGCCGGATATGGCCGCCTGTCCTGTTATCAGCGGTGATTCGATTTGGTATTTGCCGGTGATTGCGGTTGTCTGGTCAGGTTTTATCTCTCCAGAGGCGGCGAAATGTAAGGGAAGCGGGGAAATTTGCCTAAATCCGGTCAGCCGGTAATGTATTTTTTTCGGGCTGCCTGAAAAATGCAGCAGTTCCTGCCCGCTATCGCCCAAACTAATAGACAAATTATCTTGTGCCAGCAATAGATTTTCGGCCTTAATCCCGCCGTCAATAAGCTGCGGCTGCAGGTTTTTTTTGTTCAAATTCAGGCTAAGGTAAGTATTTAATTTTCCCGCTTTAACCTTGATCTTGCTTGGGATAAGCGGGGCAATTACGGGCGGGATGCCATCCAGACTGCCTTGATAAGCCAGCCGGTAATGGCCCGCCTTATCCTGAAGTTCCGCCGCCGCCTGCCAGGTGAGACCGCCTGAGGCAGAGAGTTTAAGCCGCAGTTTTTTCAGGGCATTTTTCCACCTCGGCCGCCTTTGGTAGTCAGCGGTCAGCAGGCCGTTAAGATGGATGATTTTTTGCCTTTGTCCGTCTTGATTGATGAAGATATTGCAATCCTTAAATCTTATCTGGTCAATGCTGACCGGCAGGCTGGAGAGAATTTTTTCCAGATCGTGTTGCTCTTCGGCATCCTTCCCTGCTTTTGAACCAGATATTCCTGCTATCATGCCGTCCGCTATATTTATTTTAATTCCGGCATGTTGAATAAGCAGGCTGTTTAATCTGCCGCGCAATAAATCCATAGGTGAATAGTCAATGACCAGCCTGGGCAGGCTGATTGACGGGGCCTGGTGATTGCTGATACTGATCGAGGCCGTCAGCCGATGCGGCGATATGCTGGTGATGACAAGCTCGGCCTGATCGGCCGGAATCATGGCGGCAGCCTTGGGCAAAATCAGCCGATTGACCAGAAAAGGCAGCCCGGCAGCCGACAGGGCAGCGATAAAGGCAAGAATGAGCAGGAAAATGGTTAGTTTAGATTTCATCTCTGATTATCTGGTTGATATTTCATTTAATTTCAGATAATTATAGCCATGATTTGCCTGCTTGTAAATGATTACTTGCCAGAACCTGCGGTTACAGTTATAAAATTTCGTTTCAGTAAGTGCCGCCGAATCGGCTAACTATTACCTTATAAATTACAATGACAAACATAAATAACGAGATAGATTTTGATGATATTTTGACCAAATACCGCTCGGATCCCTATGATTATGTGGATGTTTTTTCCACCCGTACCGGCGTGGTAAAATTCCAGGTGCAGGAGGGAGACGAGGTCGAGGCACCGGGCGGTGAGTGGCAGCATATCCCCGGCACCAGCCTGTACGAGATTACTAGGGAAAGAAATCCCCGGCTGATAACTGCTGGTATTAACGGGGTAGTATCCTTTGTCCGTTCGGAAATTAACGGCAGGTTTGTCGAGGCGGGCGAAAAATTACTGACCATCCGCCACCCGCTGAAAAAAAAGGAAGTAATCGAAAATATCTTGAAGGATGTTTTGTTTTTATTTCCGGCCCCGGAGACGGCCAAGTATTTTTTCTCCATGGATATTCAGGCCAGACTGGATAAAAAGGGGCTTAAATCCGTAGCCGTTTCCAGAGGAGATGAGGTGCTGACCATGTCGCTGATGAAGCGGGATACGCCGGTAAATTATACCGGTGTGGACGGGGTGATTTATGCGGTTTATTTTAAGCCGGGGGTATCGGTTGAGCAGGGTCAGCCGCTGATCGGGGTCTGCCCGCCGGAAAAGGTTGAACTTATCCAGAAGGTTATTGCCAAGGTCAAGGCCGATTGGGATAAATAGAGCGTAAGCACTTTTGACAAGGAAATCCTTAATGAAAAAGTTATTTTTAGTTTGTATGCCATTCGCTTTTCTTTTTATGCCGGTATTTTTATCCGCAAACGAAATTACCAAAGAAGAGGCAAATGCTTTCTTTGAAAGGTATGTTGATTTAAGTAATAAATTTGATGAATCTGTTGTTGAACTTTATGCTGATGACGCAATAATTAGGGCGACCCGCATCTATCCAAACGCCCAAATTAAAAAGATGGAATTAGACGGAATAAAATGGAAATCTTTAGTAAAACAAGTTATGCCCCTAGCAAAGGCAAAGGGTGATATTAATAAATTTAGCAAAATTCAAATCAAAACAAACGGTAAAAGAGCAAAAATCAAGGCGGCTCGTTATTCAGTTATAAAATGCTATACCGATAAGAATTATTATATGATTGTTGAAAAAGACAAACAAGGAATTTTTCGAATAATTGAAGAATATATGGAAACAAAACCTCAGTCTAATTGCCCCTAGATTACCTTACCAAGATGTTAAGCCCCGATGATATTGCCGGTCATATTGAAAGATATCAGCTTGAACCGAAAAAACAGCAGTTCGGCAGCCAGGCCGAGCTGATTTACCGCCGCGGCGGTTTTGTTGCCTCTCAGGTGATTTGGCATGATAAACTGCCAAGGGCCATGGACTTTGCCCGTCAGCAGATTGGGCGGTGTGTGGATAAAAATATTTCCTTTCAAAATGGTGCGGTGATTCTGGCCCGGGAACTGGAGCAGCCCAGAGGGCGTTTTGCCAGACGCTGGCATGCCCCGCCGGGCGGTCTTTGGGGCTGTCTGGTTCATGTGGGCAGTCTGCTGGAGCAGGCTCGGGGCTTGATTCCGATGGCGGCCGGGGTGGCCTGCTGCCGGGCAGTTCATGATTTCGGCGGCACATCCGCTGCCATAAGATGGGTCAATGATATTTTGATTGACGGCAGAAAACTGGCCGGTTTTCTGGTGGAGAGTTTTACCGATCCCAAATTTGGCGAGCAGTATGATCTGATTGGTTTCGGCATTAACCTAAACAATAAAATCTTCCCGGATGAGCTTGAAGGCTTGGCCGCCTGTCTTGCCTTGGCCGCGGGTAAGGAGATTGACCTGAAAGATTTTGCCTGCTCCTTTTTTGCCCATTTAAGATGGGAGCTTGGCAGATTGTATTTTGATGAGGACTTTTGGCTGCAAAGCGGACAATACGGCAGAAACAACCAATATTCAGTCGTTTCTTCCTGGCGGAGCCTTACTGATACCGTGGGTAAAAGAGTAGCCTACGGTTTTGATGTGATAAAAAATCCCTTGTATAAGGCTCTGGTCAAAGGCGTGCAGCCGGACGGCAGCCTGCTGATGCAGTTTGATGACGGCAGCGAAAAAACCGAGAATGCCGGAGAAATCCGCTACCTGTCATAGCTGCTGGACCTTCTGGTTTAATAAGTCAAGCTGCGCTGAGGCGGACTGATCCCTTCTGGCCAGATCGGAGATTACCCGGATTGAGTAAAGCACCGTGGAATGATCGCGGTTAAAGACCCTGCCGATGTCGGCCAGGGAGTCGCTGGTGTATTTCCGGCTTAGATACATGGCAAGCTGGCGCGGATAGGTAATTTTTCTTTTGCGGGATTTTGACTGCAGATCCTTAACGCTGACCTTGAACTGGCTGCTGATAAATTCGCATATCACCGCCGGAGTAAGGGCTGTAACCACCCCGGCGACCGAACTGACAATTTCCTGTACTAGCTGCTTATCAATCACCCCGTCAAGGTTTGCTCTGACCTTAAGGGCAGCTACCGCAGATTCTATTTTCCTTACGTCCCCCTTGATATTACCGGCAAGCAGCTCAATAAATTCCTCTTCCAGTTCAAGGGTCTGCTGGGCGGCCTTGCTGGCTACAATTCTTTTGCGGGTAGTCAGATCCGGCGCCTTGATGGCGGTAACCAGGCCGTTGGTCATCCTTGAGCATAGCTCACCGTCAATTCCATCCAGTTCATGCGGGGCATGTTTGGCGGTAAATATTACTCTTTTGCCGCTTTTAATCATGGCGTCCACCAGCCCGTTCAGCTCTTCCTGGGTCTTTTTTTTACCGGCCAGGGTATGCACGTCCTCAAGCAGGAGAATATCGCAATGTTCTTGATATTTTTGCTTAAATTCCTCTATCTGTTGGTTCATGATGCCCTTGACCATCTCGGCGGAAAACTGCCGGGCGGTCAGATAATGAAGTCTGGTAAAGGGCATCTCTGCCAGTACCTGATGGGCGACGGCATGGGTTAGGTGGCTTTTGCCAAGTCCGGTGCCGGCATTCATAAACAGGCAGGGGGAAACGGATTCATCGCGGCTGGAGACGGCCTTGCAGGCTGACTGAGCCAAAATATTGCTTTCCCCGACCATAAACTCATCGAAGGTATAACGCGGATGCAGGTTTCTGATCCTAGAGCCGCCAGACGGCATCCCCGGCAGCATCATCGGTCTGGGCCCGTTTTTTTTCGGGCAGCCCTTATCACCATCCAGACTGACCTGATATGGTTTGCCGGTTATTTCCCTTGCCTTTTCCTGAATCAAGCCAAGATATTTGCGACTGACAAAGGCGGAAAAATAACGGTCCGGGCAGCTAAGATGCAGCTTATGATCCTCAACTTTGGCACACTCGATGGGTTTTATCCATAGATTGTATTCACTGCTGTCAACGGCAGTTTTTAATTGTTCCTTGGTTTCTTCCCAGTTCATCAAAGCTTCCTAATATGGAGTTGGAATTTTATTTTTTATTTTTTATTTTTTTCATCATCATAAGTGATTCACTTGAAAAGTAGGCCGCCGGGGCCGAAACGCACCCCCCAGCACGCACGCTGATAAAATCCAATTTCCATCTTTGGTCAAAGTCCGTTTGCAGAAACTTTCTATAAACGGCCTTTCCAATATTTCCACAATGATAATTGCTTGTTATTTCTTGGTTTTTCTCTCTTACCGCCTTGTAAATCCTTGTCTTGATGTGGTCTTGATAAACCTTGTCAATTTATTCGGTATAATGGGATAATAGGCTGGCCGCCCGGCTGTTTTTTCACAGTTTAATCATTTAATTAAACTTAAAAAAAATAAAATTTAATAAAATTTACTGTATTTATCTTGATAATACTTAAAATATAAAGGCAATTATCGCAACTACGAACGCAACTACGGGCATCTAGACAAGTATGGATAAAACCAAAAAATATTTTTTTGGGGTTTTGCTCAAATCTTAGGATTATCTGGCGGAAGTGCGGGCAATGGTAATGGCGTGTACCTCATTAACTCCTGATTTAATTAAGGTTTTAGCACATTCATCCAGAGTCGAACCAGTGGTATAAATATCATCAATCAGGCAAATATTTTTGCCTGCAAGCTGGTTTTTCGGCCCGGCCTGAAAGGCATTTTTCAGGTTTAGCCTTCTTTCTTTTTTGTCAAGAAAGGTTTGGGAAATGGTGTTTATGCGTCTTTTAAGCAATTCTGGCCTGATTATATTTTTGTGTTCAGGGAATAATTTTTTGGCTAACATCAGGCTTTGGTTAACTCCCCGTTTTCTTAGCCTTTTGATATGCAGCGGTACCGGTATGATATAGTCCAGCCTGCAGCTAACTGCCCCGGTCAGGGAAAAACCGCTTTGCTCAAGGCAGGCGGCCAGCAGGGGAATGCCTGTGGTATCACCTTGATATTTAAGTCTTTTCAAAGCAGTCTTCACCGGTTCAACATATAGGGCGATGGAGTAGACCGAGCTAAGTGGAGCTGGGCTACCAAGACATCTGCCGCAAAGATGATTGGTTCCGGTTATGCCCCTAAACGGGCGGCCGCAGCGGCGGCAGACCGGATCGGTAATAGAAATTACCGGCAACTGGTCAAGGCAGTTTCGGCATATTTTTTGTTCCAGCGGCAAAAAAATTCCGCAGCAAAGACAGCTTGAGGGAAAGAGCAGGCTGGCTGCCGCCCTGATCAGATCGGCCCCTAAATGGCTCTGGCGTTTTTTCATAAACTGAATATGTCCCTTTTCATTTTCTTTCAAACATGGCATAATGGGCGGAATTTTTGGCCCTAACAAGCGGCATTATATATTATGCATTTGTAATTTCAGTTTTTTTAAGTTTAATTAGCCATAAATAAACCATCAATAAACAACAGGGTATAACTTTATGAACTCATGCACAATAAAAAGGGGAGTTGGTTCGGTTTGCAAAATTTGGCTGGCAGCTATGACGGCGGTTCTGTTGACTGTGGCCCTAGGACAGGCGGTAACCAGGGAAACCTTATTTCTGCCGGTCAAGGTTACGGTTTCGGCAGGCAGCAGCCAGCCGGCCGAAGAGCTAACTGCCTTGGTTGATGATTTTTTTGCAGATAGTCTGGATACGGATACCTTTATGATTCTTGGCCGCACCCAGGCCGGAAATCTTGCTGACTATCAGAATGCCTGGCCGCCTTCAGCCAGGCAGCTGGCCCGCATTGCCGAAGACACTGGCACCAGCAATATCGTGGCTGGCAATCTTACCATGATTGGCAGTGATTTTAGTCTCGATCTAAAAATGTTTGATGCCATGAATCCGGCAAATCCGGTCTATTTTTCCCGTCAGGGCAAGGGGATGGATGAACTGGAACAGGCTGCTGCCGATTTATCTGACCGGATGGCCGGATACAGCCGTCAGCGGGCGGTGGTGGCCAGCATTGCTCCGGCAGGCAATAAAAGGATCGATTCCGGTGCCATTCTGAGAAGAATCAAGACCAGGGCCGGTCTTCCCTATAATCCGGCCCTGCTCCGTGAGGATTTGAAAGCCATTTACAAGATGGGCTATTTTGATGATGTCCAGATTGAGGTCGCCGATGATTCTCTGGGAAAAAAGGTGATTTTCCGGGTGGTTGAAAAACCGGTGATCAGCTCGCTTACCTATAGCGGCCATGATGACCTTAAGGAGCAGGAACTAATTGATGTTACCGGAGTAAAGGAGCAGGAAATCTTAAATCCGGTCAAGATTAACCAGGGAGCCGAGGCGATCAAGGCCCTGTACAAGGCCAAGGGTTATTATGATACCAAGGTGGAGGCGGATATCAGCTATCCCGATGCGGGAGAGGCGGTGGTGGAATACAAGATTGATGAAGGCGACAAAATATATATTAAAGAAATAAAATTTGAAGGAAACAAGAGCTTTGATGATGATGAGCTTGAGGATCAGATAAAAACCGGTGAAAAATGGTTTATGTCCTGGCTCACTTCCTCAGGGCTGCTTAAACCGGATCAGGTTAGACAGGATGCCGGACGGCTGGCCGCCTTTTATCATAATCACGGCTTTCTGGAGGCCAGGGTCGGCGAGCCGCAGATAGTTCAGGAAGGAAAGTGGCTCTATGTTACCTTTAAGATTGACGAAGGGCCGAGGTTCAAAATCGGTACGGTCGAGGTTAAGGGTGATCTGATTGTTGATCGGCAGGAGCTGGTTGATCTGATGGAAACCAGAAAGGAGGAATATCTAAGCCGCCGGACTTTGCGGGATGATATGCTGAAAATCACTGATCTTTATGCGGAAAAGGGCTATGCCTTTGCCGATATAAATCCGGTTATGAACAAGTCTGCTGCCGATGGCCGGGTGGATCTGGTGATTGAGATTAGAAAGGGCGAGCTGGTTCACTTAAACCGCATTTCGATTCGGGGTAACAGCCGCACCCGTGATAATGTAATCAGAAGGGAGCTAACCATTGAAGAGGGCGGGATCTTTAATTCCAAGGCCCTAAGGGAAAGCAACCGGGCCCTGCAGCGGCTGGAATTTTTTGAGGAAGTTAGCGTAACCCCAGAGCCGACCCTTAGCCCGGGTATGATGGATGTGCTGATTGATGTTAAGGAAAAAAGTACCGGCAGCTTTAGCATTGGTGCCGGTTATAGTTCGGTCGATCACCTGGTTTTTATGGGCCAGATTGCAGAATCAAACTTTCTTGGCCGCGGCGATAAACTGGCACTTGGCGCCAATGTAGGCGGCAGCAGTTCCAGATATAATCTCAGCTATACCAACCCGCGGGTCAATGATTCCCAGCTGTCCTGGGGGGCGGATCTCTTTCGCAGCCAGCGGGAATATGACGATTACACCAGGGAATCAACCGGCGGTGCGCTCAGAATTGGTTATCCGATCTGGGAAAAATGGCGGGTATTCGGCAAGTACGGCTATACGGATACCACCCTGTCGGATGTCTCGGAAGATGCCTCTTACCTGATTAAAAAATCGGCGGATATTAACGTAACCAGTGCAGTTAAGATGTCTCTGGTGCGTGATACCAGGAACCGTATGTTTGTCGCCTCGGAGGGGTCAAAAAATCTGGTCAGCGTCAAATATGCCGGTGGCCCTTTTGGCGGCGATGCCCAGTTTACCAAGGTTGAGGCATCCTCGGACTGGTATTTTCCCCTGTTTGCCGGTACCGTGTTTAATATTAGGGGGGCGGCCGGACAAGTCTTTGAAAATGAAGAAGATAAACTGCCGGTCTATGAAAGATTTTATCTTGGCGGCATGAATACCATCCGCGGCTTTGAGTACGGCAAGATCAGCCCCCGCGATCCTGTTTCCGGGGAACGGGTCGGCGGCGAGAGAATGTGGTACGGCAATGTTGCCTGGATCTTTCCCCTGTTTAAGGAGCAGGGTATCTACGGTCTGATTTTTTATGATACTGGCCGGGTCTTTGCCGATGATGAATATGAGGGCGAGGGTACCAAACGGACGGCTGGCGTAGAGCTGAAATGGCTCTCGCCCTTGGGGCCGCTTCGGTTAGTCTGGGGTTATAATCTTGATCCTGAAGATGATGAGGATCAATCGGTCTGGGATTTTACCATCGGCGGCCGTTTCTAGTTGACCAACTCACCAAAGGTCGGCTGCGGCGAAGGCAGTCGGCCCTTCTTATGCAGGAAATAATCGAGAATATTAGCCTTACGCCGGGAGGGGAAACTGTTTTGACCGGACTGCGGGGCGGCTCGCCGTCTCTGGTGGTCAGCGGTATTGCCGCTTCCGGACGAAATTGTTGCGTTATTGTCCCTGATGAGCATCAGGTGCCACTGGCCGAGCAGGATCTAAAATTGTTTTCACCTAGCCGGGTGATTTCCTTTCCCGGTTATGAAATTCCGCCCTATACCCCGCTTTCTCCCGATCAGCAAACTACGGCAGCCCTCCTTGCTGGTTTATATCTGCTGGAATCAGCTACTGAGCCTTGTATCGTGGTGGCCTCCATTGAGGCCCTGATGAGGCGGGTAATACCCAAAAACCTGCTCAGTAATCTGGCCGAGCTGGTGATGGCGGAAAATGAATGCGAGCATGAGCGGCTAATCCAAAGCCTTGATCGGCTCGGTTATGAGCGGACATCTCTGGTTAAATCGGTGGGGGATTATTCGGTACGGGGCGGCATCATTGATATTTTCCCGCCGCCGTTTCCTTACCAGGCAGATATAGTCGAGGCCCCGATTCGGCTTGATTTCTTTGGTGATACGGTGGAGAGCATCCGCTGTTTTGATCCGGTTTCACAAAGATCGTACCGGGAGCTGGAAGAAGCATTTTTGCTGCCGGTGCATGATGTTATTTTCCCTGACGAAAAAAAACTCGAAGAAACAATTAGTTATTTTATAAGGCTGGCCGATGAAAACCAGTGGGATGAAGAGCTGGTCGGCCGACTGGAAGAGCAGCTTGCCAGTCGGCAGCATTTCACCGGCATTGAATTTTTTCTGCCCCTTTTTTACCGAAGCTGCTCATCTATTTTTGATTATCTGGCTGAGGATACTGCCCTTTTCTTTTATGATCGGCAGGCGGCCAGGCAAACCGTTTCGCTGGTGGAAGAGCGGATCGAGGCCAATTACCGTGAGGCCCGGCAGCATAATCGGCCAGCCCTGCCGCCGGATGAACTGTTTTTATCCGGCGGGCAGCTAGAAGAAAATTTTTTGCATTTTGGTCAGATTCATTGTGGCGGTTTTCCGGCTCCCGGCCAGCAGGAAATGCCGTGTAATACCCAGGATCATCAGCTACTCAAGCAAAATATCAGTATGCAGCGCCGTCAGCACGGGCTGCTGGCCCCGCTTACCGACCAGATCCTGGACTGGCAGCGGCAGGATCAGCAGGTGGTAATCTGCTGCCGTTCGCCCAAGCGGACCAAGAATCTGGCCGAGCTTTTGGCAAGGTTTCATCATAACGTCCGGTTAATAGGGCCGCCGGTTAATGCCGGGGCGGTGCGGCATATTCCATCCGGCGAATTGCTGCTCTGTGATTACCCGCTATCCGGCGGTTTTTCTCTTCCCAGTGAAAATATCCATTTCCTGTCCGAAAGTGAGTTGTTCGGCGAGATGCGGCTGGGCGGAGCCTCTAAAAAAGGCCGCCGGGTAAAGGGTGAGCCGGTACGTTTTGCTGAACTTAAGGAAGGCGACATTGTAGTACACCGGGATCATGGTCTGGGGCTGTATCTTGGCCTTTCCGCCATGGAAATTCAAGGGGTAAAAAATGACTTTATGCTGCTGGAATATCGGGATGGCGACAAGCTCTATCTGCCTGTTGACCGTTTGAACCTGATCAGCCGTTATGAGGGCCTTTCCGATCAGCAGCCCAGGATAGATAAACTTGGCAGCCAGAACTGGAAAAACGTTAAAAACAAGGTAAAAGAAGAGGTCTGGAAGGTGGCCCAGGAGCTATTGGACATCTATGCCAGACGGGAGATGCAGCAGGGCAGGCAGTTTTCTCCGCCAGCTTCCCTGTACCATGAACTTGAAGAGTCCTTTCCCTATGATGAAACGCCCGGGCAGTTAAAGGCGATCAATGATACCATTGATGATCTTACTTCGGCAAAGTCCACCGACCGCCTGATTTGCGGCGATGTGGGCTATGGCAAGACCGAGGTGGCGGTGCGGGCCGCCTTCAAGGTGGTGGAAGACGGCGGTCAGGTGGCGGTGCTGGTGCCGACCACGGTTTTGTCCGAACAACATGCCAAGACCTTTATCGACCGCCTGCAGGGTTTTCCGGTCAAAATCGCCTGTATCAACCGCTTTAGAAGCAGCAGTGAGCAGAAAAAGATTATCCGGGAACTGGCGGCCGGAGAAATTAACATTATCATCGGCACTCATAGGTTGCTCTCCAAGGACATTGTTTATCAGGATTTGGGGCTGCTGATTGTGGATGAAGAGCATCGTTTCGGGGTGGCTCATAAGGAAAAAATCAAGAAAATCAAGGCAGATGTGGACATCCTGACCCTGACCGCCACCCCTATCCCAAGAACCCTGCAGATGTCGCTTCTCGGCATACGCGATCTTTCGGTGATCTCCACGCCGCCGGAGCATCGTCGGCCGGTCAAGACCTTTGTTGCCCAGTATGATGATCTGGTTATAAAAGAGGCGGTCTTGAAGGAGATGCACCGCGGCGGGCAGGTATTTTTTGTCCATAACCGGGTAAAATCAATTCATCAGATGGCCGCCCGTATCCAGAAATTGGTGCCGGAGGCCAGGCTGGCGGTTGCCCATGGGCAGATGACCGGCAGCGAGCTTGAGGAGATCATGGTCTCCTTTGTCAATAAAAATATCGATGTCCTGCTTTGCACCACCATTATTGAATCGGGGCTGGATATTCCCACGGCCAATACCATTATTATCGACCGGGCCGATCGGCTGGGAATGGCGGAAATATACCAGCTGCGGGGCCGGGTCGGGCGTTCAAACCTGCAATCCTATGCCTATCTGCTGGTGCCTTCTCTTGAGGCATTAAGCAAGGATTCCAGAGAGCGGCTTCGGGCCTTGATGGACTGCAGCGAGCTGGGCGGCGGTTTTAAGCTGGCCATGAGCGATTTGCAGATTCGGGGCGGCGGCAATCTGCTCGGCATTTCACAAAGCGGTAATATCGCTGCCATCGGTTATGATCTATATCTTGACCTGCTGCAAAAGACCGTGCTGGAACTAAAAGCCGGCGGCGGAGAAAGACCGTCCGAGGAGATTGAGCCTGAAATCAACTTGCAGATTCCTGCCTATATACCGGAAGATTATATTCAGGATGTTTCCCAGCGTTATATGATTTATAGAAGAATATCAGCTCTTTCTGCCTTACCTGCTGCAGAGCATGATGAGCTTGCCGATGAGCTTGAGGATAGATTCGGCCCCCTGCCTGCTGAGACCAATAATCTTTTTGCCGTGGTCGGGTTGAAAAGAAAGATGATCCGGCTGGGCATGGGTAAGCTGGAAAGGGGGGCCGGCAATCTGATTTTTAGTTTTACCGCTAATACGGCCGTTGCTCCGGCCAAACTTACCGCCTGGCTGGAGCAAAAGAATACCGGCTCCAAACCGGAGCTTCGGCTTGTCCCGGATGGACGGCTGGTGGTTAATACCAAAGCAACTACTACTGAGGGTATTTTGATGGCCGTTTCAGCCATTCTTGATGAACTTGCAGCACTGGTATCTTAGCTCATTTCAGCATTTTTTTCCGTACCTCTTTATATTACGGGCGGATATGGAATCCGCCCCTACATTTTATGACGCATTGGCAGAATCCATTTCTGCCCAAATTATCACGTAGGGGCAGAATCAATTTCTGCCCAAATTGATTTTTTTTATCAGACGCAGACAATATATTCGGGCGGATATGGAATCCGCCCCTACGTTCGGTCGCAATTCCTGTAGGGGCAGAATCAATTTCTGCCCCAATCCATTACGGCCGGATAGAATCATTATGGGCGGATATGGAAACCGCCTCAATCCACGTAGGGGCAGAATCCATTTCTGCCCTATCCCACAAAAATATATCAAACCAGTTTTATCATAAAAAAAATTTGATCAGGATAAACCCGCCTATCAGCAGCACCATAAAGATTATGGAAAGCAGATTGAAATAGCGGTCGATATAGTATTTGACGGCACCGCCGAATTTCCAGATCAGGGCTGCCACCAGCATAAAACGGCCGGCCCTTGCCAGTAGCGAGGCGAGCATAAAAATAGAAAAATCCACCTTAAAGGCCCCGGCGGTAATGGTAAACAGCTTGTAGGGCAGGGGGGTAAATCCGGCCGCAAAGGTTGCCCAGGCATTGTATTGCCCGTAGAGCTGCTGCACCCGGTCATATTTTTCCGCCAGATGATACCAGTTAAGAATATCTTGCCCTATACTGTCCATAAACCACATGCCCAGCCCGTAACCAAAGCCGCCGCCAAGTACCGACCCTGCCGTACAGATGGCGGCATATTTGAAAGATTTGGCCGGGACACTGACGCAGAGGGCAATCAAAAAAACATCCGGCGGAATGGGGAAAAATGATGATTCGGCAAAGGCGATAATAAAAAGCACCCACAGACCGTAGGGGGAAGCGATCCACTCCATGCAGGCATCGTAGGTTCTTCTTAGCAGACCAGCTTGCCTGTCCGCCGTTTTATTTTGACCAGCCATATTTACCTATTAAATTGACAAAACGAACTTCCTGCAGATTTTGAACGGATATTTTTCCGTCTTCCTTTTTGACTAGCTGAAGGGATTGAACTTCCCGGCCGCCCACGGGAATCACCATCCGGCCAGCTTCGGCTAGCTGGTCAATAAGCGGCTCCGGTATCTCCGGCCCTCCTGCCGTTACCATAATAGCATCAAAGGGGGCATATTCCTTCCAGCCGGCGGTGCCGTCATCCAGTCTGGCCTGAATATTATAATAACGTAGACCGGAAAATATCCTTCTAGCTCCGGCCAATAGTGAGTTGACCCGCTCAACCGTATAGACACTTCCGCAGATTCTGGACAACACCGCCGCCTGATAACCGGAACCAGTGCCGATTTCCAGCACCTTTTCGCCGCCCTTAAGGTCAAGCATCTGGGTCATCCAGGCGACAATAAACGGCTGGGAAATGGTTTGGCCGCCGGCAATGGGCAGGGGGTGATCGCCGTAGGCCCGGCCCCTCAAGGCATCATCAACAAATAGATGACGCGGCACTTCCATCATGGCCGCCAGGGTCTGCTGATGGGTAATGCCGCGGCTTACCAGCTGCTCATAAACCATCTTTTTTCTGATGGTGGATAAATCCCCGGCCACTTTATTGCCCAGCCTCTTGCTGCCAGGAATAATCATCTTCCCAGCCAAGCTCATCCTTTCTGAAAGAGCTGTATTCACAGGAACTTACCACGCCGTCATTTAAGATAATGCGGATCAGGCCATAGCCGTCCGCACTGAACGCCTCTCCAACCAGCGGCATCTTTTGCATGGTAGACAGGCGTTCTTCATAATATATCCATTCCTCGCTGCCGTCCGCCAGATTCTGTTGTGTATCCGGCTCACCAAGCAGAAGCAGGACATCCTGACGGCTGTTGCCGGCCTTTATCAGGGATGCATCTGACGCAAGATGCCGAATTGGGGCCTGGTAGCAGCCGGTCATCAAGAGGATAACCGCCGCCGTAAAATATCTGATTACATTTTTCATGCTGATCCTTTTATCTGCCAAGCAAAATGCCGCTTAAATATTCACGGTTAAGGCGGGCGATATTGCTGATGGAAATCCCCTTGGGACAAACCGCCTCACATTCCCTAGTATTGGTACAATGCCCAAAACCCTCACCATCCATTTGGGCAACCATCGCCTTGGCCCGCTCCTTACGTTCAACCTGACCCTGCGGCAGCAGGGCAAGCTGGCTGACCTTGGCCGAAGTAAAAAGCATGGCCGATCCATTCGGGCAGGAGGCCACGCAGGAGCCGCAGCCGATACAGGCCGCCGCATCCATGGCAAGTTCCGCCTGGATGGAGGAAACCGGCATGGCATTGGCATCCGGGGCACCGCCGGTATTAACATTGACATAGCCGCCCGACTGAATAATACGGTCCAGGGCCGAGCGGTCAACGATCAAATCCTTGCGGACGGGATAGGCCCTGGAACGAAAGGGTTCAATGACAATGGTATCGCCGTCCCTGAAATGACGCATGTGCAGCTGACACAGGGTAGTCTCTTTTTCCGGCCCATGTGCCACGCCGTTGACCACCGCCCCGCACATGCCGCAAATCCCCTCGCGGCAGTCATGGTCAAAGGCGACCGGATCGATGCCCTCATGGGTCAGCTTTTCATTCAGCACATCCAGCATCTCCAGAAAGGACATATCAGTGGTGATATTTTCCAGCGGGTAGGTCTCGAGCTTTCCCTTGGCTTCACTGTCCGGCTGCCGCCATATTTTCAGGGTCAAATTTATTTCACTCATGCCGCTTTTCCTGTCTGCTTATTATTTATAACTACGCTGGGAAGGGGTAACATTTTCAAAGGTGAGCTGTTCCTTATGGAGCCTCGGCTCACTATCTTCGCCGGTATGCTCCCATACTGCAACGTGGGAGAAATTTTGATCGTCCCGCCTGGCCTCATTTTCCTCGGTCTGGCTCTCCTCGCGCAGATGGCAGCCGCAGGACTCTTCCCTTGCCAGGGCATCGCGAATCATAATCTCGGCAAATTCAAGGAAATCGGCCACCCGCCCGGCCCGTTCCAGGGACTGGTTAATTTCCTTGGTGCCGCCGGGGATATAGACCGTATCCCAAAATTTTTGCCGGATGGCGGGCAGCTCGCCCAGAGCCTGTTCCAGACCCTGTTTATTGCGGGCCATGCCGCAGTGATCCCACATTAACCGCCCCAGTTCCTTATGAATTTCATCAACGGTACTCTTGCCGGAAGAAGTGCCGCCGCTGTTTTTCAGAAGCCGCTGGATACGTTCCTCTACCTCACGGCGGGAATCAAGAAATTCCGGCTGGTTTTCATCCGCCGCCTCTAGCTGATTGCGGCCCAGATAGTTGGCAACGCAAGTGGAAATAACAAAATAGCCGTCCGCCAGCCCCTGCATCAAAGCCGAGGCCCCCAGCCGGTTTGCCCCGTGATCAGAAAAATTGCACTCACCAATGGCAAAAAGCCCGGGAATAGTGGTCATCAAATTATAATCAACCCACAGCCCGCCCATGGTATAGTGAACCGCCGGATAAATCATCATCGGCTCCTTCATCGGGTCGGCATCGACAATTTTTTCGTACATCTGGAAGAGATTGCCGTATTTACGGAAGATCACCTCTTCGCCGTCCCGCTTGATGGCATCAGCAAAATCCAGATAAACCGCCAGCCCGGTTGAGCCGACCCCCTTGCCCAGATCGCATTGTTCCTTGGCATTACGGGAAGCCACATCACGAGGCACCAGATTACCAAAACCGGGATATTTGCTCTCCAGATAATAATCACGCTCTGCTTCGGGAATATCGCCCGGGTTTCTGGTATCTCCAGGTTTTTTCGGCACCCAGACCCGGCCGTCATTACGCAGTGATTCCGACATCAGGGTCAGCTTGGACTGAAAATCGCCATGCACCGGAATACAGGTCGGGTGAATCTGCACAAAGGATGGATTGGCAAAACCGGCCCCCTTTTTATAGGCACGAAAGGCCGCCGTTACATTGGAAGCCATGGCATTGGTGGAAAGAAAATAGACATTGCCGTAGCCGCCAGTAGCCAGAATAACCAGATCGGCGGCATGGCTTTCAAGCTCGCCGGTAATAATATTGCGGACGGTAATCCCCCTGGCCCGGCCGCCCGCTACCACTACATCCATCATCTCGCGGCGGGTGTACATCTTTACCCGTCCGGCATGAATCTGACGGGAAAGGGCGGAATATGCCCCAAGCAGAAGCTGCTGTCCGGTCTGCCCGCGGGCATAAAAGGTACGGCTGACCTGCGCGCCGCCAAAGGAACGGTTGGCCAGGGTGCCGCCGTATTCACGGGCAAAGGGTACGCCCTGGGCCACGCATTGGTCGATGATCTGATTGCTGACCTGGGCCAGGCGGTAGACATTGGCCTCACGGGAGCGGAAATCACCGCCTTTGATGGTGTCATAAAACAGCCGGAAGACTGAATCGCCGTCATTCTGATAATTTTTGGCGGCATTGATACCGCCCTGAGCGGCAATGGAATGGGCCCGGCGCGGACTGTCCTGAATACAAAAAGTCTTTACATTATAGCCCTGTTCGGCCAGGGTTGCCGAGGCAGCACCGCCAGCCAGGCCGGTGCCGACTACAATAATACTATACTTCCGCCGATTAGCCGGATTGACCAGCTTGCTGGCAAACTGGTGATTATCCCATTTTTTTTCCAGCGGCCCCTCTGGTATATTTGATTTTAGTTCCATGATATTACCAATAAAAATTTACGGCCTTATGCGGCAAGGCTAATAACTGCCTGCGGTCAGCAAATAAAGGGCAAGCACGCTAAAAAAACACAGGAAAAATCCGGGGACTAAATAGGTTGCACAGGTGATAGCAGCATTATAACGGGGGTGGTTGAGACCGAAGGTTTGCAGCATCGACCAGAAACCGTGGCTCAGATGAATAAAAAGAGCAGTAAAACCAAGAAGATAAAAAATAACCATGCCGTAATTGCCCAGCACCTCAGCAACCACCTGGGAAATCTTGTCATCATGTCCGGGAGCCACGGCAAAGTCAAAAACATGAACCAGAACGAAAACCAGCAGCAGGATACCGGTATAGGGCATGGTGGACATAGCAAGAGAATTTCTGCTGGCCCATTTATTGACAATATAACGGTTTTTTCCCTCTTTTCTGCCAGCCAGCCATAATTTTAAGCCAAGCATAATATGAATGGCAAAGATGGCCGTGAGACCCACCCGAAAACAAAAGACAATCACCGGATGACTATGCAGATTATCCGCGTAACCCTGAAAGAGTTCACTGCCGACAAAAATGGTGATATTACCGGCGGCATGGACGCAGAGAAATAAAATCAGGCATAGCCCGGAAGCGGCCATAAGCATCTTTTTGCCGATGGTAGAACCTAAAAAATCAAACATGAATACTCCTGTAAAAACGGCATTGTTTGCCGGCAGTATAAAGGCTACTGCTTAACCGCCCGGGAAAGTATGCGGTAATTACGCTTTACCATCTCCAGCGGGTCAACACTTAAACCGGCCTGCAGCATGGCATTATCATAAATCTGCCACAGGGCCTCAGCAGCAAAGTCAGCATCATGGTCCTTTAGTTCTGCCAGATGCAGGATTAAAGGATTGGTCAAATTAACTTCCAGGTTCTTTTTGGATTTTTCGCCGCCCATGATGCCGTCCTGACGGGAAGCCGCCAGCACCCTTTCCATGGTCGAGGTCATATAGCCGTCCTGATTGACAATCATGGCCGGTGCATCCACCAGCCGCCTGGACTTAATCACCTGAGCAACCTTGTCTCCCAAAGTTTCCTTCATCCAGCCCAGCAGTTCATCCGGCTTATCGGGGGCCTCGGCCTGGTCTTCATCGGTCTTTTCTTCATTATTTTTGGGCAGCTTCAAATCGGCACGATCTGCCGAAACCAGCTTTTTGCCGTCAAATTCGCCCAGATGGCTTAAAACAAAGTCATCAATGGGTTCCAGGGTATAAATGATTTCAATATCGTTTTTCTTAAACATCTCGATATACGGCCCGGATTCCACTGCGGCCCGGCTTGGCCCATTGATATAGTAAATCTCTTCCTGATCGGGAGCCATGCGCAGCACATAATCGGCCAGAGATACTGGTTTTTCCGGCTCTGACTTGGAAGATTCAAACCGTACCAGTTTGCCCAGCTCGTCCTTGAACTCAAAGTCGGAAGTGATGCCTTCCTTTACATAAATGCCAAAAGTCCGCCAAAACTCAAGATAGGTGTCATGATCCTTTTTGGCCTGCTCGTCAAGATATTTCAAAAATCTTTTGGTGATTACCTTTCTGATTTTGGCAACCAGGGCATTATCCTGCAGGGCCTGACGCGAGATATTAAGCGGCAGGTCTTCGCTATCGACTACGCCCTTCAGAAAGCGTAGCCATTCCGGCAGGATGGTTTCTGAATGCTGGTCGATCAGAATCCGCTGACAATAGAGATTTACCCCGGGATCAACCCGGCCAAAACCCAGCACCTCAAAATTTTCCTTGGGAACAAAGAGCAGGGCGTTGATGGCAAGCGGTGCATCGGCTGAAAAATGCAGCCGATAGAGCGGATCGCCGCTGGCCGTACCGACAAATTTATAAAATTCATTATATTCTTCATCGGTTATCTCATTGCGGTTTCTGGTCCACAGGGCCTTGACCGTATTGACCACCTCTTCCTCAAGTTTGATGGGAAAGGGGACAAAGGCCGAATATTGCTTGATAATTGATTCAATCTTCCATTTCTGGGCATAATCCTTGGCATCTTCCTTTAGCTCGATAATAATTCTGGTGCCTCGATGCAGGCCCGGCTCCTCGCTGATGGTAAAGCTGCCGGCCCCGTCCGACTGCCATTGATGCCCCTCACTGCCGTCCCAGGAACGGCTCTGCACAGTTACCTTGGCGCCGACCATAAAGGCCGAATAGAAACCAACTCCGAATTGACCAATCAGGTTGACATCATTTTGGGCGGCCTCGGCCAGTTCAGCCAAAAAATTGCCGGAACCGGAGTGGGCAATGGTGCCAAGATTCTGCTCCAGCTCGGCCTTGGTCATACCTATTCCGGTATCAACGATGGTCAGGGTCTTTTTCTCTTCATCGAGCTTGATATTGATCTCAAGCTCTAAATGGTCATCAAAGACATCTTCCGCCGTTACCCGTTCATACCTGAATTTTTCCAGGGCATCAGCAGCATTGGAAATCAGCTCCCGCAGAAAAACATCACGCTCAGTATAAAGGGAGTTAATAACAATATCCAGCAGCCTTTTGGTTTCTGCCTGAAATTCATAACTTTTTTTCTCTGTCATGGCATACCTCAACTAACTATAAATAAAAGAAATTTTTAGATTTAGACTCATTTGGTTGAAAAAACAGTATCATCAACTTAAGTAGTGCATACGAATAAAAATCGTTGGTTAAAATGTCAATGAAAAATTTTAAGCCGGAACCAAGGTAAATCAGCCCCGCATCTATCAGGGAAAAATAGTTTCTGCCTAATAACCGTCAGGGTTTTGCTGCTGCCAGTTCCAGGTGTCGCGGCACATATCATCTATGCCGTAAATTGCCTGCCAGCCCAGTTCCTTTAAGGCAAGCTGCGAGTCGGCATAACATTTGGCAATATCTCCTGCCCGCCTCGGGGCAATTTTATAACGGATCTCTCGGCCGGATGCCTGCTGAAAGGCCCGTATCATCTCCAGTACCGAGTATCCCTTGCCTGTCCCCAGGTTATAAACCACCCGTCCCGGATTTTCGGCCAGTTTGTTAATGGCACAGACATGACCTTTTGCCAGATCTACCACATGAATATAATCACGCACCCCCGTACCGTCCCTGGTGTTATAATCATCACCAAAAACCGATACTTCCTTTAGCTTGCCCACCGCCACCTGAGAGATATACGGCATAAGATTATTGGGGATTCCAGACGGATCTTCTCCTATTTTGCCGCTTTTATGGGCGCCGACCGGATTAAAATATCTGAGCAGGGCAATATTTAAGGCCGGATCGGCAATTGCCATATCAGTTAAAATTTCCTCAATCATCAGCTTGGTTCTGCCATATGGATTGGTGCAGGATAGCGGGAAATCCTCGGTGATGGGTACCGATGCCGGATCGCCGTAAACGGTTGCCGATGAACTGAAAACCAGGTTTTTCACTCCTGCCTGCCGCATCTGGTCAAGCAAAACCAGGGTGCCGCTGATATTGTTATGGTAATATTCCCAAGGCTTTGCCACCGATTCACCGACCGCCTTTAATCCGGCAAAATGAATCACCGCCTCGGCAGGCACCAATAGCTTGCGGAAAACCTTGTTCAAAGCCTCTTGATCAAGCAAATCTGCCTCGTATAGGGTGAGGCTTTTACCAGTGATTTCCTGCACTCTGCTTAAGGATTCCGGGCTGGAATTACAAAAATTATCCACCACCGTAACCTGATGCCCTGCTTCCATCAGTTCCAGGCAGGTATGAGAGCCAATATATCCGGCACCGCCGGTAACAAGAACGTGCATGTTTTTCCTCCCGATGATTAAAATCAAGGGCAGTGTTTCAAAAATGCTGAGATATTGTTTGTTGTGAAAATATATTAAATAATATTAGAGTATTACAATAAAGAAGTTTGTTTTGTCAACAAGTCTGGAGTGCCAACTGATTATCATAGCCGTCATTCCAATCATTAAAAGGCAAGAAGCTAACCCCCCATCACAGCATATCTTCCTGCAAATTCCTCTGCTGCCCCCAGCATAATCTCCCGCATCGAGGGATCAGCATTTTTGGGAGTTCTCAGCCTGATAATATGCCGCCATTCCTCAAGGCTGCAATAGACAATAATCTCGGTCTTGCAGCTATTGGGCAGCACCGTTCTGGCCGCCTGCGGTGATGAGGTCTCCAGCAGTTTCAGATACCTTGCTTCCGCCTCCTGCATGGCCGCCAGCCAAATCCGGTATTCCTCACTGCCCTCCCTAAAAAACACCGGCCTGACAAAACTCACCTGGCCGCCGAACTTTTCACGGTTATAATTACAATATCGCTGGCTTTCCTGCAAAAAGGAGCAGGTGCGGTGCCTGACCAGTTCATGGCTGACCGCTCGGTTAACAATAAATTTCACCCCCATATAACGGTGCCGCATCAGCAGTTCATCCGGCAGGGATTCCACCTCGTCAAGCCGTACCTTCCTTACCCTGATTGCCGGATCAACCGCTGCCCCGGCCTCATAAATCCCCTCATACAGCCAGGGATGACGCTCGGCCAACAGGGCAATCGCCGCCCTAACCGCCCCCGCATCAGGACATCTTTTACCCAGCTCCCGAAAACTCCTGACCGAGCCGGTCAGCAGCAGCCCGCCCTGATACTGGTCAACCACCAAAAACTTCGGCTGCAAGGCAAAAAAGCGGCCCGCCTCCTGCTCGGTGCAATCTACCTGCACCGTAACCACCGCCATCTCCAGCACCGAATTATGGCCGTAAGAGGCAAGGCGTTTAACAAAGGGAACCGCCGAATCCTCGGTAATCTTGTCCTCGCTTTTATAGCAAATCCGCCCGCATGCCTCCAGCCGCACCGCAATTCCGGCCGCATCCAGCTTATCCTGAAACTCAAATGAAGGTTCGACCACAATCACGGCTTATCCCCCGGCCAAAACGGCGACATTTCCCTAAGTGATGCAATAATCCCCGGCATCTTCTCCAGCACAAAATCAATCTCTTCCTCGGTATTATAAATCGACAGGGAAAACCGGATGGAACCATGAGCCGCCGTAAAAGGTACGCCCATCGCCCGCAGTACATGGGAAGGCTCCAGCGAGCCGGAAGTACAGGCGGAGCCGGAAGAGGCACAGATATTAAACTCGTTCATATAAAGCAAAATGGCCTCGCCCTCCACATACTCAAAACTTATATTGGTGGTATTGGGCAGCCGCATGGTCTTATGGCCATTTAAGATCGCCTTGGGAATCGAGGCCAGCAGCCCCTCTTCCAGACGATCGCGCAAGGCCCTGACCTTGGTATTTTCCGCCGCCATATTCTCTCCGGCCAGGCGGCAGGCCCGCCCCAGGGCAACAATGGAAGCCACATTTTCGGTGCCGCCGCGCCGCCCCTTCTCCTGATGGCCGCCGGTCAGAAAGGGAACAAACATGGTGCCGCGCCGCACATATAAGACCCCGACCCCCTTTGGTGCATGGAGTTTATGCCCGGACATGGACAGAAAATCCACCTCCAGTTCCCCAAGATTGATGGGAATCTTGCCCACCGCCTGCACCGCATCGGTATGAAAAAGCACTCCTCTTTCCTTTGCCAGCCTTGCCATTTCCGGCACCGGAAAGATTACTCCGGTCTCGTTATTGGCCCACATCACCGAGACAATGGCGGTATCATCGCCCAGAGCCTCACGGTAGGCATCCATATCCAGAGTGCCGTCATCATTAACCTTGAGGGCAGTTACCCGATATTTATGTCCGGTCATGGCGGCCAGGCTTTCACACAGGCTTTTCACCGCCGGATGCTCAACCCTGGTGGTGATAATATGCCGCCGTTCGGGAAAGGTACGCATGGCCGACAAGATAGCCGTAGAATCGCTTTCGGTGCCGCAGCTGGTAAAGGTAATCTCCGCAGGCTCTGCCCCCAGCAGTCCGGCCACCTCCTCCCTTGCCCGCTGCACTGCCGCCTCCACCTGGCCGCCGAAGGCGTGCATACTGGATGGATTGCCATAATAATCGGCAAGATAAGGCATCATCGCCTCCAGCACCTCCGGGGCAACCCTGGTGGTGGCATTATTATCCAGATAGATAATCTGATCATCCTTAATCATCTACTCGGCCTCCTCAACAATCAGTGATTCCAGCACCAGCTCCCGCAGTTTCTTCTCCACATATTCCTTGATGGTGGTGCCGGACTGCTTACAGCTAGTACAATTACCCAGCAGTGAAACACTGACAAAGTCGCCGTCCACATCCACCAGCTCAATATCCCCGCCGTCCTTTTTCAGGCCGGGCCGAATCTGCTTTTCAATTACTTCCTCAATCTTTTTGATTTTCTGCAGGGCGGTCATCCGCCTGGGTTTTGCCCCGCCGCCGCCGTTTTCAGCCTGGCCGGAGATGGTCTCCTGAAGCAGCCGCCGCAGATTATCCTCACACTTGCCGCAGCCGCCGCCGGCCTTGGTAAAATTGGTGATTTCCTCCACCGATTTCAGCCCCGATTCCTTAACCGCTCGTATCACTTCCAGATCGGTTACGCCAAAGCACTCACAAACCACCTCGCCCTCGGCCATGGGCAGCACCATGCCCCGATAATCGGCAATGGCGGCCTCCAGTGCCTCCCGCCCCATCACCGAACAGTGCATCTTTTCTCTAGGCAGGCCGCCTAGCTGCTCGGCTATATCATCATTAGTAACCCTGGCCGCCTCATCAATGGACATGCCCTTAATCATCTCGGTCAAGACCGAGGAAGAGGCGATGGCACTGGCACAGCCGAAGGTCTTGAACTTGGCATCGGTGATAATATCATTATCATCAATCCTCAGGGTCAGCTTAAGGGCATCGCCGCAGGCCAGAGATCCCACATCCCCCATGCCGTCCGGGTTTTCTATCTCGCCCACATTTTGCGGATGCAGAAAATGCTGCTGCACCTTATCCGTATATTCCCACATATCATGTCTCCTGCCATTTGAATTTTATATTCGAATTTCAGATTCTGCCGCAGACTGAAAAATGCTTTGTTTTCAATTCCATCGGCGGCCAGGGCAGCTCCTTGCAGAAAAGCCCCGGCCATCATCTGACAATAATACCAGGTTATTAAAAATCAATGAGGAATTTAACCGGGCAGTAAAATCGGGATCAAGGGCGGCGGCTTGATATTTTCTGTTGCATATAATTTTTTTTTCCGTATAATCCGCTTCTGTTGGTTGGAAAATGGCTGGGAAATGTTGGTCGGCCCTTGCCTGACCGCAGGTTTTGATGGAGAGTGTTCTGTCCCGTGCTGCTGGTGCTTAAGTCCTCCGGCTTCGGGCCGCTCTTCATTTTGGCATTTATGAAACATTTTTTTGTAATTCAAAAAAAGGAAGGTCGCTCATGCTAAAGAATCTTAGGCTGGTACCAAAATTGCTGACAATCGGTATTCTTCTTACCATTGTCCCCTTGATCGTTGTTTCAGTTGTTAACTATTTCTCCGGTTTGCAGGTGCAGGAGCATGCTCGTGATGACACGTCCAAAATTGCATACCGTTCAGTTGACCGGATTGTTAAGACTTCCTATGAGACCATCAAGTTTGAGTATGATGTTGTTGTCAGAGAACTTAATACAGCAATGGAACATGCCAAGGACTTTATTGGCCGTGAGGGCAGTGTTAGCCTGGATCTGACTGGCGAAAATGTCCGCTGGAATGCGGTTAACCAGTTTACCGGTTCCACGGTACCGGTCAGCCTGCCTTCCCTCTGGTTTGGTCAGACTCAGGCGGGCGGTGAATCCGGCCTGAATATTGTTGATGAGGTTAAAAGGATTAACAGCGGGATTGATGTTACCATCTTTCAAAGGATGAATGATGCCGGTGATATGCTGCGGGTGGCCACCACTATCCGTAAGGCGGACGGTAGCCGGGCGGTCGGCACCTATATCCCCCGCACCAAGCCGGATGGTAAGGAAAATCCGGTAATTTCCACGGTATTAAGAGGAGATACCTTCCGGGGTATGAGTGAGGTGGTTGGCCGATTATACCAAAACGTATATGCTCCTATTTTTGATAGCAATCGTCAGGTTATCGGTGCCATCTATGTCGGTGAACTGATCGAGATTGATAAGGACATCCGGCAGTCATTATATGATGTTACCATTGGTAAATCTGGTTATATTACCGTTCTTGATGAAAAGGGTGTTTATCTTGTTTCAAGAAATGGTAAGCGTGATGGTGAGGATATTTCTAACATCAAGGACGTTGAGACTGGAACCCTGATCGTTAAGGAAAGGATTGAGGCGGCCAAGTCACTAAGAGAGGGCGAGTTTGGTTCTCAAACCTATATGTGGCAAAACCCGGGCGACCCGGTAGCCAAAAAGAAAACCGTACACTTTGCCTATTTTGCTCCCTGGCACCTGGTTATTTCGGCTGGTGCCTACGAGGAAGATATTCTGGCCTCCTCCATCCGTATTGCTGAGTTTCAGAATCAGGCTATGACCACGGTGCTGGTTATTACCCTGGTTATTCTGGTGGCGGCAATTTTTATTTGGCTGTTTACTGCCCGTACCGTTGCTAACCCGATTGTAAGGATTGCCCGTACGGTGCAAAGGGTTGCTGCTAATCGTGACTTTACCCAGAACGTGGCGGTTGAAAGTAAGGACGAGGTCGGTGATATGGCCGCCGCCGTTAACGAGCTGATTCAGGAGCTAAGGCGTTCCTTTACCCTGGTTAATAGTTCATCAATTGCGGTTGAAAGCAGTGCCGGTAACGTGGCCCAGCGTGCCCAGGCCAACCGAGATCGTGCCGAGAAGAACCTTGCCATGATGCAGGAAATGCAGGGTCTGATTTCCGAAATGGGTAAGACTGCCGGTGAGGTTGCCAGCAACGCCGCCGCCCAGAAGCAGGAAGCTACCGACTCCGGTGCCAGACTTCAGGAACTGGTTAGCTCCATGGAGCAGGTGGCGGATGCTACAGGTTCGCAGAAAGAGGAAGCTAACACGGTTATCGCCAGGGTTTCCGATATGGGTGAGACTGGTGGTAAGGTTGTGGCTACCGCAACCAAGCAGGGAGAATCGGTGCAGGAAGCCACCGCCGCTGTGGATGCCATGCGGGAAGCGGTTAATCTGCTGGCCGAGGCAGCCAAAAGCTCCCGCGAGCAGGGTCAGGAAGTGCTGCAGGCCGCACAAGAGGGTCGTGATACGGTAAACGCCACCGTGCAAGGTATGCAGGCCATTGCCGAATCATCCGAACAGATTTCAGAGATCATCTCGGTTATTACCGAAATTACCGAACAGACCAACCTGCTGGCCCTGAACGCCGCCATTGAGGCCGCCCGTGCCGGTGAACACGGTAAGGGTTTTGCTGTGGTTGCAGACGAGGTTGGTAAGCTGGCCCAGCGTTCTGCGGATGCGGCCAACGAGATTACCAAGCTGATTAAGGACTCAACCAAGAGGGTTGAGGACGGTACCAAGCTGTCTAATCAGTCCCAGCTTGCTCTGGAGAAAATCTCCCAGGGTGGTCAGGGTAACATTCAGGCTATTGAAGATATTACCAGAGTTGCAGACTCCCTGTCTGAAAGTTCCAAGTCAGTGCAGAACATTATGGCCGAAGTAAACGCCTTTTCATCCGAGATTATGAATATGGCCGGTCAGCAGGGTGCCAGACGGGCTGCTGCGGAAGAGGCCCTTGGCCGTCTGGTTCAGCAGGTTGAAAACATCGATAAACTGGTGGAAAACTCTAACCGCCTGGCCCAGGAAGCTGATGGTGATATGCGTGAGGTTGTTTCCCGTTCAGAATCTATTGACCAGCTGACTGCCGCTCAGGCCGGACGTTCCAAGCGGGTTGTGGCCGCCACCGAGGAAGGTGCAGCTCAGGCGGAAAACACCTATAACGGAGCCGGTGAGGTTATTAACATTTCCGAGAACATGAGAAAGCTCTCGACTGAACTTGCCGATGAGGTTCGTAAGTTTAAGATCGAGGCCGGTGCCTAGTTTTTCGGGCTGGGTGTTTTTTATGCAAGAAAATCCGCAAAAGGTTTTGGCCTTGCCTGCCTTTTGCGGATTTTAACCAGTAAAATTTAAGGAGTAACGATGGACGTTACGAGTACAGGTCAGAAAACTGTCATTGAAGATTCCATGCAGCTGGTTGGTTTTTCCATCGGAACGGAACTGTTCGGAGTGGAAATTCTAAAGGTCAGGGAAATTATCCGTGATGCGGCCATTACCTCCATTCCCAATTCTCCTGCCTTTGTGGAAGGGGTGATTAACCTGCGCGGTAATATTATTCCGGTTATCGATCTGCGTAAGAGGCTGAACCTGCTGCAGAAAAAGGCGGAAGAGGATGAGGAGAAGGTCTGGATCCTGATCCTTGAAATTGAAGGCCGGATTACCGGCTTTCGGGTTGATTCAGTAACCAAGGTCTTGAAAATTCTTACCAAAACCATTGAACCGCCGCCGGAAATTGTTACCGCCGGTCTTGAAAGTCAATATATAGACGGAGTGTGTGAGATTGATGAGCGTCTTTTGATTCTGCTTAACTTTGGCCGTATTCTGCACACAGACGAGATTAAGCACCTGAAGGCAATGGCTGAGTAGGTGTTTTTTTATTGCGTTTTATTTAACAGGGAAGGAAATCCGGGCAATGAGCAAACAGATAATGATAGTTGATGATTCATCAATCATGCGTAAAATGGTTCGTAATCTGCTGGAAAAGAAGGGATACCAGATTGCCGCCGAGGCAAGAAACGGCCGCGAGGCTATCGATATGTATGACCAGCATCGGCCGGAACTGGTTATTATGGATGTAACCATGCGTGATATGGATGGATTTTCGGCGGCAAGGGAAATTATGACCCTTGATTCCGGGGCCAGGATTGTCTTCTTTTCAAATCTGGATAAGGAGCAGTACAGCGGCCGGGCGGCTGAGGTCGGTGCCTTGGGTTTTGTCAACAAGCATAATCTTGATCAGCTGCTGGAACTTATTTAGGTTTTCGGGTTTATTTTATTTACGTTCAATTAACGGTGCGGTCTTTCAGGGCAGGAGTGAAATGGCAAGGCTTCAATTACGGAAAACGCATGTTTTTATCTGGGTACTTTTCATCCTGACCTTGATTGTCCCCCTGTTGGCCGCCGGCTGGCTGACCCTTCGCCTCGGCAGTGCTGATTTTGCTGCCAGCCTGGTCTCGGCTGTTTCCCGCGGCGGCGATGCGGCGGCCTCCTCCCTGCTTCTGGGGATGCGGGCTTCTATCCTGATTTGTTTGGCCCTGATTTTGGCCGGAGGCGTTGCCGCCCTGATTATGTTATACCGTTTTATCCTGCGTCCTGCGGGTGAAATGTCGAAATTTGCCTGCCGGATAGCAGACGGCGATCTGGAATTGTCGGTGCCGGAATATGCCTGTCCCGAGATGGACGGGATCGGCAAATCCCTTAACGACCTTTCCACTAACTTTCAGGAGGTGGTACTGCTGGTCTGGAAGACCATCCAGCGGGCAGGGCCGGTGCTTGAACAGCTTACCGATGGCCGGGAGACTAAGCAGGGTGAGGAGGATTCGGCCCCGCAGGAAGAAGATATTATGGCGGTGCGGGAAGAGCTGGAGACCATTGAATATTTTATGACGAATTTCAAGCTGTATGATATTCTGATTGTGGACAATAAGGCCATGGCTGGAGATAAGACTTGGCCGGGAGACTTGCAGGATTGATAGTTAGGGTATTGTTTTGAGTAAAAAAAGGGGATGGATTTCCCTTTTAGCGAGGAGCTTAAAATGATTGATATGGAACTGCTTCCAGAGTTTATCGCCGAAGCTGGTGAACACCTGGACGAAATGGAAGCGAACCTGATCAGACTTGAGGAAGAGCCGGAAAACAGGGAAATAATTGATGACATCTTTAGAGATGCCCATACCATTAAGGGTTCCTCGGCCTACTTGGGCCTGAAAGTAACCAGCGAGCTTGCCCATAAGCTGGAAAACCTGCTGGAAGCAGTGCGGCAGGGGGAGCTGGAGGTAAATTCGGCCCTGATTGATACCCTGATCAGCGGCAAGGACCGGATGGCCCTGCTGATTGATGATGTGGCGAAAAACCACGAGGAATTAACCGATACCGAAGATATTCTGGCCGATATTCTCAGTTATTTTGAGCAGGATAAAAAGGCTGATGCCGAAGAGGCTAAGCCGGAGATTGAAGAACAGGCCTTTGCCGATGATGAGGTGGATCAGGTCGATCTGACCCTTGATGATGTGGTTGACCTAAGTGATGCTCCGGCGGCTGACGGCGTTGATGCAGCCGGAGCAGAGGCCGATGATCTGGAGCTGGGTGTGGATGAGCTGTTTGCCGATGAAGATACCGCTGATGAGGCGGTTAAGCGGCTGGCAGCCGAGCTTGAAGAGGAATCCGTTGTTCAGGATGAGCCTGATGAACAGTTAGCCGCTGCTGAACCTGATGCTCTTGATGATAAACCTGAGGCTGCCGATGATCAGGTTGATGAACCAGCTTTGTCTGACGATGCCGGGGAGGAGCTTACCCTTGGGCTGGATGAGATGCTGCCCGATGAAGAGGCTGCTGCCGACGAGCAGGTTTTTGATGAACATGATGATATTGCAGCCAAGGCAGAAGTCGAATATGAGGCGGAAGGGGCCAGCCGGAATGCGGCCGGAGATGAACTGACCCTTGGTCTTGAGGAGATGTTTCCCGATGATGATGACGAAGGGCTTAACTTTGATCAGGATGAGATAAGCCCGGGTGCGGCTCAGGCCCCGGATGATGAGGATGAATTATCTTTCGACCTTGACGAGCATGGCGGTATTGCCGCCGAATCCGATTGGGATGGAACGGACGAGGCCCCGGTGGATGAAGAACTGTCGCCGATTGGCGATATATCTCCGGTTGACCATGATGAGTCCTGGGAAAGCGATACGGTGGAAATCGGTGAGGTCTATGCCCAGGAAGAGGAGGACGAAGAGTTATATACCATTTTCATTGAGCAGCTAAAGAGTAATCTGCTGGAAATTCGGGATATTGCCCTGCAGATTCCGGCCTCTGAAAACCGCTCCTCCCAGATTGAGCTGATCAATGAAAGAATCCATGAGTTGCAGGCCTCGGCCAATTATATGGGCTATGAAAAACTGGGAACCTTTTATGACGGCTGGCAAAGAAAGCTGGAGGGCTATCAGGAACGGTTTTTTCTAAACGAGGCACCTGCTCTTGAGGAGATTCTGGAAAACGGGGTCAATATTTATTTTGACGCCATTATGAAGAGTTTTGAAAAACTTGAGGGTGTAGAACGCCTGTCGGTCAGTGATGATGTTGCTGTTGAGCAGGATCATGGCGATTATGATGAGCAGAATGATACCGAGTTATTTGTAATTTTTCTTGAGCAGATCAGGGAGAATTTTGCCAAGATTGAGGCGGTCGGTGTAAAGTTTGACGGGGCGGAAGACCCTTCCGAAGGCGTTGCCGAAATCCGTGAATTGGTGGTCAGGATGAGGGCCGCTGCCAATTATATGGGCTATGAGAAGCTGACGGATATCTATGATGAATGGCTAAAGGATATTGAAGACGGGGTTAAGGATGGTCTTAAAGATGACTGTTTTGAGCATCTGGGCGAATGTGTAAAGAAGTATCTCTCTAAAATAACTGAAATTTTTCCTCCTCTCGCCGAAAAAACTGATGATGAGGCGGAGGAAGCGGTCAGCGTTGAACCGGCAGAGACTGTGGGCGGTGAGACTGCGGATGAAAGTGAAATTATGGCCGCTGAAAAGCCGTCAGCCTTGCCGAGTGAGCTTGAACTGATGGGTGAGCCTGAACTTGACGGCGGAGCAGGAGAGGAGACCTTAAAGGATCGGATGGATGAGCTTTTGTCCTACGATGACTTGGGTGATGACAGCGGTGATTTTTATGATCCGCTGGCGGATGATTTGGCAGACGGCCTGGCGGCGGATGAAGGTGCGGTGGTTGACCGCCTGAGTTCGGCCCTTGACAGTGCCTTGGGCATTGGCGGCAAAACGCCGTCTTTGCCGGATGATGAAGTGCAGCCGCTTGATCTTGAGCTGCCGTCTGAACCGGCTATTCAGGAACCTGCTATTCAGGAGCCTGTGTTGGCTGCGGCGGTTGATGAGACCAAGCAGAAGGAGGCGGAAGTTAAGCCGCCTGCCGAGGCCAAGGCCGCTGTTCAGGAAGTTAAGCCGCCTGCTGAGACAAAGAGCAAGACTGCTGACAGGGAAGTCAAACCGCCTGTCGAAACTGAGGTCAAGACCGCTGATGCCGGAGAGAGTAAGCAGCCCAAACCGCCTGCCGAGGACGGGGCCGCTGAGGATGAAAAAAGTGCAGCCGCCGCCAAAACCGACCTTGAGAAAAGGGTGGAAAAACGCCGTGAAGAGATGCGTAAGTCCGGCAGCAAACAGGCTGCTGATATTTCCGACCGCGAAAAGGTTTTAAGGCAGAGCCTGCGTATTGATGCTGCCAAGATTGACGAACTGCTTAACCAGGCCGGAGAGCTGGTCATCAACCGGGCCTGGTTTTCCCAGCTGTATAATGAGATGAGACGGCTTGAGGCCCAGCTCCAGCATAATCCGTCCATCAACAAAAAATATTTTAAGGAGGTCAGGGGCTTTTCCTTCAAACTCAACGAGGCAATCGTTGCCCTTGGCCGGGTGGCAAACGATTTGCAGGAAAGTGTGATGAAGGTGCGGATGCTGCCCATCTCCCAGCTTTTTAACCGCTATCCGAGGCTGATTAGGGATCTGGTACATGGCACTGATAAGGATGTACGCCTTGAAATCATGGGTGCAGATACCGAACTGGATAAGATGATTATTGAGGAAATTGCCGATCCGCTTGTCCATGTGATCAGAAATGCGGTGGATCATGGTATCGAGACGGTGGCTGAACGTCAGAGACTGGGCAAGAATGAACGGGGGCTTTTGAAACTTGATGCCTACCATGAGGGCAGCCATGTGGTTATCGAGGTGGAGGATGACGGTAAGGGGCTTGAGCCGGAGGTGATTAAGGCCATTGCCCTTGAGAAGAATCTGGTTACACCCGACCAGCTTGCCCGGATGAGCTATAAGGAGATTATCGAGCTGATTATGCGGCCTGGCTTTTCCACCGCTGCCAAGATTACCCGTACTTCCGGCCGCGGGGTGGGTATGGATGTGGTCAGGAAAAATCTGGAAAACCTTAACGGTACCCTGGAGATTGATTCCAGCCCCGGCGAAGGCACCCGTTTCAGAATCAAGATTCCGCTTACTCTGGCCGTAATTAAGGCCCTGCTGGTTAATGTGGGCGGTGCCTTGTTCACCATTCCATTGATTGCCGTTGATGAAACCCTGCGGGTGCGTAAGGGGGAAATTAACAGTATCAAGGGCAATGAGGTTATTTACCTGCGTGATAGTGCCATTCCGCTGATCCGCCTGTCCGGTGTCTTTAATCTTGCCTCTTCTGCCCGGGCGGCTGAAAATGAAAGACCTTTTGTGGTGATTGTCAGTTCCGGCAGCGGCCGGGTGGGTCTGGTGGTTGATGACCTGCGTGGTCAGGAAGAGGTGGTTATTAAGCCGCTTCCCGATTATCTTCGTGATAATAAAGGATTTTCCGGTGCAACCATCCTTGGAGACGGCCGGATATCGCTGATCCTTGATATTCACGAACTGGTCAATTTGACCATTGGCAGACAGAATCTGAAAATTGGCGAACTTTTACCGATGACTGAAAATGAGTAACTCTGAAGGAAAAGATAGCGGATTTATTGGCACCTTAAGCGTTCAGCTTCCCGATATACTGCAGATGAGCTGTATCGGCGGCACCACGGCGGCCATTGTGGTCAGCAAGGGCAGCAGGAACGGCAAGGTTTATCTGGTTGAAGGCGAGATTGTTCATGCCGAGGTGGGCGATGTGGTCGGCGAGGATGCCTTTTATACCATCATGGGCTGGAATCAGGGCAGTTTTGAATTCCGAATGGGGGAAAAACCGGATAAAAAAACCATCACCCTGAACTGGCAGCATCTGATCATGGAGGCCTGCCGTAAACAGGATGAGGGCGAGACGGCCGCCGGATCAGGCGATGCTGCCCAGGAGACCGGACTTAAGGAAAGAGATCGGCGGATCAGGGTGCTGGTAGTTGATGATTCGTCCATGATGCGCAAGGCCCTGGCCTCGATTTTCGGCGAGGAGGAGTTTATTATAGTCGGCAACGCCGCCGATGGCGAGGAGGCCCTGGAGCTTATTCCCAAGGTGCATCCCGATGTGATCACCATGGATATCAATATGCCGGTGATGGATGGGGTGGCCGCCTTGAAGAGGATTATGATCCGCTTTCCGATTCCCACGGTCATGGTCAGTGCCATGACCCATGAGGGGGCGACCATTACCTTTGATACCCTGAAATACGGGGCGGTTGACTTTATCCCCAAGCCTTCCAGCCTGAGCGGGGAGGACAAGGAAAAACAAAAACAGCTCATCCGTAAGAAGGTGCAGTTGGCGGCCGATGTGTCCATCAATTCTGTACGCTATATTCGGACTGAAAAGCTGGATCAGCAGGGTGATGAAGGCGGCAGGCCCATGGATTTTGCGGTCTGTATGGTGGCCGCCGAGGGAGGATACGGTACCTTGCTGAAGGTTATCCCCCAGATACCTGCTGGTCTTGGGGCCGCCTTTATGGTGGTGCTTTATGCCGATCCTGAGCATGTGGATGCCTTTGTCAGCTATATCGGTTCACATAGCCAGATTCCGGTTAAAAGGGCAACGGACGGCATGCCTCTGGAGGGGGGAGTATGTTATCTGGTTTCCGGTCTTGAGTATGCCAAGATTGAGAAGGGCGGAGATGGTTATAGTCTTCATCTTACTCCTTCATCCTTTCCTGACCGCCGCGGTGCAGGCGATATGCTGATGATTTCCATGGCGGAAGTGATGGGGGCGGACTGCATGGGCGTAGTTTTGTCGGGGGCCTCTACTGACGGCACTGACGGCATGAACGAACTGCAGCATAGCCGAGCTGGTCTCCTGATCCAGCAGCCGGAAACCTGTCTGGTTAAGGAAATGGCGGAATCGGCCCTGGAAAAATGCCCGGATGCTTTGGTTGCCCCCGACAGCAGCCTTGGTTCTGAACTGGTCAGGATTATTGTTGAGCGGGCGGAGGCGAAAATGGTGAGCGATCCGGCCTAGGTCTGGTGATTTATCACCTTGAAAATCTAACCACTTGGTTGAGCAGGTTGAGCATGGAAGATAAAATTAGAGTTCTGGTCGTAGATGATGCAGGCGTGATGCGCCGGGCCGTATCCGATATATTGAATTCCGACCCCATGATTGAGGTGGTCGGCGATGCGAAAAATGGCTTGCTCGGCTTGGAAAAGGCAAAAGAGCTAAAACCGGACGTGATTACCCTGGATATGGATATGCCGGTGATGAACGGTATTAGCACCACCAGGCATGTGATGATCAAGTGTCAGATTCCCATTGTGGTATTAAGCTCCTTGTTTACTGACGGGGCGGTTACCTTTGAGGCCTTGAGGCTTGGCGTGGTTGATTTTGTGCCTAAGCCTTCCGGTGCAGTTTCCCGGGATTTGAATGAAGGGCGGGAGAGAATCATCGAACGGGTCAAGATGGCGGCCTCGGTCAATGTGGATAATATCCGCCGGGCCAAGCTGCCGATTTTTGCGGCGGATGAGGCGGGGGCGGCAGGCGGCGGGGCGGCTCCCGAGGCCTTGGTGCTGATGGGGACTAACCTGTGCGGGCCGAATACGGTTATTCGGACAATGGCCCATATGATGCGGATGCCGCAGACCAGCATCATTGTTATTCAGTCAATTTCCAATAAGATTCTGCCTTCCTTTGTCGAGGAGTTTGACAAGTTTGTCTCCTGGAGAATCAAGGCCCTGCAGGAAGACACCATTATTGAGCCGGGGGTTTGCTATATAGGTTCCAATGAAAATTCCCTGGTCCTTGATCATATCGGCGATGAAAAATATGCGGTTATGGTGGGTGAAGCGGTAGATAAGCCCATTGACATGCTTTATAATTCAGCGGCCGAGTCCTTTGACGGGTTTATTGCCGGGGTGCTGCTTGGCGGTATCGGCGATGACGGGGCAATGGGGCTGGCTAATATCCGTGAATACGGCGGTGTTACCATGGCCCATGACAATCATTATTGTGTCTTTCCCAATCTTACCGAAAATGCCATTCAGCAGCAGGTGGTGGATCGGGTGGTTAATGATCATGCCATACCTGGTGCTATATTGGAGACCGTTCGGGGACATCTGCACATGGCGTAGGCTGGCTGACGAAAAATTTAGTTAGATGGGGAAAAAAATGTTCATTGTATGCACAGGGTGCGGTAAGCGGCACAAATTAAAGAGCGGCAAGGTTCCGGAAAATCTTGACCGGCTTCGTTGCAAGCAGTGCAAGGGTAAGGTTGAGCTGGTTAAGGCGGGTGAGGAAAAGGGCGGCCTGAATTTTTTTGACCGGGAGCTTGCCCTGCAGCAGTTGCCTAGGCAAACGGTGATTACCGTAACCAATCAGAAGGGCGGGGTGGCCAAGACTACCACCTGTCTTAATCTTGGTTTATCCCTGGTTTTGCTGAAGAAAAAGGTGCTGCTGATTGACTTTGATGCTCAGGCCAACCTCAGTCTTGCCCTTGGCTACCGCAACCGTAATTCTTTTTTTGAAATGGTTGATTCTGGTGCGGATAGTTTCGGCGATTATATCATTCCAACCCGTTATGCCGGTTTATTTATCCTGCCGTCAAATGTGAATATGTCCCTTTTGAACAAGAGACATTTCGGGAAAAGGTTTTTTGAGTTTCTCTTGCGGGACAGGCTGAATTTATTGAAGGATGAGTTTGATTATATCCTGATTGATACGCCGCCGGCCATTGAATTTTTTACCTTGAATGCCCTGACCGCTTCCAGAATGGCGATTATCCCCTGTCCTTGTGAGTTTCTGGCCGCTGACGGGGTGAAAAAGATTCAGAAGCTGATTAACCTGATGCACGGCAAGATCAATCCGGATCTGGTTTTCCGGGTGCTGATTACCATGTATAGAAAGGAAGAGGTCGCATCCAAGCTCATTTATACCAAGCTGCGGGAACTATATGGCGACAGGATGCTTGACACCATCATTGCCGATGACAGCAAGATCAAGGAATCCCAGATTGTTTCCCTGCCGGCTATCGCCTATGACCGCAAAAGTATGGCCGGTTTGCAGCATGTGGAGCTGGCTAAGGAGATTGTCAGGCTTTTACCTGCAGGCAGTAATTAGCAGGGGTATGAAGTAATTTTTTATCAATTTGTAGTTTGTTTGCCATGAAAATATTGCCGAGAAGTTTTTTTTTACCTTTCGTTACTTTTTGCGGTGTTACCCTGGTCTGGTTTCTGGCTAGTGCTTTCGGCGGCTGGAGCAGCCAGGTCTTCCCCGGGCCTTTAAGAGTGGTTGCCAGTATTTGGGAACTAACCTTAAACGGCTCCATGATTAAGCATACCATAGCCAGTCTGTTCAGGGTAACGGCCGGTTTTTATCTTGCCATCCTGTTTGCGGTTCCCCTGGGGATGCTCTTTGGCCGCAGTCAGAACCTGATGGATGCCTTTAACCCGATTATCCAGTTTATGCGGCCCATTTCTCCCCTGGCCTGGATTCCTTTGGCGATGCTCTGGTTCGGCATTGGTGATATGCCTGCCGTTTTTCTTATTTTCCTGTCAAGTTTTTTTCCGCTGGTGGTCTCTACCACCCTTGCGGTTAAATCAATCAAGCCGACCTACTTTCAGGTTGCGGCCAATTTCGGGCTGACCACCTGGGAGATTGTCAACCGGATTATTGTTCCGGCCATGCTGCCCTCGGTGCTTACTGCCCTGCGGATTACCCTGGGCATTGCCTGGCTGGTGGTGGTGGCGGCCGAGATGATTGCGGTTGATTCCGGCCTTGGCTACCTGATTCTGGATTCACGTAATGCCTTGAGGATGGATTATGTGATGGCCGGTATGGTGGTGATTGGCCTGACTGGTCTCGGCCTTGATATGGTAATGAAATGGCTGGGAAAAAGTGATTCGGTTTCCTGGGCGAATCTGTCCCGTTAGGGTGGTCCTTTGGGGATTGGGGATTTGGGATTTAAGTTGATATTTTTATTTATGAATAATATGTTTAGTAGCTTGAAAAAAGTTGGTCTTGGTGTACTTTTGGGTGCTGCCGTAATTGCCGGACGGAGATTATTGCCATGAGTCATATTGTTATTTCCGGTTTGTGCAAGGAGTACACTGAAAAAAGACGCAAATCGAGAGAACTTGAAAGCAGCAGTCCCGGCAAGAGGCTGCGGATTCTGGAAGACATCAATCTTGAGTTTGAAGAAGGGGAGATGGTCTGCATCCTCGGCCCGTCCGGCTGCGGCAAATCGACCCTGCTCAGGATTATTGCCGGTTTTGAGCAGGCTACGGCCGGAGAGGTGCTGGTGGACGGAAAACCCATGAGAGGCCCCAGTTCCGATCATATCTTTGTCTATCAGCATAGTGCCTTGCTGCCCTGGATGACGGTTCAGCAAAATGTCGGCCTGGGACTTAGGAATATCAAGGACGAAGAGGAAAGAAATAACAAGATTCAGGAATATATCGATATGGTGGAGCTGACTGGAGCCGGTCAGCGTTATCCATACGAGCTTTCCGGCGGGATGCAGCGGCGGGTGGAGCTGGCCAGAGCCCTGGCGGTTGATCCCCGCACCCTGTTTATGGACGAGCCTTTTACCGGCCTTGACTTCCTGACCCATATGAGGATGCGGGAAGAAGTGGTGATGATGCACTTATACACTGGTAAAAGCGTTATTTTTGTAACCCATGATATTGATGATGCCCTGGTGATGGGAGACCGCATTGTGATTTTAAGCGGCAGACCGGCGGCGGTGCAGCTTGACCATAAACTGGTGCATCCTCATCCGCGGCATATTACCGAGGAGCCGGAGCTGCTTAAACTGCGGAAAGAGGTGTTTTTTATGCTGGGGGTTCCCGATGCCGTTTAATAATTATCTGGCACGTGTGCCGAGAAGTGTACTGGTTGGGGTTATTCTGGCGGGCTGGTTTGTTTTTATCAGTTTTCTGCACTACCGGGTCAATTTCGATTCCGGCGGCCGTGAGGTAGTGCATATGGGCTATATGCCGGTTATCACCAATCTGGCCGCCCCGCTTTTGGATTATGCATCCAGGGAAGGGGAGGGCCTTCGTTTTTCTGCGGTTAAATTTGCTTCCTTTGCCGAGATGGGCGAGGCCCTGCGCAACGGCAATATTGAGGCGGCCTTTATCATTGCCCCCTTGGCTATTGTGCTGCGGCAGCAGGGTGAGGATGTCAAGGTGGTCTATATCGGCAATCGGCATGAAAGCACCTTTGTTGTCCGCAAGGAGCTAAAGGCCGAGAAAATGGAAGATTTGGCCGGGCTGACGGTGGCGGTGCCGATGCGGTATTCCGGCCATAATTTGAGCGTTAGACTGCTGGCCGAGAAATACGGTCTCGGCGGCAGATTGAAGGTGGTGGAGATGAATCCGCCCGATATGCCGGCCGCCTTGTCATCCGGGGCGCTTGATGCCTATTATGTCGGCGAGCCTTTTGCGGCCAAGACCTTGCAAAACGGCGATTCCACTGTGTTTACCTATGCCGAGGATGTGTGGCCCGGCTTTATCTGCAATCTGATGCTGGTCAGGCAAGACTTTATCGAGCAGCACCCGGAGCAGGTGGAAAAGCTGGTTGCAGGGGCGGTGCGTTCGGGCATGTGGGCAAAAAAGAATCTGCCGGAGGCGGCGGCAATAGCCGCTTCCTATTGGAATCAACCGGCGGATCTGGTTGAATATGCCCTGACCAGCCCCAATGAAAACCGGATTGTTTTTGACAAGTATGTGCCGCTGGATGAGGAATTTCAGTATATGGCAAAGGTGATGAAACAATTTGGTCTGGTTGATGATGAAAGGGTAGAGGGGCTGGTTGATGACAGCTTTGCTAAAAAGGCATCCTTGACGGGGATTAAGGGTATTGATACCATCCTGAAATAAAAATCGGTAAATTATTTATGTCAGACAAGGCAGAGGACAGAAAACTGCGGGAAAAGGTAAGGATAAAAAAGGGCGGAGAACTCTCGGTTAAGCGTCTTGCCTATCCGATGGCCGCCGGGCCCGGCGAGAAGGCCGCCTTGGAGAACCTGAGTGAGGACGGCATCTGCTTTTGTCTGGCGGGCGACTATAAAAAAGGTGATCATCTCTGTATTTCTGTGGATATTTCCGGCTGGCAGCATCACCGCAAGGGGGTATCCATGCTGGTTGATGATCAACGTGTCGCCGCACCCCTGACGGCAATCGTTGAGGTCGCCTGGGTTAGTGAAAGTGAAGGGCGGATGAAAATAGGAGCCAAATTTCTGGATATTTTTGAAGATGATTACAAGGCCCTGAAATCATATCTCAAGCAGGTAAGATATTCTGCCCAGGACAAATAAAATTTTTGCCGCCTTGTTTTTCAGCGGTTTGAACCATCATAAATAACCATGGCCCGCCTGCGGAGGCTTATAATATGATTGTTTTTTGTGAAGACTGCGGTTCCCGCTACGATGTGGATCTGGTCAATATAAAAGATAAGTTTCAGAGCTTTAACTGCCGGGAATGCGGTTTTATGATCACCATTTCCAAGGAAAAGCCGGATGATATTATCAGCTCGGATGTCGCCATCAAGAACCGGCTGCTGGAGGCCGGATGTGAGGATGATCCAGACCGCAGAAAACGGGTTTTGATAGTCGATGACTCAAAACTTTTCAGGCGTATTATCAAGAAGATGATTGAGTCGGACGGCACCCTGGAGGTGGTTGGCGAGGCGGCTGACGGCGATGAGGCCCTGCAGAAGACGAGGGAGGTAAAACCGGATGTTATCACTCTTGATGTCAATATGCCCGGCATGGGCGGCACCTCGGTATTAAAGCATCTGATGCTCAGTCATCCATGTCCGGTGATTATTGTCAGCAACCTTAGTAACCGTTCCCAAAATACCATTATCGATTTTCTCCGCTTTGGTGCGGTGGATTTTCTGGTCAAACCCACCCGTGAGCATAAGGAAGACGAGGTTCAGCACAGGTTTATCAAGACCATACATAAGGCAGCCAGGGCGAGGATTGGCGAATTTACCAGATTAAACGCCCCGTCATACAGTATGGCAACTCAAGTGAAACCGGCTGGACACAATATCCCCTGTGGTCAGTTATTGCTGGTCTTGTCCGGTGCCGGCGGTATTGCCGAGCTGTTTAATGTTTTTACCAGATTTCCGGGCGGCTTTGACGGCACGGTGCTGGTGGTTCAGGAGATGCCGGAGGCCCTTGTTTTGCCCTTGGTGGTTTATATCAACCAGATTTGCCGTATTCCGGTGCTGCCTGCTTCTTCCGAAGTTCCTCTGCTCGCTGGTTACAGCTATATTGGTACGCCCGGCATGGTTGATCAGCTGGCGGAAAATGAGGGTAATTTCTTCCTGATTAATTCGGGGATGCCTTCGGCGGCGGATGAATCCGGTATAGATGCCCTTATTTGTTCGGTTGCCGATATTTTTACCGGCAAGTTTGCCCTGACCATGCTGTCCGGTGCTGCATGTTCCCTTGAGGCACTGAGATATTTCAAGGGCAAGTCCGGCAGGATTATCATCAAGCAGCCTTCAACCTGTATGGTAAGTGATGATATTGAAAAGGTGGAACAGGACGGCCTTGCTGATACCGAGGCCTCGCCGACCGAGATTGTGCAGACCGTCAGCAGCCATCTTGGGCTTGATTGCACGGTCTTGTCCGATGGCGGCAAGGTGAGAAGGGTTGCCTCGGAATTTATTCAAAAGAGGCGGCATCAGCGGATTTACTTTACCATGAAGACCGGGCCCAGACTGGTTCTTAGCGTGTCCGGTATGGGAGTTTCCATGCCGGCTGGAGTGGTGAACCTGTCGGAATCCGGGCTTGGCTTTGTGATTATGAAAAATGAACATGAAGATATTCAGATTGAGCCTGGTGATCGGCTGAATATAGCTTCTGTGGATGAAAATGGCTATGATCTGAAAATGCTTACCGAAGTATTGATTAAAATCCAATGGGTTATGAATAATGATTCGGCTAACTTCGTCGGCTATGGCGGCAGCTTTCAGGATTTATCCGCCGATGCAACCTCTCACCTCAGGCAAATAGTGGATGCGGCCCTGCAAATTCATCAAAATGTGGTTAATGACTTTGCGGTTTCCGGCAGATTTCCCGAAAATCTTAAAGCCGGTATCTGAGGGCATGTTTTGCAAGGCACTCCAGCATGATGGATGGAGTGCCTGAACTTTATACCGCCTTGACTATAAAATAATTTTTCTTGCCTTTCTGAAATAAAATATAACAGCCGTTAATCAGGGCGGCCGTAGTTACCAGATATTCCTGCCCGCTGATCCTTTCCTTGTTCATGCTCAGCCCCCCGCCCTTGATGGTACGGCGGACTTCGCCCTTGCTGGGGAAAATTTTGGTCTCGGCGGCAAGCAGTTCTACTATCTGAATCCCCTGCTCAAGTTTTGCCCGTTCTATCTCAAAGGTCGGTACGCCCTCAAATACCGAAAGAAAGGTGGCTTCATCCAGTTTGGCAAGACTTGCTGCGGTTGCCTTGCCAAATAAGATCTGCGATGCCTCAACAGCTTTTAGATATTCAGCTTCAGAATGAACCATGCAGGTAATTTCCCGGGCCAGGCTTTTTTGCAGGGGCCTTAAATGCGGCGCCTCTTCCTGCTCCTTGACCAGTGCGGCAATTTCATCTTTGCCCAGCAGGGTGAAAATCTTGATATACCTTGCCGCATCCTCATCGGAAACATTAAGCCAGAATTGATAGAATTTATACGGGGTGGTCCGCTCCGGGTCGAGCCAGATATTACCGCTTTCGGTCTTGCCGAACTTGCCGCCGTCCGCCTTGGTGATCAGCGGGCAGGTAATGGCAAAGGCCTCACCGCCTTCCTTGCGGCGGATAAGTTCCGTACCGGTGGTAATATTGCCCCATTGATCGGAGCCGCCCATCTGCAGTTTGCAGTTTTTTTTACGGTAGAGATGCAGATAATCGGTTCCCTGAACCAATTGGTACGAAAACTCGGTGAAAGACAGCCCCATTTTGGCATCCTCGCCGAGCCGTTTTTTTACGCTGTCCTTGGCCATCATATAATTGACCGTGATATGCTTGCCAATGTCCCGGATAAAATCAAGAAAACTAAAATCCTTCATCCAGTCATAATTATTGACCAGTTCCGCCGCATTTGGCTGATCTGATTCAAAATCCAGAAACTTGCTTAGCTGCTTTTTGATGCCGGCCTCGTTATGTCTCAGGGTTTGCTCATCGAGCAGGTTGCGTTCCGCCGACTTGCCGGAAGGATCGCCAATCATGCCGGTGGCACCACCAATCAGGGCCAGCGGCTTATGACCGGCAAGCTGGAAGTGTTTGAGCATCATTACCCCGACCAAATGGCCGATATGCAGGGAATCGGCGGTGGGATCAATGCCCACATAGGCCGCAGTCATTTCCTTTTCCAGCTGCTCTTCAGTGCCGGGCATAAGATCGTGAATCATGCCGCGCCATTCTAGTTCCTTAACAAAATTCATTTTTATTCCAATTAGTTGTGTTATCTGGTTATAAGTTCAAGGGCCTGCTGATAACGCAAGGCCGTTTTATCAATAATTTCCTGCGGCAGGGAAGGGGCCGGAGGAGTTTTATCCCAGTCAAGTGAGGACAGATAATCCCGTAAAAATTGTTTATCAAAACTTGGCTGCCCTTGTCCTGGCTGGTATTCATCCAGCGGCCAGAACCGTGAGGAATCAGGGGTCAGCACCTCGTCAATCAGGATCAATTTATCACCGGCAAGGCCAAGCTCAAACTTGGTGTCGGCGATAATTACGCCCCTGGAGGCGGCATAATCGGCCGCAGTCTTGTATAAATTGGTGCAGATTCCGGCAATTTGTCCGGCACGTTCTTCTCCGATAATTTCTGCCATTTGGGCAAGAGAAATATTTTCATCATGGCCGCTGGCCGCCTTGGTGGACGGGGTGAAGAGCGGCTCCGGAAATTTATCTGATTCCTGCATATCAGGCGGCAGTTCAAAGCCGCACACCAGACTGGACTTTTGATAAGCCTGCCAGAATGAGCCGGAAATATAACCGCGGACGATACATTCCACCGGCAGCGGCTGCGTTTTTTTTACCAGCATGGAACGGCCATGCAAAATATCTGCATAGGGAAGACATGGCTCAGGATATTCGGCGGTATCTGCCGTAATCAGATGATTTTCAACTATGCCATCCAGTAATTTGAACCAGAATAGCGATAGCTGTGTCAAAATCCGCCCCTTGCCCGGCACCGGCTCGTTCATCACCACATCATAGGCCGATATGCGGTCGCTTGCCACCATCAGCAGTTTATCATCATGACCGGGAATTTCATACATATCCCGCACCTTGCCCCGATGGACAAGATTTAAGCCCTTAAAATCAGTGGTAGTTACGGTATGTTTGGTCATTTTTAATCCTATCTCTTGTTTTTTCTTATACTGCAAAACTCACCGGTAAGTGAAACGGATTTTAACAGTATCATACTCCTAGTTGCTGTCTTATCAACCTGCATAAACTCTCTTTAATTTCCGGGTGTCTTGGAACAGATGTTTGTTTTCCGTTTGTGGGATTAGCGTAAATATCGTGTCTGCTGCCATGGCGTTTCAAGTAACAGCCCTCAGAGATAAGTTCTTTGATAAAATTTTTACGCTTCACAACACTTCCATTTGCAGTTCAGCCGATTTAAAATTTTGGACAGGAATTGACGGCATCTCTTTAGACATGAGAATAAAGGCATCCTGAATGTTTTGTTTCAATTCTTCAAAGGTTTCTCCCTGGCTAAAGACGCCGGGAACTTCACGAAGTTTTCCTACATACCATCCGTCATCAATCCAGTAGTCTAGGGTAAAAGTTCTAATCATATTTTTCTCCGTAAATTTTCCTTATTGAATCTAGATACAGGGTAGTACATATAAATAATTAAACCGTAAAACATTGATATTGATGGCATATCTTACTCCATTACAGATAGTTAATACCGCTTAACAGGCGGATAGATGCCGCAGGCCGGATTTTCCCATCCAACCAGTGTTGCATTAAGAGAGCCGATAACGATCTTTGAATTGACCTGCACCGGCACCCGGCATTTATCATTGGTGTACCAGATGGTGGTATCTCCCCTCTGGTCGTAGGTGCCGCTAAAGGTCAGAATGGGCATTATCTTAATGGTGTCCACTTCGCCCAGAATGGTTTTTTTCAGCCTTTCCGTCTGCCCGGTCTCCACCACCACCTTGACCCGCATCTTGTCAGCCCAGGTCGGCACCACAAAGGGTTTGCCCGGCTGAAAAGGCATCAGCCTGCTGGCCATAAAGCCGGAAAACTCGTTCTGGGTCTTGCCGCTGACGGTGAAATAACGCGGCGGCTTATCATTGCTCCAATAGGTATATTTGCCGGTTTTCTGGTTATATTCTGTAATCTTATGCGACCGGTAGCCAAAGCCCTCCTTTTGCCAGGACTCATGCCTGATCGGCAGTCTTTCCGGCCCTTGAACGGTGGTAATATGACGGTCATCAACCGGATATACCAGGGAAAAGGCACCGTTTTTACTGGTAATTCTGACTTTCAGGTTATAGGTATCTTCCTTTCCGGCAATCTTTTTTATCTCAATCAAGGCCTCACCGATTTTTACCCCGCCAGTCCATGAAATATCGTATTTCAGCTTTTCGCCGCCCTGATAAAGCAGGGGGATCAGCTCTGGAATCATTACGCCGTCAGGAATATTGCCGGTATCTTTGGTATAGGTCTCTCTTTGTTTTTCTCTTTGCTTACGGAATTTGGTATGTAAATCAAGGGCAAGACACGGCCCTGCGGTTAAAGCGGAGAATAAAAAAACAGACAGCAATAAATTAAAAATTTTCATCCGGCATCATTTAGAGGAATTTTATGACAGGAAAATAACCTGCCGGGGTGGTAAAGCTTTAATCAATAAAAAATTTCAGCTTTTCCCGTCTGCTTGAATGCCGCAGCCGGTTCAGGGCCTTTTTCTCAATCTGTCTGATCCGCTCGCGGGAGACATTGAAACGTTTGCCGATTTCCTCCAAGGTATATTCCGCCTTTTCGCCGATGCCGAAGCGGAGCCGGATAATCTTTTCCTCACGCTCGCTTAAAGTCGATAAAATATCGTTGACCCGTCCGGCCAG
>PDWI01002716.1_pt1 | contig 52223 bp, 45 predicted proteins | sample 1430891 | NCBI WGS metagenome assembly PDWI01 (sample SAMN01162508, study PRJNA174530) | Oral metagenome, whole genome shotgun sequencing project. | biome: Marine environment; feature: Marine mammal; material: Swab sample of the gingival sulcus; isolation source: swab sample of gingival sulcus... | reverse complement strand
GATACGGTGCATACCACTTCGACCTGTTGGAAACAAGGCCGCATGCCAGTCAAATAATCGTTCCGCAGTTAATCTCTTATTAAAATTCTGGGTCGCATCCAGCATCATCTCAACAATACCTTCAACATCGCGGCCAGCAGGCTTGTCCTTTTGCAAGGGAATTCCCAACCGCCTGGCGATAGAAGATCTGACTTCATCTGTATCGAGTCTTTCACCCTCAATTGCTGACGAAGTTACGACATCTGCTGTGAGAATATGCAGGCTGGCCTCCTGCCGGATTGAAAATCCTAACGCTTCCATCTTTCCCAGTAAGCGACCTTGCTGGTGTCGAACTTTTATGAGCAATGGCATCAGTGTCTCATCGTCCCAGATGAAATGAGGCCAGTTTTTCTTTTCATAAATCCACACACATAATCTCCTTGATAATTGCGTTGATTATATCGACAAAATTCTTTTATGCCAATAAAAACCGCAAATAACAAGGCGAACATTGATGCCAATCACCGCAAAAATATGCTATTTGCTGCTAATCCGGATATTTCATTTTAGTATTGTACTGTTTTCGTATCACTGTTTGAATTGTGGGGATCACCACATCTTAGGCCCATGATCAGAATTAAATCTGCCACAGATACGCCGAGGGTGACTTAAAAGACAAGTCGATGGGCAATTTTATTTTAATCATGGGCCGTAATGAAGAAGGGCCTTATTCATAGATGGTGTGGGTTTTAGGGTCAAAGGCCTCACGAATGCCTTCGCCGGTAAAGGTTACCGTCATCAAGGTGATGACCAAGGCGCCGACCACGGACGCAGAAATCCACCAGGCCTCCATGTTCTGCCAGCCTTGGGAGAGCAGTTCGCCCCAGGAGGGGGTAGGGGCGGGCAGGCCAAAGCCCAGGTAATCCAGGGAGGTTAATGAGACAATGCCGCCGGAGATGGCAAAGGGGGCATAGGTGACAATCACCGAAATGGTGTTGGGAATGATATGCCGAAAGATAATTCTAAAATGGGAGGCCCCCAGGGACCTGACAGCCAGGATATATTCCCGTTCTTTTTCCTTGTAGGTCATGGTGCGCATCACCCAGGTGATGCCGATCCAACCGAAAAAGGCCATGATGAGGATGAGGATCATAAAGCTTGGCACCACAATGGATGAGATAATAATAATTACGTACAAAAACGGGATATTGCTCCAGATTTCAATCACCCGCTGGAAAAACAGGTCAAATTTTCCCCCAAAATATCCCATGGAACAGCCGATAAAAATGCCCACGGTATAGTTCAGGATCAAGAGGGTAAAGGAAAATAGAATGGCTGTTCGAAATCCATACACCAGCCGGGCCAGAATGTCCCGGCCTACGTTATCCGTACCCAGAAAATGTCGTTTTTCAAAGGAGGGGGGAAACGGCGGGTATTCGTTAAGGCGCAAGTCGTTTTCGTAAGGATTGTAGGGCACCGGCGGCATGAGCACAAACCCCTTGCCCCCTTGGGCGTTCATTTTTTCTTTCAGATCTCTGTAATTGGTCTCGTAGGCATAATCCAGACCAAAGGTGCTGCCTGGAATCATGTCGCCATAGGTGGGAAAATACCATTTGCCCTGGTAGGACACCACCAAGGCCCGGGAGTTGATAAACACTTCGGCAAAAAAGGAGATAAAGACCATGGCCGCAATGATGACAAAGGACCAAAATCCCCGTGAGATGGATCGAAATCGCTTGAGCTTTTGAACGGTAACCGGATTAAAAAAGGCCATTACTTGAACCTCACGCGGGGATCCACCAGGGCCACGCAGACATCGGAAAGGATATTGCCAATCATAAACAACAGGGATGAAATCACAAGAATTCCCATTACCACGGGATAATCCCGGTCCACAATGGATTCATAGCCCAACAGGCCCATGCCGTTAATGTTGAATACCTTTTCAATGAGAAACGATCCCATAAGAATGATGGAAATATTATTCCCAAACGAGGTGGCAATGGGGATCAGGCTGTTTCGCATGGCATGGCGTAATACCGCCTTTTTAAAGGGCAGCCCCTTGGCAATGGCGGTGCGAACATAATCGGCAGATAAATTGTCCATGAGGGTATTTTTCATGAGCAGGGTCATGACCGTAAAGGAACCAATGACATAGGACATCAGGGGCAGCACCGTGTGCCAGGCAATGTCTCTGACCTTTTCAAACACAGTCATCTCATCAAAAAAATCAGAGATCAGACCGCCCAGGGGAAACACGTCAAACTGGGAGCTCAACAGCACCAGCATGAGCACACCCGCCACCCATCCGGGGATGGCATACCCTGTAAATATCAATGCCGAGGACACATTATCAAACACTGAATTGTGGCGGACCGCCTTGGCCATACCAAGCGGGATACAAATGCCGTAAATGAGTAACAGGCTTAATACGCCAAAGTATAAGGAGATGGGAATGCGTTCGCGTATCATTTCCCATACAGGATCATGGTATCGGGTGGATCGTCCCAAGTCCCCTCGGACCACCTTGGACAGCCAGATGGCGTAGCTTTCCAGGACCGGCTTGTCAAATCCATAATAGGCTTCCAGTTTTTTGATCTGTTCCTGGGACAGGGGTTGCCCCTGGCCGGCACCGGCCCGGGATCTTGCCCCCTCCTGTCCCATCTGCATGGCCCGGGTTTCAGCGATGATCCGTTCAATGGGGCCGCCTGGTACAAATCGGGTAATGGTAAATACCATAACCGTGATACCGATAAAGGTCGGTATCACCAGCAAAAGCCGTCTGATGAAATAGGCGGTCATGCCACCGTGTCATAAACAGAGGCCAGGGCCTTGTCCAAATGTTCAGGCTGGGTGCCGCCGGCCTGGGCCATATCCGGCCGTCCGCCACCGCCGCCGCCAACAATTTGGGCCGCCGCCTTGACAATGTCACCGGCCTTGTACGTATGGGTGAGATCTTTGGTCACCATGGCGATGAGCAGGGCCTTGCCGCCGGATACGGCCCCTAGCAGCAAGACGCCAGACCCCAATTTGGCTTTAAACTTATCTGCCAGGTCCCTGAGCTGGGATGGATTTTCAATTTCCACCCGTTTGGCCAGCACCTTGACACCATTGATGGTTTTGATTTGTTCCTGGATATCGTCAACGGCTTTGGCGGCCATCTTGGCTTTAATGGCCGCCAGGGATTTTTCAAGATCTTTTTTCTCGGCGATCAGGGTTTCCACCTTGGATACCAGGTTTTCCTTGTTCCCCTTCACCAAACCCGCAACCGCCCCAAGGGCCTTTTGATCGGCATGAATTGTATCCAATGCCGACTGGCCGGTCACCGCTTCAATACGGCGAATCCCGGAAGCAATGCCGCCTTCGGAGAGGATGCGAAACAGTCCAATGTTGCCAGATGCGCTGGTGTGGGTGCCGCCGCAAAGTTCCTGGGAGAATTCTCCCTGGGACACCACCCGGACCACATCCCCATATTTTTCCTCAAACAGGGCCGTGGCACCGGCTTTCACGGCCTCATCCATACCCATCTCCTGGGTTTGAACGGTGTGGTTTTCCCGGATTCTCAGATTCACTTCATCCTCAATGGCCGCAAGTTCCTCAGGGGTGACCGCGGAAAAGTGGGTAAAGTCAAACCGGAACCGATCCGGGGTCACCAAGGAGCCGGACTGCTTGACATGGTCGCCCAGTACGTTACGCAGGGCTGCATGCAAAATATGGGTGGCAGAATGGTTAATTGCAGTGGCCTGGCGCAAGGCCTTATCCACTTTCAAGGTAAACCGGTCCCCCTTTTTACACTGCCCAGATGTCACTTGACCCTTGTGGATAAACAACCCAGACGGGTCTTTGACCGTATCCATGATCTCAATGACACAGTGATCGTTTTCAAAGGTTCCTTTATCTCCCACCTGACCACCGGATTCTGCGTAAAATACGGTTTCAGGGGTGACCACTTCAATGGTGTCACCGGCCACAACCGTGTCCGCTTCTTTGTCGTCTTTCACCACAATGAGCAGTTCAGATACCAGTTCCAGACGGTCATAGCCTCTAAAGACCGTTTTAACCCCTTCCGCGGTCAAGGGCTTATAGGCCTCACCAACCCCAGCAAATTTTTTCTTGGATTTGGACCGGGCTTTTTGTTTGGCCATGGCAGCTTCAAAACCGTCCAGGTCCAGTTCAATATCCATCTCCTTGACATGGTCCTGAATGATGTCCACAGGAAACCCAAAGGTGTCGTACAATTTAAAGATCACACTGCCGGGAATCACGGTTTCGTTTTTTTTCTGGAGCTCGGCAATGGTCCCTTCCAGCAGCTTCATACCGGTGCCCAGGGTCTCAAGAAATTTTTCCTCTTCGTTTTTCACCACGTTAAGAATAAATGCCGCAGATTCCTTTAGCTCTGGATAGGCCTCATCCATGATGGCAAATACCGTGGTGACGGTGTCATGGAGAAAAGGCTTGTCTAAACCGATGCTGCGACCGTATCGGATGGCCCGACGCATGATCCGGCGAAGTACGTAGCCCCGGCCCTCATTGGATGGCAGCACCCCGTCGCAGATCAGGAAGGCCGATGCCCGGGAGTGGTCGGCAATGACCTTCATGGCAACTTCCACCGCCTTGGACTCGCCGCGCCGCTTGCCCACAAGTTCTCCGACCTTGTCCATGATGGGGGTAAACAGATCCGTGTCAAAGTTGGTGGGAACATCCTGGAGTACGGAGATAATCCGTTCAAGCCCCATGCCCGTATCAATAGAGGGCTTGGGCAATGGGGTCATGGTCCCGTCTTCACTTCTTTCAAACTGCATGAATACCAGATTCCATAACTCCAGCCAGCGGTCGCAGTCACACCCCACGGCGCAGTTCGGATCCTCACAGCCGTATTCAGGCCCCCGGTCGATATGAATCTCGGAGCAGGGGCCACAGGGGCCGGTATCGCCCATGGCCCAGAAATTATCTGCTTCCCCCAAACGTGAGATGCGGGCTTCGGGCACCCCGATCTTATCCCGCCAGATGGCATAGGCTTCGTCATCATCTTTATACACAGAGACGTAAAGTTTTTCTTTGTCAAACCCATAGCCGTTGGTCAACAGATCCCAGCCAAATTCAATGGCTTGATCCTTGAAGTAGTCGCCAAAGGAAAAATTGCCCAGCATTTCAAAAAAGGTGTGGTGACGGGCCGTGTACCCTACATTTTCAAGGTCGTTGTGCTTGCCGCCTGCCCGGACACATTTCTGGGCGGTGACAGCTCTGTTGTACTCGCGTTTTTCATCACCGGTAAACACCCGTTTGAACTGAACCATCCCGGCATTGACAAACAAGAGGGTGGGATCGTCCTGGGGCACCAATGACGCAGACCTGACATGGCGGTGGTTATGTTTTTTGAAATACTCTAGAAAAATTTTCCTGGCTTCGTTTCCTGTCATAGCTATCGCTCCTGGTTCCTGCACGTATGGCGGCCGATACCGACCGAATCGTTATTCGACCCATCCATACACCCCATGAAAGAACCTCATGCATTCTTTTTATGAGAGAATCACAATCCGTGACTCAATTCTTTGTTGTGTTCTTGTGGACCAACGCCTGGGACTCGATCGACAGACCAGAGGCGGCCCGTGGCCGTTAAAACAGATCGTTATTTTCAGTGTCTTTTTTAATTTCGGCGTCGGCAATCCCTAACTCTTGTCTCACCTTAAGTTCAATGGCGTCAAAGATATCGGGATTATCCAGAAGAAATGCCTTTACATTCTCTCGGCCCTGGCCGATGCGCTCCCCGTTATACGAATACCAGGAACCGCTCTTATCCACCACATCCAACTCAACGCCCATGTCCAGCAGATCACCGGTTCTGGAAATCCCTTCCCCGTACATCAGATCGAATTCAACATTTTTAAATGGCGGTGCCAGTTTGTTTTTGACCACCTTGACCCGGGTGCGGTTGCCGATCACGTCCTGGCCGTCTTTGATGGCGGCCGCCTTTCGGATTTCAAGGCGCATGGAGGCATAGAACTTGAGGGCATTGCCGCCGGTGGTGGTTTCCGGGTTCCCGTAGACCACGCCGATTTTCATACGGATCTGGTTAATGAAAATAATGGTGGTATTGGTCTTGCCAATGGTGGCGGTGAGTTTTCTTAGGGCCTGGGACATCAGCCGGGCCTGGAGTCCCATGTGGGAGTCCCCCATCTCGCCTTCGATTTCAGACCGGGGAACCAATGCGGCGACAGAGTCCACAATCATGATGTCGATACCGCCGGATCTCACCAGCATATCGGCAATTTCAAGGGCCTGCTCACCGGTATCGGGCTGGGACACCAACAATTCGTCGCAATCCACGCCCAACCGTTTCGCATAGGCCACATCCAAGGCATGCTCAGCGTCAATGAATGCCGCAATGCCGCCGGTTTTCTGGGCCTGGGCCACAGCGTGCAGGGCCAAGGTGGTTTTACCCGACGATTCTGGGCCATAGATCTCAATGACCCGGCCCCGGGGGAAACCGCCCACACCCAGGGCCTTGTCCAGGGCAAGGGAACCCGTACGGATGACCGGTACCGATTCGATCTCCCTGCCGCCCAATTTCATGATAGAGCCCTTGCCGAACTGCCGTTCGATCTGGCTCATGGCGGTTTGTACCGCTTTTTCTTTATCTTTATTATCCACCATCACTTTTATCTCCTAAAAGGTAACTAAAGCGGGAAACCCGCAACCCATGTGCTCCGCCTCATTTTTTTGTTTTTTTTTGTACAGGAATTGAGGCGTAAGGTCTAAACACGCCATTCCAATATCAAAGGATGCCAGCCAGTACCATAAGTTTCACGACCAGGGCCGCCAGGCCCCCTGCCATAATATCGTCCAGCATCACACCGGCACCACCGGTAAAGGTCTTTTCAAACCAGCGGACTGGCAATGGTTTTAAAATATCAAAGCAGCGAAACGCTGCAAATCCTGCCGCCAGGGTCAAAGGGGTTACCGGCACAAGACTCATGGCAACACAATACCCGGCCATCTCATCAATGACGATACATCCAGGGTCCTTTGCGTTTAAGATCCGTTCCGCTTTATGGGCAATCCACACCCCGGCTAAAATAAGGGCTGCCATGAAAAACGCCAAGGCGCCTGGATCGGACCTCAACCCATTCATGGCAAAAACCAAAGGGATCCCTGACAGGGTACCAACGGTACCAGGGGCAATCGGAGTTCGGCCTAAGCCAAAGCCTGTGGCCAGAAACAGAATCATGCGTTCACGGATCTTCTCTTTCACCGGTGGCTCAATCCTTTTTCCCATCCGGTTTCCTGAGGTTGTATATTCTGTCCTCCGTCTCTGTCAATGGAATTTGCTGAATCGACTTCACGCCGCACCAGATCATAAACCGCCTGAAGGGGGAGATTATGTTCCGTTGCCTTCATACAGCACGCCTCGTATTCGGGCTGTATCTTCACATTCCCTTTGGGATCAACAATTCTTTTGACCTGAACGGTGCCAAGGGAGGTCTCTGCCATAAACGGCGCCCGTTCTAACACCATCCGGTCCCAAGCCTGGTATCTTAGCCCGATGGCTGTGGTTTCAGAAAGCATCCTCTCAGCTAGCAACCCAAGTGCCTGCGCCTTGCAGATCACCTCGATCTGTGTTGCGGGCCGATTCTTTTTCATTACGATCGGGGTGAAGCTGACATCCAGGGCACCGGCGTCTAACAGGCGATCCATGACATTTCCCAGGAGTTCCGGTGTCATATCATCCACATTGGTGTGGATCACCATCACTCGATCCCGATGAATATGTGTTGTCCTGCACCCATCATCCACCGGGGTACCCAGCACCATTCGAAGGATATTGGGCACCGCCATACCGGTATCTCGTTTGCCCGTCCCATAACCGATTTTCGCAATTGCCATCTCCGGCATGGGGCCGAAGGTTTCTGCCAGGGTGGCCACAATGGCAGCCCCCGTGGGGGTTACAATCTCAGTCTGTGCATCGGACGGGGTCACTGGCAGCCCCTTGAGTATGGCAAGGGTGGCGGGCACCGGCACAGGAATTTGACCATGGGCGCATTGAATGGTGCCGGAACCCAAAGGGATTTTCGAGGCCGCCACATGGGTCACCCCCAGATAATCCAGCCCCAGAAAGGTCCCAATGATGTCCACCAAAGAATCAACCCCCCCGATTTCATGGAAATGGACATGGTTGATTTCCGTACCGTGAATGTGGGCTTCTGCGTGCGCAATCTTTTTAAAAGCGGTCAGGGCATTGGCCTTAACACGGTTTGGCAATGCGCTGTTTTCGATCATGGCCCGGATATCTACATACTGCCGATGGGCAATCTCGGTGGTGACATTCACATGGAAATTCACTGCCCGCAGATGTTGGGGAAATACAATTTCAGTGCTCAGTTCAAATCCATCCAACATGGCAGAAAGCTTTTCTTCCAGCCAGTTCAGGGGAACCCCTAAATCCACCAGCGCCCCCAGGGACATATCTCCGGAAATACCGGACACCATATCCAGATAAAGAATCATACTTGAACCGCGCCAGAGGCATGAAGTTTAAGAATTTCCAGTATCAATTGGGTACAATTAACCATGTCTTCAAGTTTAATAGACTCTTTTAAGGTGTGAATATCGGTCATGCCTGTCCCAAGAACACCCGCCACAATCCCCTTACCAAAAAAGATGTTGGCATCAGCGCCGCCGCCAATGGTTTTGCTTTCCAAAGGACGGCCCAGATTTTCAGACGCTTTGCGGGCCAATACGATGGCCATATGATCTTCTGGAATATGTGTGTTGGGGAAATCCTGTTCCACGGTCACCTCCACCCGGGGCAGGGTCTGTCCGTTTTCACGCATGGCCGAAATGGTCTCCTCAAAGGTGGAGACAATTTCCTGGGTGACGGCTTCTAACTTTTCCATATTGTGGGACCGGGCCTCACCAAGGACTTCCACATACTCCGGCACAATATTGGTGGCCATCCCCCCTGAGATGAGGCCCAGGTTACAGGTGGTTACCTCGTCAATGCGTCCAAGGGTCATTTTTGCAATGGCTTTGGAGGCCGCAAAGATGGCAGAAATTCCATTTTCCGGCGCAGCCCCGGCATGGGCGGCCTTACCATAAATTTTAGCGGTAATATTATTGGCCGCGGGTGCCCGAACCACAATGCCTTCGGTATCGGTGGAGTCCAGAATATATCCAAATTTGGATTCAATCAAAGACAGGTCAAAATGTTTTGCACCAACCAGTCCAATCTCTTCACACACGGTGAACACCAGTTCCACCGGCGGGCAATCCAGATTGTTTTCTTGAATCACATCCATCACTTCAAGGATGATGGCCAGGGCAGATTTATCATCGGCACCCAGGATAGTGGTGCCGTCGCTTCTGAAGACTCCATCCTCAAATTGCACCTTAACCCCTTTGCCGGGGACCACCGTATCCATGTGACCGGAGAGGAAAATAGGTGCAACATCCACATTGCCGGCAAACTTGGCCACGAGATTCCCACAGTTGCCACCTATTTTTTGCGCAGCATCATCAAAGCAGACATCAGCCCCCATCTCTTTTAAAATGTTTTCAAGAACAGCTGCAACGTCTGCTTCGCTGCGGGATTCAGAGTCAATTTCGGCCAGCATGGTGAATCGATCCGCCAGCCTTTTTTCATTTATCATAGATGTTTCCTTTGTGCGTAAACATAGTATCAACAACGAAACAAATCATTTTTAGATGAAAGTCTGTGTAAGTCCCTCAGAACTTTCAAATTTTGTTGTGGGCGAACCGAGGTGAAAAACCAGGTCCGCTCGTGGCGGTTATATACTAAACTTCTTCGGGTAATACCACGCCTAATTTGGCTGAGGCAAAAGAGATGCCTAATGTCGCCAGCTACCACTGATCACACCGTGGCATCGGCAGGCCGTTGCCGTAAAGCAGGGGCCGTGGTAGGTTTCAAGCTGTTTTTTTAATTCAAACAATACCCTGGGCCGATATCCCCCCACACCCGGTCCGAGTTGCTCACTTTGAATGACAAAGGGTTTAATTCCCTGATAACGAATCTCGGCGAGCAACTGAAACATATCTTTTTTTCGGGGGCGTCCAGTTTTTGTGCATTTTTCATCCGGTTCATGGCAGTTGGGCGGACAAATAAAATTGGCATGGCTCACATAGATATCCCCTGAAGCCCCATCCATGACATTTGGCAGCCCTTCTTTGATCTTTTCTGGCAGCGCCATGGGCGTCATGAACGCCGCACCGATATGCAACCGGCACCATTCCCATGCCAGATGCACCGGCACTGCCGGCACCACCCAGTCGGGACTGTTTTCTAGGTTCAAATTATTGAAAAGGAAGGTCACACCATCTCCCACTTCAATATGGCAGCCCAATTTTTGCGCCTCTGCCAAAGCGACAGGATCTTGATCCACCATAACCACTTCAACAGGCTGGCCTTGTCTTATCAGCCATTTGGCGGCACGAAGTCCGAATTGACCTGCCCCAATAATCCATATGTTTTCCATGGATGACTTATCCTACGAACCCGTACCCCTGTCAAGGCTAGGAGGTACGCCCAGTACTGGTGACTGGCCCGGACTTCAAATCCGGTGTGCGGGGTTAGAACCCTCGCGGGTAGGTTCGATTCCTATGTGCCTCCGCCACTTTTTTCTTTTCTTTAGGCCCACGAGGCCCACGATCAAAATAAAATCGCCTATCTACCTGTCTTTTAAGTCACCTTTGGCATGCCTTGATGGTGACTTAAAATCCGGCGTATCTGTGGCAGATTTAATTCTGATGAAGAACATTCCTTTAAGGCTATATTTGAGAGAGAGCCAAACTTACAGGGGGCGTTCCTCAACCTCACCGTCGCAGCTGTGGCACGAGTTTGGTGTTTTCAGAACATGCCCTGGTGTCTGGCGTCTTTGAGAACTGGAAACTCTTTGCGGATGGTCTCAATTGCTTCTCGGGAAAATTCGCCCCTGACAATGCAGGCTTCCTGGCCACTACCCGCAAGCCTGTTTCCTAAAGGATCAATGATTTGGCTGTGTCCGCCAAGGACAATGTCCTGATTTTTTCCCGCTGCATTGCATGAGATCAGGCAGCAGGTATTTTCCAAGGCCCGGGTGCGATTCAGCAGGTTCCATGCGTCAAGGCGCACCAAGGGCCAGGCTGAGGTGACTAAAAAATAGTCAGCGCCGTGGGCCAAGGCCATCTTTCGGAATAATTCGGGGAACCGAAGGTCGTAGCAGGTGGCCATGCCAATTTTTCCCAACGCTGTATCTGCTACGGTGATATGGGTGCCAGGGGTCAGAATTTCGGGTTCCTGGCATTTGTGGGTAAACAAGTGTATTTTTCGGTACACGGCAATTTTTTTACCATTGGGACCGAACAATATACTGGTATTAAAATACCGTCCGTCCTGATGTTCTACAAAACTGCCGGAATGGACAAATGCACCAAGTTCTTTTGCCTTGGCCGATATGGCTGAGGCTGTGGGACCGTCCAAGGGTTCACTTTCCGACATGTAGCTGTTATAATTGAAAAAACCGATATGCCATAATTCCGGGAGAATGATCAGTTCCGCGTCCCTGCACCGATCCATTTGGGACAGGGCCTGTTCCAATTTATCTTCTTTGGTTTCGTGATCTTTAATTTCCAATTGAACAGATGCAATTTTCATGGGCCTTGGCGCTTTTTATGACAGGTAAAGTTGGTCTAAGGATTTGAATAATTGTACCCGCGCATTTTCAAATTCTTCGTGTTTTGCGTGGGCAGCGTCAATATTGTCTTTATTGTAAGCGGTTACGACCTCTATCGCTTTATCATGAACCGCTTTATGGTGCCTGCCAATTTCCTCAAATACGGTGGAATCGGAAAAATCTTTTTTAATATCGTCATACCACTTGCCAAACGCACAGTCATGATGCGCTGGGACTTCATCAGAAGAAAGCTTTTTGCTGCCGGTTAATACGGATTCCATTTGTACTTTCCAATTGAAGTGAGCACTTTTTACTGCACCAATATCAAAGGGGAACGATCCTGTGTTTATATGTGCGGTAGCCTCTACCGCCGCAGTAACAAGGTTGCCTAAGGCATAGCTATAGGACTTGGTTTCCAGGCATTGGTTTGATATCTCGTCTGCGGTTGCACGGGTTTGGTTCGTGTTTTTTCCAATATCTTGTGCTGAAGCAGACACATCTGTCATATTTTGATTGATTTTTTGGATGCCGTCTGCTGCCTTTGCAATACTGGCCGATATCTCGCCACTGGCTGCGGCCTGTTGTTCAACCCCTTGGGCAATGGTTCTCACCATCTGGTTTGAGTTGCTGATTGTTTTTGTGATGTGGTTGATGCCGTCTACGGTGTTCGCAGTTGATTTCTGGATGCCTGCTATCAGTTCACGAATATTCAGTGTTGATTGGCTGGTCTGGTGGGCCAGCGCTTTGATTTCGTTGGCGACAATTGCAAATCCTTTACCGGCGTCTCCGGCGCGGGCCGCCTCAATAGTTGCATTGAGCGCAAGAAGATTGGTCTGATCCGAGATGTCGTTGATTGTATCTGTAACCTTGTTGATTTCCAGGGCAGCCTGTTCAAGATGCTTTATAGAGGAAGATGCTTTTTGGGCCTCCTCAACAGCTTCCTTTGTCGTATGCTGGGCTTTTTCTGCATTGGTTGATATTTCCAAAATGGTTTTTGTTAAGCCTTCCGCAGCCTTTGCAACCGTGGAAATATTTGCAGAGGAGTCTTCCATTGCATCAACAATTTCGTCCACACTGCGATTTAATTCGTTGACATCCGTTGATACTTCATCTGTAAGCCTGTACAAGCCTTGTGTACCTTTGGCGAGTCTGTCCGTTACGTCTTTGAGTACGCTGGTGATTGAATCCAGGGCCGATGTGTTGGCGTGAATAATACGAAATGTCTTTCGCAATGTGATACGTAGCTTTTGCAAAATATTTTCTTCTTTGCCAGAGATCTGTCCCAGTTTCTCCTGGGGCAGTATCTCTCCTGTCTCAAGGGTTTTAACAGATTCAATATACAAGTTCATTTTTCGTTCATATTTGCGATTCAGAAAATAGTACAATGCGCCAAGACTGATGACCCAGATGACTAGAAAAGTTAAACCATTCATCTTGCTTCCTTGTTGAATTTAAAAATTAGAGTTAGACAGGATAACCTAGCGATGATACCCATATTGATAATTCTATACCATAATTTTTTTTTAAATAAAACTGATTATCGCCATAAGTTAATATCATCGTTCCGTGTTTTTTATGTGAAAGACCAATAATAACCATTCTGTTTTTTTCACTGTTTGTTGTGGGCTGTGCCTGGGTATCGATAAGATCCAGGACGGCCCGTGGCCGTTATATAAATAGCGCGTTTGATTTTGATGTACCTAATGACCTGAGGTATCGAGTCTTGATGTGCTCAATTGTTTGGGGGAATCTCCACTACAAGAGGTTACGATATTTTTGAATACACACCAGAGGGTCATTTGCATTCCTATCCAATATAGGATAACTTCATGTCATTATTGATGAAAGTCCATCCTTTGTGTGTGAATTTGATCGGTTCACGTTTATTGGCGGGGCTCTCCCTTAAATGTTGGGGCTGAGGAAATTAAGGCGCTTGCAATATACACTTTTTTTAGGATGAGAGGTTAAGCCATGCTATTGGAAAATATGAAAACAGCGGTGGTGAAGTTCGGGTGTAAAATGGTAACGTCGGGCTTAACCACCGGTACAGGTGGTAATTTAAGTATCATTGACCGGGCGTCAGGCCGGGTGGCGATTAGTCCAAGCGGTATTGAGTATTCGGTGCTGAGGCCAGATGATGTGGTGGTCACGGATCTTGAGGGCAATCTTGTTGAGGGAGAACGCCATCCTTCCAGCGAACTGGGATGCCATCTGGCCATATATCAGAAACGTGAGGACACAGGCGCCGTGGTCCACACCCATTCCCCCTATGCAACAACGTTGGCCTGCCTGGGGTGGGAGATACCGGCCGTTCATTATCTTGTGGGGTTTGCCGGGAAAAAAGTGCCTGTTGCACCCTATGCCACCTTTGGGAGTCAGGCGTTGGCCAATATTGTGGGGGAGCACATTCGGGACTACAATGCTTTGCTGCTGGCCAACCATGGCCTTTTGGCTACAGGAACCGGTATTGATGCCGCCTTTGCCGTTGCAGAAGAGATAGAATTTGTGGCCCGGATCTATTACCAGACCAAAAGTGTTGGCACACCTGTGATCGTGCCAGATCAAGAGATGGAACGGGTACTGGAAAAATTTAAACACTATGGGCAAAAAAAGATGGGATAACCCGTGTGAAGGGCCCCGGACAGGTTGAATTGAAAAAAAGCAAAAAACCAAACTCGCACCCCTGTGAACGGGAAAAAGGGGTGATTATCGCCCATTACGGTGTTGCGGTTGGCGTGTTGTTTGAATCCGGCCAGGTCAAGAAAATTAAGGTGAAACCCAATGCTGGCCATGTGGTTGGTGATGATGTGTATTTCAATGGCCGCCGACTTGAACGTCAGCGTCGGAAAACCGCATTGTCGCGACGGGATTCCAGGGGCACTGTCCGAGTGATTGGCGCAAATCTTGACACCATCGGCATCGTGGTTTCTCCGTTACCCGTCCCCACACCCGGCTTTATTGATCAGGCCGTTATCTGTGCCCGTCAAGCCGGGTTGACACCGGTACTGGTGATCAATAAATTTGATCTGGATATCGCCAACGCGTTTATTTCGAAAATGATGGATCTATATGGCGGTGTTTTGGAAATTTTTGTTGTCAGTGCCCTGACCGGCCATGGTCTGGACACGTTGACCGGGTTTCTGGGCAACGGGCATCGAAGCTTTTTTGTGGGGGTCTCGGGGGCAGGGAAAAGCAGTCTGCTTAACGCCATTTGCCCGGACCTCAATTTAAGAATCGGTGAACTTTTTAATGCAGGAAAGCGTGGATGTAATACCACTACCGTTTCAACCCTGCATACCTTACCCAGTGGTGGAGAGATTGTAGATACGCCGGGGTTTAATGAATTTGGCCTGGTGGATGTTGGCGCTGCGGATGTGTCAGATGTATTTCCTGGATTTGAATCACTGGCATCTGGAACCTGCCGTTTCCGCAATTGTCGTCACCGGTCTGAACCGGGTTGTGCATTAATCAATATGGTATCCCAGGGTGAGATTTCCCAGGAGCGATACGAGGCCTATCTCACCATTATGGATCAGATTGAGGCCGGTGAAACGCTGTTTCGCAAACGGCGGTGACAGTGAGGTGGTTTAAGACACTGTAAACTGTCTAAGTTGGCGGACAGTAATGGGCGCGGTTCTGGGCAGTTTAATAATAAATGTTGTTCCTTTGTTCTTTGAGGATACCACTTTGATCTCTCCCCGATGCTGGGTGATGACCTTATTGGCGATGAACAGGCCCAGTCCTGTCCCTTTGTTTCCTTTGGATGAGAAAAATATGGTAAAAATATTTTTCTGGGTGGCCTTGTCTATGCCCTGGCCGTTATCCTGAATCTTGAACATCACCTTTTCTTTGTCTACCCGGGTATGAAATCGAATGGTGTGGTCTTTGGATGTGTCTGGATCATCAATACAGGCTTCAATGCCATTCTCAAGAATATTGACCAAGGCCGATTGAAGGCTGTTGCTGTCAATGTCAAACGTATCATCTTCAGTGAGGCTTTCAAATTTTGTATCCACAACAATCTGGTTGTTTTGTGCCTTCATGCCAATTAGGGAAAAGGTTTCGTCTACAAATGCTTTACAGGAAACCGGTTTCCATTCCAACGTCCTGGTTTTGGTGTAGTATAGAATGTCCAATACCAGATTTTTAATGCGGGAGGTCATATCTCGGGACATTTCAAACCCCTCTTTGACCTTTCCAATTCGATGGGTCCTCAATCCGGTTTCCATTAGATACAGGCCCCCATCCAGGTTTGTGAGAAGCCCTTTAATCCCGTGGGAGATGGAACCAATCATAAACCCTAAAGCGGTGAGGTGATCTTCTAAGAGACGGGCTTCGGTGATATCCATGAGTACGACCAGTGCTTTGTCTGGTTTGCCCAAGGCATCCTTAATTGGGGCGGTATAACAGAGCACCACATGTTTCACCCCGTCAGAAGAGATAATTTCCATCTCAGAGGTTTGATTGACCCCATCTGAAATGGTTTTTCGGACCGGGCATTCCCGACAGGGTTCATCTCTGTTTTTTAATATACCGAAACAGTATTCCCCTATGTGATGGCCGAAGTATTCTTCAAATTTACGGTTGGCATCGGTGATGCCATAATCGCCGTCCTGGACAAATACATAGCAGGGGACCTCATTGAACAATTGCTGATAGTTCCTCTGGGAGTGGGCAAACCGGCTTTTATAACAATTTTCATTGAAGCAGATGTGGCGGTGCAAATAGGTACGTTCAAGGGCACGGTTAATGTAAAAATCCAGTGTTGCAGGCGTTGCCGGGACGAGCATGAAATCAGACGCACCGCTTTGAAGGGCCTGAATTCCGGTGTCGGAATCTTTAATGGCAACGGCCGCGATGATCTCCATGTTCACCATATCTTTTGCGATGTTTGCAATTTGGTTCAGGCAGTCTTCTTTTTTATGGTCATCAATAAACACAATGGCGATGTCACTGTCTTTAGACAGAGGGGCATAAGCGGTGGAATCTGTCGTTGAAATAAAATTTAGCCTGTCATAGAATTTAGAGGTCCTAAGATCAGGAATCATGTTTTCCGAATAGTTCAGCAGTTGTATATCGACGTTCATTGATTTTCAATCCCCATGACGCTTAATCGTGCAATTTCATCTGATGCAGGGCGAACGTTAACATGAAGCCGGTTGGAAAAAAAGAAAAAAATGTGTTGCATTTTTTAAACAAGTGTGAAAAAAGGGAGTATGTGTAAAACTAAACTTAAAAAAGTGTTGACACAGTTCACCGCAACCAAGGAAAACGAGAAAAGGCCATGACCGAGAATAAAGTTGATATGCTGCTGGAACGGATTATGGGGGCTACCGGTATTTCTTCTCAATCGGAACTGGCAAGAGCGCTTGGTATTAACCGATCAGGCATTACCCACGCCCGGAAAAAAAACCACATCCCTGATAACTGGATTATTAAATTGTATCGGCAGTTCAAGATGAATCCTGAATGGGTGGAAACTGGTCGCGGGGCGGTGTTTTACAAAACAAGCGGACTTGGAAACGACCCTGAAAATGAATGGAGTGGGCAATTTCGTACCATTCCAAAAGTAACCGCCCGGCTTTCAGCAGGGACAGGTTCTTTTGAATGTGGTCAGGATGTTTCGGAATTTCTATCTTTTTCCCAAGCTTGGCTTTCCCGCAAGGGATCGGCTGCGTCCATGGTCGCCATGGAAGTGTTCGGACAAAGTATGGAGCCCATGATCCGTGAAGGAGATACCGTGCTCATTGACCAGTCCCAAACAAGAATCATGGCCGGCGCGATCTATGCCGTGGGTGTGGATGATACCATTTTGATCAAGCGCTTAGAAAAGCACCCCGACGCGCTTGTGTTGTGCAGCGACAATACAGATTTTGAGCCAATTCGTCTGGATGTTCATGCCATGGATAAAGTCAGGGTACTGGGGCGTGTGATTTGGAGCTGTCGGGAATACCGGTAATATTTTTTTAATCGGAGTGTTTATTTTTTTCAACAATTAGATGGAAATAATCAACAGGAGGCAACACATGAAGCCATTCAATCAGAGAACAGTGGAACCGGTAATATCAATGGGGCTTCGGATTAAACTATGGGCTGCGGCATTCATCTGGGTGGTCGGGCTATTGCTTATCGGCAGCGACGGGCCATGGATGCCCTACGTCAACAGTGTGGGCGGTTTATTGTTTTTAACGGCGACCGTCTGGTTGGGCAGGATATTGCCAGCACTTGAGTCGGATGAAAAAGTGGTGGGACAGCAGACCAGATATTCAAAATGCGGGATCAGGCAGTGCCGCTCGCTTACGCCTTGCGTGTCCGCAATCTGCTCAAAAGCCATTACCTAAAGGTATTTTTAAATGAACTCTAAAGCAGGCTATGCGCGCAATCCATGTGAGCCTCTCATTTTCTTGTTTTTTATGACAGAAACTGAGGCGTCAGGCACTAAAGCGTGTGTCTGAAATCATTTAAATCTATTTTCTTAACATTTCGAATCCTCATTTCATTCCTGATATGAAGGCCTTAGAACGCCTAAAGGTCCATTCATGATAGCGTGCGGGCAGACTTGACTCAAATACACGGTCTGCCCGTACCCATTTCTAATAAAATTAGTTTGCTGCTTGGTAAAGAAGTATTCATTTGATTCGTGGCATTTTATTTGCTATATGCTATATAACATTAATTAATGTTTACTTGGTAAATGGCAGTTGTACGGCACGTCTTGGTGCTGAAATGAGCTGCTCGACGCCAGACCCGAGCAGCAAATGCGTTATTAAGGGGTTTATTACTATGTGTTTTCAAAAGAAACCTGCCTCTGGGAATTTTGCTGCGTTGGCGCAAAGAAATCCTCCTCCCCAAATCATTAGATCAAGCCTGATTGCCCACGCTATCCATCATAAATCAAAAATTGACGCTGTTGGCATGCCTGACAAGGGTGCCTTTCGTTGGCGTCCACGCTACCTTTGAAAATACAATATATAGTATGGTTACAGGTAAATGGACACCCATGGAGAAAAACGGCGAATATCAGATGAAAGTTAAGGTTACACATGCAAAAGATTAAACAGGACGATAAAACGTCAGGCAAAAGACGCGTGCTCGTCATTGGCGGCGGTATCGGTGGCATTCGTGCGGCCCTGGACTTGGCTGAATCCAGAAAAGATGTGCTGCTCATCGATTCGGATCATGCCATCGGCGGGTTGATGACCCAGCTGGACCGCACCTTTCCCACCAACAACTGCGACTTGTGCACCGTGTCCCCCTATCTGTCCGCTTCGGCCAGTGAACAATTTCTTGAGATCAGCCCCATGACAGTTCTCACAAAATTGATCGGTGAAGTTGGCAACTTTACAGCAACCCTTAAAACCGCACCTCGGTATATTGACCTTGATAAATGTACCGGCTGTGGCGAATGTCTCAAAAAATTTCCCGATGCCGTTCGGTTCACTCCGGGTCTTGATCCCAGAGCACCGACCTGTATGCGGTATCCCCAGGCAACTCCCTATGCCTTTTCCATTGATATGGACAAAATTGAAGATACTGCGGCGCTGAAATCCGTCTGTAAGGCGGATGCCATCGTTGAAGACGACAAAGAAGAGACCTGTGAGGTTTCCGTCGGTGCTGTGGTACTCAGCGTGGGAGCAGAACTGTTTAACCCGGCAGTCCTGGATAACTTTGGCGGCGGTCAGTTTGAGAATGTTGTTACCGGCCTTGAGTATGAGCACATCATGTCTGCCGCAGGGCCGTTCCAGGGCAATCTGGTTCGAAAATCCGATCAACAACGGCCCAATCGTGTGGCCTGGATCCAGTGTGTGGGATCCAGGGGGATTAACCGGGCCGATGTCCCGTATTGTTCTAGCGTTTGTTGTATGTATGCCCTTAAAGAGGCCATGGTAACAAAGGAGCGGTTTGGAGATGATATTGAAACCACGATTTTTTTCATGGACATGAGAACCCATGGCAAAGCATACGAACAATACTATAATCGGGCAAAGGAGGAATTTGGCGTTCGTATGGTCCGATCCCGGCCCCATACCATTGTTGAACTGGACAATAAAAGCCTTTCCATGTCCTATGCGGTTGATGACACCTCTGCCCAGATCGTTGAAGAATTTGATATGATCGTTCTGTCTACTGGATTTCGGCCCAATGGCAGCACCGTAGAACTGGCCAAAACCCTTGGGATAGATGTCAATGTTCACAATTTTGCCGATTCGGACAGTTTTATTCCCGTAAAAACCTCCAAGGAGGGAGTGTATGTCTGCGGTGTTTACGAAAGCCCCAAAGATATCCCCGAAACCTTGGTGCAAGCCAGTGCGGCCGCTGCCATGGCCGGTGCCGCCGTTGAAAGCCATGCCCCTGAGGCTGAGGATGAACTTGATTATCCTCCCCAAAGAGATGTCACCGGTGAAGCGCCTAAAATTGGTGTGTTTATCTGTGACTGTGGATTGGAAATCGGTGGTGTGATCGATGTACCCCAGGTCCTTGAGCATGTGAAAACCAATCCAGATGTTGTGGTGGCAGAATCCTTGGCCTACGATTGCGCGTCTGATCCTCTGGCCACAATCGAATCCATTATTAAAGAACAGGGGGTGAACCGTGTCGTCATCGGGGGCTGTTCACCCAGAACCGATGAAATCAAATTCCAGGATCTGTTGCGGCGGGCTGGTCTGAACCCCTACCTGGTCGAGATGGTCAATCTCAGGGATCAAACCGCCTGGGCGCACGCCTTGGAGCCCAGCCAGGCCCTGGAAAAAGCCTTTAAACTGATGCAGATCGGTATTGCCGGCGTGAGAAAAGCCAAACCCCTGACAGACAAGATCCTGCCCATGGTTCAAACGGCACTGGTTGTCGGCGGCGGTGTCACTGGAATGACGGCGGCGCTAAATCTGGCGGATCAAGGCATTTTTACCTATATCGTTGAGCGGGCCCCTGTGCTTGGGGGGCTGGCCAAGGGCATCTCCCAAACCATTGAAGGGGATGATATTGGACCGTTTATTCAGAACCTTATGGACAAGGTGAGCACCCATGAAAACATCCAGGTCATGACCCACTCCATCATCGTTGACCACGAGGGAATGCCGGGGTGTTTTAAAACCGGTATTCAAACCGGTATGGACACCAATTACATGCAAATTGACCACGGTGTGACCATCCTGGCCACAGGTGCTGTGCCCAACCGCCCCGACGTGTATGGACTGGGCACCATAGATCATGTCATGACCCAGTTGGAGCTGGACGGCATTCTTGAAAATGACGAGGAACAGATTAAAACCATGAATCAGGTGGTGATGATCCAATGTGCCGGTTCCAGGGAAAAGGATAATCCCAATTGCTCCAGAATCTGTTGCCAGGCCGCCATGAAAAATGCCCTTCGCCTGAAACAGATCAACCCCGACATTGAGATTTTTGTATTGTACCGGGATATCCGCACCTACGGATTCCAGGAAGATTACTACAGAGCGGCGCGAACCAAAGGGGTCAAATTCCTCAGATTTGCCATTGACAACAAACCTGTTGTCCGTGAGGAAAATGGCAAGATTTTTGTTCGCACCCATGATTTTGTTTTAGGGACCGATGTGGATATTGAAGCCGATTGCGTGGCCTTGAGTACCGGTTTTGTGGCCGATGACCAAACCACATCAGAGTTAGCCAGCATCTTTCATCTGCCCAGAACCGAAGATGGTTACTTTCAGGAAGACCACATCAAACTGCGTCCCATTGATATGGCACTTCATGGCTTTTTCATTGCCGGTACGGCCCATTCCCCAAAAATCATTCGGGAAAGCATTACCCAGGCCCTGGCCGTTGCCAGCCGTGCACGAACCATGCTGGCCAACAAAGAGATCAACCTGGGGGCTGCCGTGGCCCATGTGGATCCTGCAAAATGTGCCACCTGTTTGATCTGTGTCAGGGCCTGCCCATATGACGTTCCCTTTATCAATGAGGATCGATACTCAGAAATAGATCCGACCAAATGCCATGGCTGCGGTGTCTGTGTTGCAGAATGTCCAGCCAAGGCCATAGAGCTGTCTGCCTATGAAGACGACCAGATTCTGGCAAAATTAGATGGTTTATTTGAGAGGTATAACTAATGGAAAACTTTGAACCGGAAATCGTGGCATTTTGTTGTCATTACTGTGCCTATACAGCAGCGGATATGGCTGGCAGCAAACGGATCTCCTATCCGTCCAACGTAAAAATTATCCGGGTGCCGTGCACCGGTAAGGTGGATGCCATCCATCTGATGAAAGCCCTTGAAAAAGGGGCTGACGGCGTTTATGTCGCCGGATGCCTGGATGGGGACTGTCATTTTAAAAACGGTAACCTGCGGGCCAAAGCCCGGGTGGCACGGGTCAAAAAATTCCTGGAAGATCTGGGATTGGAAGCGGAACGGGTGGAGATGATATACCTGTCCGCCGGCATGGGGGCGCAGTTTGCACAGACTGCCCAAAACTTCACCGATACAATTAAAGCATTGGGCCCGAGTCCTGTAAAGCGGACAGCTAGCAAGGCCGTGTAACCATAATTAGGGAGAATGATTAAAAATGATAACAGCAGAACAAAAACCGTTACAGGAAATTATCCAGTACATTGCGCCCTATGATAAAATTCTTCTCATCGGCTGCAACGAATGCGTTACCGTTTGTGCGGCCGGCGGCAGAAAAGAAGTTGGCCTGCTGGCCTCGGCCCTGAACCTTAACAGCCAGAAAGAGGGAAAACCGCTGGCGGTCAAAGAGTTGACTCTTGAACGTCAATGCGATCCCGAATACGTGGAAGCACTGGCCCCCGAGATACAAGGGTATCAAGCCATCTTATCCATGGCCTGCGGTTGCGGCGTACAAACCGTTGCACAGCGTTACGGTCTTCCTGTATTCCCTGCTCTGAACACCAAGTTTATGGGGGCGTCCGAAAGCCAGGGGGTCTGGGGGGAACGCTGTCAGGGATGCGGCGACTGCATGCTGGGCATCACCGGCGGCATTTGCCCGGTGGCCCGATGTTCTAAAAGCTTGCTGAATGGTCCTTGTGGCGGTACCTCAAGCGGACAATGTGAAATCAGCCCCGATGTGGAATGCGCTTGGCGACTGATCTGGGAACGTCTTGTAGAACTTGGCATTCAGGATCGGTATGAGGAACTCAACGCTGCTAAAGATTGGCGGCCCGCCGGTGGTGGCGGACCCAGAAAAATCATCAGGGAGGATTTGGCATAATGAAAACCGAAAGCAGACTGGAAAAAGTACTGAACGCAGGCCACATCGCAGTTACCTCCGAAGTCGGTCCGCCTAGGGGATGCAATGTAGAGATCGTTCAAAAAAAGGCCAACATGATCAAGGATTATGTGGACGGCATCAATGTGACCGATAACCAGACCGCCATGGTCAGAATGTCCTCCATTGCCGGCGGGGCCATCATCCATCAGATGGGGCTGGATCCCATTATCCAGATGGTCTCCCGGGACAGAAACCGCCTGGCCATGCAAGCCGATATCATTGGGGCCTATTCTCTGGGTATCAATACCATGCTGTGTCTCTCAGGTGATCATCCCAAGTTTGGGGACCACCCCATGGCCAAATCCGTGTATGACATTGATTCCATCAATATGATCAAAATGGTCAAGGACATGCGCGATGAGGGGAAATTCCAGGGCGGGGCCGATATTAAAATGCCCCCTAAAATGTTCATTGGCGCTGCCGCTAATCCCTTTGCCGACCCCTTTGAGCTTCGGGTGGCCCGCCTGGCCAAAAAAGTCGCTGCCGGCGTAGATTTTATCCAGACCCAATGTATTTTTAATATGGATAAATTTGAAACCTGGATGAAGGGGGTTGTAGACCGGGGCCTCCATGAAAAAGTATATATTCTTGCAGGGATCACGCCGATGAAATCTCTGGGTATGGCCCGGTATATGAAAAATAAGGTACCTGGGATGGATGTGCCTGATGAGGTCATTAAACGCCTTCAAGGGGTCTCAAAAGAAGAACAGCCCGAAGAAGGCATTAAAATGGCCATCGAACAGATGGAGCGCCTAAAGGATGTCCAAGGGGTTGCCGGGTTCCATATCATGGCCATTGAATGGGAAGAACGGGTCCACGAATTGGTAGAAGGGGCAGGGTTGTATCCACGGCCTGAGGTATATAGCCTATCCTAGGCGTAGATGGGAAGACCGCAAAATAACGAGCGGTCAGCGTAACTGGATGGTAAAAGTTGTGGGCCCATGCGATACGGCTTTTACCAATCCGTTAAGTGACCAATCCACCATTTGTTTTGTTGATCCAATTTTTATAAGAAAGTCTGTGTGGGTTACTCAGATCTTTCAATTTTTGTTGTGGGCTGTGCCTGGATATCAATAGACCCAGGACGGCCCGTGGCCGTTATATTTCACGTATTTCTTCAGATAGTTTTGTAAGTTGAAGAAACAAACGATTTCTAATTTTGTCACTATGCAAACCTCATCGTAAACGATTCGGTTCCACTTGCAATGCATAAGAGTTAATTAATCGCATTGAACCACCAGTCCTGCTGGTGTGATCTTGATTTCAACTCCAATCAAATTCTAATGTTGCAAGACTTATGAAATAACCTAAAAATTTAAGAATGTGGAAAAAAATTCTAAAAAGATCGGGAATTAACTTTTTGATATTATTATACATATTTTTGTTGACTTCTGTTTGAATTCGTTATACAGAAAATTTATGGGTTCCTCATTAGGTCTGTCAAACCTTATTGTGTAAAAGATTGGGTTAACCCATTAATCCACAGGTGGTATTAAAATAGTTAGTTGGACAAGCGAAATTAGAGCTAAAAGACAAATCATTAAAATATAAAACCTAATTTTCACAGGAGGGCAAAAATGAAAAAAAATCGAAAAATTGCTGTTTCAGCATTTATTCTTGCAGCGTTCCTATTTCTGACAGGCGGTACAGTGTCAGCGCTTGAAATCGTTCTTGAGCCGGCAAATGCACAACGAAGTGTTGGGGGGGACGTTAGAGTTTATATTTATGCGGATGATGCGGAAAATCTCATTAGTATGGGCGTTAAAGTATCTTTCGACCCTGCCGTACTTCAGGTTGATGAAGATAAAACATCAAAGTACGAGGAAGATGCGAATACCGGGTGGGTAATGGATGCAGATGGCGATGCATCAACTACGGATGATCAATACAGACCGACGAATGTTGAAGTCGACAACACGAATGGTACCGTGACGATGCTCGGCGGCAACATTAACGGCACATCGACCACAGGATTCAGCGGAAAAGTACTCCTTGGATGGATCGTTTTTCACGCCAGTACGCTGGGTAGCTCAGATATCGCGGTCGATCTTGCTAAATATCACCCCAACCACCCAACTCAAACATTCAGCAATTTTGTTCGGTTAGACGGTACGGTTGATGAACCTACTAATTTGGGAACGATAGGCAAAATTTGTGTGGTTGAGAATGCTTGTGAGGGGGATCTCAATAACAATGGAAGGGTAGAAAGAATAGATTCGTTTATTTTTAAAGACGCATTTAATTCGAAGATAGGGGACAATAACTTCAATGGTGCCGCTGATTTTAATGGGAACGGAAGAATTGATAGGGTAGATTCATTTATTTTTAAAGATGATTTTAATAGAGGCGATTGCGGTACATGTGGTGATTAGAAATCACCATTTTAATGTTGACCTGAATCTGCGGCACGAAATTTGATTGAGCTTGAAATTACTAGAAATAATTGATTTTAGCTTTAACCTACAGGTGAAGTAGTAAAATAAATAATTATTTATCAATGCTTTTGGGACATTTCAAAAAGTGTGTCGCGTATTCAAGGTTAAGATAAAACACTAAAAAAAGGAGAAGGAAACATGAAATTGTTCAGCAAAGTGATTATTAGTATCGTAACAGTATTTATGATTACAGGGTATGTATATGCTACGCCGGTTGTGTATGTAAACCCACCTGAGACAGCATTACTCTTGGGAGAAACTTTTGATATTGATTTAATGATAGGTGATGATGAATCTGAGTTGCCGTATCCAATTCTTAGTGTCAGTGTTGGTCTCACATTTGATCCTACAATTATTCGTTATGATTCATTCAAATTGAACAATATATGGGAAGGTGTTGACAATCCTCTTACTATTGTTGTTCAAAAAGCTGACGAATTTGGGATAAGCACAGAAGTTCTCAATTCTGAGAGAAATCATACTTCAAATGTGCTTATCGCAACCTTAACATTTGAAACAATAGGCTCTGGTTCAACTACTTTAGTAACTAGTGACGCTAATCTCGTGACGGGAGGCGAGGATTTCTTATTAGGAAATTATCAGTACATAGATGATCAAATAGAATTTCAAACTGCTGTAGTCAGAGTAGATGCTGTCCCCGTGCCTTCATCTCTATTTCTTCTTGGTAGTGGAATCTTTGCTGTTTTAGGAATTCTAAGAAGAGAAGAAAGATAACCCTCTTTTTGTTTTGGTCCGACTCTGGTATCCACGCCTGGGTCGGACCATACAATACCTTTTTCGATTCAGATTGTTGCGGGCTATTATCAAAGCAACGTATGGGCAATACGGTAGGTTGAGCTTTCAAACCCAACATCCTATCTATTTCCTTTGCGAGTTCCTTTGCGAGGCGAGGCATCATATGCAATTAGATGATAATCCGCCATATTACCTGTGATGCCGTTAATCAATAAGAATGTGGCGTGAATACTTTTTGTCAGTCGATAGCGTTCGTCCGTTACCGTCGGCCAGTCTCCCAAGTGTCTCATCAGCTGTTAAGGCCTTATATACCACATGATGTTTAATTTTTCAGACATTGATTTCAACGGCTGTAAAAACCGACAACCGTAATAAAAACAACAGATAAGGAGGAAACCATGCGGTCCTTACATTTATGGATTTTTTTGATGGTTGCGCTTTTAACTTTACCTGTTCAGGCTGCGGACCAGGAGTTGGAATTTGAAGTGGAAAACAAGGACAAAGGCGCAGTTGTCCAAAGCGAAGCAAACGGCCTTTCCGCAAAACAACCTCAAGATGAGCGTATGACCGAAATAAAGGCCAATTATGCGATCAAGATGCAGGAATTGTTGGCCCGGCTTACATCTGAGACCGATCCTGTATCCCGTGAAGCCCTTCAACGGCAAGGACAGGAAATCAAGCGGCAAGAGGAGATAGACATCAAATCTCTGCACCTGGAACGGGCCCTGAAAATTGGTGATGAAGACTTGATCAATCAATGCCAAAAGGATCTTGATCTGCTTTACAGACCAAAGCGTGTGCAACCGGCTATTGGAAAATCTCGGCAGCCGCTTCCCGGCAACGTCAGGCCAACGCGCGCTCATTCTAAAAATCCAGATGACGCTTAAAAGGAGGTGACAAAATGAAACCCACGAAACGATATGGTTTTTCACGGGTCCTCTTGATCGTGGCGGCACTGATATTCTATGTGTTGTCAGGAAACGTCATGGCACTGGAGGCTGAAATGATTCCGGCCATTCGAGCCGCCATTAAGGCCAAGGGTGCCCATTGGACTGCCGGTGAGACTTCTGTACTGGGGATTCCCGCAAAACAGCTGTGCGGATCACGATTGCATCCAGATGCGGAATCTGCCAGCGTCCCTTCAAACCCGGAAGGAACACCGTCCAGTTTACCGTCCAAATTTGATTGGCGTCATCATAATGGGCATGACTGGACAACCGGCATCCGTAATCAGAATGCCTGCGGCAGTTGTTTTATTTTCGCGCCGGTGGCTGCGGTGGAGGCGGCCATGAAGGTACAGGCGGGAGTCTATGGTTACCTGGCTGAACCGGATTTTTCGGAACAGTTCATTTTATCCTGTGAAACCTCGGGATCCTGTGGCGACGGGTATTCGAGCGAGACTCTGGATATCTTGAGGGACACCGGATGCCCGAATGAGGCGTGTCTGCCCTATACCGCCACCCAGTCCACACCTTGCGGCAACAGGTGTTCAAACTGGGATCAGCGTATTTATAAAATAGACCGCTGGAACCATCCCGGAGGCTACCCAAACTGGATGCCAACCCGGACTCAGATCAAGCAGGCCATCCGTGATCACGGCCCAGTTTCAACCTACATGAAGGTGTATACGGATTTTCTCAGTTATAGGGGCGGCATATATGAGCTTACCTGGGGTATTTTTGAAGGCAGCCATTCCGTCACCCTGGTAGGCTGGGATGACAGCCAGAGCTGCTGGATTGCCAAGAACAGCTGGGGACCCGACTGGGGTGAAACCATTGATTCCCAGTCGACTTCTTCAGGCGCCACCAATGGCGGCTGGTTTCGAATTAAATATGGGGAGGTCGAAATTGAGCGCCAAACGGAATTCGTTGAGGTGAATCTGCCTAACCTGACCGACTATCCCCATACCGGTTGGACATATTCATTGATACCTCGCGCCAGCACTGGCTGTACATGGGGTAATTGCCAGCTTTCCGGGGCATTGCTCGGAAACGCAGATTCAACATATCTAAATTTTGCGGGCATCAATGAGGGTGCAGCGCCTGCACCACCGTTCCTGACCCGGTTCTATATTGACGGTGTCTATTCCTATTGGGGAACCTGGTCCAGGCTCTTCGGCGGCCAGGGCTTTCATGCCGTGGATTTTGGCCCCATAAGGGTAAAAGGTGGCCGCCACACTTGTGGGGTACACATTGACTACAATGAAGAGGTTTGGGAATCCGATGAAACGGATCTCGACAACATGGAATTCCGGCAGTTTGTCTGGAGCCCGTATGCCCTGCTTAACAATACCCCGGAAACACGAACAAGCCCGCCTGAAAAAGATGCCTGGGGCAATGCCTCGCCCCGCTGGTACAACAACGACGGTTTTTCATTTCAGGCAATGCCAGATGGAAGCGACAACTATTGGTCCGCCGTCGGTATATTGCCGTCGAATTCAGAGGCTGACTACGATATCCGGCAGTATGGTATTGGAAATTACAGCGGCAGTGAAACCGGATTCGGCGGTGGTTACCTGAAATGGTCTGGCTATAGCGAGGGGGAGTCCGACTTTGTGATTGTCAATGTCAACAAGGCCAACTCTGGCACCTACTATGCCGGTGTCATCAACTACAACCATGGCAGCGGTGAGTACCGCATTGAAGAGGACACCAGTGAAGTACTCTATACCGGCACCAACGGGCCTTTTCACAAGACTGAGTATAATGTCCTTGATATTTATGAGTACTATATTTCTTCGGCCGGAGCTTATGGGTTTAAGCTGGAACAGCTTGGCGGAGACTGCGATCTAGGCATGAGTCTTTATGACGATGAAACAACGCATGCCAAAAAAATTGAATATATGAGCGGCGGGTTTGCCAACAGCAATGGTGTTGGTGAGGATGAGTACATGGTGGTCGACATTCCAGATGCCGGGTATCATGGGCTGGTTGTCTGGAAGGCGGCTGCCGGGGATTATAGCAAGCCGTCCTCATACAAAATTAAAGTGGGACGGTGTGCAACGCCTTCAGCGTTATCCAATCCTTTCCCGGTTGACGGCGCCACCAATGTGTCTGTAGATGCAGACCTTAACTGGGCAGACAGCAGTGACACCGAGCATTATGAAGTGTGGCTCAAAGAAGGAAGCGGGGCATGGACAAAGCTTGGGACAACCGAAACCAGCAGATGGGACCTTCCCAGACTCAATGAGGGAACGACCTATCACTGGTATGTGCTTGCCGAAAATATCTGTGGCGAATATGCATACGTGTTCTGGGATTTTACCACCGAGGACAAGACCGCGCCCACCCCGAACCCCATGACCTGGGCCACAGCACCCTATGAGCTTAGCACCTCTCGAATCCGTATGACGGCGTCTGAGGCAACGGATCCCACGCCCCCCATTGAGTACTATTTCACTTTTTTAGGCAGTCCCACCGGAGGGTCGGGGGGCTCGGATTCTGGATGGATCACCAGCACCACTTATACGGATGAAAGCCTTGACACCAATCATCAGTATAGCTATCAGGTCACGGCCCGGGACGGCAAAGGCAATATGACCGCTCACTCAGGTACCTGCTTTGAGTACACGGATATTGAGACTCCAACGGGTATCATTTTTGGATCCATCGGCAGCACCTTCATCAATGTTCGTTCCAAAGGTATACCTTCGGGGTTAGACCGTGGGAATTCAGGATTGATTGTCTACAACACCACCCATAACACGAACTCTGGATGGAAACAGAACAATAATGACTGGGAAAGCAACGGGTTAACTCCCAATACCGGATATGAATTCAAGGCCCGGGCGAGAAACGGCGATGCTGATCTGACCCCATATTCCAGCGGATTTAAAAAATGGACACGTGCCAATATACCTGGTCCTAAACTCTTTTCCAATATCACGCAAACCAGTATTCAGGTGAACTGGACACCCAACGCAAATCCCAAAGCAACCCAGTATTGGTGTGAGAACATCACCACAGGCGCCACCTCCGGCTGGACCATGTCGCTCAATTGGAACAACATGGGACTGGCGTGCGATACAGCCTATACCTACCGTGTCAAGGCCCGGAACGGCGAAGGCATCGAAACAAAATGGCGCGTACTTGGCCCCCAAAGGACCTTACCCTGTGGAGATCCGTGTGAAGGAGACTTTAACGCAGACGGCGAAGTGAACAATGCAGACCTGGCAATTTTTGCTGCCGACTTTGGCAGGACCAACTGCCTTTCCCTCCCTGGCTGTGAAGGTGATTTTAACCTGGACATGGATGTTGACGGTTCAGACTTGACCGTTTTTGCTGCTGATTTCGGCAGGACAGATTGTCCCTGATTGATCCAAGGTCTCACCTCACCCCCAGAAACTGTTAAAAAGTGGTTTATTGTTGCAACCGTCCTCTGGCCGGATATGAAGGCTAAAGGACGGTTGTAATATTTAGGCGCTTATTAGGGCAAAATCGGCAACAAATTGTCAATATTGTATTGTCGATATAATTTTTTTTATATGAAAGTCCGATGCAAACCCATTCGGTTCTTTCGATCTTTGTTGTGGGCGAACCGAGGTGAAAAACCAGGTCCGCCCGTGGCGGTTATATGAAAGTCCGATGCAAACTCATTCGGTTCTTTCGATATTTGTTGTGGGCGAACCAAGGTGAAAAACCAGGTCCGCCCGTGGCGGTTATATGAAAGTCTGTGTAGGTTACTCAGATCTTTTAATTTTTGTTGTGGGCTGTGCCTTGGTGTTGATAGACCAAGGGCGGCCCGTGGCCGTTATAAGACCGATAAAGTGATTTGTACATAAAAAAGGAAAGTTGCAAATGAAATTGGTGAAAATAATGAAGCTGCTGCTTTTTGTGATGATCATTTCGTTTTTTACAGGATGTGCAAAGGTGAATTATTTTGTCGCGAAACAAGAGCTTGCTCAGTCTCAGGAATTCGATAATAAAATTTTATACCCACTAAAAAATCTATTGCTAAACGAAGGGTTTGAAGAAAATCAGGTCGAATTCGACCCTAGATTTTATGGCATAACGTATTTCCCTGAAACTTATGGTTTGACACCACTTGCCAGTTTTACAAAATATGGTGATTGTTATCGATTCATAGACGTTTATGTGTTTGAGACTAAAAAGCTGAATAGAGGTATTGCTATTTATCCGGGGGCACCATGTAGCAAAGAAAAAAATCGAATAAAAACAGAGATTGAAGCGCTTTGCGGCCCATATATTCAAAATGAGCAAATGTTTCTTGAAAATAGTGTTTATATATTTTTGAATTAAGAGGTAAATATTCGGGTTAGGAGTCATAACCCAATGTCATAAAGTTAAGGATATTGGCGAAACGTATTGTAACTAAATAAAATTATAGCATAATCAATCTTATTGACAGTCCGAAATATTTATTGTGACATGACACAGGCCATCTCACAATCCAAAGACACAATCTTTTTGATTTTTGAAAGACCATGTGAAATGATTGTGCAGTTGATTAAGGACCTTCATGCTGTTTTTATGGCGGCAACCGAACCGATTAGGCCAGGGCGTAAATTCAAAAGAGAACACAAGGTCAATAAGCGAGAGTTTCATATGAATTATAAGCCCTACCGTTAACTTCATGATATTGGATGAGGGCTGGGTGGAAAAAGAGATATATATTGAAAAGATAAAACGGCAGAATCTGGTATTCAATGCCGTCCGGCAAGTGGGTCGATTGCTGGTTAAAGAAAATAATCGAGAACGGCTCATCAAGGGTATTTGCAATATCTTGGTGGAAAAGCAGGGCTATTATCACGCCTGGATTGGATTGTTTGACAACGAGGGCAAGATTTCTGACATTATCGATTCTGGATATGATGGACGGTTTGGGCAGATGCGCTATCAGCTGCTCCAGCCGGAAAAATTTCCTGTGTGTATTGACGCGGGGAAAAAAATGAGTGGCGTATTTTATGTACAAGATCCCGTGGTGGACTGTGCGGCATGTTTTTTTGCTGAAAAATATCCGGACTACATGCTTCTTGCCACATCGTTGTCCCATAACACCACGTCTTATGGCTTCATGATATTATCCACTCTGAAATTGCCGATCGTGGACGAGACTGAAAAAGCCCTGATTCGGGAGATGGGCGATGATATCGCAATGGGGCTGTATCGTATTGATCTGGAGGAGAAACGGCGTCGAGCTGAAAATGAAAGGGAGAAAAGCCAGGCCAGGTTTGAGATGCTCATCGAAAATTCCTTGAACCATATCTCTATTATTCAAAATAACACCATCGTATATCGTAGCCATGGGCTTCGACCGGAACATCGTCTTATCGACAAGGTGTTCAACCCACCAACGTTTCCAAATATCTGCACGGAGGACCGGGATTTGATTCGGCGGAAATACAACGCCCTTGCTACCGGCAAAATTTCTCGGATTGAAACCGAATTTCAATATCATCCGGTATTAAATGGTCGCAGAAATACAGAACTCCGATGGGCCCTGGTATCTGCCTGCCGCATTGAATACCTTGGCACCCCTGCTGTGTTGACCAATATCATGGATGTCACCAATTCAAAAAAAGTCCAGGCCTATTTACGGATTCAGGATAAAATGACATCCTTAGGACGGGTCACCGCAGGGATTGCCCACGAAATTAGAAATCCATTGTCTGGCATTTACATCTTTCTTAAAGCGTTAAGGCAAATTTCTGATCAGATGGGGGATGTTACCAAAGTCCTGTCCATTATTAATAAAATTGAGTCGGCCGCCAATAAAATTGAATCCATTATCCAACGGGTGATGGATTTTTCAAAGCCGAGCCGACCCAAATTTGCAATGGTAAACCTGAATGCATACATTGATGAGGCAACAAAACTGACTGCCGTTACATTAAAAAAGAACCAGATCACTTTTGAAAAGGTGCTGGATCCGCATCTGCCAGAATGCTGGGCCGAACCCCATCTCATTGAACAGGTGATTTTAAACCTCATTACCAATGCCGCTGAAGCCATGAAATCCTTTGATGGAGATAAACAGATTTACCTGTCCACAGGGGTATCCGAAGATAATCGGCAAATTATGATCCGGGTTAAAGATACGGGGCCGGGGGTGCCTTACGCCTCCCAATCCAAAATTTTTGATCCCTTTTATACCACCAAAGCAAACAGTTCGGGCATCGGACTTTCCATCTGCCACCGTATCATACTGGATCATGGCGGTGCGCTGAAATTGAATCCGGTAGGGGAGGGCGGCGCTGAATTTATCATTACACTGCCGGTCAAACACCGGGAAGGAGATACGTTAGACGCGTACCACGACCATGATTGAATACATCGTCGCCATTGTTGATGATGAGGAAAGTATCCGGGATTCTCTTGAAATGGTTCTTTCCCATGAGTATGCCGTTCATTTGTATGAAGATGCGCAACAGTTTCTTAAATCCGTTGACACGGACCTGCCCGACCTGGTTCTGATGGATATTGGCCTGCCTGGTATGAACGGGATTGAGGCCATGGAGAGATTTAAGAAAAAATACCCATCGGTTCCTGTGATCATGATCACCGCCTATGAAGAAACATCAATGGTCGTTCGGTCCATGAAAAGTGGTGCCTTTGATTTTATCATCAAACCTATCAATCCCGATATTATTGAACTGACCATCCAAAAGGCAGTGGCGTCCATTGCCTTGACTAAAGAAGTTCAACTGCTTCAGGAAAAATTTCTCCAAGACAATGCGCCTTGTTTTATTGGGGAAAGTAAAAATATAGAAAATGTGATGGATTTTATCCGTATGGTGGCAAAAAGCCCGGATACGCCCATCATGATCTTTGGAGAGACCGGCACGGGAAAAGAGTTGATTGCCAAAGCCATCCATGCCAGAAGCCCAGTATTCCAGGGGCCCTTTGTTGCCGTGAACTGTTCTGCATTCCCAGAGGATCTCATTGAGTCTGAGTTGTTTGGATATGAACCCGGTGCATTTTCTGGGGCCAGTCCCCAGGGAAAACGCGGATTTATTGAGGAAGCGGATGGCGGAACCCTGTTTTTGGATGAAGTGGCGGATCTCAGCCTTGCTGGCCAGGCCAAGCTGCTCAGGTTCCTTGAAAGCGGGGAGTTTTATAAGGTTGGCGGTACCCAAAAACGGAACGTCCAAACCCGCGTGGTATCTGCAACAAATAAAGATCTTGACACCTTGGTGGCCCAGGAAAAATTTCGCAATGATTTGTATTTCAGGCTTTGTGTGGTCCGTGCGGATATCCCATCCTTAAATCAACGGCCCGATGATATTCTGCCCTTGGCCAAACACTTTCTCCATGAGTTCAATCAAAAATTTTCCAAGGACCTCAAAGGGTTTTCTGATGAGGCCGCAGGCCTGCTCCTCTCCCATAAGTTCACTGGCAATGTCAGGGAACTAAAAAATATTATTGAACGAAGCGTATTGGTGGCAAGGACCCACCTGGTGGGGGTGGATGATCTTGGGATGGTAAGACCGCCAAAAATCGCACCCAGCACCGTTCCCCCAAATGATACCAAACCGTTGACCATTCCAGAACAGGGGGTCCACCTTGGAGACATCCTTACTGGAATTGAACGCCGGTATATGGCCCTTGCCGTGGCCCAGGCCGATGGTAACGAAAGTCGCGCGGCCAAGCTGCTCAATATGAATCACCATACCTTCAGATACCGTTGGAAAAAACTTAAACGATAGCAACGTATTTTACCCATGGGTATCATGGAAGCTCCTTTTTTTATTTTAATACCCTTTTAATTCTGATATAACCGCCACGGGCGGAACTGGGGTTTCACCTCGGTTCGCCCACAACAAAGATTGAAAGATCTGAGTGATCTACACAGACTTTCTTATAGACGCATCAGCGATGCCGGGATCTGATGAAGATCTTAACAGTTGAGGGATTATGGTGTCAGGAGGTGTATGAAAGAAGATAAAGATTTTTGGAACAGGCATTCTCTTAAATTCCTTGAGATGGCATATAAAACTGACCATATCGAACGGATTGCGACGCCCCACGGATATGGCACCAGAACTGGAGAATGCGGGGACAGTGTTGAATTTTTTGTTATGGTGGATGATGAGGGAAAACTGGATATTATCTCCTTTTTGGTAGACGGTTGCTTACACACCACAGCATGCTGCAACACGGTGGTGCATCTGGCCAAAGGTCTGCATCCAGATGAGGCTTGGGACATTTCGGACGCGCAGGTAGTCGAATATCTTGAAACCCTGCCCGAAGACCATTACCATTGTGCGGAGCTGTCCCTGGGCGGATTTTACCTTGCCTTGGCCGATTATCGAAACCGTATTAAAAAATGAGGAGTAGCACAGGTCCATCAAAAGAATTAAATCTGTCCCTGTATTTGGGGCATTTATAAATGCTGCGGCCTTCAATTGTAAATTTTCCAATTTTTTTAAATTTTTCAATTTTTGTGGAATTTAAATTTCGCAACCCTCCCAAAACGAACTTGGGCTGCCATAAATACCACCATTTTGATTTGATTATATTACATTTTTTTAGGAGGTTATAAAATATAAAACTATTCGGTATACTTTATGCATTCGTGAAGGGTCGGTCATTGACCTAAGGTAAAGGGCCTAAAACGTAACATCACAAAATTTAGGAACTTAAATTTTTCTAACCCGAGTCGGAGATAAGTATGGAAGAAAAACTATCGTGGGACTGGAGCACCCAACTCAAAGAAATTCCAGTGAAAGAGTGGGCGTCACGATTTAATTGGGTGGAGGATCCCTGTATCACACCAGATGGCGAAACCGTGGCCGCCATTGTCAATGTGGACGAGATGGCCTTTGGCATCTGTAAAAACGGGGAACTCTGGGAAGGGGAACATGAAAAAGCATGGAGTCTGAAAGCCATGCCCGATGGACGGCTGGCCGCCTGCGTGTGTCAGGACGAAGAATGGTCCCTGGTTGTAGACGGGACGCCGTGGTCCAGCCAGTTTGATTTTATCTGGAATTTGAAGGCAACACCCTCCGGCCATATCGGTATTGCGTTTCAGCGTGATATGGAATACGGCATGGCTGTGGATGATACGCCCTGGGAAGACAATTTTGAACAGATCACCCAAATGGCCCTGGGAAACGAAGGTAACAGTGCCGCCGTGGTCCAGATGGAATCCATGGCAGCAGCGGATGTTGGAGCGTTCACCAAGGGGTTGTTTTCCGTTGCGGTAAACGGTCAGGCCCGTGAAGAACGATTCCTAAATATCTGGGATCTTCGGTTTAACGAGATGGATAATTCTCTGGCATGGGCAGTGCGGTTTGACAGGGAACAATATGGCATTGTGGTAGATGGCACCCCATGGGATGGAAAGTTCCAAACGGTATGGGGGCCTATTTTCTGCAGTGACTGTAGATCTGTTGTTGCACCAGTTCGCACAGGCGGCAAATGGTATCTGTATAAAAATGGCCAACCACTTTGGAAAAACACGTACTTTAATATATGGCGTGTGCTCAGCAATACGGCCAATACTGATATTGCTGCAGTGGTGGCCCCACAGTTCGGCAAATGGACGATTGCACGAAACGATTCACCTTGGTCTACCACCTTTGACACGATGGTTCGGGATGCCTATTTTTCCAAGGATGGCAGCAGTATTATCGCTGTTTTCAAAGATAAAGGGCAGTGGGGACTGGCCAAGGATGACACGGTTTGGACGCTTTCCTGTGAGAAGCTCTTTATCCCGGATATGACCGATGATGCTGCGGTGGTTGCGGTGGCCTGTGAGAAAAACGGCGGGTTTTATGCCGCTGTAAACGATAAACTCATCACCGGCCCCTATGAATATATGGCAGATCCGGTGGTTCATCCAGATGGCGACAAGGTATTGGTCAAAGGCATTGAAGACGGGATCTACAAGCGGCGGATCATTAACCTGTAAGGAGAAAAAAATGAATGCATTTATAGATTTTATCATGGGACCAATGGTCTGGATCTCCTTTCTGGTATGTTTTGGGGGACTGGGCTGGAAGTTTGCGACCGTCCTCAGGGAACTCAAAGAGAAGGAATCCTATGTGTTTTCCTACCTGACATTTTACCACAGCTTTCGGTCTATTGGGGCGTGGATGATTCCCTTTTTTCCAAAATCCACCCGGCAGCAGCCTGTGTTTTACGGGGTTTCTTATCTGTTTCATCTGGCCCTGTTCCTGGTACCGATACTGCTTTCCGCCCATGTTGTTTTGGTGGAGGAGGCCTTTAACATCTCCTGGCCGGTACTCAACGACGCTGTGGCCGATGTATTTACCGTAGCTGTCATCGGGGCGTTGGTATTTTTTGGCGGACGAAGAATTGTGGTGCCGGAAATCAAATTTTTAACCTCGGTCAAGGATTTTATTCTGCTGACCATTGTGCTGCTGCCGTTTTTGACCGGGTTTTTGGCCTATCATCAGGTATTTGACTACCGCTTGATAACTGTTGCTCATATTCTCACCGGCGAATTCATGTTGATTATGATCCCTTTTTCACGGCTGGCACATATGATCACCGCACCTTTGACCCGGGCATATACCGGATCGGAGTTCGGAAACGTCAGACACGCACGGGACTGGTAAACGATAACACCAAGAACAAGGAGCCAACCGCTATGGAACAGAAAACAATTGAAAAAGCCACGGATCCAGTGGTCGAAGCCGGCCTTGAACGGCTGACCCGGGACCGAATCATAAACACCATTAATGATACACTGGCCAAAGAAACCGGCGCCCGGTTTAAAACCTATGTGGATACCTGTATGCGCTGTGGCCTGTGTGCCGATGCCTGTTCTTACTTTCTTTCCAATGATCGGGACCCAAGCTTTTCACCGGCGGCAAAAGTGAAACAGACCATCTGGGAAATGATTGAAAAAAAAGGGGATGTTACTAAGGATTTTTTGCGCAGGGCGGTGCATATCTGTCATGTGGAATGTAATGTCTGTCGCAGATGTTCAATGTACTGTCCCTTTGGCATCGATATTGCATATTTGATGCTGCTGGTTCGCCGGATCTGTCATAAACTGGAAATCACCCCTCAATATATCCAGGACACGGTGAATTCCCATTCTGTCACCTTAAATCAGATGTGGGTCAAGGAAGATGAATGGATCGATACCTTGCAGTGGCAGGAGGAAGATGCCCGGGAAGAGTTTGAGGATTTGCGCATCCCTCTAGATAAACGGGGGGCAGATATTATGTATTCTGTCATTGCACCGGAACCCAAATTCCAGGCCGGGTTGATTTATCAGGCGGCCGTGATGATGCACGCAGCAGGTATGAATTGGACCATGCCCTCCATGCCAGGATGGGATAATTCCAACATGGCCATGTATACCGGAGATAACGAAATTTCAGGCCGTATTGCCAGAACTTTCTACGAAAAGGCTGCAGAACTCGGTGTTCAGCGTATTGTCATGGGAGAGTGCGGACATGCTTTCCGATCTATCTATGATATGGGCAATCGTTGGGTGGCCTGGGGCATGCCGCCCTTTGAGGTGGTCCATGCCCTTGAATTCTACCATGAACTGCTCACCCAGGGCCGAATCACCATTAAAGAAAAATACAAGAAAAAAGTTACCCTCCATGACCCGTGCAACGTATCACGCGGTCGCGGTCTCCATGACATGGCCCGCACGGTCGTTAACATGACCTGTGAGGACTTTGTTGAAATGACACCCAATCGGGAACACAATTTTTGCTGTGGTGCCGGCGGCGGTGTTGTGAACTGTGGACCGCCCTACAAAGGTGAACGCATGGTCAACAACCGCGTCAAAGCGGAACAGCTGAAAGCAACCGGCGCGGAAGTCCTCATTGCACCCTGTCATAATTGTCATTCTGGACTTGAGGACATTGTTCATCATTATGAACTGGACATGGAGGTGAAGTTCCTGGGGGATATCCTCTTTGAGACCATGGATAAAACAATTTACAACGGCAAATAAATACAGGAGATTAAGATGAAAACCAAGATTATGATGATGGCCTTTATCCTCCTGACCCTGGTGGTGATCGGGGTTGCCGTGGGGCAGGATGATGAAGACAGTGACCCCGTACGAATGGATACAACGGCATTTGAAACGCTCAAACGCCCAGCCGCCCTGTTTGACCATGATACCCACAATGAGCAGGCCGAGTTGGAAGACTGCAGTGTGTGTCACCATGTGTGGGAAGATGGTAAAATTGTCGAAGGTGAATCCAGCGAGGACAGCCCCTGCTCAGAATGCCACAGTATAGAGGGGAGTGCTGATAACAAGATGGCCTTGGCCAATGCCTACCATACCCAGTGCCGGGGCTGCCATATTAAGACCGGAAAAGGCCCGCTGCTTTGCGGCGAATGCCATAAAAAAGAATAAGGAGAGTTGCTGTAAATGCCCAAGAAAATAATGATTGTGGATGATGATCCATCCATCACAAGGTATCTTGATGCCGTGTTCCAGGATAACGGATTCGAAACCTGTATCGCGAATAACGGCAAGGATGCTATGGATCTCTACAACGCCAACGAACCGGATTTGATCACCCTTGATCTAGAAATGCCAGAGGAATGGGGGCCCCGATTTTTCAGAAAGGTGTCCCGGATTAAAGGCTTCTCTACACCGGTTGTCGTGATTTCAGGGCTGTCAGGCCGCAAATATGCCATTCCCAAGGCACAGGCCTACTTTCCCAAGCCGTTTGATAGAGACGAAGTATTGAAAACAGTTAAGGCGTTATTGTCAGAAAATCCATCTGAAAATTGATATCGCCCCACACCCGGTAGCTTGTATTTGAAGCGGTTTCCAAGGTGTCCATGACTGAAATTTTAGTTTTTGGATGAACTGAATGGATCACCGCAGCTGGTGCAAGCTACCTCTTTTTTAAGGCCATTTATCAAGGAGATATTCAGGATTGAAGATTTCACAATTCGGCTATGCGTCTGATAATTTTGGCTATCTGGTGTATCACCATGGTACCGGTATTGCCATTGACGGGGGCGCGCCTGAAAAAATGGTTAAGTTTGCACATACAAATGAAATTGATATAAAACTTGTCACAAATACCCATACCCATGCCGACCATACATCTGGGAATGATAGACTTTTAGAACTGACCGATGCCAAGTTTCTTGATTGCCGAAGTGTTTCACACGGACAGAAGATCCCCTTAGGCAATGAGACACTTGAGATCATGCTGACGCCAGGACACACCAAAGATTGTGTTTGCTTTAAAGGGGATGGATTTGTGGTCACCGGCGATACCTTGTTCAATGGAACGGTCGGAAATTGTTTTTCAGGAGATTTAAATGCATTTTATACCTCATTAAGTCTTCTGATGGCCCTGCCCGGAGATACACAGGTGTATGCCGGACATGATTATGTGATGGAATCTTTAAAATATGCTGCCATCATTGAACCGGATAATCCCAATTTAAATGCTTACAGGAAAAAATACGACCCTGATCATGTGGTCTTTAGCCTGTCTGATGAATTGACTGTGAATCCGTATATCCGGTTTAATGCCCCAGAGATGATACAGCGATTAACGGAAAAAAATCTGCCCAGAGATACCGAATTTGAGCGCTTTGCGTCAATCATGGAAATCTATTGAGATTTTCTCCATGGTCGGTGTTTTCACCATTGATTTTTTTTCAATCAGGATTAACTTTCCACCTGAAAAATATTTTTTCTTGAATCCACTGGAGTATCCTGAATGCTTGACAAAAATAAGAAATTTGATTCAGCACAGCCGGTTTTTGCATTAGGCCGGCAGCTTACCCTTGAATACGAAGATTGCAGTCCTCAAGCATTTCTTGATAAAGCAAGCGTTGAAACGGTTCTTTTAGATGCCGCACGGGACAGCGGTGCCACCATCATCAGCAGTTCCTTCCACCAATTTGAACCCCAAGGGATTTCGGGTGTGGTCATTATTGCAGAATCCCATTTTACCATCCATGCCTGGCCGGAACATAATTACGCAGCTGTGGATATTTTTACCTGCGGGGACAATATTGATTTGGATGTTGCCATCGCTGCCATGCAAAAAGGATTTGCCTCAAAACGGGTGTTTGTCTCTTCAGATCAGAATCGGGGGCTGTTGCGCCCCAAAGACGACGAAACGGCGACGCCAGTCCAGGGATCCCAGGGGCAGATCTGTGATCGAAACATTCTGCCGATTTCATGGAAAAAAGCCTATGACACGGCCTTGCCATGGGCGGTGCTGACATCTGTTGACCTATATCATTGTGACCCTGACGCCATAAAGAATCCGGGATACATTGAGCAATTCGCTATCCATGTGTGTGACAAGATTGGTGTGAAACCGTCTGGCAACTGTCAGGTGGTTGCAGGTGGAGAAGGTACGGCCAATGCCGGATTTTCCATGACGCAGTTGATGGAAACCGCTTTGATTTCTGGACACTTTGCCAATGCCACACATTCGGCCTACCTGGATATTTTTTCCTGTGCATTCTATGAGCCCCGTGATCTGGCCGAATTTGCCCTGTCATTTTTTAAGGCCGAACATTATAAAATGCAGATGACCCTTCGCCAATAACGGCCACGGGCCGCGCCCTGGGTCTATCAACACCCAGGCACAGCCCACAACAAAATTTGAGAGATCTGAGTGAATTACACAGGATTTCTGATACATGCTGCTAAAAATAAATTGCGATGAAAAATTTAAGTAAAATCGAAAAGGGATGGTTTTCTGAAATTTGTCCCATGTGGGAAGGGGTGGCCCTTTCGCTTCAAGTGGACGAGGTGCTTTATTCAAACAAGAGCCAATACCAGCAAATTGACCTTTACCAAACCCGGTCCCACGGGAAGATGCTGGTCCTCGACGGGATTATTCAGCTCACAGAACGTGATGAATTCGGATATCAGGAAATGATGGCCCATGTGCCGCTGTTTGCCCATCCCAACCCTGAAACCGTATTGGTGATTGGCGGCGGAGACGGGGGGGTGTTGCGCGAAGTCGGAAAGCATTCCTGTGTTACGCACATTGATTTTTGTGAAATTGATGCCGAGGTCATTGAGGTTGCCAAAAAGTTTTTGCCGGGACTTGCCTGTGGGTTTGATGATCCCAGGATCACGGTTCATATTGAAGATGGCAGCCGATTTGCGGCCAATGCTGCGGATACCTATGATGTGATTATTGTGGATTCATCCGATCCCATTGGGCCGGGAGAAGCACTATTTGAAAAACCATTTTACGAGCACTTAAAACATGCCCTGAAACCTGGCGGGGTCGTTGCCACCCAAGGAGAATCTTTTTTCCTTCACCAGGCATGTGTAGAAAATTTGATCAAAATTACCCGCGAGCTTTTTCCAGTACAAGGGTTTGCCAATATTCTGGTACCCAGTTATCCAGGCGGTCACATCGGTATTTGTATGGGATCCCTTGGTCCCGAACTGGTCAAGCCGGCAAGACCAATACCTCCTGAAATTCAATCCCAGCTTAAATACTATTCTCCCATGGTTCACGAGGCGGCATTTGTGCTGCCTTATTTTGCCAGACAACTGATGAACAATGACAATGGTTGACATCGTGACCCCCAGTGAGATTCAGATACGGCTTTTGACCCAAGTCTCCACCGAAGATATGATCAAGCTCTATAAAGATGCAGGGTGGTGGGAAGATGCCTATGACACGGACCATGGGTTTCTGGAACGGATTGCGCAAAGGTCTGCATTGTTTGTCGGCGCCTTTATTGATGATCGGATGATTGGTATGGGACGAGCTCTTTCTGATCTTTGCAGCGATGCCTTTATTCAAGATATCGTGGTATTAAAATCCTTCAGGAAAAAAGGAATCGGCCAAAAGATCGTGGAATTTCTCAGCAACGAATTGAAAAAAAGGGGCGTGGATTGGATTGGGCTTGTGGCCGAACCCGGCACCACCCGCTTTTATGAAAAAATGGGATTCAGGCCTCTCAAGGATCATGTGCCCATGAAACTGGAGCTGTGACAATCGTATTGGCTCCCCCTACTGAGATCAGGCCATTTGCGTTAAGCGATCAATGCATGGTCCAACACTATGCTCAACAGGCCCAGGACAGTGGCAATGTGCCCCTTTCCTGTGAGTATAGCTTTGTGAATCTTTTTTGCTGGGGCGACATCTATCAGTATTCATGGTTTATCCATGAAGACCGGTTGGTTGTTTATGATGGAAAAGATGGGGTCATGTTTATGCCCCTTGGCCGCCCCATGCCGCCCAAAAGTCTTGTCGCGTTGTCAAAAACAGCCCGTTCAATGGGATTTTCGCCAGATATCTGCCTTGTGCCGGAATACTATCCCAACCAATTTCCTGAAATCACTCAATACTATGACATTACACCAGACCGGGCTGCGGGTGAATACATTTATTTGACGACACACCTTTGTGATTTAAAGGGCACCAAACTCCATAAAAAGAAAAACCTCATTGCCCAATTTACCCGCAATCATCCTGATCATAGGATCACTTCCATTTCACCCGACCAGCTGTCTATCCTTAGACGCTTTACAATGGATCTGTTGCGGCAGATGGATCCTGTTCCCCTGTCTTTGAATGAAGAGCGCAGAGCCATTGAAAGGGCCGTTGAGCATTGGGAGGATTTATCCCTTGAAGGACTGATGGCCTGGGCCGGTGACGATCTGGTCGCCTATGCCGTATTTAGCCCCCTTGGAAACAATGCGTACACCGTTCACTTTGAAAAATCAAATATCGGGGTTAAGGGGGCGGCCCAATACATCAACCGGGAAACTGCAGCGTATCTTGAATCACGGGCCAGATGCATTAACCGGGAGCAGGATCTCGGCATTCAAGGGTTGAGGCAGGCTAAATTATCCTATGCACCCCATCAAGTGTGGGTGCCGTTCATTTTAAAGTACAAATTGTAGCCGAAATGGTGAATGTATTGTGTGACCGCTTTGCTTAGCCAAAGGTTTCTATGAGGGAGCCAAGGGTTTCATCATAAGTGGATATCACCTTGGCATTGGCATCAAATCCATGCTGGGCTGAGATTTGCGTCACCATCTCTTTGGTCAGGTCTGTGTTGGACAATTCTTTTAGTGGGCCGTCATTTTTTATGGGATCTTCCACAAAAGGACCTGATGCCATGGATGTTGAAAGTGTGGTGGTGACCCCACCGTTCTTGCCTTGGGTGTTGTGTGCAGTGGACGCTTTAAATTCGTCTGAAAAGATGTTGGCCACATTGTTGGCAGACACATTCATTTGTCGGGCGAAGGCTTGAAGTGCCGAGGCGTTGTTGTGTATGGATATTGTCATTTTTTACCCTTTGATTCATACTTCAAGAAATAGATTAACAAACCTTTTGAAATAAACCAAGCCTGCTAATTCAATAACGGCCATGGGCCAACCGGGTCTTTTGCTCAGGTCTGCCCACAACAAACAATGAAAGAACCGGGTGGGTTTGCATCGGTATTACAGATAAAATAGCTTGCATTTTGTGTAGAGAGTACGTTTAAAATGGGCCAAAATAAGTTAAACTTCAATACGCCGTGGGAACCAAAACAGGAGTGTCCGATGTTTAAGATTGAAAAGTCAGTGATGTTGCTCGTAGATGTACAGGGCCGCCTTGCACAATTAATGTATGAAAAAGCATCTTTATTTAAACAACTAGAGACAATGATTCAAGGTATGAAGATCATGGACATCCCCATCGTTTGGATGGAGCAGATTCCGGAAAAACTTGGAAGAACCACCCCTCAGCTCGCCGAGCTTATGAAGGGGATGTCTCCCATTGAAAAATCATCTTTTTCTTGTTGTGGAGAACCGCTTTTCATAGAACAATTTAACGCCCTGGGCAGAAAACAGGTCATTTTAACAGGAATAGAATCCCATATTTGCGTCTATCAAACCTGTCGGGACCTTTTAAACATGAACTGTAAGGTGCAGGTGGTGTCGGAATGTGTCTCTTCGAGAACGGCAGCAAATAAATCCATTGGTCTGAATCGAATGGAAAGGGCAGGGGCGCATATAACAAGCGTTGAAATGCTGTTTTTTGAATTGCTGAAATCTGCTGAAAACAAATTGTTCAAGCAGATCGCATCGCTAATAAAATAATGCAGATGGGCAAAATAAAAATCGTTCAGCTATTTGTTTTTTAGCCATCCTCGGCATCAAGTATGTGTCCGTTGAGGCATTGAAATCGACTGAGAATCTGGATCCTAAAATCGGGGTACTTCATGGCCCCACCTAAAAACTGTTAACATGAATGCGACTTACTGGGCACACGTACATATAAAACTGGTGGTTGGGGGCAGGATTTGAACCTGCTCTTTCGCCCTGGTTTGCGCTGCAACACATCACGAAAGAATCGAATGCGTTTGCATCGGCTTTCATAGACAATTACGGTAACGAAAAATCTACGATAGCGTTTGCGCCTTTGGCTATGGTTATTGATTTGCTTTTGTGCTGTTCATGACCTGCACTGTTAACCCATACAATTTCAACAGTGTGTTTCCCACTTTTAATCATATATCCCCCTGAGCCACCGAATTCATGCTCAGTGTCTGATATCATGCCTATGACTGTGCCATCCAATTTTACAGTCAGATTACGGCCCTCTGTTTCACCTTTATTTTTTCGATCCACCTTGATTTGGAGAAGTGTACCTGTTCGATATCGTTCTTCTTGAGCAATTTGATTCTGTTCCAGAGGATTCCGCCATCCCAATCTTTGGAAAACTGAATTTACGGAAGCGCTTCCGCCTGCAATGATCAACGCACTTATAATTTGACCAATTCCTGTAGGGGAAATTGGGCCTGAAAGGCCATCCATTGCGTAAACGACTTCACCTGGCAGATCAATCTTATGGGTTGTTACGATAATCAAAGAAACGAAAAAAGATATAGGAACTTTCCATCCTTTATCGCTGAGGTATCGCAAAAAAATACGCCAACGAAAGACTATAGACAGCGCCACTTCAACCAATACGGCAATAATGAAAACCTTTGTTAACGTATTTAGCAATTGCGTATAAGTACTCGTAATAACGGCTGTCCCTTCTACTGGTTCAGCTGTTACCTGTGCAAATACGCCTGGTAAGATTATGCCAAAGGGATCAAGAATCAAAACTAAAAAAATAGTTGTAATAACAGATACCCCTAATAATTGAGGAAAACGGTTACGCATGGGGCCTCCTAATCATGCCGTATATGAAAGTCCGATGCAAACCCATTCGGTTCTTTCGATATTTGTTGCGGGCGAACCAAGGTGAAAAACCAGGTCCGCCCGTGGCGGTTATATGAAAGTCTGTGTAGATTACTCAGATCTTTCAAGCTTTGTTGTGGGCTGTGCCTGGGTATCGATAAGACCCAGAGGCGGCCCGTGGCCGTTATTTATTATTTCAGCTCAACCATTTAATGATCCATCCTTTTGTTATTATTACAAGATTGGAAAGATGGAATGATTTTTAACTAACAAGTATTCTAATGGATGTAAATAGTTTTTCTGTTATAACCGCCACGGGCGGACCTGGTTTTTCACCGTGGTTCGCCCACAACAAAGATAGAAAGTACCTATGCGGTTTGCAAAGGACTTTCTTATAAAATTACGGCGTTAGCCATAAAAAAACAAGCACTACACTGTGATTTGGAATGAATCGGTTGGGATGTCAGTCAGTGAGCTGACGCTTTCGTAGATATCGTTGGCCGTATTTGAGGGCGTGCCCAAGGCGTTGGTGTTATTCTCCTTGGCCTGGGCTTTTGCGCTGAGACGTGCCAGTTCTCCCACGGCTTTAAGGGCTTGGGAGGAGGCTTTGGCCGCGACCCTTCTGTCTTGGTCCGAGGGGGTGGCTGGCGCAAGGGCCGCTCTGCGGATCTGTTGCATTTTTTCGATCGTGGCTTCCGGGTTTCCGGGTATGGGGGCGGTATCTATGCGAACTTCTCCGGCCACGGCGTAGGTTTTTCCGTCCGGCCCTTTCTTGTAAGTATAACTCGCACCTGAAGTGATATAGCTCCCACCGGCAGCAACATGGGCCATCTCATGGGTGCGCACCTCCTGGTCTGTCTGCTTTAGTGCCTGGACCAGTCTCAGTTTTGCCGGTGAAAGCTCGGCGGTGCCATTCGGGCGTTGACTCGGTTCGGATTCTGGTGTCTTGGCGGCGTTTGAATTTTCTGGATCGTTTTGGGGGGAATCGGGTACCGATCGGGCGCCCTCTTGGCTGGATACATCGGGATCATTAACTTGATCTGATGGGGAATGGTGTATCCCGGTTTCACCAGATGACCGGGCTACGATCACCGGCACATGTGTCGCATTCACAGGCTTTGTCGGAGGAGTAATCCCAGAATCGGCACCCGCATTTATAACGGCAGACGACATGGCGACTGCTGGTTTAAAATAAGGATTTAATATCGCCGATTGAATATTCATCTGCCTCACCAATAGGGTGTTAGTCACTTTAATAGTAAAAGACTAATGTTATGAATTGAAAAAGAATCAATTACAGGGTATATTAAACGATTCGTTTTGATGTGCATTTTTTGACTTGTCTTTGAAACGATACCCAAAAACTGATTGATATCAATGACTGAATATAAACCACTTTGCTGATTGTTTCAAGGAATATTCAATGGGTCGAACATCTTGTGTTAACCGAACCACCAAAGAAACCAAAATCGAAATTAAACTGGACCTGGATGGCACAGGGCAGGCAGATATTCATACGGGAATTGGCTTTTTTGATCACATGCTCACCGCGTTTACCGTTCATGGCCTCTTTAATCTTCACGTGGCAGCCCAGGGGGATCTTCATATTGACCTTCATCATACCGTTGAAGACGCTGGCTTGGTTCTTGGGCAGGCCATTTATGAGGCCCTTGACAATAAAGGCGGAATACAGCGGTTTGGTGACAGTTGCGTCCCCATGGATGAAGCCTTATCCAGAGTGACCATAGATCTGTCAAACCGTCCCTATCTTGTCTACAACATCCCTAATGATCTTAAATCAAGGGGGGCGCTGGATGCATACCTGGCCAAGGAATTTTTTCAGGCCCTGTGTGTGAAAGGCGGTTTCAACCTGCACATTAATACCTATTATGGAGACAACGAACACCATGTGCTCGAATCCATATTTAAGGCCCTGGGACGTGCGCTGAGCGGTGCAACCCGTCCCCATGAACGGATTTCAGGCACGTTGTCAAGCAAAGGCCGCTTGTAACACTGAAAATCCTTGACGCTGCATCTGCGGCCAAAGGCATTTGTAATGATGCGGTGTAAATCGGACAGGTTTAATCGTTGACATGCGCTATTCAGTAATTATTTTATAGGATTCGTATAATGGCTGCGTGCCGACCATGGTCTTTGACCGTGGTCGGCCCATAACGAATATATAGAAACCGCTTTAATTTTGGAGCCTGCACCACCCAAAATGTTTATTCCCGAAGAAAAAGTGTCAGAGATTTTAAATGCTTCGGATATTGTCGATGTGGTTTCTGAGGCTGTCATACTTAAAAAATCTGGTAGAAATTTTTTTGGACTGTGTCCATTTCACTCTGAAAAAACGCCTTCATTCTCCGTTAATCCTGAAAAAAATATTTTTCATTGCTTTGGGTGTTCAGCCGGCGGTAATGCGATTTCATTTTATATGAAGTATCACGGCATCTCATTTCCCGAGGCGGTGTGTATGCTGGCAAGAAAGTATCAGATTATAGTTGAAACCAGTGAGATGAGCCCGGCTCAGCGCCGTGAAATGGAACATAGAGAATCCCTTTTCAGAATCAATAAAAAAATAATGGGATTCTATGCAGCACACATGGCCGCGTTCAAACCGGGGACTGGCGTTACTGGATATCTTGAACGACGGGGGATGACCCGGGAAACCATAGAGACGTTTCATCTGGGATATTCTCCAGATGCCTGGGATGCTGTTGTCTCCTTTTTCCGGAAAGAAAAATTGTCACGGCACGTGGCCGTCAGTTCTGGCCTTGTTCTACCGAGACAGAACGGAAATGGGTTTTATGACCGGTTCAGAAACCGGCTTATGTTTCCCATTTTTGACATCAATATGCAGGTGGCAGGGTTTGGCGGCCGGGTGATGGATGACAGTATGCCCAAATATATGAATTCACCTGAAACCCCCGTTTACAACAAAAGTCGTATCCTTTATGGGCTACATGCCGCTAAAACTGAGTGCCGAAAACAGGGCAATGTGTTTATCGTAGAGGGATATTTTGATTTTTTATCCCTGTATCAGCACGGCATTAAAAACGTTGTGGCCAGTCTGGGAACCGCCTTGACCCGGGAGCACGTAAGGATCCTGAAGGGGTATGCCAAACGCATGGTACTTGTGTTTGACTCCGATGATGCCGGTGTCAATGCCGCAAAACGAAGTATTGATATCTTTGTGAATGAAGGTATCGATACCCGTATTCTGGTCCTCCCTGGAAAAAATGATCCAGATTCCTATGTGATGGAAAACGGAAAAGATGCATTTCTTTGTTTGGCCGACAAGGCACAGACCGTGATGCAGTTCCTGCTTGCTCTTTCGCTGAATACCCATGGGGCGTCTGTTGAGGGGCGGCTACAGGTGCTGGAAGAAATGAAAGGACATTTGGCCCAGTTACGCAATTCGGCGTTGCGTTCGCTTCATGTCAGGGAACTTGCCGAGACGTTAAATATTGATGAAAAAGCCGTGCTCGAAAAAGTCAGGGACGCATACACCCATTCAAAAAAACAGCCCGGGGTTTTGATCCCCGCCAATGAACCCCCGGAGTTCCAATCCCTTGAGTCCGACCCAAGGGAAAAACAAATTCTGGCCATGATGCTCCATCACCCGGAGAGTATACCAGAGGTTATTGAAAAGCATGTGATTGACGCCTTTAATTCCAAGACGCTGAAAAAATTGGCAATGTCAATTATAGAGACCCCAAGAGACTGTGAAAATTTTGTGACCGCTGTGATGGCAAGGCTTGATTCATCTAAAGCGCAAGAAGAGATTGCAGCCATTGCCATGAAAGAGGAACATAATTTTAGCGATTTTGAAAGGGTGGCAAAACAGATGGGTAAAATTGAACATCGAGTTTTGTCCCAAAAAGCAAAAATCGAAAAAAGTAATTCAATAAACAACATTAAAAATGCAGGAAATGGCTTAAATGCTGAAGTGCAAAGGGAACTTGAAAAAATTCAGCGTCGCAATCAGCGAATGCATAACTATTAATTCTTTAAGCCTTTGGGAGACATTATATGGCAGGTAAGGCCGACACGTCTGGAGAGAATATTGTTATCAGCAAAGAAGAAATGGGTAAACTTATTGAGAAGGGTAAGAAAACCGGAGTTCTCTCATTTGCTGAAATCAATGATGCAATCTCTGGGGATTTAAAATCCTTTGATCAACTTGATGATATTGTTTACCAATTCAATGAAATGGGGATTGAACTTGTGGAGACCTGTGAGCAGGCTGAAAAGATAAAAAAATCCATTAAAACCCAGGCGGCAGCAAAGAAGAATAAAACAGTCACAGCAAAAACCGTCCAAGATAAAGAAAAAAAAGATCTGTTTGCCCAGAAAAAAGAACGGGCAGACATGGAATTTGGTGCTGTGACGGATCCTGTGAAAATGTATCTCAAAGAAATGGGCATGGTCACACTGCTCAGCCGTGAGGGTGAAATTGAGATTGCTAAAAAAATAGAAATAGGGGAACGGGACATACTCCGTGCCATGCTGGACTGTCCTTTGGCGCTGGATACCATTTTCATGTATGGCCAGAAAATGGCGCATAAATCCATGCGGCCTAAACATGTGCTTCGCGATGTGGATGAAGGGGATGGCGCTTTGGATGAGGTGTCTAAACAAGAGAAATTTCTTGAATCCCTGGCAAAAATTCAAGCTCTCCATGAAGAAAACCAGACCAAGAAAGATCAGCTTAAGGCCACCAATAAAAGCACTAAGAAATTTGCCACCCTTCAAGAAGATATTTTTAACAACACTGAGGAAATTTTTGAACTGCTGAAAAAATGGCGGTTCGAATCCAGTGTGATCGACGCGATTGAAAAACGAATCAGAAGTTCGATTACCTGGTTTCAGACCGTTGATTCCCTTTTGACAAAGTGTGCTAAAACCTTAAATGTTCAACAAAGTACGCTGATCAAGCAGGCCAAAAATGAGGATCTGTTTGTGGAATGGGCCACGTCAAGGAGCACAACCTCTCCAGAACGTGCCCAGATACTTTATTCAGATATCTGTGCCATTTTGAACCAGGTTGCCTTGAGAAAGGAGTTAATCAAAGGCGGTATTGAAGAGCTTCAGGCCATCACCAAAGGGATTGATAAGGGGCGGAGAAGTGCAGACGCTGCAAAACGAGAACTGGTCCGGGCAAACCTTCGGCTTGTGGTCAGTATTGCCAAAAAATACACCAACAGGGGACTTCAGTTCCTGGATCTCATCCAGGAAGGAAATATCGGATTGATGAAGGCTGTGGATAAATTTGAATATCGTCGGGGATACAAGTTCTCTACCTATGCGACCTGGTGGATCCGCCAGGCCATCACCCGGGCCATTGCGGATCAGGCGAGGACCATTCGAATTCCGGTTCATATGATTGAGACCATTAACAAATTGATACGCACCTCAAGATATCTGGTGCAGGAGATGGGAAAAGAGCCGTCTCCCGAAGAGATTGCAGAAAAAATGGAGATTCCCATTGAAAAGGTGCGCCGGGTATTGAAAATTGCTAAAGAACCGATCTCGTTGGAAACCCCCATCGGAGAAGAGGAAGACAGCCATCTTGGAGATTTTATAGAAGATAAAAAGTTCTCCATCCCATCAGAGGCGGCCATTGATTTCAGTCTTGCTGAACAGACAAGAAAAATCCTTGCCACACTGACACCTAGAGAAGAAAAGGTGTTGCGCATGAGATTCGGTATTGGTGAAAAATCAGACCATACGCTGGAAGAGGTGGGAAAAGACTTTACTGTTACCCGTGAACGGATCCGTCAGATTGAAGCCAAAGCGCTTAGGAAACTGCGGCATCCAACCCGCAGTAAAAAGCTTAAAACCTTTATTGAGAATTAGGCCCAAAAACGTTTTTAATAGCGCAAAAGGAAATAAAACCTTATTTTGTTTCATCTGAAAACGCTGCCGTTCTGGATATTTGATATAAGGGCTACCCGGCTTTGCACTGAATCCCGTTATCCGTCATTTTTTTGTGATGCTACCGTTTGAGAATACCAGACTATGTTTT